>Ga0184605_10000005_pt1 | contig 106641 bp, 92 predicted proteins | sample PLM0_30_coex_FD_132995 | JGI IMG/M metagenome (GOLD analysis project Ga0184605, IMG submission 132995) | Groundwater sediment microbial communities from an aquifer in East River, Colorado, USA - PLM0_30_coex | ecosystem: Environmental > Terrestrial > Soil > Riparian zone | place: USA: East... | reverse complement strand
GTACCGGTCGCCGCGCGGTCCCGTACGCTGTGGGTCGCGGAAGAACACCAGCAGCCACACCGCCACCAGGAGCAGAGGGACCTCGACGGCCCACAGCCAGCGTCCCCACGCCCCCACCCCCCACGCCCCGAGCGCTACCAGCACCCACCCGGCAAGGATGAAGGGCCAGCCCTCGGGCGCGATGCGCATCACGCGATCGCAAGGGGCTTGCCCGTGATGCGGCGGTAGGCCTCCAGATACCGCTCGCTCGTCGCCTGCACGACTTCGGCGGGGAGCGGAGGCGGGGGCATGTTGCCATCCCACAGGCCCTCCTGCTTGAGCCCGGCGAGGTAGTCGCGCAGGGGCTGCTTGTCGAAACTCGGCTGGCTTCGGCCCGGCGTGTAATGGTCGGCCGGCCAGAACCGGGACGAGTCGGGCGTCAACACTTCGTCGATCACGAGGAGCCGTGCGTCGGCCGTGGTGCCGAACTCGAACTTGGTGTCGGCGATGATGATGCCGCACGGCGCCGCGTAGGCGCGACCCGCCTCGTACAACGCCAGGCTGGCCTGCTTGAGCCGCTCTGCGAGCGGGCGACCCAGCGCGCTCACGACGTGGTCGAACGTCACATTTTCGTCGTGCCCGACGTCGGCTTTCGTGGCGGGAGAGAAGATCGGCGGATCGAGCCGGGCGCTTTCGACGAGCCCCGGGGCGAGCGACTCACCCGCCAGCGTCCCCGACTGCCGGTATTCGGCCCACGCGGAGCCGGTGATGTAACCCCGGACCACGCACTCGAACGGCACCGGCGTCGTGCGCCGTACGAGCATGGCCCGCCCTGTGAGCGTCGGGCGGAACGGTTCGAGCGCCGGGACCCGCGCCACGATCGCGTCGTCGTCGGCCGTGAGGAAGTGGCTCGAGATCACCGCCGCGAGCCGCTCGAACCAAAATGCGCTGAGCTGCGTCAGCACGGCCCCTTTATGAGGGACGGGCTCGCGCAGCACGACGTCGAACGCGCTCACGCGATCGCTCGCCACCAGAAGCAGGGTGTCTGCGTCGGCGTCGTACACTTCCCGGACCTTACCGCGACGGAGCAGGGGGAGGGGCAGGGCGCTGGCCACGAGCGGGGCCGTCATACGGTGACCTCGGCCGAGATCACGGCCGGCGCCACGGCCTCGATGCGGCGCAGCACGTCCGGCACGACCTGCTCGAGAAACTCGTCTACCTGCCGTGGCGCGCGCCCCGTGTAGGCCGCCGCATCGAGCTCCTCCGGACGCACGGCGACCTTCAGCGTCTTGAACGCCGGGTCGCGGGCCAGCCGCTCGAGCAGATCGTTCGGGGCGCCGCGCTCGGCCACCTCCTGCGCCACGGCGAGGCTGTGAGTCCGGATCACTTCGTGCAGGCGCTGGCGGTCGCCGCCCGCTTTCACCCCGCGCATCAGCAGGCGTTCGGTGGCCAGAAACGGGAGGTGCGCCGCGACGTGGCGCGCGATCACGGGCTCGCGCACCTCCAGCCCGGCGGCCACGTTGGTGGCGAGGACGAGAATCGCGTCGGTCGCGAGAAACCCCTCCGGAATGACGAGCCGGCGGTTGGCGCTGTCGTCCAGTGTGCGCTCAAGCCACTGCTCGGCGGCGGTATGCCAGGCATTGCCTTGGAGCTCGATCACGAAGCGCGCCAGGCCGGTCATCCGCTCGGCGCGCATCGGGTTGCGCTTGTAGGCCATCGCGGATGACCCCACCTGGTTGCTCTCGAATGGCTCGAGCATCTCGCCCTCGTGCTGCAGCAGGCGCAGGTCGGTCGCGAACTTCGCGGCGGACTGGGCGATCCCCGCGAGGGCGGCGAGCACCTGCGCGTCCAGCTTGCGGGGGTAGGTCTGACCCGTGACCGGAAACACCCGCTCGAAGCCCATCTGCCGGGCCACCCGGACGTCGAGCTCGCGCACCTTTTCGTCGTCACCGTCGAACAGCTCGAGGAAACTCGCCTGGGTGCCCGTCGTGCCTTTGACGCCGCGGAACTGCAGCGTGGCGAGCCGGTGCAGCACCTCTTCGGCGTCGAGCAGCAGCTCCTGCATCCAGAGGGTGACTCGCTTCCCGACGGTGGTGAGCTGCGCCGGTTGGAAGTGGGTGTAGGCGAGGCAGGGCACGTCGCGATAGCGGCGGGCGAGCTTGGAGAGAGCCACCAGCACGGCGGCCACCCGCCCCAGGAGGAGCTGCAGCCCCTCGCGCATCAGAACCAGATCGGCGTTGTCGGTGACGTAGGCGCTCGTGGCGCCGAGGTGGATGAAGGGGCGCGCCGTCGGCGCCTGCTCGCCCAGCAGGTGGATGTGCGCCATCACGTCGTGGCGCAGCCGCTTCTCGTGTTCCGCCGCGCGCTCGAGATCGGCGTCGTCCAGGTGCGCGCGCAGCTCCCCGAGGGCGCGCTCCGGGACGTCGAGGCCGAGGTCCCGCTGGACTTCCAGCAACGCGAGCCAGAGTCGCCGCCACAACCCGATCCGTCGCCGCTCTCCCCACAAGGCCTGCATCGCCGGGGAAGCGTAGCGCTCGGAGAGGGGCGAGGAGTACGTCAAACGGGGGCCTTGGTGCGCGCGGCCAGCGTGCTCCAGTCGGCGAGAAACTGCTCCAGCCCGCGGTCGGTGAGCGGGTGCAGCAACAGCTTCTTCAGGACGTCCGGGGGAAGCGTGGCGACGTCGGCGCCGATCATCGCCGCCTCCACCACGTGTCGCGGATGCCGGATCGAGGCCGCCAGGATCTCAGTGGCGATCTGGTAGTTGTCGAAGATGACCCGCGCTTCGCGGATCACGTCCATGCCCTCCTGGCCCACGTCGTCGAGGCGGCCGATGAACGGGCTCACGTACGCGGCGCCCGCTTTGGCCGCGATCAGGCACTGGACGCTCGAGAAGCACAGGGTCACGTTGGTTTTGATGCCATCCTCCGCCAGCCGGCGCACCGCGACCATCCCCGCCTCGAGCATCGGGACCTTCACGACGATGTTGTCCGCGATCTTCGCGAGCTCCGTGCCCTCCCGCACCATGCCGTCCGCGTCGACCGCGACGACTTCGGCGGAGACCGGGCCCTCCACCAGGGAGCAGATCTCCTTCAGGACATCGCGGGGATCCAGATCGCCCGCCTGCTTGGCGAGCAGCGACGGGTTGGTGGTGATGCCGTCGATCAGCCCGGCCTGCGTGGCCCAGTTGATGTCTTTGAGGCTCGCGGAATCGAGGAAGAACTTCATGACTCAGGCCTCGGCGTAGAGGTCAGCGGGATAACGCACCGTCACCAGATAGAGCCCTTGCGGCGGAGCGGGCGGACTCGCCGCCTGGTTGTCGGTCGCGGTGAGCAAGCGGGGAAGGTCCTCGAAGGGGCGCCGGTTCAGGGCGACATCGACCATCGCGCCCACGAGCAAGCGCACCATGCGATGCAGGAACCGGTCGGCCTCGATCGTGAACGTCACCCCCGCTCCGTCAGTCCGCGGCGCCCACTGGGCGAGCGCCACGCGGCTGCGGTAATGGGGCTTCGTCGAGCCCGCGCCGGTGACCGCGAGGCCACGGAAGTCGTGCTCCCCGGGCAACAGGGCGGCGGCGCGCGCCAGCAACGCGCCATCGAGCTCGTGGCCGAGCGTCCATTCGTACGGCCGCCGGAATGGCGAGCGCGCCGCATCGTCGGTGCCGATCACGTAGCGGTAGCGGCGCGCCACAGCGCTCTTCCGCGCGTCAAACCCGGGGCGCATCGGGTGCACCTGCTCCACCCAGATGTCGCGCGGCAGGAGCGCGTTCAGCGCTCGATACAGCCCCGCGCCGTCGGCCGCCCAGCGCTCGCCCGCCAGGAACCCGACGCCCTGACCGAGCGCGTGCACCCCCGTGTCGGTGCGTCCCGCCCCGGTCGCCGGAGTGCGCCGCCCCATGAGACGCTCCAGCACGGCCTCGAACTCTGCCTGCACCGTGCGCGTTTCCGGCTGCCGCTGCCAGCCGGCGAACTCCGCGCCGTCGTACTGCACCACGGCGAGGTAGGGCCGGCTCGTCACGGGCGAAAGATAGGGTGAAACAGGGGGTCAATCAAGGCACGCAACCCGTTGTGGTATTTGACAAAACGCGATTTTGCGGGGTAGCTTTGGCAGGCCCGAAACCCCCTTTGCCCCGTGCCCGCGCCGTCCCACCCCGCCTCCTCCCCGCTGCGCCGCGCGATCGTCGCTCTCGCCGACCGCCAGTCGCTGAGCGCGCAGCAGACGACCGACGCGTTCAGCGTGGTGATGCGCGGCGAAGCGACGCCGGCACAGATCGCCGCGCTGCTGGTGGGCCTCCGTGTGAAGGGCGAGACGCCCGACGAGGTGGCCGGCGCCGCCCGAGCGTTGCGCCAGGCGATGGTGCCGGTGGAGGCACAGGGCGCGTCCCTGGTGGACACCTGCGGCACCGGCGGGGGCGCGGTGTCCACCTTCAACATCTCGACCGCGGCCGCGTTCGTCGCCGCGGGGGCGGGGGCCGTGGTGGCGAAGCACGGCAACCGCTCGTTCACCTCCAAATGTGGCTCGGCCGACGTGCTCGAGGCGCTGGGCGTGCGCATCAGCCTCGATGCGGGGGACGCGGCGCGGGTGCTGCGCGAGGCCTGTGTCACGTTTCTCTTCGCCCCCAATTTCCATCCCGCGATGAAGCACGCGGCACCGGTGCGCCGCGAGCTCGCCATCCCGTCGGTGATGAACCTGCTCGGCCCCCTCGCCAACCCGGCCGGCGTGCGGCGCCAGGTCGTCGGCGTCGCCGACCGTGACCGCGCGCCGGTCGTGGCGGCGGCCCTGGCGCAACTGGGGACCGACCATGCGCTCGTGGTCCACGGCCGCATCGGCATGGACGAGATCGCGCCGCATGGCATCACCGACGTGTGGGAGGTGAGAAACGGCGGCGTGGTGATATGGGAGCTCGACGCGGCGCGCTACGGACTCGCGATCGACGACGTGGCGGGGCTGTCGGGTGGTGAGCCCGCCGCAAACGCCGCGCGCATCGAGCACTTGCTCGGGGACGGGCGCGAGGATGCGGGCGGGCTCGCCGCCTTGCTGCTCAACGCGGGTGCGGCGATCTACGTGGCGGGACTCGTCGCATCGTACGGGGACGGCGTGGCGCGGGCGCGGGAGACTGTGCGCACCGGCGGCGCTCGCGAGGCGCTCGAGCGCCTGCGCCGCGCGACGAGTGCGGTTACAACTGGGGGCGGCTGACCGGTGCCTCGTGTCGTCCGAGACCAGGTTGGAACGGCACTAGTACCTCCGGATGACGCCTACCACGACGCCCTGGACCATGACATCCCGCTCGTTGAGACGCAGCGGCGTCATGGTGGGGTTCGCGGGCTCGAGCCGGATCCACCCACCCGGCTCGCGATAGAAGCGCTTGACCGTGGCGCTCGAGCCGTGCACCAGCGCAACCACCGTCTGGCCGTTGTCGGCTTGGTTCCGCTCGTGCACCACGATGTAGTCGCCGTCCTGGATGTGCTCGTCGATCATCGATTGCCCGCGCACCTTGAGCACGTAGCTGCGCCCGCGCCGCGGAATCAGCTCGTCGGGCACCGCGATCGTGTCGCTGCCGCTCACCGCCTCGATCGGCGCGCCGGCGGCGACGAGCCCGTACAACGGCAGCTCGGTGGCCCCGGTCTGGCCCCGCGGCGGGACCACCTCGATGCCGCGACTCTCGTTATGCGCGCGCTGGATGTACCCTTTGCGCTCGAGGTTGGTGAGGTGCTCGTGCACGGTGGCGAGGGAACGGAACGAGAACCGCTCCGCGATCTCCTCGAAACTGGGCGCGTAGCCCTGCCCGGTGATCTGGGCCGAGATGAAGTCCAGGATTTCGCGCTGACGGCGGGTGAGCGGCACAGTGTCTCCCGAACAGAAACCGAAGCTTAATCTACCCGAAAATCGACCGAACGCAAGGATGCCGGAGACGAGGCTCGACGCCATTCTTACCGCCACCCGCGATCGGGTGGAGCGCTTGCGGGCGGGGGCGCGGGACCTCGAGCGTCGGGCGGCCGCGGCGCCCGCGCCCCGCCCGTTCGCAGGCGCGTTGACCGGGCACGCGGTGGGCGTGATCGCCGAGGTAAAGCGTCGCTCGCCTTCCGCAGGGGCGATCCGCGAGGACCTGGATCCGGTGGCGCACGCGCGCGCGTACGCGCGCGGTGGCGCCGCGGCGATTTCGGTGCTCACCGATGAGCTGCACTTCGGCGGCTCGCTCGACGACCTGGCGCGGGTGACGCGCGCCGTGGAGGTGCCCGTATTGCGCAAGGACTTCATCCTCGACGAGCTGCAGCTCTGCGAGGCGCGGGCGGCTGGGGCGAGCGCGGTGTTGTTGATCGTGCGGGCGCTCGCCCCGGATCGGCTGCGGGCGCTCGCGCGCGCGGCGCGAGGCCAGGATCTGGGCGTCCTGGCGGAGGTGCATTCGGAGGGCGAGCTCGAGGTGGCGTTGGGCGCGGACCCGACGGCGGTCGGCGTCAACAGCCGCGACCTCGCCACCTTCGCGGTGGATCTGGAGCGCGCCGAACGGCTGGTGGCGCAGGTCCCGGCGCGCGTGCCGGCGATCGCCGAGAGCGGTATCGCGACCCGCGTGGACGTGGAGCGCATGGCGGCCGCGGGAGCGGATCTCGTGCTGGTCGGCACGTCGGTGGCACGAACCGCGGATCCGGAGGCCGCGGTGCGGGGGCTCACGGGGGTCCTCAGAACGGGGAGGGGACGGTGAGGGGAACGCGCAAGGCGGAGCGCGAAACGCGGAACAGATCGTGCGCCGGTCGAGCCATAGGGCCCACTCCGAGAATCGACCGCGGCCCTGCTGTTACGCATTCCGCATTCCGCATTCCGCATTTCTTCGTGGGCTCGCGAATCGGAGGTTCAGATGGCACCTGACTCCGGCTCGCTCACCACCGGCCGCTTCGGCCCCTACGGCGGCCGCTACGTGCCCGAGACCCTCATGGCGGCCCTGGAGGAGCTCGACCGCGTGCACGAGGCGGCGAAGCGGGACGCAGCGTTCTGGGCCGAGCTCGAGGCCCTGCTCAAGGACTACGTGGGACGACCCACGCCGCTCACGGAGGCGCCGCGGCTGGCGGCCGAGGTGGGAGCGGGCGTCGTCGTCGCACTCAAGCGCGAGGACCTGAACCACACGGGTGCACACAAGATCAACAACACGGTGGGCCAGGTGCTGCTGGCGCGCCGCATGGGGAAGCCGCGGATCATCGCCGAGACGGGAGCCGGCCAGCACGGGGTTGCGACGGCCACGGTGTGCGCGCACTTCGGGCTCGAGTGCGTCGTGTACATGGGCGAGGAAGACATGCGGCGGCAGCGGCTCAACGTCTACCGCATGGAACTGATGGGCGCGCGGGTGGTGCCGGTGACGTCGGGCACCCGAACCCTCAAGGACGCCACCAACGAGGCGCTGCGTGACTGGGTCACCAATGTCACCACCACCCACTACATCATCGGGTCCGTGGTGGGACCGGATCCCTTCCCGCGCATCGTGCGGGATTTTCAGGCGGTGATCGGGCGCGAAGCACGGGCCCAGGCGCTCGAGCGGTGGGGCCGGCTGCCGAGCACGGTGGTCGCGTGCGTGGGCGGCGGCTCGAACGCGATCGGCATCTTCACCGCGTTCCTCGACGACCCGGAGGTCGCGCTGGTCGGCGTCGAGGCGGCGGGCGCGGGGCTCGAGAGCGGCCGGCACGCGGCCTCGCTCGCCCGCGGACGGCCGGGCGTATTCCACGGCAGCCTCAGCTACCTGCTCCAGGATGCGGACGGCCAGGTGCAGCCCGCGCACAGCGTGTCCGCGGGCCTCGATTACCCGGGCGTGGGGCCCCAACACGCTTACCTGAAGGACAGCGGTCGGGTATTGTATGAGGCAGTAACTGACCGGCAAGCCCTGGAGGCGTTCGCGATCCTGTCCCGGCTGGAGGGAATCCTGCCGGCCCTGGAGAGCGCGCACGCCGTCGCGTGGGTGCTGGCGCGCCGCGGGCAGTGGCACGCCGGGGATATCGTCTTGCTCAACCTGAGCGGCCGGGGCGACAAGGACGTTGCCATGGTCGCCGAACTCACGGGAGCCGCCCTCTGACCAACGCGCCCGTACCCGAGCTGGCACTGCCGCCCCAGCAGGTCGAGGAGCTGATGCAGGTCCTCTCCAAGGGGATCCGAGCCACTCAGCTCTACCTGCCGAACAATCCGGTGTACCAGCGGGCGGTCGACAACATCCGGGCGGCGTTTCGTCAGATCTGGCAGGCGACCGACGATCTGGTGTTCGACGTGGGCGAGACGGAGCTGCGCTGGGAAGACAACGTCGTCTACAACCAGGACCAGCGCAACGAGAGCATCGCCTGGACGCTGTATAAGGATGGCGTCCGCTCGGTGGCCTTCAAGCCAGGCGTCGAGGAGACGGAGATCGTGCGTTTCCTGGGCGTGCTGCAGCAGGCGCGCAACCTGCAAGCGGACGCGCCCGACGACCTCCTGACCCTCCTCTGGGCCCAGGACTTCCAGCTCATCGCGTACACGTTCCGGGAGCTCGCCACCGAGAATGCCGTGCCGATCGAGGCGGGCGACACCATCTCCTCCGCCCCGCCGACGCAGCTGCGCCGGCAAGTGGAGGAGGAGGCCCCGCCCAAGCGTGAGGGCCTGGTGTCGATCGAGGATTTCGACACCACGCTCTACTTCCTGGAAGACAGCGAGGTCGCCTACCTCAGGAAGGACGTCGAGCGAGAATATGCGCAGGACCTGCGGCGCAACGTGTTGTCGATGCTGTTCGATCTGCTCGAGCTGCAGACCTACGGCACGGTCCGGGCCGAGCTCATCTCGATCGTCGAGAACTTCATCCCCTACCTGCTGGGCGCCGGAGACTTCCGCTCCGTTGCCCTCATTCTGCGCGAAACCCGCGCCGTCCTGCAGCGCGCACGCGAGCTGATCCCCGAGCACCGCCAGACGCTCGAGGGCCTCCCGGCCCGGTTGTCGCAGAGCGACGCGTTGTCACAGCTGCTCCAAGCGCTCGACGAAGCCACGGTCCACCCCACCGAGGACGACCTGTCGCAGCTGTTCCAGGAGCTCCGCCCCGAAGCCCTCTCGACGCTGATGTTGTGGATCGGCAAGCTCCACGACCAATACGTGCGGGACCTGGTGCAGGCCGCCGCTGCCCAGCTGGCGCAGGCGAACGCGGCAGAGGTGCTGAAAGCGCTTGCCAGCCAGGACGGCACGGTCCAGCTGGAGATGGTGCGGCTGGCGGGGCGACTGAAGCTCCCGGGCGCGCCGGAGGGCATGGAGGCGTTGCTCGCCTCGGAAGACCGGGCGCTCAAGCTGGCGGTGATCGAGGCGCTGACCGCGATCGGGAGCCCCTCCGCCATGCGCCTGCTCGAGAAGGCCATTGACGATACCGACCGCGACGTCCGGATCGCCGCGGTGCGGTTCCTCGCGGCCCGCGGCTATCGCAACGCGGCGGCCCGGGTGGAGTCGATGGTCACCGGCTCCAAGCTCAGGAACGCCGATCTCACCGAGAAGATGGTGTTTTTCGAGGCGTTCGGCGCCCTCGTGGGACCGAAGGGCCTTCCGACCCTCGAGAAGATGCTCGCCGGCAAAGGATTCCTGGGGAAGAAAGCGGACCCCGAGACCCGGGCCTGCGCGGCGATGGCGCTCGGCAAGGTCCGCACGCCCGAGGCGCGCGCCGTGCTCGAGCGGGCGGCGCAGGACAAAGAGCCCCTGGTGCGGAATGCCGTGACTCGCGCGCTGCGCGAGGTGGGAACGTGACGGAGCGCGACAATCCCCGCGGTTCGATCGCCGAGACCGTCCAGACCACGGACGGATTCCTGCGCCATGCGGGCCGGGACTTCCTGGTGGTGTTGTACACGGCCGTGCGCTCCTTCAAGCTCTACCCGCTCGAAAATGCCCAGGTGCAGAAGGCGCTCGACGACCTGACCCAGACCACCAAGCACCTCCTCGACGTCGAGAAGGAGCTCGAGGTGCGGATCCAAGGCGAGTTCATTTTCGTCAACTCCACGCGGCTGCGGCTCGACCTCGACAACTACGCGTCGTTCTCCCACATCACGGGCGTGCTGCAGCAGTGCGGCATCGGCGCCGTGCGGATCGACGAAGGGGTGGAGCGCAAACAACTGCAGATATTCGTCGCACTGCTCCTCTCGTACGCGGCGAAGGAGGCAACTCCCAACAAGGTGTTCGAGCTCGGCCAAAAGCTCTCCGATGGTGGCGTGACTCACATCGGAGTCGAGCCGCCGCTCGAGGTCGACGAGGACACGGAGGACGAAGAGCGGCAGAAAGAGGCGGCGAAGCGCACGTATGCCCGGTCCGTCGCGGTGACCAAGGAGGTCATCAACTCGATCCGCATGGGGCGCACCGCCAACGTGAAGAAGGTGAAGCGGGCCGTGCAGGCAATCGTCGATCAGGTCTTGAACAACGAAGCGTCCCTGATGGGTCTCACCACGCTGCGCGACTACGACGAATACACGTTCACGCACTCCGTGAACGTGTGCATCTTCTCTGTCGCGCTCGGTCGCAAGCTCGGCCTCACCAAGCTGCAGCTCTACGATCTGGGCATGGCCGCGCTGTTCCACGACGTCGGCAAGTCGCGCGTGCCGCTCGAGGTGCTGAACAAGCAGGGCGGGTTGACCGACGAAGAGTGGCGCATCATGCAGGCACATCCCTGGCTCGGCGTGCTGACGCTGTTCGGACTGCGCGGCTACGGCGAGATCCCCTACCGGGGCATGATCGTCGCCTACGAGCACCACATGAAGACCGATCTGACGGGCTATCCCAAGTCGCTGCGGCCGCGCGAGCTGTCCATTTACTCGAAGGTCGTGGCCGTGGCCGACGGCTTCGACGCGGCCACCAGCCGACGCGTGTACCAGACCGTGCCGATCCAGCCGGACCAAGTCCTCAAGGAGATGTGGGAGAACCCGCGGCGCGGCTACGACACCATCGTCGTCAAGGCGTTCATCAACCTGATCGGCATCTATCCGGTGGGCACCTGCGTCATCCTCGACACCTACGAGGTGGCGCTGGTCCACAGCGCCAATCCGGACGTCACCCACGTGCACCGGCCCGTCGTCCGCATCGTGACCACGCCCGACGGCGGTGTGCAGCACCCCGGCTTCCTGGCGGATCTCGCGCAGCGGGATGCCCAGGGCGGCTATCCCCGCACGATCGTCAAGGTCACCGACCCGGTAAAGTACGGCATCAACGTCAGCGACTACTTTGTCTGACCACCCGATCGCCGCCCGCTGGCGGGCCCTCCGGGGAACCGCCGGCGGGCGGCGTGTCGCCCTGATTCCGTACCTGACCGCGGGGTTTCCGACGCCGGAGCTGTCGCTCGAGGCGCTTCGCGTCGTCGTGGCCGCGGGTGCGGACTTGGTCGAGGTGGGCGTGCCGTTCTCGGATCCGCTCGCCGACGGGCCCACCATTCAACGCTCCACGCAAACGGCCCTGGACCACGGGATGACGGTCGCGCGCGTGCTCGAGCTGATCCACCGGGCCGCGCTGCCGGTGCCGGTGGTGGTGATGACGTACCTGAATCCGGTCATGGCGTTCGGGCTGGAGCGATTCGTGCGCGAGGCCGCCGCCGCGGGCGTCGCGGGGCTGCTGCTCACCGACTTTCCAGCCGGGGCGGATCAGGGGGTGGAGGCGACGGTGGCCGCGAGCCCGCTCGCGCTGATCCGACTCATCGCCCCCACGACGACCGCCGATCGCCTCGCGCGCGCCGTACAGGGAGCGAGTGGATTCCTGTATCTGATCTCCCGCCTCGGCGTCACGGGAGCGCGCGATCAGGTGCCCGCGGATCTCGCCGAGCACGTCGCGCGCGTGCGGGCCGCGAGCCCGCTGCCGGTCGCGGTCGGGTTCGGCATCAGCACACCGGCGCAGGCGCGCGCGACGGCCGGCCTCGCCGACGGCGTCGTGGTGGGCAGCGCCATCGTGGAAGCGTTGGGTGCGGGCGGGCCCAACGCGGCGGAACGCCTGGTGCGGGCGCTCGCGGCCGCGGTGCGCGACGGATGACCGCGAATCGCCTGGTCACGATCTACAGCCGGGCCCTGGCGATCGCAGGGCCGGCCGTGCTGGGCGCGACGCTGATCGCGGATCCGCGCTGGACCGGCCAGCTGCCCCAAGTGGCGGGGATGCTCGTCGCCTCGCTGCTCCTGCGCGGGGCGCAGGTGCCCTTGAGCAAGTACTCCTACCTGACGCAGACCGCCCTGGTGGCGGTAGCGGGGAGTCTGGTGGTCGGCCTGCCGGCGACGGCGCTCGCCGTGACGGGCGGCGTGCTCGGGGCCGACTGGCTGTGGCAGAAGAAGATGTTCCTCTCGGCGCTCGTGAATCTGGGACGCGAAGTGATCGCGCTGGTCGGGGCCTACGGCGTGTACGCGGGGACGCTACGCCTGTCGGAGGTCACGGCGCCCGGCGTGCACGTAGAGCTGGTGCCCGCGCTGTTCTTCTACCTGCTCTCGTACTTCGTCATCAGCCGCCTGCTGTTCTACTTCGCGTTGATCATCCGCAGCAAGCTCGAGCAGGACGAGCGGCTGCTGATCCTGCGCTACGAGTGCATCGGCTACGGAGCAACGGTCATCGCCGCTGGCATCGTCGTCGGCACGGTCGCCTTTTGGCCGCCGCTCGCGTGGGTGTTCGTGGCTGCCGCGCTCGGGGCGCTGGGATTGCTCTTCAAGCATACGCTCGAGGAAGCCATCGCGGCCGAAGAGCTGAACAAGATTCACGCGATGGAGGCGGTGATCACGAGCAATATCAGTCTCGAGGACTCGTTCGCCCGGATCGAGCGTCTCGCGCACCGCCTCGTGGACTGGGGGGATTTCCGCATTTACCGGAGGCAGGAGGGGGTCATCGAGCTCGCATATCGCGGGCAGATCGGGCGCGCCCAGCGAGGCGAGCCCTCGTCGGACACCGCGGCACTGCGGGAGCACGTGACGAAAACGGGCGAATCGGTCGTGATCGACGACGTGACGCGCGACCGGCGCATCGCCGACGCGCCGCTCGTCGTCCAGAGCCTTGTGATCGTGCCGCTCAAGTTCGGCGACCAGGTGATCGGCACGCTCGAGCTCGAGCATCACAAACGCAAGGTGTACCGCCGGAAAGACGTGGTCACGATCAACACGTTCGCTAATCAGCTCGCCACCGCGATCCACATCACCGAGCTGCGTCGGCCGCTCGTCGAGACGGTGGAGACGCTCACCCGGCAGCTCGGCACGCTGGCGCGCGCCGCGCAATCGATGCGGGAGGTGGCCAGCGCCGTCGCGCAGTCCACCGGGACCATCCGCCGGGGCGTGCTGGCGGAAGAAGGAGAGGTCTCGGGCGGGCTCGAGGCCACAGAGAGCCTCGCGCAGGTGTCCCGCCGGGTGTCGGAAGACGGCACCGAGGCGGCGCAGGCATCGAGCGCCGCGAGCGAGGTCGCGAGCAAGAACCGCCACCAGATCCGCGATGCGATCGGGCGGCTCGTGGCCCTCAAGACGTTCGTGGGCGAGGCGTCGAGCAAGGTCCAACAGCTCGGCCAGGTGAGCCGGCGCATCACCGGGTTCATCGCGTCCATCCGCGAGCTCGCCGACATGACCAACCTCCTGGCGTTGAACGCCGCGATCGAGGCGGCGCGGGCGGGGAAGCACGGCAAGGGATTCGCCGTCGTGGCGGACGAGGTGCGCCGCCTCGCGGAGCAGAGCGCGACGGCGGCGCTCGAGGCGGGCGAGCTGGTCCAGGACATCCACCGGCAGGTCGGGGAGGTCGTCGAGCAGATGCGGCGCGGCCAGGTGAACGTGGGCGGCGTCGAGGAGCTGTCGTCGGCGGCGCTGCAGGCGTTGGACGCCATCGTCGCCGCGACCGCCGAGGCGACATCCCACGCCCAGCGCATCGCAGCGGCGGCGGGCGAGCAGGACGCGGCGTTCGCGAAGCTGCGCCAGCGCATTCATGCCGTGGCCAAGATCGCGGGGAAGAACCGCGCCGAGGCCGACGACGTCGCGACGCGCGCCGACGAAGCCGCGCGCGGGCTGACGGAGCTCGAGCGCGCGACACGGGAGCTCGAGGACGTGGCGGCGATGCTGCGGGAGCTCACCCGCGGCTTTGCCAGCGTCGCGTAGCCGGCTTACCATTCCCGCGTGGCACGGGGAGAACCGGTGTTCGTGGCGCTGGGGTCGAACGTGGGGGATCGCGCGGCGCATCTCGCGTATGCGCGGGAGCGTCTCGCCGGCCTGCCGGGTACGCGCGTGACCCGCGAATCCACGGTCGAGGAGACAGCGCCGCTCGGGCCCGTGCTCCAGGGCGCCTACCTCAACCAGATGGTCCTGCTCGAGACGACGCTCGAACCCGCCGAGCTGCTGGCGTACCTGCACGCGATCGAGGCCGAGCGGGGGCGCGAGCGGCGAGTGCGGTGGGGCCCGCGCACCCTGGACCTGGACGTCGTCCGCTACGGCGACCGCGTCGTGCGCGGCCCGGACCTGACCATCCCGCACCCTGAGCTTCCCAACCGCGACTTCTGGCTCCGCGAAATGGCGGAGCTCGACGCTCCCCCCATCGCCGGGAAAGCCCGTGGCTGACGAGCCCCGACCCGTCACGGTTCACCACCTCCTAGAGATGAAGGAGCGCGGCGAGCGCATCGTCGCGCTCACCTGCTACGACGCCCTGTTCGCGCGTCTGCTCGACGCCGCCGGCGTGGACGTGCTGCTCGTCGGGGACTCGGTGAATCAGGTGCTCGCCGGGGCGGACACCACACTCTCCGCCACGCTCGAGCAGATGATCTACCACACGACGATCGTGCGGCGCGGCGCCGAGCGGGCGATGGTGGTGTGCGACCTGCCCTTCCTCACCTACCAGGTGTCGCGGCCCGACGCGATTGCCAACGCCGGGCGCGTGCTCCAGGAGACCGGCTGCCACGCCGTGAAGCTCGAGGGAGGAACGCCGGTGGCGGACACGGTGCGCGCGCTGGTCGACGTCGGGATCCCCGTCATGGGTCACCTCGGCCTCACGCCGCAGTCGGTGCATGCGCTGGGGGGGTACCGGGTGCAGGGACGGGACGAGCAGACCGCGCAGCGGCTGAAGACGGACGCGAAGGCGCTGGAAGACGCGGGGGCGTTCGCGATCGTGCTGGAGCTCCTGCCGGCGCCGCTCGCCTCCCAGATCACCAAGTCGCTCACGATTCCCACCATCGGGATCGGCGCCGGCCCCGCGTGCGACGGCCAGGTGCTCGTGCTCCCCGACATGTTGGGTCTGAACGAGCGATTCACCGCCAAGTTCGTGAAGCGGTACGCGGCGCTCGCGACGGATGTGCAAGAAGCGGTGCAGCGGTACGCGGCCGAGGTGCGGGAAGGGCGGTATCCCGGCCCCGAGCATTCGTTCCCGACATGAGCGATGACTGATATCTCGCGGCGCGACGCCGTCGCCCTGCTGGCGGCTGCAGCATGGACGCCGCTCCTGTCGCACCACCTCCCCACGGCGCCCGGCTTCCGGGTCCGCACCATCACGGCGGGCACGAACCTTCGGAGCCTCGCGGACACCCGAGCCGTCGACGCCGCGCTCGCCACGCTCGAGCGGGCGAAGCGGGCCGTTACGGACGCTGGCTACGACGTGCAGACCGTCCGCATCGCGACCCAGCCGTTGCTCGAGGACGCCGGACGTCGCGCGCGCGCGGAGGCGCTGACCGCCCTGCAGGCGCTCGACCGCGCCGTGGCCGCCCAGAGCGTGCTCCTGAGCATCGGTCCGGTTCTCGCCCCAGACGAGGACGATCCCGATTTCGGCGCGTGGGCCGCCGAGCTCGCCCGCACGACCCGGAATGTCAGCTTCACGGTGCGTGTCGCGTCGCCCGAGCGAGGGACTTCGCCGCGTGGGGTCACGGCCGCAGGGGAAGCGATGGTGGCGATCGCCCACGCCACTCCCGGCGGCATCGGCAACTTCAGGTTCGCCGCCGCCGCCAACGTTCCCGCAGGCACGCCGTTCTTTCCGGTCGCGTACCACGACGGGTCAGATGCCATGGCCATCGGTCTCGAATCGCCGCCGTTGCTGTCCGCCGGATTCGCCGGAGCCAACACCTTGGCGGAGGGCAAACAACATCTCACGGAGTTACTCGAGTCCCGGCTTGGGCCACTGGAGCGTCTGGTGCGAGATATCGCGCGCCGCGAACGGCGGGGCTACACCGGTATCGACGTCTCTCCCGCGCCGGGCAAGGACGCGAGCATCGGAGCGGCCATCGAGGCGCTCACCGGGGTCCCATTCGGTGCGCCCTCGACGCTCGCCGGCTGCGCGGCGATTACGGACGTGCTCAAGAGCGTGCGGGTCAAAACGTGCGGGTATTCCGGGCTCATGCTCCCTGTCCTGGAAGATCCGGTGCTGGCGCGACGCGCGTCGGAAGGGCGGTTCAGCGTGCGAGATCTGCTCCTGTATTCCGCCGTCTGCGGCACGGGGCTCGATGTCGTTCCGCTGCCGGGCGACAGTCGCGCCGACCGGCTGGCAGCCCTGATCGCAGATGTGGCGGCCCTTTCCACCAAGCTGCGCAAGCCGCTCTCCGCGCGGTTGTTTCCGGTCCCGGACAAGGCAGCGGGTGAGATCGCGCATTTCGACGATCCCTATCTCACCGACTCGGTCGTGCTCAAGGCGGAGTAGGCTGCCACGCTGGCCACTTCTCAACCCGTAGGGTCCCCCGTTTGTTTTCATCCGCCATGCACGAGCTCGCGAACCCGAAGGAGATGCGCGAGTGGTCGCGCGCCGAGCGCGCCCGCGGCCGCCGCATCGGGTTCGTCCCCACGATGGGGTTCCTGCATGAGGAACACCTGCAGCTCGTGGACCGCGCCACACAACGCGCCGACCGGGTGGTCATGAGCATCTTCGTGAACCCGCTGCAGTTTGGCCCGCGCGAGGACCTGGCCACGTACCCCCGCGACCTGGACCGCGACCGCACGCTCGCCGCCGAGCGCGGCGTCGCGTGCCTCTTCGTCCCCGACACGGCGGCGATGTACCCCGCGGAACCGCTGGTGCGGGTGAGTCCGGGGCCCCTGGGCGACACGCTCGAGGGCGCAGCCCGGCCCGGGCACTTTGCAGGCGTCCTGACGGTGGTAGCGAAGCTGTTCCACATCGTGGAGCCGGACGTCGCAGTCTTCGGACGCAAAGACTTCCAGCAGGCGATGCTGGTCCGGCGCCTGGCGGCGGACCTGGATTTCGGACTGGAGATCGACGTGGCGCCGACGGTTCGCGAGCTCGACGGTCTGGCCCTCTCGTCGCGCAACACCTACTTGAAGGGCGACGATCGCCGCGCGGCGCTGGCCCTGTCGCGCGCCCTGCGCGCCGTGGAGCAAGCATGGCGCGGCGGCGAGGCCGATCCCACGGCGCTCACGCGCCGCGGCATGGAGGTGTTGCAGGCCCCGGGCGTGGTGCCCGAGTATCTGGCGCTCGTGGACGAGCAGCTGCGGCCCGTCGCCCGCGTCGACGCCCACACGGTCGTCGCCGTGGCCGCGAGGGTCGGGACCACCCGACTGATCGACAACGTCGTGCTCGGCGAAGGCATCGCCGCCGATACCGCCGTGCGGGCCTGATGGCACTCCCCTCCTGGGCCGTCGCCACCCCCGAGCGGCGCGCGCACGTCGAGCGCGTCGCGGCGCTCCTGTCCACCTGGGCCACGGCGATGCGCGTGACCGAGGGCGAGCGCACGCGCTGGCTCAAAGCGGCGTGGTTGCACGACGCGCTGCGCGACGCGCCCGCGGCCAACGAGCTCGAGCACGGCCCCAGGGCGGCCGAGCGCGCCGCGCAGGACGGCGAGACCGACCAGGGCGTGCTCGACGCGGTGCGCCATCACTCGCTCGGCTACGCGCGGTGGGACGACGTCGGCAAGATGCTCTACCTGGCGGATTATCTCGAGCCGGGCCGGCCGTTCGATCAGGAGCTGCGACGCTCGCTCGCGGCGCGGGTGCCCGAGGAGCGGGACGCGGTGCTCAAGCTGGTCGCCGCCCGTCGGCTCACGCGGGTGATCGACGGACGCTGGCCGCTCGTCCGTGAAACGGTGGACTTCTGGAACGCGCTGCTCGGCTACTGATCGCCTGCGCCGCGGCGCTCGCCGCCTGCCGGGGGGACCGAGCCGGCAGCGCCGCCCTCCCCGTGCCGGGGGAAGGCGCGCCGCGCATCACCGTGGAAGTGCTGAACGCCAGCGGCACGCCGGGGCTCGCCAGGGTCGGCACGCGGGTCCTGCGGCGTGCCGGCATCGACGTCCTCACGTTCGGGAATGCCTCGGCGGCGGTCGGGAAGGGGACGCTCGATTCGACGCGGATCGTCGTCCGGCGGGGCAACGAGAGCGTGGGCCGGCGGGTACGCGTGGCGTTGGGTGTGGGCCGCGTCGTGGTGCAACCCGACAGCGCCAGGCTACTCGACGCGAGCGTGCTCCTCGGGCACGACTTTGCGCCGCGCCTCGAGTTCCACCCGTAGCTGGCCGCACGCGGCGCTGATGTCAAGCCCGCGACTGCGCCGCAGCACCGCTTCCACACCCTGCTGCCTGAGGCGCCGCTCGAACTCGAGCATCTGCGCCCGCGAGCTGGGCGAGAGATCCGGCGCGCCGCCCGGGTGCAGCGGCAAGAGGTTCACCAGCGCGCCCAGCGGACGCGCCAGCTCGACCAGCCGATCCGCCTGCGCGCGCCCGTCGTTCTTCCCCGCGATCAGCACGTACTCGAGCGTCACGCGCCGGCGAAACGCGCCCAGCGCCGCCATCACCTGTGGGAGAGCGTACTTCTTCTCGATCGGCATCAGCTCGCGTCGCAGCTCGGGCGTCGGCGCGTGCAGCGAAACCGCCAGCCGAAACTGCTCCGGCCGCCGCGCGAACTTCGCCAGGCTGGGCAGGATGCCGACCGTCGACACCGTGATGTGGCGGGCTCCGATTCCCAGTGCTGCGGGATGGTTGAGGATCGTCAACGCCGTGTCGACCGCCTCCCAGTTCAACAGCGGCTCCCCCATTCCCATGAAGACCACGTTCGTGGGTTTCAACGCGGCAGCGAGCAGCGTGACCTCACGCACCTGACCGGCGATCTCGGCAGCGGAGAGGTTGCGGCGGAATCCCATCCGCCCGGTGGCGCAGAACACGCACCCCAGCGCGCAGCCGACCTGGGACGAAATGCACAGCGTACGGCGCTTCCCCTCGGGGATGAGGACCGACTCGATCGCCTCGCCGTCCCCCAGGTTCCAGAGAAACTTCTCGGTACCGTCGCTCGAGACCTGCCGCGCCGCGAGCGTCAGCCGGCGCAGCGGGAACGCGTCACCCAACGCGTGGCGCAGCGCCGCCGGCAGCTCGGTCGCCTCGTCCCACGACGCGATCGGCCGTTGCCACAAGCGCGGGAGGATTTGCTTGGCCCGATACGCCGGCTCGCCCCGGGCCGCCAGCCACACGGCGAGCGCGGCGTGCGCGCCCTCTGGCAGGAGGCCGAGCAGATCGGTCACGTAAGTGCCGTTCGGGAAATGCGTTGCATGGCGCTGTTAACGTAACTATCTTCAACCGTTTAGGACACTTGGACCACCGTGCGTCTGTCCGAGCTTCTGACCCCCGCTCGCATCCGGGTCCCCCTGCGCGCCACCGACAAGGAGGGGGTCCTCCGGGAATTGGTGGACGTGGTGGCGGTGGGGAACGGGGGGGCGTCCGACGAGGTGCTGGGGGCCATCCTCGAGCGGGAGAAGCAGTTCCCCACCGGGATCGGCTATGGCGTGGCGGTGCCCCACGGGAAGACGCCGGCCCTCTCGGTCCTCGTGGTCGTGGCGGGGACGACGCCCGCACCGGTGCCCTACGAGACCATCGATGGTGAGCCGGTGCGGTTGTTTTTTCTGTTGGCCGGCCCGGAGTCGGCGGCTGGGGCGCACGTGAAGGCGTTGAGCCGCATCTCGCGGCTGGTGCGCCGCGAACCGGTGCGAGACAAGCTCTTGAGCGCTCGCACGGCCGAGGAGTTCTACCGCGCGTTGTGCGAGGCGGAGGTCTCATAGACAGCGTCAGCGGCACATCCCGGCGCACCCATCGCTGCGGCGAGCTGCGCGCGCAGCACGTGGGAGAGCGGGTGCGGCTGGGCGGCTGGGTGCACCGCCGTCGCGATCTCGGGGGGATCGTGTTCATCGACCTGCGCGACCGGGCGGGAATCGTCCAGGTCGCCGTCGGCCCCGGGGCGCCGGACGCCGCGCGGCGCGTGGCGGGCGGGCTGGCGGGCGAAACGGTCGTCGAGGTCGAAGGGGAGGTGACGGCGCGCCCCGCCGACATGCAGAACCCAGAGCTGGCCACGGGCGCCGTCGAGGTGCAGGCGACGACGCTCACCGTCGTGGGCCCGGCCGTGACGCCCGCGATCCCGGTCGCCCGCGGCAAAGGAGAAGAGCTTGCGGCCGAGGAGCTGCGGCTCAAGCATCGTCACCTGGACCTGCGCCGTCCCGAGATGCAGGCCAATTTGATCCTGCGCCACCGGTTGCTGCAGCGGGCGCGTCGGACCCTCGCCGAGCTCGGATTCCTCGAGATCGAGACGCCGATCCTCACGAAGCCGACGCCCGAGGGCGCGCGCGACTACCTGGTGCCGTCGCGCGTGCACCCAGGCGAGTTCTACGCGCTGCCGCAGTCCCCTCAGCTCTACAAGCAGCTGCTGATGGTGGCCGGCTTCGACCGTTACTTCCAGATCGCGCGCTGCTTTCGCGACGAAGACCTGCGCAACGACCGGCAGCCCGAGTTCACGCAGATCGACCTCGAAGCCTCGTTCGTCGGCCCGGAAGACGTGCTCGGGTACGTGGAAGCCGTGTTGATCGCGCTGTGGGACGAGGCAGGCCAGCAGGTTGCGCGACCGTTGCCGCGCCTCACCTGGCGCGAAGCGATGGAGCGGTACGGCACCGACAAGCCCGATCTGCGCTACGACTTTCCGATCGCCGACTGGACGGCGCAGGTGAAGCCGCTGGGCGTGCCGTTCTTCCAGGGGGCGCTCACGGATGGCGCACGGGTGCGGGGCCTCGCCGTGAAAGGCGGCGGCGCGCTGTCGCGCAAAGACGTGGACCAGCTGGCCGACGCCGCGAAGCAGCTGGGCGGGGCGGGCCTCGCGTGGGTCAAGCGTCAGGGCGAGCAGATCTCGGGCTCGGTCGCGAAGCATTTCACCCCGGACGCCCTGCGGGCCTTGGGCGTGGGAGACGGGGACGTCGGGCTGATGACCGTGGGCCCCGATCGGGTCACGTCCCCGGTGCTCGACCGGGTGCGCCAGGAGGTGATCCGGCGGCTCGGACCTTCGCCCAAGGCGACGCACGCGTTCTGCTGGGTGGTGGATTTTCCCCTCTTCCAGCCCGACGCCGAGACGGGGCGGCCGGTGTTCGCGCACCACCCGTTCACCGCGCCGCACCCCGATGATGTGGCACGCCTGGATACGGATCCGTTCAGCTGCCGCGCGCTGCATTACGACGCCGTGTACAACGGCAACGAGCTCGGCTCCGGATCCATCCGCATCACCGACCCGGCCGTGCAGCGCCGTGTGTTCGCGCATCTCGGCTTGTCGCCGGCGGACGTCGACGCGCGGTTCGGATTCCTGCTCGCCGGCCTGCAGGCGGGCGCGCCGCCCCACGGCGGCTTCGCGATCGGCTTCGACCGCGTCGTGATGCTGCTCGCCGGTGCCGGATCGCTCCGCGACGTGATCGCGTTTCCCAAGACGACCACCGCCCGCGCGCTGTTCGAGGGCGCGCCGGCGCCCGCCCATCCGGCGGACCTGGACGCTCTTCACATCGAGGTGCGGCGGTGAGCGACGACGTCACCCACCGTCTTTCGACTGAGGGCGTGGACCCGCTCGCCCTCGCGGGCGTGAACGACGGGAATTTGGTCGAGCTCGCGAAGCGCCTGGGCGTGCGCGTGTCGCTGCGCGGCGACACGCTGATGCTGCAGGGCCCGCTCCCGGCCGTCGAGCGCGCCACACCCGTGGCCCAGGCGCTGGTCGACCTGGCGCGCATGGGCGAGCAGCTCGACGCCGACGACGTGCACCGGATCATGGGCGAGGAGGCGCACGGGCCGTCCGGTCCGACTGCCGACGGGGAATACACGATCATTCTGCCGGGGCTGCGCCGGATGATCCGAGCGAAGACGGCGGGGCAGCGGGAGTATCTCCAGGCCATCGCGCAGCACGACATCGTGATCGGCATCGGCCCCGCCGGCACGGGCAAGACGTACCTGGCGGTCGCGGCCGCGGTGGACGCGCTGTCGCGCAAACGGGTGCGGCGTATCGTGCTCGCGCGCCCGGCGGTGGAGGCGGGGGAGAACCTGGGGTTCCTGCCCGGGGATCTGCACGACAAGGTCGACCCCTACCTGCGACCGCTGTACGACGCGCTCGAGGACATGATGCCGCGCGACCGCGTGCAGAAGGCGATCGACAGCCGTACCATCGAGATCGCGCCGCTCGCCTACATGCGGGGTCGCACGCTCTCCGACGCGTTCGTCATTCTCGACGAGGCGCAGAACGCCACCGGCATGCAGATGAAGATGTTCCTGACGCGGCTCGGCGTGAACTCGCGCGCCGTGATCACGGGTGACAAGACGCAGATCGATCTGGCCAACCGGGAGGACTCGGGGCTCCTGCAGGTGGAACGGATCCTCCCCGGCATCGAGGGCATCGGGTTCTGCTACCTCGCGGACACCGACGTCGTGCGCCACCGCCTCGTGCGGGACATCATCCGGGCGTACGTCGAGGACGCACAGGGCTGACATGAGGCTGCCGACCAAGGAGCAGCTGCGCTATCACGGCAGCCGCTGGGCCTGGGTGGTGGGCCTGGCGACGCTGGCGTACGTCGCGTTCCCCTCGAGCGCCACGAACGTGGCGCCGCTGCTCTCGCCCGGGGCCGTGGCCGACCGCGACGTCATCGCCCCCTTCACCTTTCCCGTGAACAAGTCGGACCAGGAGCTCGCGCGCGAAGCGGAGGAGCTCGCGGCCACGGTGAAGCCGATCTACCAGTATCAGGAACGGGCGCTCGACAGTGCCAAGATCGCGATGCACGCGTTCTTCGCGAACGTCGAGGCGGCGGCGGACCACGGTGGCGCGGCCGAGATCCTGCAGGCGGCGAAGGCCCAGGGGTTCGCGCTCAGCGCGCCGGAAGCGGCATACCTGACGAAAGGGGGCAAGCGGCACGGTCTCGAGAAGGCGCTAAGCGACCTGTTCGACCGCACCCTCGCCCTCGGCGTCACCGGGCCGGGCGTGCTCCAGGTCGAGCAGTCCCCGGAGCTCATCGTGCGCCGCCGCTCGGGCGAGCAGGCGGTGCCGCGCGACCAGCTCTTGTCCTACGCCCAGTATCTCACGCGGGCGCGCGCGATCCATCCCGACCGGGGATCGAGCGTCGGTGACCAGCTCTACGTGCGGCTTGCCGGACACTTCTTCCGGCCGACCCTGGTCCCCAACACGCTGGAGACGGAGCGGCGCCGCGACGAGCTGCGTCGCAGTGTGGATCCGAGCAAGTACATCGTGCGCGCGGGCGATCGCATCGTGGGAGCGCACGAGGTCGTGACGAACGAAGCGCACGAGAAGCTGGTGGCCCTGCACGCCGACCTGGTGCGCCGCGGCGCCGCGACCAGCCGCTCGCCCGGCGGCGTGTTCGGCCCCGTGCTCCGGGACTCGCTCGTCCTCGCGATCTTCTGGGTGCTGATGGTGTTCTATCGCCGCGAGACGTACAGCAACCGTCGCCAGGTCGCGCTGATCGGCGGGCTCTTCGCACTCGTCCTGCTGCAGGCGGCGGCTGTGGCACGCTTCGCGCCGCGCCATCCCGAGATCATCGTCCTGCCGTTCATGGCGATGATGCTGACCGTGCTCTTCAACGGGCGCGTATCGATGATCGCCGCGATGATCCTCGCCATCGTGGTCGGCCTGCAGCCGGTGTTCCACGATCTCCCCGCGCTGTTCCTCTGCATCGTCGGTGGGGTGACCGCGGCCCTCACCGTGCGCGTGCTGCGGAGCCGCAGCAACTTCTACGTGCCGGTGCTGATCATCGCCCTGGGATATCTCGCTGGGGCACTGGCGCTCGGGCTCGCGGGGAGCTGGACCGTGGCCGAAATCGGGCTCCGCGGCGTGTGGGGCGCGGCGAACGGGCTCGTGTCGGCCGGGCTCACCTTCTTCCTGCTGCCGGTCGCGGAGTCGATCACCCGCATCACGACGGACCTCACGCTCCTCGAGCTGTCCGACCCGAGCCGGCCGTTGCTGCGACGCCTGTCGCTCGAGGCGCCGGGGACCTATGCGCACTCCGTCGCCATGGCGAATCTCGTAGAAGCGGCCAGCAACCGGATCGGCGCGAGTGGGCTGCTCGGCCGGGTCGGCTGCTACTACCACGACATCGGGAAGATCAAGAACCCGCAGTACTTCGTCGAGAACCAGACGCGCGGCAACAACCCGCACGACCGTCTCAAGCCGCATCAATCGGCGCAGATCATCAAGGCGCACGTGGCGGACGGGTTGGCACTGGCTCGAGAGGCCCGCCTCCCCGACGCGGTGGCGGCGTTCATTCCGGAGCACCACGGGACCGCCGAGATCACCTACTTCCTCGACCGCGCCAAAAAGAGCGGCGACGGCGGTCCTGCCCAGCCGGGGGACTACACGTATCCTGGCCCCAAGCCGCAGTCCGCCGAAACCGCGATCACCATGCTCGCCGATTCGGTGGAGGCGGCGCTGCGCGTGCTCGAGGACCTGACGCCGCAGAAGATCGACGAAGTGATCAGTCACATCGTGCGCAACAAGCTCAACGCCGGCCAGCTGGATGAGGCGCCGATGACGCTACGCCAGATCGACCAGGCGAAACAGGAGTTCGTGCGCATCATCACCGGCATGTACCACAACCGCATCGACTACCCGGAGTCCAGTGGCGGCATCACGGCGACGTGGCAGCCTGCGGCCAGGGCGTGACGGGGGGGCGCGGCTCGCACACGCCGCCCGCCGAGTGCTCGCCTGGGAAGGCGCGCGGGGCGCGCGGATCGAGCTCGCGCTGCTCGACGCGACCGCCATGCGCCGCCTCAACCGCCGCGTCACCGGCCGCCGTGCCCTGACCGACGTATTGGCGTTCGCGCTGCCGCAGCCCGATGGGACGCTCCTGGGCGAGGTGTGTATCTGTCCCGCGGCGGCGGAGCGCTGGGTACGGAGCGGGGGACGCGGGAAGGGGGACGAGGGAAGGGTGGAGGAGGAGCTCGTGCGGTTGACGGTGCACGGGACGTTGCACGTGCTCGGCTACGACCACCCGGACGGCCCGGGCCGGACGCGCTCCCGCATGTGGCGCCGTCAGGAGCGTCACGTGCGCCGACTGATGGCCGGGGCGCCGTGACGCTGACGGGCGCGGCGCTCACTATGGGGGGCGCCCTCCTGGCGGGCGGGGCGGCGCTGTGGGCCGGCCTGCTGGCGCTCGCCGAGGAGGCCGCCGTGGGCGAGGCGCTCCACACGCTGGGGGACGCGCCGCCGGCCAGCGTGGGAGGGCGCGTGCCGCTGCACCGCGCCCTGCACGTCGCGCGCCTCGCGCTGCTCGTGCTTGGCGCCGTGGCCGCCGGCGACGCGCTCGGCTGGTGGCAGCGGCCGTGGGCGGAAGCCGTGACGACCTGGGCGGTCGCGGTGGGCTTTCTCTTCATCGTCGGCGACGCGCTGCCGCGCAGCCTGGCCCGCGTCGCGCCCGAGCTGGCCGCGGTGGCGCTCCCGCTGGCGCGCCGCACGCTCGCCCCGTTCGGCCTGCTCCACTGGCTGCTCGCGTGGGTCGATAAGGGTCTGCACGGCCTCGTCGCCACGCCGCGCCCGCTCGAGCCGGCCTTGGGTGTCGCGCAGCGCGACATGCTGCTCGGCGTGTTCACGCTGGCCGACACGCGCGCGGATGAGGTGATGACGCCCAGGCTCGACATGGCCGCCGTGGACCTGGCCGCGGCGACGGAAGACGTCGTGGATGCGTTCCGCCAGAGTGAACACACCCGCTTGCCGGTATACGACGGCACGGCGGACAACATCGTCGGCATCGTGTTCGCCAAGGACCTGGTGCCGTTCGCGATGGGCCTGGGGGAGGCCGCGCGCGGGGCGCGCTGGCAGGACCTCGTGCGTCCCGCGGCCTACGTGCCCGAGACCAAGACGCTCGACAGCCAGCTGCGCGACTTCCAGCGCGGCCCCGGGCACCTGGCCATCGTGGTGGACGAGTTCGGCGGTACGGCCGGCCTCATCACGCTGGAAGACATCCTCGAGGAAATCGTCGGCGAGATCCACGACGAGCACGACGTCGGCGAGACGCCCTCGATCCGCCAGGACGGCGATCGCTACTGGGTGGACGGACGGGCCACGCTCGACGATCTCTCCCAGGCGCTGGGCCGCTCGTTCGAGCACCCGGAGGTGTCGACCGTCGGGGGACTCGTCTACACGGTGCTGGGGCGTGTGCCGCGCGCCGGGGACGAGCTGACGCTCGACGGCTACCGCGTGGTGGTGGAACGTGTCGACCGGCGCCGGGTGACCCGGGTGCTCGTCCAGAGGCAGGCGTGACCCTCGCGCTCGTACTGCTCGGCGGCGGGCTGGTGCTCGCGATGACTTCGGCGGCGGTTGGCGTCGCGGCGGCGGCCGTGAGCCAGCTCGAGCTGACCCGCTGGGTGTCGTACAAGCTGCGCGGCGCGGGTGGGGCCGCCAGCGTGCTCGAGAATCCCGGGCGGGTGCTCGCTACGGCGAACGCCCTCACCACGATCGGCACCATCTGCGCCGCGGTCGTCATCCCGGCGTTTCTCGCCCGCACCACGCCTACGGTGCTGGGCGTCTTCACCGTCGCCCTCGGCGTGCCGTTGCTCGTGAGCGCCGCCTATCTCGTGCCTCGGGTGGTGGGTCGACGTTGGGCGGAGCCGATCGTGGCGCACGCGGCCCCGCGACTCGAGCGGCTCGGCAAGCTGTTCGCCCCGTTCGTTCCCTGGCGCGATCCCTCGAGACGCACGACGCTCGCGGCCGTGCTTACGAGCGCCGACACCGGTGCGCTCGCCTCCGCCGACGAGATGGCGGTGGTGTCGGGCGTGCTGGCGTTCGCCGATCGGCCGGTGCGGGAGCTGATGACGCCCCGCACCTCGATCGTCGCCATCCCGGAGGGGTTGCTCGCGGCCGAAGCGGCGCACGTCTGCCTCCAGTCGGGCTACAGTCGGTATCCGGTGTACCGCGGATCGCTCGACGAGGTCGTCGGCGTCGCCCACGCGTTCGATCTCCTGCGCCTCCCGCCCGACGCGCCCGTCTCGGTACTCCCGCCGCTCGCCGTGCCCGGGACGACCCGCGCGGCGGACCTGATGCTCGAAATGCAGCGCGGCCGCGGCCACCTCGCCGTGGTGCTGGACGAGTTCGGCGGCACGGCCGGCCTCGTCACGCTCGAGGACCTGACACGCGACCTCGTGTCGGAGATCTTCGAGCCGGCGGAGCAGGCCGCGAGCGGCGAGCCGCCCACGCGCATCGTTGAGCTCGACGGAAGCGCCCCGGCGAGCCGGTTGCAAGAGACCCTGGGGGTGCCGCTCGAAGCGCGCGGGGTCCAGACGGTCGGCGGGCTGCTGGTCCAGGCGCTGGGCCGCATCCCCCGGCCGGGCGAGCGGTTCACGCTCCACGGCCTCGAGTTCGACATCCTCGCGGCCAACGCCACCCGGGTGGAGCGAGTCGCGGTGCGCCCGGGGCCGGTGCGTACCGTGCCGCTCGAGCCCGTCGAGGAGCGGACGTGAAGGCCCGGCGCGTGTATCGTTACCTTGCATGAGCGTGGAGCGGATTTTAGAGGGGCTCGCCCGGCGCGAGCCCGCGGCCTTGGCGCGCGCCATTAGCCTGGTCGAGAACCAGCGCGACGGCTTCGAGCGCGTGTTGTCGCACGCGCACGGGCTGCTCGGGCGCGGCGGCGCACGGCGGATCGGGATCACCGGCCCCCCCGGCGCCGGCAAAAGCACGCTCACCGAAGCGCTCATCCAGCGGTTCCGCGCCCAACAACTCTCCGTCGGGGTGGTGGCCGTGGATCCCACCAGCCCCTTTACCGGCGGCGCCCTGCTCGGCGATCGGATCCGCATGGAGTCCGTGAGCCTCGACCCGCAGGTGTTCATCCGCTCCATGGCCACGCGCGGCGCCCATGGCGGGCTCGCCACCACCACCGAGGAGGTCGCGGACCTGCTGGAGGCGTTCGGGTTTGAGCGCATCCTGGTCGAAACGGTAGGCGTGGGGCAGACGGAGCTCGACATCGCCCGCACCGCCGAGACGACGGTGCTCGTGCTCGTGCCCGAGTCGGGCGACGGGATTCAGACCCTCAAAGCAGGTGTGATGGAGATCGCCGACCTGTACGTGGTGAACAAGAGCGATCGTCCGGCGGCGGACAAGTTGCGCCAGGAAGTCGAGGTGATGCTCGGCATCCGGCGAGGGAATGCGTTCCGGCACGTCGGCCGTCACCACCAGCCGGACGGGCGAAGGGCCGGACGGGCGGACAGCGCGAGCCGTCCGTCCGACGGTTCGACCGTCGACCCGTCCGACCCTTGGGAGCCTCCGGTACTCGGGACGGTCGCGTCGACGGGCGTCGGTGTGGACGAGCTCATCGCTGCCCTCGACCGCCACTACGCCTATCTTCAGGCCAGCGGCGCGCTGGTCGGGCGTCGGCGGCAGCGCTTCGCCGCCCGTACGCGGGCCGTGCTGGAACGCAGCGTGCGGCGCTGGCTCGTGGAAGCAACCCGCGCCGAGGAGCTGCTCGCGCTGCGGCTCGACGAGGTCACGGAGGGCCGCCGCAGCCCGTACGACGTGGCGGCAGAGATCCTCGACCAGATCAAGACGGGGGCGGTGCGATGAGTGGACGGGACAAGAAGGTCGTGTACACGCCGGACGACCTGGCCGGCTTCGACCCGCGCAGCCGGCTGGGTGCGCCGGGCGAATACCCGTTCACCCGCGGCATCCACCCGACCATGTACCGGGGGAAGCCGTGGACCATGCGGCAGTTCGCGGGCTTCGGGAGCGCCGAGGACACCAACCGGCGGTACAAGTTCCTGCTGGAGCACGGGCAGACGGGTCTCTCGGTCGCGTTCGACTTCCCGACGCTGATGGGCTACGACTCCGACCACCCTCGTGCAGAGGGTGAGGTGGGAAAGTGCGGGGTCGCGATCTCGTCGCTTGCCGACATGGAAGACCTGTTCCGTGGTATCCCGCTCGATCAGGTCTCGACCTCCATGACCATCAACGGCCCGGCGGCGATGCTGTTCTGTTTCTACGTCGCCGCCGCCGAGAAACAGGGTGTCGCGAGTGACACGCTGCGCGGCACGGTGCAGAACGACATCCTCAAGGAGTACATGGCCCAGCACGCCTGGGTGTACCCCGTCGAGCCGGCGCTCAAGATCATCGTGGACATGTTCGGCTGGTGCGCCGAGCACGCGCCCCTGTGGAACACGATCTCGATCTCGGGCTACCACATCCGGGAGGCGGGAGCGACCGCGGCCCAAGAGCTCGCGTTCACGCTCGCCAACGGCTTCACGTACGTCGAGCGGGGCATCGCGCGGGGGCTGGATGTCGACGCGTTCGCGTCCCGGCTCTCCTTCTTCTGGGACATCCACAACGATTTCTTCGAGGAGGTCGCGAAGCTCCGCGCAGCGCGTCGGATCTGGGCTCGCCACATGCGCGAGCGTTACGGTGCGAAAAGCCCACGGTCCTGGATGATGCGGTTCCACGCGCAGACGGCCGGCGTCACGCTCACCGCCCAGCAACCGATGAACAACGTGGTGCGGGTGGCCTATCAGGCGCTGGCGGCCGTCCTCGGGGGCACGCAATCGCTGCACACCAACTCGCTCGACGAGACGCTCGCGCTCCCCACCGAGGAGGCGGTTCGCCTGGCGCTCCGCACGCAGCAGATCATCGCGCACGAAACGGGGGTGGCCGACGTCATCGACCCGTTCGGCGGCTCCTATTACGTCGAGTCGCTCACCGACCACCTCGAGCGGGAGGCGGAGGCGCTGTTCGCGGAGATTCAGTCGCTGGGCGGTGTCGTGCAGGGGATCGAGAGCGGCTGGTTCCAGCGCCAGATCGCCCGGTCGGCGGAAGAGTGCCAGCGCGACGTGGAAGCGGGCGGGCGCACCCTCGTCGGCGTCAACGACTTCCTGAGCGATGACGACCACCCCGTCGAGATCCTCAAGGTCTCGGTCCACGCCGAAGCGGACCAGCGCCGCCGGCTCGCCCGGCTGCGGGCGGAGCGCGACGCCGCGCTGGTCGCCGAGCGCCTCGAGACCCTGCGCCAGGCTGCGCTGAACGACCGCAACGTGATCGGGCCGATGCTCGACTGCGCTCGAGCCTACTGCACGCTGTACGAGATCCGCCACGCGCTCGAGCGCGTCTATGGCGCGTATCGCGAGCCGGTGTTCTTCTGAGCGATGTGCGCACTGCCGATTGCCGCCACCGAGAGCGCGGTGCGCGCCGCCGTCGAGCGGCTGTCGCGCATCCCGCCCGGCGCCTATCAGGTCGTCTCGTGCTACCTGAAACTCGAGCCGCGTGACAAGACGCGGGGCAAGTATCTCATCAAGATGAAGAACCGCGTGCGCGCGGCGCTCGTGGCTCTGGAGCGCCAGGGCCTCGAGCGGGTCGTGCGCGACGCCGTTGGCGCCGACCTGGAGCGCGTCCGGCGCTACTTCGAGGAGCCCGGGCGGCTCCCGGCGGCCCGCGCGATCGCCCTGTTCGCCTGCGGGACACTCGAGTTGTTCGAGGCGCTGCCGCTTCCCCATGTCCACCGCTCGCGCCTTGCGGTCGCCCCGGTGCCGCTCGTGCGCGAGCTCGTGGCGCTGGAGGAGGAATTCGGCACGATCCTCGTCGTGGCATGCGACCGGACGGGTGCCCGCCTCTTCACCGTGACGGCCTACGACGTCGTGGAGCTCCCCAGCCTGACGGCCTGGGCCACGCGGCCCGGGAAATTCCACGGGCAGCGACAGGCGAGAAAGGGTGGCGTGCTCGCGGGCGGCTACGGCGAACACAACTATCACATGCGGATCCGAGAGGAGAAGCATCGCCACTACGCGCTCGTGGCCGATCAGATCTTCCAACTCCACACGCAGCGTCCGCTGGCGGGACTCGTCGTGGCGGGCATCGGCGTCGACGCGGCAGCGGTATTGCCGCACCTGCACACCTACTTGCATGATCTCGTGCTCGGCGTGGTCCGCCTGAACCCCAAGCGCGTGAGCGCGGGCGAGGTGCGGGAAGCCGCCCTGGTCCTGCGCGAGCAGCGTGAGCGCGCCTGGGAGCAGGCCCACGCCGCGGCGGTGAAGGAGGGCATCGCCCCCGGATGGGCCGTGAACGGCGTCGAGCCCACGCTCAAGGCGCTGGCCCGGGGTCAGGTGCGCACCCTGCTGGCCGACGGAAGCGACGACGATCCGCGCCTCGACGAGGCGGTAGAAGAGGCGCTTCGCCAGCGCGCGCAGGTCGACGTGCTGTACGACGACAAGGCCCGCCGCGTGGTGGACGGCCTGGCGGCGCTGCTGCGGTTTCGCCGTTGATGCCGGGGCCGAAGCGCCCGATCCGGGTGCTGGTGGCGAAGCCCGGCCTCGACGGGCACGACCGCGGCGCGAAAGTGGTGGCTGCCGCCCTACGCGACGCCGGGATGGAGGTCATCTATACCGGGTTGCACCAGACGCCCGAGATGATCGCCCAGGCGGCGATTCAAGAGGACGTAGACGTGGTCGGCCTGTCGATTCTCTCGGGCGCCCACCTCACGCTGTTCCCGCGGGTGAAGCAGCTCCTGATGGCAGCGGGGCGCGACGACGTCTTGGTGACGGGCGGCGGCATCATTCCCCCGGAGGACATCGAGACGTTGCGCCAACGGGGGATCGGGCGACTGTTCGGTCCCGGCACTCCCACCGCCGAGTTGGTGAAGTACATCGAAGCGTGGGCGACGGATCATGTCTCAGCCTGACCCATGCCCCCGTCCGCACGCCGCTCTCCGCATTCGCCGTTGAGCCGCCTCAAGACGCTGACCGCGGAATACCGCGAGCTCACCGCGCGCCTCGAGCAGGGGGGCGGGCCGGACAGGATCCGCCGGCAGCACGAGCAGGGGAAGCTCACGGCGCGCGAGCGCGTCGTTGCGCTGCTCGACCAGAACGCCGAGTGGCTCGAGATCGGTCTGCTCGTCGCGTTCGACCAGTACGATGGGCAGGCGCCCGCGGCGGGCGTGGTCACCGGCGTGGGACGGATCGCGGGGCGGCCGGTGGTGGTGGTGGCGAACGACGCGACGGTCAAAGCGGGCTCGTGGTGGCCGGAAACCATCAAGAAAATCCTCCGTGCCCAGGAGATCGCCATGCGCCAGCGCATCCCGATCATTTATCTGGTGGATTCGGCCGGCGTGAACCTCCCGTACCAAGGCGGTGTGTTCCCAGGCCAGTACGGAGCGGCGCGGATCTTCTACTACAACTCGATCATGCGACACTACCTCCGGGTGCCGCAGATCGCCGCCGTCATGGGCCCGTGCATCGCGGGGGGGGCGTACCTACCCGCCCTGTCCGACGTGATCTTCATGGTCGAGGGGACGTCGTTCATGGGGCTGGGAGGCCCGAACCTCGTGAAGGGCGCGACCGGTCAGACGGTCGACGCGGAGTTGCTGGGCGGTGCCAGGACGCACACCGCCGTCAGCGCCGTGGCGCACTATCGCGCGAAAGACGACGCCGAGTGCCTGGCGCACATCCGCGAATACGTCGCGCGCCTGCCGCGCACCCTGCGGCCTCCCGCGCCGGGAGGCAAGTCCAAGCGCAGTCCGAAGGAGCTGTACGATCTGTTGCCGTCGGATCACCGCATGAGCTACGATGTCCGGGCGGTGCTCGAGTGCGTGCTCGACTCGGGCACGTTGGACGAGTTCCAACCCGACCTGGCGCCGGAGATGATCTGCGGACACGCCGCCATCGCGGGCCGCGCGGTCGCGCTGATCGCCAATTCGCGCGGCCTCATCAAGGGAAAAGCGGGCGCGCCTCCGAAGATCGGCGGCATCATCTATACCGCAAGCGCCGAGAAGGTGGCGTACTTCATCGAGAATGCCGACCGCGAGCGGATTCCCCTCCTGTTCGTACAGGACGTGTCGGGCTTCATGGTCGGTACCGAGGCGGAGCACTCGGGGATCATCCGCGCCGGCGCCCGCTTCGTCGAGGCGATGGCGACCGCCACCGTGCCGAAGCTCGTGCTCACCGTGAACCACGCGTCGGGAGCCGGTTATTACGCCATGGCGGGGCAGGGCTTCGATCCGGACTTCATCGTCTCGTGGCCGACCGGGCGGATGGGTGTGATGGAAGGAGAGTCGGCCGTCCAGGCCGTATTCGGCGCCGAAATGGCCAAGCCCGAGAACGCCTCCGCGGTGGACGCGATGCGCGCCGACTACGAGCATCAGCTGGACGCGCGGTTCGCGGGCGCGCGTGGTTACGTGGATGCCATCCTGCTGCCCGAGGAAACCCGCGACATCCTCGCGCTGCTGCTCGAGACAACCACTGAATTCACCGGTCCCCACCTCGGGGCCTTCGTGCTGCCGAGTCATCCATGACGCCACGTCGCTGTCTCGTCACGCTGTTCCTGCTGGGGGCTGCCTGCGGCGGCCCATCCACACCTCCCGCCACCACTCCCACCCCACGACCCGCGCCCCCGAGCGGCGCCGCGGCACCCGCGCCGTCCGACGCGACCGCCGCCCCCCCTCGAGGACGCACGCCAGCCTTGCCGCCCGCCGTCGCGCTCATGGCGGGGCTGATGCCCCTGCGGAGCACGGGGGTGGACGAGTTTCGCGCCCAGCACCCCACCTACGACGGGCGCGGCGTGCTCATCGCGATTCTCGACACCGGGATCGATCCGGGCGTCGACGGACTGATCACCACCAGCACCGGCGCGCCGAAGGTCGTCGAGCTGCGCGACTTCTCGGGTGAAGGCCGGGTCACGCTCACCCCGGTCACACCGGCAGCGGACGCCACCGTGTCCGTAGGCGGCCGCAAGCTGGCAGGCACGGGCCGCATCGGGCGGCTCACGAGCGCCGCCACGTGGTACGCCGGGGTGCTGCGCGAGCTGCCGCTCGGCAAGGTCCCGGCAGCGGACCTGAACGGCGACGGAAACAACACCGACGTCTTTCCGGTGATCGTGGTGAAAGCGATCGATGGCTGGGTCGCATTCGTCGACTCGAACCTGGACGGCTCGTTCGAGGACGAGATGCCGCTCCACGACTATCGCGAGGGGCGGGAGACCATCGCCCTCGGCACCAAGCCCATCACGCTCGCGGCCAACTTCGCCGAGGCGAACGGCGTGCCAACGCTCGGTTTCTTCTTCGACACCGGCGGTCACGGTACGCACGTCGCCGGCATCGCGGCGGGGCACAGCCTGTTCAACGTCGCTGGGTTCGACGGCGTCGCGCCGGGCGCGCAGCTCCTGGGCTTGAAGATCGCGAACGCGGCCCGCGGTGGGATCTCGGTGAACGGCAGCATGCAACGCGCCATGCAGTACGCCGCCCGCTACGCCGAGCAGCGCAACATGCCGCTCGTGCTGAATCTCAGTTTCGGCGTCGGCAACGAAGTCGAAGGCCGGGCCGTCATCGAGTCGATCGTGAACGCGTTCCTCGCGGCGCATCCCAACCTGGTGTTCAGCATCAGCGCGGGCAACGACGGCCCGGGCCTGTCGACGATGGGCTTCCCCGGATCGGCGGACCTGGCGCTCTCGGTGGGTGCCTCGTACCCCGGGGCATTCGCCCGGCCGCCGCAGCCCGGCGCTCCACCTGAGCCCGACGTGATGGGATGGTGGAGCTCGCGGGGTGGCGAGGTCGCCAAGCCGGACCTGGTCGCGCCCGGCGTCGCGTTCTCGTCGGTGCCGCCCTGGGACACCGAGAACGAAGTCAAGGGCGGAACCAGCATGGCTGCGCCGCACGCCACCGGGCTCGCCGCCTGCCTGTTGTCCGCCATGCAGCAAGCGGGCCGTACGGTGAGCGCCGCGGATGTGATCCAGGCCCTGCGGGTCTCGGCCGTGCCGTTTGGGGGCGAGACCGTGATCGACGACGGCGCGGGCTTGCCCCGCCTCGAGGCGGCGTACCGCTGGTTGCTCGGGGGCCATCAAGGGTCGGCGTACGTGGTGCGCACGCCCACCGGCGGCGCCGCGGCGTTCCGACGGAGCGGACTCGCGGGCCCGGACGACACGCTACAGCTGTTCCGCGTGCGGCACGCGGGCGGGCTGCGGGCGGCCCAGTTCCGACTCACGAGCAGCGTCCCCTGGCTCTCGGTGCCGGTGAGCGTCGCGGCCGGCGCCCGGGAAACGGAGATCGCGGTCTCATACGCACCCGCGGCGCTCGCCGCACCCGGCGTCTACGTCGGGGTGGTGAGCGCCCGCAACCCGAGCGATACCCTCGCCGGTCCCCTGTTCACCCTCGCCAACACCGTCATCGTGCCGTTCGACTTGGCCGCGAAGCCGCTGTTCGACGAGCGACGCACCATCGGGCGGGCGCGCGTGCAGCGATACTTCCTGCGAGCGCCGCAGGCGGGCGCCACGCTCGAGGCGAGTGTCATGCTGCCGGACTCGACACAGCAGGGAGCCACGGCGCGGCTGTACGAGCCCGGCGGCCAGCCGTTCCGCGACGCAGAAGAGCTGCCGCTCGGACGCTCCGAGCCCGGCACCGCACGCTTCGTGGTGCGCGCCGAGGACCTCGTCCCGGGCGTGTACGAGCTGGATGTCTTCGCCCCGCCACTCACCAGCGTGAGCGCCACCGTGCGCGCCGAACTGGCGCGCGTAGCGCTGGGCGCCGCCGCGGGGGGCGTGGAGGCGACGAATCTGGGGCCCGAGACCGCCACCGGACGCGCGCTCCCGGTGCTCGTCGGTGCGGAGCGCACGGTGCAGGTGATGGGGCGCGGGGCGCCGCCTGAGAGCGTGACGGTCCGGGTCCCCGACTGGGGCACGCGCATGGTGGTGGACGTGCAAATGGCGCGCGACCAATGGCCCGAATTCACCGACTTCGGGGTCACCGACTTCGACTCCACGGGCCAGCAGGCGGGCCAGGGAGCGCTGAACTACGCGCTCGGGCGCCACACGGTCACGGTCCCGCCGGCGCTGCGGGGCCATCCCCTCACCGTCGAGCTGTTCCCGGCATTCGCGCGCGACAACGGCGCACATCCATGGCGAGCCAGCATGAGTGTGCGGTTCCTGCTGGCCGAACCCCGGTCGCTGGGCGACGGGGTCGCTGTGAGCGTCGTGGCGGGCGGCCGCGCCACGGTACCCCTCGGGAAGAGACCCGAGCTGACGCTCCCCGACGGCTTCGCGCCGCTCGTCGAGCTGCGCATCCACACCGCCGCGGGCGGCGGCCCGGACGCCGTCCGCCAGGTGACGCTCCATCCGTGATGCGGGCGCGAGGGCCCCGGAGAGTCCGCATCGCCGGGGGACAGGGGTTCTGGGGCGACTGGCTCGAGGCGCCCTATCGCCAGGTGAACGGCGGACCCGTGGACTACCTCATGATGGACTACCTCGCCGAAGTCACGATGTCCATCCTGCAGAAGCAGAAGGCGCGCGACCCGTTGCTCGGGTACGCGAAGGACTTCATCCCGCTGATGGAGCGAATTCTTCCGATTCTCGTCGATCGGCACATCAAGGTCACGGCGAACGCCGGCGGCGTGAACCCGCGGGCCTGCGCGCAGGCGGTGGCCGAGGTCGCCCGCCGGCTGGGGCTGGGCGGCAAGGTCCGGATCGGCGTCGTCAGCGGCGACGACCTGCTCACGCACTTGGACGGACTGCTGGCTCACGGGCACGCGCTCAAGAACCTCGACACCGGCCGGCCCCTCTCCGACGTCCGCGACCGCGTCCTCTCGGCGAACGCCTACCTCGGCGCCCGGCCTGTCGTGGAGGCGTTGCGCGGCGGCGCGGACATTGTGATCACCGGGCGGGTGACCGACACCGGGCTCACGCTCGCGCCCCTGATCCATGCGTTCGGCTGGTCGGCGGATGACTGGGACCTGCTTGCGGCGGGGACGGTCGCGGGTCACACGATCGAGTGTGGAGCCCAGTGCAGCGGGGGAAACTGCTTGGTGGATTGGGAGCGGATCCCCGACCTCGCGAACGTCGGCTACCCGATCGTGGAGGCCGCTCCTGACGGCACGTTCGAGATCACCAAGCACCCCGGCACCGGCGGACGCATCAGCGTCGCGGGCGTGACCGAGCAGCTCGTATACGAAATGGGCAATCCTGCCGAGTACATCACCCCCGACGGCATCGCGGACTTCACGACGATCCGACTCGAGCAGACGGGGAAAGACCGGGTTCGGGTGTCGGGGGTCAGGGGACGACCCGCCACGGACCAGCTGAAGGTCTCCGTGGCCTACTTCTACGGCTACAAGGCGGTCGGCACGTTGGTGTACGCCTGGCCGGACGCCTACAAGAAGGCCCAGGCGGCGGACCGGATTCTGCGGCAACGGCTCGCCGATCTCGGCCTCACGTTCGAGGCGGTGGTGACGGAGTTCGTGGGCGCCGACGCGACCCACGGGCGGCTGGCGCGGGCGAGCGCCCCGCTCGATGAGCTGCCGGAGGTGCAGTTGCGCGTCGGCGTGCGTTCACCCGACAAGGCCCCCGTCGAGCGCTTCACGCGGGAGATTGCGCCTCTGATCCTGAACGGACCGCCCAGCGTGACGGGATTCGCCGGCGGGCGTCCGAAACCGGAGGAAATCGTGGCCTACTGGCCCGCGCTCCTCGACAAGCACATCGTGGAGCCATGCGTCGAGCTCGTGGACGTCTGAGAGGGCGGTCGCAGGCGGTCAAGGGCGGCCGAAGGCGATCGAGCAAGCGACGAGTGCTCCTCGTGGAACTGGCGCACGCGCGATCGGGAGACAAGGGCGACACCGCCAACGTCGGGTTGATCGCGCTGAAGCCCGAGTACTACCCGATTCTCGTGAAGCAGGTGACCGCGGCCCGGGTGGCGCGCCATTTCAAGGGGATGATCAAGGGTACCGTCGAGCGGTACGAGCTGCCGAACCTGCATGCCCTGAACTTTCTGCTGCACGGCGCGCTAGACGGCGGCGGCACGATTTCGCTGAAGACGGATGCGCAGGGGAAAGTGTTTTCGACCGCCCTGCTGCGTCTCGAGGTGGAGGTCGCGCGGTGAGCGATCGGGTCCTGGCTGCGCTCGAGGGCGGGGTGCTCACGGCCACCCTGAACCGCCCGGACAAGAAGAACGCGATCGACACGCCGATGATCGACGCCTTGCTCGCCGTGCTGGAGCGCGCCGATCTGGACGCCGCGGTGCACGTCGTCGCGGTGCGCGGCGCCGGCGGCGACTTCTGCGCCGGGATGGACCTGAACGAGCTGCTGGCATCCGCCGACAAGGGCGTCGAGGAGAATCGCCAGGCGGCGCTCCACTTCGCCGACATTTTCGTGCGCATGCGGCGGCTCCCCAAGCCGATCGTGGCGGTGGTGCAGGGGAGGGCGCTGGCGGGAGGGTGCGGGCTCGCCACGGCGTGTGACGTCGTGCTCGCGACCGCATCCGCGAAGTTCGGCTATCCCGAGGTGCAGCGGGGCTTCGTTCCGGCGATCGTCATGACCCTGCTGAAGCGTGCCGCGGGTGAGAAGGTCGCGTTCGACCTCGCGATCACGGGGCGCATCCTCGGCGGGTCGGAAGCGGCGGCGCTGGGCCTCGTCTCCCGTGTGTTCGAGGACTCGGACTTCGAGGACCAGGTGGGCGAGGTGCTGCGCGCGCTGGCGGGCGCGAGCGCATCGGCGCTGGCACTCACCAAGCAGCAGTTCTACCAGCTCGACGGCCTGCGCTTCGAGGACGGCATCCGGCTGGGGGCGGACGTGAACGCTGTGAGCCGGACGACGCCCGACTTCCGCGCCGCGCTCCAGGCGTTTCTCAATAAGTGACACCCTCGACCACCTCGCTGCGCGAGCCCGGCGCCATCCTGTTGCTGTCGTGCTACGAGCTCGGCCATCAGCCCCTCGGGCTGGCCTGGCCGCGGGCGTTTCTCGAGCGCGCCGGCTTCGCCCCAACCACCATCGACCTGGCCGTCGAGCCGCTCGACGAAACCAAGGTGCGCCGGGCCCGGCTCGTGGCGATTGCCGTGCCGATGCACACGGCGTTGCGGCTGGGCGTGCGCGCCGCCCAGCGGATCCGCCAGATCAATTCCCAGTGTCGCATCGTGTGCCACGGTCTGTATGCGGAGCTCAACGCGGAGCACCTCCTTGGCGGGAGTGCGGACGTGGTGCTGGGCGCGGAGTCCGAAGCGGCGCTCGTCGCGTTGGCCGAGCGGCTCGACGCGGCACAGGAGCCCGCGCCTCGCCCGGGTCCGAGGCTCCAGCGGCTGTCCTTTCCAGTCCCTCGGCGCGACGGGCTTCCGGCGCTCACCCGGTACGCGAGTCTGTTGCGGGATGGCCGGCGCATCCCGGCCGGGTACGTCGAAGCCAGCCGCGGCTGCCTGCACACCTGTCTCCACTGTCCCCTTCCGCCCGTGTACGGAGGTCGCTTCTTCGCGGTGCCCCGTGACGTGGTGCTCGAGGACGTGCGCCGCCTGGTCGCGGACGGGGCGGAGCACGTCACGTTCGGCGATCCCGATTTCCTGAATGGTCCCGGGCACGCGTCGAAGCTGATACGGGCCCTGCACGCGGAGTTCCCCGCGCTCACGTATGACTGCACGGCGAAGGTCGAGCACATTGTCCGGCACCGCGAGTTGTTCCCCGAATTCGCGGCCACGGGTTGCGCGTTCGTCGTGTCGGCCGTCGAATCGCTGTCAGACGTCGTGCTCACCAACCTCGAAAAGGGGCATACGCGCGCCCACGTGCAGGTCGCGCTCGACGTCCTCCGCCGAGCCGGGATCGCGCTCCGGCCCTCGTTCGTTCCCTTCACTCCATGGGCCACGATCGAGGACTACCTGGAGGTGCTCGATTGGGTCGCACGCGAGGGGCTGGTGGATCATGTCGATCCCGTCCAGTTCACCATCCGGCTCCTCGTCCCCCCAGGCTCACTGCTGCTGTCGCGCCCGGCGCTCCGACCCGCGCTCGGTGACCTGGACGCGGCGAGTTTCACCCATCGCTGGACGCACTCCGATCCACGCATGGACTCGCTGCAGCGCGACGTGAGCGCGCTGGTGGAAGCGGCGGCACGTGCCGACGAAGACGGGGCCGTGACGTTCAGACGCATCCGAGGGCTCGCCTACGCCCGGGCCGGCCGGGCCGACATGGCCGGGGTATTCCGGGAGCCGCCCCCGGAGCGACCCATTCCGGCGCGGCTCACCGAGCCGTGGTTTTGCTGAGCGGAGCCAACCGAGAGCCAGTTGGGCTCTGTCGAACAAGCAGCGGCGGGCTGGCACTGACCATCCCTGTCAGCTTCCTGACAGGTTCGTCCCGTAGCTTTCCTGGCACGACATGTCACTCCCGGGACGACTGGCACGCCTGTCATTCGGCGCCATGGCACTGTGCTGCGTGGCCGTGGTCTCGCTCCGCGCCCAAGAGCCCGTCACGCGCACGCAAGCCCTAGCTGCGGCGCTCCAGCGCGGCGCGCGCGCAGCCTTCGGGCGGGCCGACACCGCGGCTGCGAGAGGCGTGTTGCACGGCGCACGGCTCTATCCGAACCCTGTGCTGTCCGCCACGTACTCCAAAGACGTCCCGCATTACCACGTCGTCGCGGATTTGCCTCTCGACCTGCCGTGGATCCGCTCGGCGCGGATCGGCGCCGCCGCGGGGGCGCGAGACGCCGCGCGCTATGGCTTCGCGTTCGAGCGCGCCGCGATCCGATTCGACGTGGACACTGGGTACACCCGAGCGCTGGCCGCGCTCGCCCACGCGCGACTGTCGCGCCGTACCGCCGTCGATGCCGATAGCCTGCGCAAGATGGCGCAGCTGCGGCACGAGGTAGGCGACGTGAGCGAGCTGGACGTGCGTCTCGCGGCGGTGAATGCCGGGCAGCTCGAGAACACGGCCACGGACGATTCGGTCGCTGCCGTGCAGGCCCTTCTCTCCCTGCAGCTCGCGATGGGACTGCCCGCAGAGGACGTGACGATCATGCTCGTCGACTCGCTCGCGCCCCCGCCGGACAGCGTACGGCCCCCGACAGGCGAGCCGCTCCCCGTCCTGGCGGCCGCGGCGAGCGTGCGTGCCGCGGACCGCGCGCTCAGCTTCGCCCACCGCAGCGTCTTTGCGGCGCCGAGTCTCCAGGTGGGGTTCGACAACAACGACCCCGGCGGACCGCGCGGGCTGCTGCCAATGGTGGGCCTCTCCGTGCCGCTCCCCCTCTTGAACTGGAACGGCGGCGAGGTCGCGCAGGCAACCGCGGCGCGCGACCGCGCTTACGCCGATTTGGACCTGGTGCGGCGGGAAGCCGGTGCCGAGCTGGCGCGGGCGCAGCGCGACTTCGCGTTGGCGCTGGCGCGTCTCGCGCGCAATCGCCGGTTGCTCTCGAGCGCGGACCGCGTGGCGGCGATGTCCTTACAGGCCTATGCCGAGGGCGCGGTCGCGCTTCCGAACGTGCTCGAGGCACACCGCAACGCCCGTGAAGCCCTCGCCCGGTATGTCGACGACGTCGCGGCCGCGAGCAACGCCGCCGCGGCGGTACGACTCTTCACCGAGTCCGGCCAGCCATGACCCGCAGGGTGCCCGTCTTCGTGGCCGTCATGGCGCTCGCCGCGTGCCGCGGGGAGCGCCAGGCGAGCGCCGCCGCCGAGACCGCTTCCCCTCCCGGTGTCGCAGGAATGGGCACGGCGCTGGTCACCACCCAGCCGTTCTCGCAGGTCGTCACGGCGATCGGGACCGTGACCCCGCGCCCCGGTCGCGTTGCCGAGCTGTCGGCGCCCGCGTCCACCCGGGTCGCACAAATCTTCGTCGCCCCCGGCCAGCGCGTGGCGCAAGGGGATGACTTGGTCGAGTTCGAGCGGGCGCCGTTCGACGCCGCTGCACGCAGCGCGGAGATCGCGCTCGGCAGTGCCGAACGGACATATGCGCGTGCCGTGCGCCTCGTGCAAGCGGGCATCCTGCCCCAAAAGGACAGCGACCAGGCGGCGGCGGATGTGGCGCAGGCGCAGGTCGCGGCGGTCACCACGCGCCGAGCGCAGCAACTCGCCACCCTGCGAGCGCCACTGGCCGGCGTCGTCACCCGCATGAACGCGGTCCTCGGCGCCTCGGTCGACCCGAGCCAACCACTCATAGAAGTCGCCGACCCGGCGAGCCTCGACATCGTCTTCAACGTGACCCCGGCGCAGGCGGCCCTCATTCACCGCGGCAACACGATGACCGTCACCGCGGGCGAAGGCATGCAGGGAGAAGCGGTGGGGCAGGGAGTAGTGGCGGCAGTCGGGGCGGCGGTAGACGCGGTGTCACGCGCCGTGGCGGTGCGTGCCTGGTTGGTCCGCCCCAGCGCGACTCGCCCGGCCCGCATCGGTGAATCGGTCTTCGGGCGCATCGTCACCGGTGTCCACGCGCACGCGGTCACGGTTCCTGTCGAAGCGCTCGTACCGTCCGGCGATGGATTTCGGGTCTTCGTCGTGGACTCGGACGGTGTCGCCCACGCGCGCCCCGTCGCGGTGGGTGGGCGCAGCGAGTCACTCGCCGAAATCCTCTCGGGCCTCACGGCAGGCGAAACCGTCATCACGACCGGCGCCTACGGGATGGAGGACGGCGCGAAGATCGACCGGACCGCCCGGTGAGTCTGTTCGACGTCCTGAGCCGGCAGCGTCGGTTCGTCTATCTCTTGGTGGGCCTGCTCAGCGTCGCCGGCGTGTGGGCGGGGTTCCGGCTCCCGTCGGCCATCTATCCCGAGCTCCTGTTCCCTCGCATCAAGATCGTGGCCGAGGGCTCGACGCTCGGCGCGCGCCAGATCGTGTTCAGCGTGACGCGGCCGCTCGAAGAGACCGTGAGCATCGTGCCAGGCGTCACGCGGGTGCAGTCGCACTCGATCCGGGGCGCGAGCGAGGTCGCCGTCACCTTCACGTCCCGCACCGACATGGCGTATGCCCTGCAGCTGGTGCGGGCGCGTGTGGGCCAGATCCAGGGCACGCTGCCGCCCGACCTGAACATCGAGATCGAGCGGCTCGCTCCATCGCTCTTCCCGATCATCTCCTACAACCTCGAGGGCGGCGATGCCGCCGCGCTGTACGACATCGCGCGCTACGAGATCAAGCCGCTCATCTCGCGGGTCCCGGGCGTGGGGCGCGTCGACGTACAGGGCACGGACGTGCGCGAGATCGAGGTGATCGCCGATCCGCCGCGGCTCGCCGCGCTGGGCCTGACCTACACCGATCTGGCCGACGCGATCCGGCGGGCCGTCACCGTGCAGGCGGTGGGCCGCGTGGCGCAGGACTACCGGCAGTACTTGATCGTGACCGACCAGGAGGCCCACGGACCGGACGACATCGGCGCCGTCGTGCTCCCGAGCGGCTTGCGCGTGCGCGACATTGCGACCGTGCGCGTAGGGACCGAGGATCACGTCCGCATCGTCGCCGGCGACGGCAGGCCGGCGGTGCTCATCAACATCGCGCGGCAGGTCGAGGGGAACACGCTGGCGGTCGCCGACAGCGTGGCGAGTATCGTCGCCGCGCTCGCTCCCGGCCTTCCGCCCGGCGTCCATCTCAAACGGGTATACGACCAGGCCGCGCTGGTCCGCGACGCCGTCCGCTCGGTGCGCGATGCGATGGTCATGGGCGCGGCGCTCGCGGTACTGGTGCTGCTCCTGTTCCTGCGCCACGGGCGCATCACCGCGATCAGCGCCGCGGCGATCCCCGTCACGCTCGCCGTCACCGTGTTCGTGATGTGGGTCATCGGCCAGACCTTCAACCTGATGACCCTGGGCGCGATGGCGATTGCGATCGGCCTCGTGATCGACGATGCGGTGGTCGTCACGGAGAACATCGCCCGCCATCTGCTGCTCGAGACAGGGGCCACGCGGCTGTCCGCCATCCGGGGCGCCGTGCAGGAGCTCATCTGGCCCGTCACGACGTCCACCGTCACCACGGTGGTGGTGTTCCTTCCGCTCGGACTGTTGGAGGGGGTGGTCGGGCAGTTCTTCGCCGCGCTCGCGACGACCCTCACGGTGGCGGTGCTCGTCTCGCTCGCCCTGGCGCTGACACTCATCCCCCTCCTGGCCGAGCAGTTCGTCACGGTGCACGAGGTCGCGACGACGGTCCCGCGCTGGCGCCCCCTGGGGCGTCTGGAGCACGCGCTGGACGCGCTCGTGCCCCGCTACGAGCGGGCGCTCGACGCGGCCCTGCACCATGCCCGACGTATCGCGCTCGCCGCGGGGCTGCTCGTCGTCGCGGGCCTCGGCCTGTGGCGCGTGGTGGGCACGGGGTTCCTCCCCGAGATCGACGAGCGGGCCTTCATTCTCGACTACTGGACCCCCGGCGGCACGGCGCTCGCCGAGACGAACCGCCAGCTCGGGATCGCCGAGCGCATCCTCGCGGCCATGCCCGAGGTCTCGGGGACGTCGCGCCGCACCGGGGCCGAGCTCGGCATGTTCGCGACGGCGCAGAACCGGGGCGATATCGTCGTACGCCTTTCGCCCCGCGGCCGACGCTCGCGCGACGTATTCGGTGTGATCGACGACGTGCGGGGGAAGATTCAGGCCGCGGTGCCGCGCCTCCACATCGAGTTCATGCAGATCCTGGCGGATGTGATCAACGACCTCGCAGGCGCGGCGCGGCCGGTCGAGATCAAGCTGTACGGCGAGCCGCTCGACACGCTCGAGGCATACGCGCGGCGGCTCGCGCCGGCGCTCGAGAAGATCGACGGGATGGAGGATCTCTACGACGGCGTGAGCGAGCCGACGGCGGAGCTCTTGATGCGCGTCAACCAGGCAGAGGCCGAGCGCTTTGGCATGGCCCCCGTGGACCTGGGGAGCGCGGTGGGCGCGGCCCTCCTCGGCGTCGACGCCGGCGAGATCCGCGTGGAAGACCGACCCGTAGCCGTGCGAGTTCGGGCGCCCGACTCGGTCCGGTTCGACCCGCTGCGACTCCGTGCGTTACCGATCCTGGCGGCGCGCGGCGGCCAGCCGACCCCCCTGGGCAGTCTCGCCAGCTTCGAGCCCGCCGAATCCCGGCTCGCCCTCGATCGCGAGAATCAGCAGCAGATGATCACCATGACGGCGGACGTGAGCGGACGGTCGCTGGGCGGCGTGATGGGAGACGTGCGCCGCGCACTCGGCGCCCAGCCGCCGCCCGCGGGCGTGCGCGTCGCACTCGGGGGCCAGTACGCCGGCCAGCAGGAGGCGTTCCGGGCGCTCCTCCTGGTGCTCGGGCTCGCCGCGGTGAGCGTGTGCGCGGTGATGGTCGTGCAGTTCGAGTCGTTCGCCGAGCCGCTGGTCGTACTGCTCGTGGCCCCCGTGTCGTTCGTCGGCGCGCTGTCCCTGCTGTTCGCGACGGGCACGGTTCTCAACGTTTCATCGTTCATGGGCTTGATCCTGCTCGTCGGGCTGATCGTCAAGAACGGCATCATCCTGCTCGACTTCACCAAGCTCAGAATGCGGGCCGACGGCGCGACGCTCGAGACCGCCCTCCGCGAGGCGGCGCGGGTGCGGCTCCGCCCGATTCTCATGACCACCCTCTGCACCCTGTTCGGGCTCCTGCCACTCGCGCTCGGCATCGGCCCGGGAAGCGACCTGCAGCGTCCTCTCGCGCTCGCCGTGATCGGCGGACTGGCGCTCTCCACACCGATCACCTTGTTCGCCGTCCCCACACTGCTCATCGCGATCCGGGGACGCAGCTATACAGTGCCGACGTCGACCTCAAGGCGCGGGTGAAGCCGCGGTCCGGCGGTTGCCGCTGAAGCGGCACCGCTCGTCAATGGACTGGCAAGTGCCGAGTCGCGGTTCACCCGCGCATTGGCGAGCGCCCCTCCGTCATGGCACCACCGGGAAGCTCCGGCACCACCGGGAAGCTGACCGTGACCCGCGTGCCGGTCCCCGGCGTGGAGCTGATATCGATCCGGGCGTTGTGCGTGTCGGCGATCCAGCGCGCGATCGCGAGGCCCAGCCCCGCTCCATCTGCCTCGCGGCGGGCCGGGTCCCCGCGGTAGAAGCGCTCGAACACGTGGGGGAGCTGCTCGGGCGGGATGCCGACTCCCGTGTCCGCCACGACGGCGGTCGCCCGTCCGTTGTCGGCCGCGACGTCGAGACGCACGTGACCGCCCGTCCCCGTGAATTTGACGGCGTTATCGAGCACGATCAGCAGCAGTTGACGCACGAGCGCGGGATCCCCCGCGATCCGGGCCTCGTCGAACGCGCCGACCTCCAGCTGGACGCTTTTCTGCTCGGCGAGCGGCCGGACGGCGTCCACCGCCTCCGCGGCGACGTCGTCCAAGTACAGGGGCATCCGTCCCACCGGCCGCTCGCCCGCGTCTGCCCGGGCGAGCGTCAAAAGATCCCCGACGATCTCGCCGAGGCGGGCCGTCTCGCGCTCCATGTCGCGAAACGTGGCCCCATCCCGCACCACGTCCCGGCCCTGTCCGAGCGCGACCTCGGCCCGCGTGCGGAGAATCGTGATCGGCGTGCGAAGCTCGTGCGCGGCGTCCGCCATGAAGCGGCGCATCTGGTCCATCGAACGCTCCACGGGAGCCGTGGACTTACGGATCAGCAAGTAGCCTCCTCCCGCGACCAGGAGTAGGGCGGCGAGCGCCGCAGCCGCGAACGTCTCGATCAACGAGGTGTACTCGTCCTCGAGCTCCATGCGATCGGCGACGACCGCGGCGATGTACGGTGTGCCGGTCGTCCCCGTGAATCGCCCCGCGTAGATCCGGAGCTCCCGGCCGTCCGGAGCCTCCAGGCTGCCGTACCCGTGTTTGGACCGCACCGCCTTGTGGGTCGCCTCCAGGACCCAGCCGGGCGCCTCCGCCGGCTTGATCGGTCGCTCGTTCTCATCGACCAAGTAGAGCGACCGATCGGGGATGTGCAGCTCGTCGACCGCATCGACCACGGCACCACGAGCGCTGTCGCGCTCCGTCTCGCGGATGCGCGCTGCCTGCTCGAGCGCCGCTGCAGCGGCGCGCAGCGACTTGTCGACGTGCCGAGACATCTGGTGGCGGATCGTGAGGAAGAGGCCGGCGCCCAGCAGCGCGAGGACCAGGGTGAACACAGCGGCGTACCACGCCGTCAGCTGCAGCCGCAGGCGGGAGAGCGGCTGCATCACGGGGACCTCATCGGCCGAACCGGTAGCCCGCGCCCCGCAGCGTCGTGATCAACTTCGGCTCGAATCCGTCGTCGATCTTGCGACGCAAGCGGCGCACGAGCACCTCGAGCACGTTGGCGAAGGGATCGTGGTTGTCGTCCCACACGTGCGCGGTGATGGTGGAGCGGTCGAGCACGCGTCCCTGGTGCAGGACAAACAGCTCGAGCAAGGCGAACTCCTTCACGCTCAGGGTGATCGGCCGACCGCCACGATGCACCGCGCGCGCGCCGAGATCGACGTCGAGGTCGGCGATCCGGTAGCGGGCCGGGACCAGGGCGGGCCGGCGACGCGTCAGAGCCTTGAGGCGCGCCAGGAGCTCCCGGAACGCGAAGGGTTTGGTGAGATAGTCGTCCGCCCCGACCTCGAGCCCGCGTACTCGGTCGTCGACGCCATCGAGGGCCGTCAACATGAGGACCGGCGTCGTGACGCCCCCGCGCCGTAGCGCCCCACAGAGATCGAAGCCCGTGCCGCCGGGCAGGCGCACGTCCAGGATGATCACGTCGAACGAGCCCCCCTGGGCACGGTCCCGTCCCTCAGCGAACGTCGCGGCCAGCGTCGGGTCGATGCGCTGCGCGCGCAGGCCGTCGTGCAGCAGGCCCGCCAGCTCAGGGTCGTCTTCGACGATCAGCACCCGCACCCTCGACGCTCCAGGACAAAAGGGGTGTTATGATTCAAACGAAGCCTCATTCCACGCGAGGAATCAATGGCCGGCTTGAACGTTCCCCTGTACGACCCCCGCCTCGTCCAGCCCATGCGCGAGGAGCTGACCCGCATCGGGTTCCAGGAGCTCCGTACGCCCGCAGAGGTCGACGGGGTGCTCGGGAAGACGAAAGACACGGCGCTGGTGGTCGTGAACTCGGTATGCGGCTGCGCGGCCCGGAACGCGCGGCCCGCCGCCGCGCTCGCGCTCCAGCACGCGCGGCGGCCCAAACGCCTGCTCACGGTCTTCGCGGGGCAGGACGGTGACGCGACCGAGCGCGCCCGCGGCTATTTCACGGGCTACCCGCCCTCATCGCCCCAAATGGCGCTCTTCAAGGACGGCGCGCTGGTATTCATGCTCGAACGGAAGAATATCGAGGGACGGCCGGCCCAAGACATCGCGGCCGACCTGGCGGCAGCGTTTGACAGATACTGCTAAAGCGTGAGCAGTGAGCGGTGAGCGGTGTTGATAGTAGGTACCGCTCACCGCTCACCGCTCACCGCTCACATTTCAAAGCACCCGCTCCCGTTTCACCCGCACGTCCACCACGTTCTGCACCCAGGACCAGAGCGAATCCTGTCGCTCCATCGGCGCGCCATCCACCATGTGGCGCCGCCACCCCTTCATGACCTCCGAGTCCTGGGTCCAGAGGCGCACGCGCTTGCGCGGGACGCGGCGCTCCCACAACTGGGCGATGGGCGGGTCGGCGTACAACAAGCGCACGGTCACATTGCGCGACAGGAATTCGAGCGCGCTCAAGTCCACGCGCTTGTAGCGGTCGTCGAGGGATATGCGGCCCGCGCCCGGGAAGTCCGGCTCGCCGTCGGAGAACAGCACGACGTTGAGCGGCGATAGGACCAGGTTGTTACGCCTCACGTGCAAGGAGGCGCGCTGGAAGAACGCGTTGAAGTCGGTGATCGGGTCTTCTTGGGGGAACCACGCCCGCAGGTCCGCCGCGATCTGCGTGGGCGACTTGCCGGAGAGATCCTGGATCGGGTGGAACACCTTCGCCTGGCCGGGACGCTCGCCGCCCAGCTCCCCGACGAAGATCGCCGTGTTCGTCTGCAGCCCGCCGACGCCGTTCAAGTGGCCGTAGATGTACAGCGCCGCGAACTCGATCGCCCCGTTGAAGCTGGGGTTGCGGCGGAACGAGCCGCTGACGTCCAGGCCGATCACGAGCGTCGACCGGGGCGTCGTGGCCTTTTCCGACGGCGAGCACGCGATGACGCCGAGCGCGAGAACCAGTGCCGCGACGCGACGCCTCATGACGCACCTCCCTCGACCGTGTGGGTCTTGCCGGTCGAGAAGATCGGCGTACTGTGGAGCACTTGATCCAGTGATCGGAAGGGCAGGGCAAAGTGCGCCTTGCCCATGATGACCACCGTGCCGAAGTTGAATCCGGCGGCGACCAGCTGGAGCACCGGTAGCGTGAGCAGCTCCATGAGGTGCTGCGCCTCTTTCTTGAACCACTCGTGCTCGGCCTTGAGCGCGTTGATCGGCCCCCGCCAGAACTCCACGTCCGCGGTCGCGGCCGCCCGCACGGCGCCCAGGCCTTCCATCGCCTTCCGGCCGAGAATGGCGAGCAGCGCTGGTGTGCCGAACCGACCGAACAGGAACCACGTCATGCCGCGGACGCCCGTCCACCCCAGCAGCGCCAATCCCAGCGTCCCGACCACCCCCAACTGGATCCCCTGCTGGGCCAGCCACGGCGTGATGGCGTCGATCAGCTCGCGGTACAGGAACAGCACCTCGAACAGGGCGACCGTGATCTCGACCAGCACCATCGAGACGATCTGCCCGATCGCCCGCGTCTTGATCGCATCGTTCAACACCTGGATGCACGCGAAGCTGCCGCCGATGATGATGAACAAAAAGAACCAGAGGATTACCACGAGGGCGAGGGCATTCACCTGGTAGCCCGTGAGGTCGGCGAGCAGCTCGCTCATCGTGGGACGCAGCGTGAAGGTGAAGATCGTGGCCTCGATGGCGGACCAGAACAGGAGCAGGACAAACGCGATCCACGGCACCCCCGGCTGGCGCGAGCTGGAATCGAGCATAGCGAAGGGCGACGTGACCATATTCTTCAGGGTTCTCCACAACAGCCCGACGCCAAGCCGGAGCAGACCCCAGATCCAGCCGACGAACACCAAGAGGAAGCGCGCCAGACCGAACCAATAAAACCACGCCATGCGGACCGCGTCCCACCAGGACATGAGCAGCGCGGCCAGAAAACGTCCGCGACCGGAACGGAACGGAATGGTGTAGAGCGAGACCATCGTGCCCCAGACGCCCGCGACGAGCACCATCGCCGGGAAGAACAGCAGCAGGGCTTTGCCGAACGCCTCCCAAAACGTGTTCCCGGTCGCCGCCACCCGGAACACCTGCACCTGCCAGTCGAGGATCCAGGACAGGCCGCCCCAGACCCAACCCCAAACGGTCTGGAGGATCCAGCTCCACTGCTCAGTCTGGACGGTGCCTAGCGGGCTTTGCATGTCTTTTTGGTCCCTTCCGAAGGGAACGGGGGAGTGGCGGCCTCGAGAGCGTCTGCGACCGGCGCGCATTAATAGTACGGCGCCCGCCCCTGTCAAGCGGTGCGCGTGATCCACATCACCATCCCCCCACGGCCCGGCCCAATCTCGCCCCTCCAGGCCGGGAAGTAGTATACTGAGGCCCATGCCGGACGAGTCTCCCAAGCGCCTCCTCGTGGTGGGGGATCGGGTGCTGATCACGCCCGAAGAGGGGGAGGAGCGCACCAACGTGGGCCTGTACCTGCCGCCCACGGCGCTCGAGACGCGTCAGGTGCAGGGGGGGCGCGTCGTCGCCACGGGACCAGGCACACCCACCACCGAGCCCGTGAGCATGGACGACGAGCCGTGGAAGATTCACGGGCCCGACGTGAAGTACCTGCCGATGCAGGCGCGGGCCGGCGATTACGCCCTGTTCTTCCGGAAGGCGGCGGTGGAGATCACGTTCGAGTCGACGAAGTATCTCGTCGTCCCGCAGGCGGCAATCCTCGTGCTCGTGCGGGAGCGGACAGTCGAGGAACAGGAGTAGAGCCGAATGGCCGACATGGGATGGGCACGCAGCCGCGGCGAGCGCGCGGAAAAGGAAGGTCTGCGGCGTGGCGCTTGGTACCGGATCGTCGAACAGCCGGGCCAGCCCTGGGTCGTGCTGGACGTGCACCGAGTCGAGGTCCGCGTCCCCAAGGACAACGTGGAGATCCGCCAGGAGCGGCCGAAGGCCTGGAGCGTGGTGCACGAGCCCCATCTCGTATGCCCCGGCTGCCACAAACGTCAGCACGTGGGGGGACAGCCCAAGGACGTGAAGTGCCACGAGTGCGGCAACAGCTATACCGTGGACTGGCAGGAGCGGGCGTGAACGCCCGTCGGTCGTCCCTGATCGGCCCTCTCGCGTAATTCGGCTCCGCAGCGCGCGGTTTGGGCCCCGGTGAATCCGCCGGGGCCCTTTCCTTATCCGCCATGACCGCCTTTCCCGGCGGACTCGCGCGCGCCCGAACCATCCTGAGGGAGCGGTTCGAGCATCCCGCGTTCCGTATCCACCAGCTCAAGGTGCTCGGGCCCCTGCTCGCGGGTCGCCACGTCCTGGCGGTGCTGCCCACCGGCGCAGGCAAGTCGTTGTGCTACCAGCTGCCCGCCCTCATGGCGGGCGGTTTGACACTCGTCGTCTCCCCGTTGATCTCCCTGATGCAGGACCAGGTGGGAGCGCTGCGACGACGGGGGATCGCGGCGGCCTATCTGAACAGTTTGCTGGGGGCGGACGCACGTCGCCGGATTCTCGACGCCACCCTTGCTGGACGCCTCACGCTGCTCTACTGTGCGCCGGAGGGGTTGCGCGCGCTGGTGCGGCACCTCACGCGGGTCGAGCGCGCCGTGTCGCTCCTGGCGGTGGACGAAGCTCACTGCATCGTCGAGTGGGGCAACGAATTCCGTCCCGTGTATCGCCGCCTCGGCGAGTACCGCTACCGGCTGGGCGATCCGGCGACCATCGCGCTCACGGGAAGCGCCACCCTGGCGACTCGCGACGAGATCGTGCAGGTCCTCAGGATCCCGCGGGCGGACATCGTCGTCACCTCGTTCGACCGGCCGAATCTCCAGTTTCGCGTCGAGCGGGTGCGGGACGACCGCGAACGGTTCGCCCGCGTGCGGGAGCTGATCCGCGGCGCCGCGGGATCGATCATCGTGTACACGCCGACTCGGCGACTGACCGAGCTCGTGACGCGGGCACTGTTGCGCCTGGGGGTGGAGGCGGCTCCCTATCACGCCGGGCTCAGGCCGCTAACGCGGCGCCGCGTGCTGCGCGCGTTTCTCGGCGACCGGGCGCCGGTCGTGGTGGCGACGAGCGCGTTCGGCATGGGCATCGACAAGCCCGACGTGCGGCGCGTGCTCCATTGGGGGCCGCCGCGGTCCCTCGAAGCCTATTATCAGGAAGCGGGGCGGGCGGGCCGAGATGGCCGCCGTTCCGAGTGTGTGATCGTGTGGCGGCCGTCCGATGTCGAGTGGACTGCCGCCGCTACGGCCCTGCGGTCTTACGTGGAAACGCGGGTGTGCCGCCGGCGCATGTTGCTCGCGTATTTCGGGGAACGCGGCGCCGCCTGTTCCGGCTGCGATGTGTGCGGCCCAGGAGGCCGTCGCCCGTCACCTTAGGCGGGGCCCGCCCTACCCGTCGGTGTGGTTGCCCTGCGGGGGTCGCCGAATAGCTTAGCCCGAGTAACTTAAGCGAGAGCCGGCGGTTCTCGCTTTCTTTATTCCCCTCTTCTCGAGGACGTGGCGTATGCCCGGCCGCAACTTCCTGTTCGTCCCCGGCCCAACGAATGTGCCCGAGCGGATCCTGCGTGCCATGGATCGCGCGATGGAGGATCATCGCTCGTCCGCCTTCCCCGAGCTCGCCGCCGGACTGTTCCAGGATCTCAAGCAGGTGTTCAAGACGGCGACGGGGCAGGCGTTCATCTTCTCGGCGACCGGAACCGGCGGGTGGGAAGCGGCCCTGGTGAACACGCTGTCGCCGGGCGACCGCCTCATCGCGCCGCGCTACGGACAATTCAGCCACCTCTGGATCGACCTCGCGCAGCGTCACGGCCTGCGCGTGGACATCATCGATGTCGAGTGGGGCGAGGGCGCGCCGGCCGACCGCATCGGGGAGATCCTGTCGCAGGACAAGCCGCACGAGATCAAAGGCGTCCTCATCGTTCACAACGAGACCGCCACGGGCGTAACGAGCGACGTCGGGGCCGTCCGCGGCGCGATGGACGCGGCGCAGCATCCCGCCCTGCTGTACGTGGACGGGGTCAGCTCGATCGGGTCGATCGACTTTCGGATGGACGAGTGGAAGGTGGACCTGGCGATCACCGGGTCGCAGAAGGGTCTGATGTTACCCGCCGGTCTGGGCATCGTGTGCGCCAGCCCCAAGGCGCTGGCCGCGCGCGAGCGCGCCAAGTGCCCGCGCGTGTTCTTCGACTTCGGGGACCAGATCCGGGCGAACGCGACGGGATACTTCCCGTACACACCCTCCATCCCGATGCTGTACGGCCTGCGCGAGTCGCTCGCCATCCTGGGCGAGCAGGGACTCGACGCCATTTTCGCGCGCCATCACCGGCTCGCGGACGGCGTGCGCGCCGCCGTCCGGGCGTGGGGGCTCAAGTTGTGCGCGAAGGCTCCGCAGTGGTACTCGGACACGGTGAGCGCGATCATGGTGCCCGAGGGCACGAATGGCGCCGACGTGATCGACGTGGCGTTCCGGCGCTACAATCTGGCGCTCGGGGCCGGCCTCGCCCGGATGGCGGGGAAGCTGTTCCGGATCGGGCACCTGGGTGACCTGAACGAGCTCATGCTGCTCGGCGCGATCGCCGGCGCGGAAATGGCGATGCGTGACGTCGGCATCCTGGTCGTGCCAGGGGCCGGGGTCGCGGCCGCCGCCGAGTACTATCGCGGCACCGCCGCCCCGCTCCCGGCGCGCCCCGCCGCGCCGCCATCGGCCGATGCGCAACAATCGCCCGGCGGGAAACCGTCGCCCCGGGCCGCCGTGAGGGCATGAGCCTCACCCGGTACGAGCCGGCGCAGGCCCGCTTGCAGCGCAGCGAGCTGGCCGTCCCCGGCTCACAGCCGGCCCTGTTCCAGAAAGCGCTCGACGGCGAGGCGGACTACGTGTTCCTCGATCTCGAGGATGCCGTCGCGCCCGCCGACAAGGAGCAAGCGCGGAAGCACGTGGTGGCCGGGCTGCTCGAACACGACTGGAAGAGTCGCGGCAAGACGGTGTCGGTGCGCGTCAACGGCATCGATACGCAATACATGTATCGGGACGTCGTCGACGTGGTCGAGCAAGCCGGGCACAAGCTGGACGTCGTGTTGGTGCCGAAAGTCGGCGTCCCGGCGGATGTCTACCTCGTGGACGCCCTGCTCACCCAGATCGAAGCCGCTCGCCGTATCCCGCAGCGCATCGGCATCGAGGTGCTGATCGAGACGGCCCTCGGCATGGCCAACGTCGAAGCCATCGCGCAGGCGAGCCGCCGCCTCGAGGCGATGCACTTCGGCGTCGCCGACTTCGCCGCGAGTCTGCGCGCCCGGACCGTCAGCATCGGCGGCCTCAATCCCGACTATCCCGGGGACCAATGGCACGGCGCGCTGGCGCGCATGGTGACCGCATGCCGTGCCTACGGCCTGCGCGCGATCGACGGCCCGTACGGCGATTTCAAGGACCCGGATGGCTATCGCGCAGCGGCGCGCCGCGCCGCCGCGCTCGGCTACGAGGGCAAGTGGGCCATTCATCCGTCGCAAGTACCGCTCGCCAACGACGTGTTCACCCCGCCTCCAGCCGAGGTGGAGCGTGCAGGCCGGATCCTGCTCGCCCTCGACGAGGCAGCGCGGGTCGGCCGCGGCGCCGCCCAGCTCGATGGTCGCATGATCGACGCCGCGTCCGCGCGTATGGCCCAGAACATCGTCCAGATCGCGGCCGCCATTGCCGGCCGCCGGACCGGTCCTCCCCCTCCCATGGCCGCGACGCGGGGCTAGCCGTGGACATCCACGAGTACCAGGCGAAGGAGCTGCTCACCGCCTTCGGCGTCCCCGTGCCGAAAGGGGGCGTCGCCTACAGCGCCGAACAGGCCGTCTATCGCACGAGCGAGATCGGCGGCACCCGCTGGGTCGTGAAGGCCCAGATCCATTCCGGGGCCCGTGGCAAGGCGGGCGGCGTCAGGCTGTGTCCGACCGACGCGGACGTCCGTCAGGCCGCGAAGGAGCTGCTCGGCAAGACGCTGGTAACGGCCCAGACCGGGGCCGAAGGCCTGCCCGTGCATCGCCTGCTGGTCGAGCAGGCGCTGCCGATCGACCGGGAGCTGTACGTCGGGCTCGTGCTCGATCGCAAACGCGAGCGCATCGTGGTCGTGGCGCACCCGCACGGCGGCATGGAGATCGAGGAGATCGCGCAGCGGGAGCCGGCGGCGATCCTGCGCGAGGAAGTGGAGCCCGCCGTTGGCATGCAGGCGTTCCAGGCGCGCGAGCTGGCGTTCGGGCTGGGCCTCGCGCCGGGGCAGGTGGGCCAGGCCGTGACCGCCATCCTCGGCGCCTATCGTGCCTTCCGCGAGCTGGACGCCACGATGGTCGAAATCAACCCGCTCGTCGTCACGACGGACGGGCGGGTGCTCGCCCTCGACGTGAAGATGAGCTTCGACGACAACGCGATGTTCCGACGGCCCAACGTGGCCGAGCTGCGCGACTACGCGCAGGAGGATCCGCGCGAGGCGGAGGCGGCGGAGCATGGCCTCAACTACGTCGCCCTCGACGGGGACATCGGGTGCATCATCAACGGCGCCGGACTCGCCATGGCCACCATGGACATGATCCAGCATGCCGGCGGCGAGCCCGCGAACTTCCTCGACATCGGGGGCGGCGCGAGCCCCGACCGCGTGGCGGCCGCCTTCCGTCTGGTGCTGTCCGACCGGAAGGTGCGGGCCATCCTCGTGAACGTGTTCGCCGGCATCAACCGCTGCGATTGGGTCGCGCAAGGCGTGGTCCAGGCCGTGCGGGAGGTCCAGGTCCCGGTACCCCTGGTGGTGCGCCTAGCGGGAACCAACGTGGAGGAGGGCCGCCGCATCCTCAAGGAGAGCGGCCTGCGGATTCTCACGGCCGACACGCTCTCCGAGGCCGCCGAACGCGTGGTCGCAGCCCGCGCCGCGGGCGTGGCCGCATGAGCATCCTGCTCGACGAGAAAACCAGGGTCATCGTCCAAGGCTTCACCGGCGACAAGGGCACGTTCCACTCCAAGGAGATGATCGCCTACGGCACCAACGTCGTGGGCGGCGTGACACCGGGAAAGGGCGGCGCCACGCACCTGGGACGGCCGGTCTTCAACACCGCGAAAGAAGCCGTGGCCAATACGGGCGCGGTCGCGAGCCTCATCCTCGTCCCGGCGCCGTTCTGCGCCGACGCGATCATGGAGGCGGCCGATGCCGGCGTCCGCCTGGTCGTGACGATCACCGACGGCGTACCCGCGCAGGACATGATCCGCGTGAAACGGTATCTCTGGCGCTACGCCAAGGAGCGGCGCACCACGCTGATCGGCCCCAATTGTGCGGGTCTCATCAGCGCGGGCCGGGCCATGATGGGCATCATGCCGGGACACATCTACGCGCGCGGGTCGGTCGGGGTGGTCACCCGCTCTGGCACACTCGGCTACGAGGCGGCGGCGCAGATGCAGGCGCTCGGCGTCGGCATTACGACCAGCGTCGGCATCGGCGGCGATCCCATCAACGGCAGCTCGTTCGTGGACATCCTCGCGCTGTTCGAGCAGGACCCCGAGACCCAGGCGGTGATGATGATCGGGGAGATCGGGGGTCCCCAGGAAGCGGATGGGGCGCTGTTCGTGAAGGAGCAGATGACGAAGCCGGTCATCGGCTACGTCGCGGGGCTCACCGCGCCCAAGGGCCGCCGCATGGGGCACGCCGGAGCGATCATCTCGGCCTTCGGGGACACGGCTGCGGAAAAGGCGGAGATCATGCGGTCGGCCGGGCTCATCGTGGCACCCAGCCCCGCCGAGCTCGGTGCCACGGTGGCCCGGGCGCTCGCCCAGCAGCCGTCGCGGCCGGTGATGGTCCCACGGTGAGTGCGACGCGGTCCGGCCGCCCGGTGGTGGTCGTCACCCGTCGGCTGCCCGCGCCGGTGGAGGAGCAGCTGCAGGGGGAGTTCGACGCCCGCGTGAACGCGGACGATCATCCCTTCAGCGCGGCGGAGCTCGCGGACGCCCTGCGGAGCGGGGACGGGCTCCTCCCCACGGTCACCGACCGGCTCACCGCGCAGGTGCTCGCCGTCGAGCCGCTGCGGGTCCGGGTCATCGCCAACTACGGCGTCGGCTTCAACCACATCGACGCGGCCGCCGCCAAGGCGCGCGGGCTGATGGTGACCAACACGCCCGACGTGCTCACGGACGACACCGCGGACGACGCCGTGATGCTCATGCTCATGGTGGCGCGCCGGGCCGGGGAAGGGGAGCGCCACGTCCGTGCGGGCGCGTGGACCGGGTGGCGGCCCACCCACATGCTCGGGACCCGGGTGAGCGGCAAGACGCTCGGGCTGATCGGGCTGGGGCGGATCGGCCGGGCGGTGGCCCACCGCGCCCACCATGGCTTCGGCATGCGGGTGATCTTCCACGACCCCTACCCGCCGCCCGCCGCCGTCGTGGCCGAGCTGGGCGCGGAGCCGAGGGGCGACGTGGACGCCGTTCTGCGCGAGGCGGACTTCGTCTCGCTGCACTCCCCGGCGACTCCCGAAACGCGTCACCTGATCGATGCTCGACGGCTCGCCCTGATGAAACGCGGCGCATTCCTGATCAACAACGCCCGGGGCGACATCGTGGACGAAGCCGCACTCGTCGCCGCGCTGGCGCAGAAGACGATCGCCGGAGCGGGCCTCGACGTGTTCGAGCGCGAGCCCGCGGTGAGCCCCGAGCTGGTGGCGATGGAGAACGTCGTGCTGCTGCCTCACCTCGGCAGCGCCACGCAGGAGACGCGCGTCGCGATGGGCCTCCGCGCGCTGGAGAACCTCAAGGCGTTCTTCGCGGGCGCGCCGCCGCGCGACCGGGTGGTGTGAGTCACGAAGCGCTCACGCTCGCCGATCCCGCCGAGTACCTCGAGCGCACGGCGGGCCTTCTGTACGACTGTTTTCTCCATGTGATCCGGGCGCATCACCCGGAGATCGAGCGCGTGCTCGAGGGCCAGCCGCTCGGTCCCGACGCGCCGCCCGAGCTGGTCGCCCGCGCCATCCAGGCGCAGGGGATGTGGTTCCAGCTCCTGTCCATCGCCGAGCAGAACGCCGCGATGCGCCAGCGACGCCAGAGCGAGGTGGAGCGAGGGTACGAGCAGCTGCGGGGCACGTTCGCGCAGGTGGTCTCCGCCGCCGCCCGCGGCGGCGTCCCCGCAGACGAGTTGCGCACCATCGTCGCCAATCTCCGGGTGCGCCCGGTTATCACCGCGCATCCGACAGAGGCGAAGCGCGTGACGGTGCTCGAAAAACACCGCCGCATCTACCACCGGCTGGTGGACCTCGAGGCCCCGCGCTGGACCCCACGCGAGCGTAGCGCGCTGGTCGAGAACCTGCGGACCGAGATCGAGCTGTTGTGGCTCACCGGCGAGCTGCGGCTCGAGAAGCCCACCGTCGCGCAGGAGCTCGCCTGGGGGCTGTACTTCGTTCACGAGAACCTGTTCGACGTCGTCCCCGAGCTGGTGGAGAAGCTCGAGCGCGCATTGCGGCAGGCGTACCCGGCCGAGCGGTTCGCGGTGCCGCCGTTCTTCCAGTTCGGCTCGTGGATCGGTGGCGATCGGGACGGCAATCCGTTCGTCACGACCGACGTCACGCGGCGCAGCCTGTTCGACAACCGGGTCGCGTGTCTGCACCGCTATCGCCAACGGGTCGCCGAGCTGCTGCGCGCCTTGAGCGTCACGGAGCGTGTCGCCGCGATCGCGCCCGAGTTTCGGGAGGCCGTCGCCCGCCAGCTCGCGGCCTGCCCAGACGCCGATCAGATCCGGCAACGCAACCCAGGCGAGGTGTTCCGGCAGTACGTGACGTGTGTGCTACGGCGGCTCGACCGTGCGCTGGGCGCGGCGGAGCACGGTGAGGCCTCGCCCGAGACGGCGAGCTACGGAACCGCGGACGAGTTGATCGCCGACCTGCGCACCCTCGAGACCGGGCTCGGTACGGCGCACTGCGGCCGCGCCGCCGAGCTTCTGGTGCGGCCGGTTCGCCGGGAAGTAGAGGCGTTCCGCTTCAGCACGTTCCGGCTCGACATCCGAGACAACTCGCCGCGTCTGAACGCGGCCCTCGCGGCGCTGTGGCGGACCCGCAACCGCGGCGAGCCACCCGCGCCGGCCTCGCTCGACTGGCGCACCTGGCTGCAGGGGGAGCTCGGTCGCCCCCTGCGCCACGACCGGCCCGACCCACCGCCCGACGCCGCGGAGACCATCGGTCTGTTCGGGATGATCCGGGAGATGCGGGACCGGCTCGACCGCGAGGCGATCGGCAGCTTCATCCTCAGCATGACGCACGACTCGGCCGACATCCTGGGCGTGTACCTCCTCGCCAAGGAAGCCGGGCTGTTCGCCGATGCCGCCGGGATCGAGAGCTGCACCGTGCCCATCGTGCCGCTGTTCGAGTCCATCGACGACCTGCGACGCGCGCCCGAGATCGTCCGCGAGCTGCTCCAGGTGCCCCTGGTCCGCCGCAGCGTACGCGCGCAAGGCGGTGTGTTCGAAGTGATGATCGGGTACTCCGATTCGAACAAGGACGGCGGGTTCCTCTCGTCCAACTGGGAGCTGGCCAAGACCCAGCTGCGCCTCACCCGTCTCGGTCGGGAATGCGGGGTGCCCATCGCCTTCTTCCACGGCCGCGGCGGCTCCGTCAGCCGCGGGGGCGCGCCCACGGGCCGCGCGATCGCCGCCCAGCCCGCCGGCTCGATCCAGGGCCGGCTGCGGCTCACCGAGCAAGGGGAGGTGGTGTCGTTCAAGTACGCCAACCGCGGCACTGCGGCCTACCAGACGGAGCTGCTCGCGGCGAGTGTGCTCGAGCATTCGCTCAAGTCCGAGCGCGAGCAGGCGCTCGTGCCCACTGCCGAGTTCGACGAAGCGATGGAAGCGCTGTCCGGCGCCGCGCACGCCGCCTACCACCGGCTGGCCGGGCACCCCCATCTGCTGACCTACTTCCAAGCGGCGAGCCCCGTCGAGGAGATCGCACTCCTGAACATCGGCTCCCGTCCCGCGCGTCGGACCGGCGTCCGGACGCTCGCCGACCTGCGCGCGATCCCGTGGGTGTTCGCGTGGACGCAGAATCGCCATTTCATCCCCGGCTGGTACGGCGTCGGGACGGGACTCGGCACGTTCCTCGAGGTCCGGGGCGGGCGAGGCGAGGCGCTCCTCAAGCGGATGTTCAACGACTCTCGGCTGTTTCGCTTGATCCTGGACGAGGCGGAAAAAACCCTCGCCTACGTCGATCTCGAACTCGCCCGCGCCTACGCCGAGCTGGTCGCCGATCCGTGGCTGCGCCAGGAGATCTTCTCGCTCGTGACGGACGAGTACCATCGCACGGTGGACGTCGTGCGCCGCATCACGGGCTGCGCCGGGCTCGCCGAGCGGTTCCCCCAATTCCGCCAGCGGCTCGCGAGCCGTTTGCCCACACTCAATCAGGTGAACCGCCAGCAAATCGCGCTCCTGCAGCGTTATCGTGCGGCGTCCCCGGAGCAGGCGCAGGACGGGCTGGCGGCCTTGTTGTTGTCCATCAACTGCATCGCCGCGGGGTTTGGGACCACAGGATAGCCACAAGCCGAAAGACGCAAGCCGCAAGAACGCATCTTGCAACTGTCGGCTTGCGGCTTGCGGCTATATTTCTCCCATGCACGACACCCTTTACTTCACCGATCATCACCTCCAGGTCCGCGACATGGTGCGCGACTTCGCGCAGCAGGCGGTGAAGCCGACCGCGCGCCAATACGACCTCGAGAGCCGGTTTCCCTGGGATAACGTGCGGCGGATGGCCGACCTCGGGTTGTTCGGCATCCCCTGGCCGGAGGAGCTGGGCGGGTCCGGCATGGACTACCTCTGCTACATGATCGTCATCCACGAGCTCGCGAAGGTCGACGCGAGCCACGCGATCACGGTCAGCGCCCACACCACCTTGGGCACGTCGCCGATCGTCGATTTCGGGACGCCGGAGCAGCAGCGACGCTACGTCCCATTCCTCGCCGCGGGCAAGGTGCTGGGCGGGTTCGGACTGACGGAGCCCGGGGCCGGGTCGGACGCCGGCGGGACCAGCACGGTGGCGGTGGAGCGGGGTGACCACTACATCCTGAACGGCTCGAAGATCTTCATCACGCACGCCGGCGTCGGCGAGATCTTCGTCGTGACGGCCCGCACCGATCCGTCCGCCAAGCGGACCCATGGCATCACCGCCTTCATCGTGACGAAGGACACGACCGATCTCGAGGAGGCGCAGCGCGTCGGTGTGGGCCACGACGCATCGCTCCCGAAGTGCCCCGGCGTGCTGGCCGCGAAGAAGGAAGACAAGCTCGGTTGGCGTGCGTCGGACACCCGGGAGCTCGTCTTCCAGGACGCGATCGTCCCGAAAGAGAACGTGCTCGGGCCCGTGAACAACGGCTTCCGGCAGTTCCTCCACACCCTCGACGGGGGCCGGATCGGTCTGGGCGCGCTGGCGCTCGGGATCGCCGAGGGCGCGCTCGAAGAGTGCCTACGGTATACCACCACGCGGCGACAATTCGGCAAGCCGATCGCGAGCTTCCAGGGCGTGCACTTCGCGCTCGCCGATATGGCCACCGAGATCGAAGCGGCCAAGCATCTGGTCTTTCACGCTGCCTGGCTCAAGCAGCACGGCCATCCGTTCAAACGGGAAGCGGCCATGGCGAAGCTGTACGCATCGGAGCTCGCCATGCGCGCCACCACCAAGGCGGTCCAGCTGCACGGCGGCTACGGCTACACGACGGACTACCCAGTCGAGCGGATGATGCGCGACGCCAAGATCTGCGAGATTGGGGAAGGGACGAGCGAGATCCAGCGCATCGTGATCGCGAGGCAACTGCTGGGCGATCTCGTCGACTAGACCTCCACCCCCCTTCACCGCCCTCCGCCGCCCTCCACCGCCAAGTTTTTCACCAGGAACGCCAGCCGATCCGCCTGCTCCTCGATCAGCTTGCTGGTCGGTTTGCCGGCGCCGTGCCCGGCCTTGGTCTCGATCTCGATCAACACCGGTTGGGGACCCGCCTGCGCGGCCTGCAGCGCCGCCGTGAACTTGAAAGAATGCCCCGGCACCACGCGATCGTCGTGATCGGCGGTGGTGACGAGGGTCGCCGGGTACGTCGTCCCCGGCCGGAGGTTCTGCAGCGGCGAGTACTTGTAGAGATAGGGGAACTGGGCCACGCTGTCCGCCGAGCCATAGTCCGTCACCCAGGCCCACCCGATCGTGAACTTGTGAAACCGCAACATGTCCATCACACCCACGGCGGGGAGCGCCGCCCCGAACAGCTCCGGCCGCTGGGTCATCACCGCCCCCACGAGGAGTCCGCCGTTTGACCCACCGGCGATCGCCAGCTTGGGCGTGGACGTGTACCGCTGCGCGATCAGATATTCCGCGGCGGCGATGAAGTCGTCGAACACGTTCTGCTTGCGGTCGTGCATGCCCGCCTGATGCCACTCCTCGCCGTACTCGCCGCCGCCCCGAAGGTTGGGCACGGCGTACACGCCGCCCATCTCGAGCCACGCCAGCATCGCGACGGAAAAGCTCGGCGTGAGGCTGATGTTGAAACCGCCATACCCGTAGAGGTACGTCGCGTTCGAGCCGTCGAGCGTGAGCCCCTTCTTGTGCGTGATGAACATCGGGACGCGGGTGCCGTCCTTGCTCGCGTAGAATACCTGCTTCGTCTCGTACCCGGACGGATCGAAGTCGATGGCGGGCGCCTTGAAGACGCTCGTCACGCCCGCCGTGAAGTCGTAGCGAAAGATCGTGGTCGGATACAGGAACGACGTGAAGCCGTAGAACATCTCCCCGTCCTTGCGCTCGCCGCTGATCGAGACGACCGAGCCCAGCGTCGGAAGGTCGAGGTCCTTCAGCATGCGCCCGTCGAGCGCGAACAGGCGCAGCCTCGAGGACGCATCCCGCATGTAGTGCGCCACGAACCTCTCATGGATGATCTGCACGCCTTCCAGCACGTCCGGGCCCTGCGGCAGCACCTCCCGCCAGCGGGCCCGCTCGGGATGACGGGTGTCGATCGCGATGACGCGTTTGCGCGGGGCGTCGAGATCGGTGAGGAAGTAGAACAGCGGCCCGTCGTTCCCCACGAACGCATAACTGGCGTCGAACTCGTCGAGCAGCCGCACCACGTCGCCCGTCACGCGCGGGTGCTTCGCGTCTCGCAGGTCGAGGTAATAGACCCGGTTCCGCCGGTCCGTGCCGAGCCACACCTGCAGCACCGCGTAGCGACCGTCGTTCGTCACCTCGGCGTTCATCCCCCAGTCGGGCTGATCGGGGCGCTCGTAGACGAGCACGTCCTGCGCCTGATCGGCCTCGAGCCGGTGATAGTAGAGCCGCTGGAAGCGGTTGACGTCAGTCAGGGCCTTGTCGGCGGGCTCCGGGTACCGGCTGTAAAAGAAGCCGGCGCCGTCCTTGGTCCACGACGCTCCGGAGAACTTGACCCACTTGAGGTGATCGGGCAGGTCGCGCGCCGTGGCGACGTCGCGGACCCGGAACTCTTCCCAGTCCGATCCGCTCGCGGACGTGCCGTACGCGAGCAGCCGCCCGTCCTCCGAAACCGCCACCGTGGAGACGGCCACTGTGCCGTCCGCCGAGAGCAGGTTCGGATCGAGCAGAGCCTCGGGCGTGGCCGCGAGCGAGGCCTGCTGGTACAACACCGACTGGTTCTGCAACCCGTCGTTCTTGAAGAAGAAGTAGCGCCCCGCCTTCCGGAACGGGGCACCGTACTTCGGATAGTTCCACAGCGTGGTCAATCGCTCACGAATGGCCACGCGCGCGGGAATCGCCGCAAGGTAGGCGTTGGTCAGACGGTTCTCGGCCTCGATCCAGGCGCGGCTCTCCGCGGCGTCGGGATCCTCGAGCCAGCGGTAGGGATCGGGGACTTTTGTGCCGTGGTAGTCGTCCACCACGTCGCTCTTGCGAGCGGGCGGATACTGGAGCGTCTGCGCCGCGACGGGCGCCGCGCTCGTGAACATGCCTGTCAGGAGGAACCCCCCGGCAATGGAGCGGAGCGGAGAAGTGGTCATTCCCTGCATAATCTCGGGGCAGTTGACGTAAGTCGCAAGCCCACTTAGATTTAGAACATGTATTGGATTCCGGGTCTGTCCGGGCTCCGTAGCGCCACCCCCGCGCCGCGTTCGGGCGTCCCGTCCAATCGAGTCAGCCCATCTTCAGCCGATCTCCTCGGAACGAGTTCTTGCTGGACTAATCGTGGGATCCCGGACGGCTGCTGGCCGACCGGGGTCGAGGGCACATGCTTTGAAACGGGAAATACTCATCAGCGGGAACGCGCGCGAGACTCGCGTCGCGATCCTGGAGGACGACCGCCTTGTTGAGCTGCTGGTGGATCGTCCGGACGCCCGCCGCATGGTGGGCGACATCTACCTCGGCACGGTGGAAGCCGTGCTCCCGGGGATACAGGCCGCGTTCGTCAACATCGGGGCGGATAAGAGCGCCTTTCTCCACGCCTCCGACCTGATCGAGGCGGAGGAGGACGAGGAACCCTCCGAGCACGACGACGATAACGGCAACGGGGAAGGGAGCGGCGCCAGCCGCTCCCCCCGGCGCCGGGTGCCGGACATCGCCGACGAGCTCAAGCGCGGCGAGACCAGAATCGTCCAGATCATCAAGGAGCCGATCGGGACCAAGGGGCCGCGCGTCACCGCGCAGATCTCCCTGGCCGGGCGGTTTCTCGTCTACATGCCGTTCGCCTCCAAAGTCGGCGTCTCCCGCAAGATCGAGAACCGCGAGCAGCGGGCCAAGCTGCGCGACATGGTCTCCAAGCTCGTCCCCAAGGACTCGGGCGCCGGCGGCTGGATCATCCGCACGGTCGCCGAAGACCTGACGGAGCGGAGCTGCAAGCGGGAGATCGACCATCTCTACGGCCTGTGGAAGAAGATCAAGCGCAAATCGGGCTCCGTGCGGGCGCCTGCGTTGCTGCAACGCGAGACGTCTCTCACGCGCGGGATCATCCGCGATCTGTTCTCGGACAAGGTCGACTCCTTGCTGGTCGATTCCAAGGTCCTGCACAACGAGATCGTGCAGTACCTCAAACAGATCGACCCCGACCTGCTGAACCGCGTGAAGCTGTTCGAGGCCGAGACGTCGCTGTTCGACGAGTACGACATCGAGGCAGAGATCCGGAGCCTGTTCAAGCCGCGCGTCGAGTTGCCGACCGGGGGCTACATCATCATCCAGCCGACCGAGGCGCTCGTCTCGATCGACGTGAACACGGGACGCTACACCGGGAAAAAGGATCCGGAGAGCACCATCCTGAAGACCAACGTCGAAGCCGCGCGTGAAGTGGCGCGTCAGCTGCGGCTGCGCGACATCGGCGGCATCATCGTCGTGGACTTCATCGACATGGAATCCCGGGGAAACCGGGAGAAGGTGCTGCAGGAGCTGCGCGCCCACTTGGGACGCGATCGGGCCCGCACTAAGGCGTTCGCCGTGTCGGAGCTCGGGCTGATCGAAATGACGCGCCAGCGGGTGCGGCCGTCATTGTGGCACTCGATGACGGCCGAATGCCCGACCTGCCACGGCACGGGACGCGTGTTCCGTCCGGAGGTGGTCGTACGGCGGATGGAGCGCTCGCTCAAGCGCGCTGGCGCGGAGCACAAGGAGCGCCAGCTCGCCGTGCGGCTGCATCCCGACGTGGCGCTGTACCTCGTGGAACAGGAGCCGAACTTCTTGCGCCAGCTTGAGAAGCAGACGGGCCTGGAGCTCGAGGTGCGCGACGACCCGATGATGCGGCTCGACGAGTTCCGCATGATGGCCAAGCCCGCTGGCCGGGACGTCACCGAACAATATGCGGTTGCGTGAGCGGTGAGCGGTGAGCGGTCGCCGCCGATGAGCCACCGCTTACCGCTCACCGCCAACCCTTGACCGAACCCGAAGTCCCAGTTAGAGTTCGCGCCCGATGACCTACGCCATTTTCTCGACCGGGGGCGCCCAGTTCCGCGCCGAGCCCGGGGTCACGATCAAGGTTCCGCTGCTCGCGGCCGAGCCGGGGAGCAAGGTGACCTTCGACCAGGTCCTGCTCGCGAGCGACGGCAAGCAGGTGCACGCCGGCAAGCCCGTCGTGAAGGGCGCGAAGGTGACCGCCGAGATCGTGCGCCACGGCAAGGGCGACAAGATCCACATCTACCGGTTCGCGCGTCGCAGCGGGTACCGGCGTCACGCGGGGCACCGGCAGCCGTTTACGGAAGTCAAAATCGCGGACGTCCAGCTCAAGGACTGAGTGGAGCAGCCATGGCTCATAAGAAGGGTGTCGGTTCTTCCCGCAACGGCCGCGACTCGGGCCCCAAGTATCTCGGCGTGAAGCGCTTCGGCGGCGAATTCGTGACCGCGGGGACCATTCTCGTGAAGCAGCGCGGCACCAAGTTTCATCCGGGCCTGAACGTGCGCCGTGCCTCGGACGACACCCTGTTTACGGTGATCGACGGGCAGGTGAAGTTCGAGCACAAGAACAAGCGGCGGTACCGGGTGAGTGTGCATCCGGTGGGGGCGAAAGACTGAAGAACTAAGGCGGCAAACGGGCGGCAGAGGGCGGCAACAGGCGGCAAGCATCGGCTTGGCCGCCTTTTTTCGTTGCGCCAGGGGGAGGATTGATTAGGCACTCTCCCCCCGTCTGACTACATGTTGGCGTCGTGCCTTCCTACGAACGATTCGCAGCCTGGAAACGATCATACGAACTCGTCTTGGCCGTCTACGACGCGACCGATTCCTTCCCCAAGAACGAACTCTATGGACTCACATCGCAGACTCGCCGCGCTGCGTTCTCGGTCGTCGCGAACATTGCCGAGGGGTCTGCAAAACGAGGAGGACGGGAGTTCGCTCGCTACCTCGACATCGCTCTAGGCTCGATCACCGAACTCGAGGTAGCCCTCCGCCTCGCTCGCGACCGTGGGTACGTCACCAACGAGAGGTGGGCGGAACTCGAGCGCTTACGCAATCACGCCGGTGTTCTGACTTGGCGGTTGTATCGATCTATTCGTAACAGGGGGCAGGACCCGTAGACCTGCCGCCCTCTGCCGCCCTCTGCCGCCCTCTGCCGCCCTCTGCCGCCCTCTGCCGCCCTTGCCGCCTTTGCCGCCCATTACCGTCCATTACCGCCCTAGTAGTTCGGCGGCAGCTTCTTATATCGCTCGAACAACTCCGTCTGGCGGCTCGTCAGCGGGATCTCCTTGCCCCGAATCAGCACGTGCTCCACCCCGGTCGTGAACTCGAACGGGTCTCCCGACCAGACGACGACATTGGCCACTTTGCCGGGCTCGAGCGAGCCGTAGCGATCCGCCACTCCGAAGATCTCCGCGGGCGACAGGGTCACGGCACGCAGCGCCTGGTCCCACGTCATGCCGTAGGACACGGCGTTCCCCGCCTGCTGGCGCAGGTTGCGCGACTTGTGGGTGTCGGTCTCGAGCAGCGCGACTGTGACGCCGGCCTTGGCGAGGACCGCCGCGTTTCCGTAGCGGACGCCGAGGGCGTCGTAGCCGGGGATGTTGTTCATCGGCTCCACCAGGACGGGGACGCCCGCCGCGGCGATCCCCGCTGCGATCTCCCAGCCCTCGGCCGCGCCGGCGAGAATGAGCTTGACCTTGAACTCCTTCGCGAGCCGCAACGCGGTCTCGATGTCGCTCCGCCGGTTGGCATACGCGATGAGCGCGACGCGGCCGTGAAGCACCGGCAGCAGAGCCTCCAGATCCGGTGCCGATGCCGACAGGGGCTGCATCTGCGCGCGGCTGAAGTCGACCTTACGCCGCTCGTACTCGAGCGCGTCGCGGAACATGCGGCGCAGCCGATCGGCCACCGCCGCGCGTGAGCCACCGGCATCGTCCTTGGCGCTTTCCGACAGGTCGGCCACGATTCCCACCGGGGACTTCACGAGCATCTGCTCGATCGTTGCGCCGTCCAAATCGATCAGGACCGCCTGGCCGCTCACGAGGTTGCCCGTGGGCACGGCAAGGGCGGTCGTGATCCCCTCGATGCGCGTGACGGGGATGAGGGTCGAGGCCGGGTTGATCCCCTCCATCACATTGAAAGCCGCGGCGATGGTGTCGCCCTGAACGGTCGCCTCACGCGTCCCCGGCACGGCGCTGACCTCCACGAGGCCGAGCTGGCCCGCCCCGTCGATGAGCCCCGGGGTGATCCACTTGCCCGCAGCGTCGATGCGGGTCGCATCCGAGGGAATGGATACGTTCGTCCCGACGGCGATGATCCGGCCGTCGCGGATCAGCAGGCTGGCGTTGGCGAGCTTCGGGCCGGAGACGGGATACACCGTTCCACCTGTTATGGCGATGGTCTGGGCAAGCAGGAAGGCGATCATCGGTCACTCCCGGGGGCGGGCACCTCACCCACCTCGAAGTCGGTGCGCGGCTGGTGCGCGGGATCGGTGCGGTCGTACACGAGCCAGCCGTCGTTGTAGACCTGCACGGCCTTCGCATAGACCGAGAACGGATCGCCGGACCACACCACCACGTCGGCCATCTTGCCCGGCTCGAGCGTTCCGACGATCGAGTCGAGCCCGAGGGCCCAGGCAGGGTTGGCCGTGACCCACCGGAGGGCCTGGTCGCGCGTGATCGGAATGCCGGACCGCTGCCCAGCGTACATCGCCTTGGCTGCTTCCTGGTTGAGCCGTTGGATGCCACCCGGATCGTCCGAATGGATGATCGGCCGGCCGCCCGCCTGTTGGTTGAGTGCCGCGTTCTGCTGGATCCCATCCAGCGCTTCTTCCTTGAAGCCCCACCAGTCGGCCCACACCGAGACCGACGTCCCTTCCTGGGCGAGCAGGTCCGCGATCTTGTACGACTCTACCGCGTGGTGAAACGACCGGATCTTGAAGCCGAACTCGTGCGCCAGGTCGAGCATCTGGGCCATCTCGTCGGCGCGGTAGCAGTGGTTCTGCACGTAGATGTTGCCGCGCAGCACCTCCGTCAACGACTCGAGTCGCAAGTTCCGCTCGGGCGGATCGCCTTTGTGGTCCTTGTTCCAGGTGTCCCATTTGCGACGGTACGCCTCCGCCTGGATGAACGCCGCCCGATAGCCCGCCATGTTGCCCATGCGGGTGGACGGGCCGCCCCGCCGGCCGTAGACGCGCTTGGGGTTCTCGCCGCAGGCCATCTTCAACCCGTAGCGCGCGCCGGGAAATTTCATCTCCTGCACGGTGCGCGCCGGGATGAGCTTCAGGATCGCGCTCCGCCCCCCGATCAGGTTCGCGGAACCGGGGAGCGCCTGGATGGTCGTGATGCCGCCGGCGATGGCGAGGGGGATCTGCGGGTCCTGCGGCCAGAACGAGTGCTCCGCCCACACCTCCGCCGTGACCGGGTTGGTCGCCTCGTTGCCGTCCGACTCGGCCTCCGTCCCGGGCGCCGCGTATACGCCGAGATGCGAGTGGTCGTCGATCAGCCCGGGTGTGACGTACTTGCCCGCGCCGTCCACGACGACGGCGTCGGCCGGCGCGTCGACGGTCGCGCCGACGGCGACGATGCGCCCGTCCCTGAGCAGGATGGCGCCATGGGGGATTTCCTGCCCGGTCGCAGTCATGATCGTTGCGCTGCGGATCACGACCGGCGGGTTGGCGTGGCGCTGATAGCGGGACGGATACTGTGCCCGGTTGACGCTCGTGCTCTCGGCGAGCGAGGCGGCAGACTGAGCCGGCGTCGCCTGGTGAGCGGCACGAGCCCCGGCGGATGCGCACGCACCCGTCAGCGCGAGCAGCAGTGACCACAATTGCCGCATGCTGGTGTCCTCCGTGTTGCGTTTACTTGACGAGCTCGACCACGAACGGCTGTCCGACGAACTCCGTCTTCAGGAGACGGCGGGGGGTAGCCGTGCTGACGTACATCGTAAACGGCACGCGCGAGCCCGTCACGTCGATCCGGTAGGCCTGGAACGTGCCGGCCGGCACCGTCACGGCCTCGGGTCCACCCACCTTGAACGTCAGCACCTTCACGGCCGCCTCGCTCGGGGTGAAGAACCTCAGCGCGACGGACGCACCGGGTGCAAGGGGCAGGGCCGGCACGACGAACGGAACGGCGTTCTCGTCCACGGTGCCCGGCGGCAGCGCGGTGTCGATGTCGAATCGCTTGACCGAGCCGTCCGGTTGCGGGGCGGCGCTCGATCCCTTGACGCGGCCGCCACCGTACGTCAGGTGCGTCTCGGACTTCTGACCCTGTTGGGCCGTCACCTGATCGACCTGCCGCACCGATCCGTCGGCGGGGTCGAGCACGACCGTGGTCTGCTGTTGGAACACGCCGTTCGCGAGGGTCGAGCGCTCCGCGTAGACGAGCGAGTCGGCCGGTCGTCGAATCTCGGACACGGTGAAGCCCCCCGGATTACCCTGAATCAGGACGCGGGAGCTGTCGCTGTGAGCCGCGAACTGCGCGGGGTCGAGCGCCACAGGGGCGGCCGTGGGACTGAGATCCTCGGGCGCGAGCGGCTTGCCGTCCACGTCGATCATGCGAACGGGAGCTATCGCCTTGAGCCGATCGTAGAGCTTGGCTCCGTCACCCACGACCACGATCGTGAGGGCGCCGCGCCGGTACAGGCGGGCGGCCGCCGCACGCGCCTGTTGGGCGGTCACGGCGCTCAGCCGCTCGCGATACAGCCGCAGGTAGTCGTCCCCCAACCCGAGCAGCTTCACGTTGGCGACCTGGCCGGCGATTTGGCTCGGCGTTTCGATCGTGAGCGGGAACGACCCGACAAGGAATCCCTTGGCCGCGACCAGCTCCGAATCCGGAATTGGCTCGGTGCGGATTCGGTCGACCTGGTGCAGCAGCTCGCGCAGGGCGCTGTCCGCCACGTCGGTTCGGACCTCTGCCGTTGCCTGCCAGTACCCCAGGCCGCGATAGCGATGGAGCGCGGCGTAGGCGCCGTACGTCCAGCTCTTCTGTTCGCGCAGGACGAGAAACAGCCGTGCATCCGGCCCGCCACCGAGGACCTGCGTGGCCACCCGGCCCGCGTAGTACACCGGATCGGTGGGCACGATGGTCGTGTTGCCGAGGGCGACGTTGGCCTGCGCCGAGCCCGGCCGATGCACCAGCAGGATATCCGTCTTCAGACGCGCCGCCGGCGCGGCCAGGCCGGGGCTCACGGGCGGCGCGCCCCGCCAACCGCCGAAGGCTTTGGCGGCCAGTTCCCGCGCCTGGACATCCGTCACGTCCCCAGCGACCACGAGCAGCGCGCCTACGGGCCGCAGCCGCTGGCGCGCGAACTGCACCACGTCGTCGCGGGTCACCGCTCGATAGCTCTCGCGCGTCGGGCTTTTCCCGTACGGATTTCGCGCGTAGGTCTCACGCCCGAAGAACCGCTGCGCCACGGCCCCCGGCTGCGACAGCTGCAGCGCCAGCGCCGACAGGGCGCGGGTACGGGCCAGCTCGAGCTCGCTCTCCGGGAAGGTCGCATGCGACGTCACCTCGCCGAGCAGGTCGAACACGAGCTCGGCCTGGTCGCTCAGTGCGTCGGCCGAGATCGTCAGAAAGTCGGCGCCGGCGGACGCCGCGAGCGTGCCGCCCACCCCTTCGATCGTGGCGGCCAACTGCTCGGCACTGCGCGCGTCCGTACCCTTGGAGAGCAGCTCCGCCGCGAGCTCGGCGAGCCCTTCCTTGCCGGCCGGATCGTAGATCCCGCCGGCCCGGAAGGCGAGGCTCACCGACACGACTGGCTGCTCGTGATGCTCGATCACCACGAGCTGGAGCCCGTTCGGGAGCGTTGCTTCCTTGAAGGGTGGGAAGCGGACGGGGGAGAGCGGCATCGGCTTGGGCGGCGTGGTGGGGAAGCCCTGGGCCGAAAGGCGGTAAGGCGGTAAGGCGGTAAGCACCGCCGCCAGACCTACCGCCCTTCCGCTATACCGCCATCCCGCGTTCACTGCGCCCCGCCGCCCGCCGGCGGCCTCACGATGACGACCAGCGCATTCGCCGGATCGAGATATCGCGCCGCCACTCGGCGGAGGTCCGCCGCCGTCACCCTCAGGTAGTGGTCCAGATCGGTGTTGATCTCCGCGACCGACGAATGGAACATGTCGTAATGGTGCAGCTCTTCGGCCTTGCCGAGGGTGGTCTCGCGGTTGTGAATGAACGTCGCGCGGAACGTGTTCTTCGCCTTCGTCAGCTCCTCCTCCGTGACGTCGCTGGTTCGCAGGCTGTCGAGCTGCGCCACCACGAGCGTGTCGAGCTTGAGCGGATCCACACCCTGGTTCGCGATCGCGAGGGTGAGCAGTACGCCCGGCCCGCGCCGCGAATCGAACGGGTTCATGACCACCTGCGTGCCGAGGGCGGCCTTCTCGCGCCGCACGACCGCCACGTTGAGCCGTGAGCTCTCGCCCTGACCGAGGATGACGTTGAGGAGCTCGAGCGCTGGAGTGTCCGGGTCGGCATGCGGCGGCACGCGGTAGACACGAAGCACCGCCGGCAGGTTGGCGTGCGGATCCACCACCGCGCGGTGGGCGGTGCCGGGCGAGAGCCGGACGTTGCACGCGACGGGCGGCGGCTCGGGGTGGCGGGGAACCTCACTGAAGTACTCGTTCACGAGCCGCCGCAGCTCGAGCGGCCGAACGTCGCCCACCACCACGAGCGTGGCGTTGTTCGGGGCGTAGTACGTGTCGAAAAAGGCCTGCACGTCGGACAACTGTGCGGCGTTGAGGTCGTCCATCGAGCCGATCACGGTATGGGCATACGCGAAGCATGCGGCGCTGTCGAACGGCCAGGTCAGGCCATCGATGAACGCCGCCGTATACGGCGGATTGTCGATCCGCAGCCGACGCTCTTCCTTGACGGTTTCCCGCTGGTTGTGGAAGTTCTCGTCCGTGATGGCGAGCGCCCGCATTCGGTCAGCCTCGAGCCAGAGCGCCAGATTCAGGCGGTTCGAGGGCAGGGTCTCGTAGTAGTTCGTGCGATCTTCCGCGGTGCTGCCGTTTTCCGAGCCGCCGGCGCGCGACACCCGCTGGAAGTGCTCACCCTTTTTCACATGCGCCGAGCCTTCGAACATCATGTGCTCGAACAGATGCGCGAAGCCGGAGCGGCCCGGCCGCTCGTTGCGCGAGCCGGTGTTGTACCACACGTCCACCGACACGATCGGCGTCGAGTGGTCCTCCGAGTAGATCACGCGCAGACCATTGGGGAGCGTGAACGCCTCGTAGGGGACACGGCCGGACTGCGCGGCGAGGCACACCGGCAAGCCGCCGGCGATCACACCGGCGCCGACGACCACAGCTGCCTGCAGAGATCGCATGCCCGCCACCCTTCACTCGGAGCTCGGGACCACCGGCCCCGAGTGCACCAGCTCGAATGAAAACGCCCCCGTCAGGGTCTCGCCCTTCACCACGCGGCGAGGGGTACCACGTGTCGTGTAGATCCGGAAGGCGCCGCTCCGGAGGGGCAGCACGTCGAACCGGCCCGCCGGAACGTCGATCGTCGCCGGTGCTTCGGCGACGAAGCTCAGCGTCGCAAGCGAGTCGGCGAATTCCTTGTACGCCGGGACGGCCAGCGAATCGCCCGGCTCGGCGTTGGTCACGGCACCCGCGAGGAACACGTAATCCGAGAGCACCGTCCCTGGCGCGAACGGGCGACTGACCGGGACGATCAGGACCTCACCGCGCCTGGTCCCGATCCGGCGGCGGCCCGCGATCGCGCCCCGCCGCACGTCAAGATCGTGCTCCATCATCACCGTATCGCTCTGCGGGGAGAACAGGTCGATGTGATGGAACGTCGCGATGGGGTCGCCCGTGAGACGATTCAGCACGACGCGGAGGCGCTCCTGCTCGATCGGCCGGAACTCCGAGGTCGCGGTGTAGATGACCTCCTGGGTCGTTTCGAGCGTGCGGACCTCGTATTGCCACACGGCCCAGCCACGATCCTCCCCCCGCAGGCGGAACACGAAGGAATCGCGCGTCGCCGGCAGGGCGGCGACATCGAAACGGAGCGGCTTGGGACCGGCGGTCTGGGCGGCCGCCACCGGGCTAGCGAGCAGCAGGAAACAGAGCCAGCGCATTGGTCTCGAGAATCGCCTTCTTGTGCGGTTCGCTGAGCGGCAGCGTCAGAAATTGGTCGATGTTGAGCCGCATGTCCTTCACGCCCGGGCTCGGCCAGTCGGTGCCCCACAGCACCCGATCGGCCAGCTCCGGGAGACGCGGAAAGTACTCCAGCAAGCGGGCCGGCGGTATCCCGGAGACGTCGAGCCATACCTGGCGGTGACGCCGCAGGATGAAGAACGCCTCCTCCATGAACAGCGGGCGGCCCCCGTGCGCCATCACGATCCGCAAATCGGGAAAATCGATCGCCACATCGTCGAGCTCCATCGGGTTCCCGTACTTGGAGCGAGCCCCCGGGAAGATGCTCGTTCCCGTATGAATCATCACGGGCAGGCCGCGTTCCTCGCAGCGGCGGTAGATCTTCCCCAGGGCGCCCAGACCGTCGGTATAGGCGTTCGCCGTGAATCCCTGGTGCGGCGGATGGATCTTGACGAGCCGGATGCCCAGGTCGGCGAGGCGGTCCACGTCGCCACTCGGGTCGTTGGTGAAACGCGGATGCACGCCGCCGTACGGTATCAATCGCTCCCGGTCGGCCTGCGCGTACGTGGCGGAGAAGCGGTTGGTCGCGTCCGTGAACCCCATCACGTCGGGGGATGGGTAGTTCACGAGACCGGCTCGCCAGACGCCCGAGCGGTCCATGATCTCGAGCAGCGCGCGCGGGTCGTCCATCACCTGGATCATGAGGTCCCGATGCGCGTCCTGGCCGCGCCACATCATGTCGAGCACGTCGGGCTTGAGCTCGCGCCACGGCTGGACGTGGATGTGCACGTCGGTGATGCGGCTCAAGCGCTCCAGGTGTAGAACCCCTTTCCGCTCTTCTTCCCGAGCTCGCCCTTCGCCACCTTGTCGCGCAGAATCTTGGGGGGCTCGAAGTGAGGCTGCGCGAGCGCCTGGTACAACGCGTCCGCGATGGCCAACCGGACGTCGAGCCCGACGAGATCCGAGAGCTTGAGCGGGCCCATCGGGTGGTTGTAGCCCAACTCCATCGCCTTGTCGATGTCTTCCGCGGAGGCGACCCCCTGCTCGAGCATCCGCATGGCTTCGAGGCCCAGCACCAGACCCAGCCGACTCGAGGCGAAGCCGGGCGAGTCCTGGACGACGATCGCTTCCTTGCCGAGGGCCCGCGCAAAGGCCACCGCCCGCTCGACCGCGGCCGCGGCGGCTCGCGGGTGCGTCACCACCTCCACGAGCTTCATCGCGTGCACGGGGTTGAAGAAATGCACCCCCACCAGGCGGTCGGGCTGCTGCACGGCAGCGGCGATGTCAGTGACGGACAGCGATGAGGTGTTGGTCGCGAATAAGGCGTCGGGCGGCGCGTCCCGCTCGACCTCCGCAAAAAGCTGCTGCTTCGCGCCCAGGTGTTCACGTACCGCCTCGATGACGACCTCGGCGTCCTTCACGGCGGACGCCAGCTGCGGCTCCGCGCGCAGCCGGCCGGCGGCGGCGGTGCGGTCGGGTTCGGTGAGCTTGCCGCGCTTCACCGCGACGGCGAGCAGATCGTTCAGTCGGCCGATGGCGAGCGGGAGCGCTGCCGCCCGGCTGTCGGTCAGGCAGACCTCGAACCCCGCGAGGGCCGCGACGTAGGCGATGCCGTGACCCATCGTGCCCGCACCGACGACCGCCACCCGACCGGCGCTCATGCGACCCCGCCGTCCACGGCCCGCCGTCCGAGCTCCGGTCGGTTGGTGCAGATCCCGTCGACGCCAAGGTCGAGCAGCCGCCGCATCGCGGCCGGGTCGTCCACCGTCCACACGATCAGCTCCATCGCCGCACGGTGCAGGGCGTCGACCAAGGCCCGGTCCACCAGCGTCCGCTCCTGCCACAGGATCGTTGCGCCCGCGTCCGCGAGCGGCGCGAGCGGCCTGACGGGGTACGAAGCGCTCAGGACGCCCCGCCGGAGGGTGGGCCACAGCCGTCCCAGCCGGAGCACCACACGGTGATCGAAGGCGTGCACAGCGTACCCCTCCGGGTTCGGGCCGTGGCGCAGCACGCCGAGCAGGGCCTCATCGAACTCGGCTGGCAGCGATTTCACTTCCACGAAGACCTGCAGCGTGGGCCCAAGCGTGGCGAGGACGTCGGCGAGCGTCGGGATCGGCTCGCCGTTCGCGAGCCGCAGCTCGCCGACCTGCGGCGCCGTCAACTCCGGTATGCGGCGGCCCGCGATGGTGTCGTCGTGATGGACCAGCACGGTGCCGTCCGCCGTGGCGTGCACGTCCAGCTCCACGGCGTCGGCGCCCAGCGCCGCCGCGGCGCGGAAGGCGGCGAGTGAGTTCTCGACCTCGCGGGCCGAGGCCCCCCGGTGCGCGATGACGAGCGCCCGGCTCACTTGAGCAGACTGTCCGCCTTCTTCGACTCGATCCAGCCCGGCTCCTTCTCGATCGCGTGCACCGTCTGGTAGTGCTCGGGCTGAGGCAGCACCGTCTGCAGATACGTCGCGTACTTCGCCGCGTCGTCGATCGGCTGGCCGTCCACCGTGTACCGCTGGTGCGCGTAGACGCCGATCTTGCGGTTGAACTTCGTGTCGGGCATCCGCAGCCAGCGCTCGCGCTCGGGGATGAACATGTTGAGGCGCTCGACCAGTTTTGTGATTTCCTGCCGGTAGAGATCGCGGCTGTACTCGTTGAGCTTGGCCTTGTCCGGTTCGGTCTGATTCTCCCGCTCGTCGTAGCGTCCTTTCAGACCCCACACGTAGGCCCAGTGCGCCGACGACGAATTGTCCGTTCCGAACAGGTCGAACGCCGTCGGAATCCACTTGTAGAAGAAGCGCTGGATCACCTCGGGCGGCATCGTGCCCGCCTTCACGATCCGCAGCAGGCCGTTGTTGCCAGTGCCCAGGTGGAACGACTCTTCCTTGAGCATCGGGTTCATGGACCGCGACAGCGGGTCGAACGCCGACACCGCGAGCATGGTGAGCTGGAACTTGCCGTCGCGATCGATGAATTGGGTGTAGGTGAAGAAGTCCAGCCAGTTGTCCACCAACTCGTTGAACGAGCCGAGCAGCCGCTCGCCTTCGTCGGCGCGACGCTCCAGCAGCTTCGCCGCCTCGCGTTTTCCCTCGTCGCCAAAATGGCTGCACAGGAGGTACGACATCTGCCAGCCGTGCCGCATCTCCTCCGTCATCACCCGCATCAGCGCCAGCAGGTCGTAGTCCGAGGGGGCATGCGTGAGGAGACTGCGCTGCTGCTCCACCGAGGCGAACTCCGTGTCGCCCTGGTACACGATGAGATTCAAGAGCGCATCGCGGATGCGCTGGTCCGGGATGTGCATCACGGTCGGCCACTTGCGCTGGCCTTTATAATGGCCGAATTCGATGTGAGGCACGTCCTGGTCCCCGAACTTCGCCTCGAACTTGAACTGGCGGATCTCCCCTTGCGGCAACCCGATCGAATCCTGCCAGTAGCGGAAGTAATCGATCCATTCGTCGAAGTTGTTCAGCTTGCGGACCATCAGCGGCTCCTCTTCGCGAGTGAAGCCCCCCCCGCGATGCGCTCCCGCGCCTCGGGGGTGGCGAACAGTTCGTTCTGCTGCGTGATCTCGAGGTCGAGCATGGATTCGAGCGAGCGGACCTCGCTCACGTACACCGCCGCCTTGGCCCGCCGCACCGCCGCGGGGGGTTGGGCAGCCCACCGCTCGGCGAGGGCCCGCGCGGCGGACGCGAGCTCGGCCTGGGGCGCCACCCGGTCGAAGAGGCCCAGCTCGAATGCCTCGGCCGCCGGGACCATGCGCGCACTCCACACCAGCTCGAGCGCCTTGGACGTGCCGACCAGGCGCGGCAGGAAGAAGCTGCCGCCCCAGTCGGGCACCAGGCCGAGCATGTGGAACACCTGGCCGATCGAGGCCTGGTCCGACGCGATGCGATAATCGCAGGCGAGCGCCAGATTCGCCCCGCCTCCGGCGGCGGGACCGTTGACCACGGCGAGCACCGGCTGCGGTGCGGCGCGGATGGCGAGCGCCACGTCCTTGCCGGCGGCGACCAGCGCCGGCCCGTCGGTGCCGAGCACACCGAGATCGGCGCCGGCGCAGAACGCCCGACCGGCGCCGGTGACGACGATCACGCGGACGGCGTCGCTCCGCCCGAGCAGCGTCAGCGCCTCCCGCAGCTCGTCGCACAGCGCACGGTCCAGGGCGTTGAGCTTCTCCGGCCGGTTGAGGGTGACCGTGCCGATGCCCCCCGCGATGTCGACCAGCACGCGCTCGTACGCGGCCATCAGACCTGTTCCACGATCATCGCGATGCCCTGACCAACGCCGATGCACATGGCACATAAGCCGTAACGGGACTTCGTACGGTGTAACGCGTGTACGAGAGTCGTCAAAATCCTCGCACCCGTGGCGCCCAGTGGGTGACCCAGAGCGATGGCGCCGCCGTAGATGTTCACCCTGGCCGGATCGAGCTTGAGCTCGCGGATGCAGGCGATGGCCTGCGCCGCGAAGGCCTCGTTCAACTCGATCAGGTCGATCTGGTCGATGGTCATGCCGGCGCGTTTCAGGACTTTCTGGGTCGCCGGAATCGGCCCGAGCCCCATGCAGGAGGGATCCACGCCCGCGACCGCCGTCGCCACGATCCGGGCGAGCGGCTTCGGTCCGCCCGCCCGACCGTCCGCCCGTCCCACCACCAGCAGTGCCGCCGCTCCGTCGTTGATCCCACTCGAGCTTGCCGCCGTCACCGTTCCGTCCTTTTTGAAGGCGGGCTTCACCTTTGTCACGCTGTCGAGCGTCGTACCGGCCCGCGGGTACTCATCCTTTGCAAACGCGGTACCATCGGGGAGGGGAACCGGCACGAGTTCGTCTGTGAACACGCACGCCTTGAGCGCTGCCTCCGCGCGACGTTGACTCTCAACGGCAAAGGCGTCCTGCTCGGCGCGCGTGATCGTGTAGCGCTCGGCCACCACCTCAGCCGTTTCCCCAAGCGCGATCGTCCATTCCTTTTTCAGCCGGGGATTCGTGAAACGCCATCCCACCGTCGTGTCCGCGGTCTCGGGAGCCCTGCGGCTCCACGGCTCGCCCGACTTGAGCGTCACGTACGGCGCCCGCGTCATGTTCTCGACGCCGCCCGCGATGAACCGCTCGCCTTCGCCCGCCTTGATCGCCTGCGCGGCGCTCGCGGCGGCCTGGAGACCCGAGCCGCACAACCGATTCACCGTCTGGCCGGGGACCTCCACCGGCAGGCCCGCCACGAGCAGCGCCATCCGCGCCACGTTGCGGTTGTCCTCGCCAGCCTGGTTGGCGCAGCCCAGGATCACGTCGTCGATGCTCGCCGGGTCGATCCCGCTGCGCTCGACCACCGCCTTGATGGGAATGGCGGCGAGGTCGTCGGCGCGCACGTTGGCCAGCGAGCCCCCGTGCTTCCCGACGGGCGTTCGCAGCGCCGCACAGATGTATGCGTCCCTCACAAGCCGATCCATACCGTCTTCAGTTCCGTATAATGGTTGAGCGCTTCCCGGCCCAAGTCCCGGCCGAACCCGGAGAACTTGTAGCCGCCGAACGGCGCTGCGGGGTCGTAGAAGTTGTAGGTGTTGACCCAGACGGTGCCGGCCTTGATCGCCCGCGCGACGCGGTGCGCCCGCTGCACATCCTTCGTCCAGATGCCGGCCGCGAGCCCGTACATCGAGCGGTTGGCCAGTTGAACCCCCTCCGCTTCGTTCTCGAAGGTCAGCACCGCGAGCACGGGGCCGAAGATTTCCTCGTCCACGATCTTCATGCCGGGCGTCGCCCCGTCGAACACAGTCGCCTCGATGAAGTAGCCCTTGCCGTTCACCTTCGCCGCCTTGCCGCCGGCGACGAGCCGAGCGCCCTCCTTCTCGCCCGCCGCGATGTAGGAGAGCACGGTGTCCTGCTGGCGCTTCGACACGATCGCGCCGAGCCGGGTGTTCTTGTCGAACGGATCGCCGGGGGTGAGCTTCTTCGCCCGCTCGGCAAGCTGCTCCACCACCTGATCGTGGACCGATCGCTCGACGAGGAGACGCGAGCCGGCGGCACACACTTCCCCCTTGCCGTAGAAGATTCCGGCCTGGGCGCCGCGCACGGCGGCGGCCAGATCCGCGTCCGCGAAAATGATGTTCGGGCTCTTGCCACCGAGCTCGAGCGTCACGCGCTTCACCGTGCCCGCGGCCTCGCGCATGATCCACTGGCCGACCTCGGTCGATCCCGTGAAGGCGATCTTGTCGACCAGCGCATGGCGCACCAGCGCCGCGCCGGCCGTCGCGCCGGGGCCGGGCACGACGTTGAGGGCGCCGGGGGGCAACCCCGCGTCGACGGCGATCTCGCCCAGCAGCAGCGCGGTGAGGGGCGTCTCGTGCGCGGGCTTGAGGACGACCGTGCATCCCGCCGCCAGCGCCGGCGCCACCTTCCACGTCGCGAGGTTCAGGGGGAAGTTCCACGGCACGATCGCGCCCACCACGCCCACCGGCTCCCGCAGCGTATAGGTGAAGAAGTTGCCGTTCACCGGCACCGTGTCGCCGGTGAGCTTGTCGGCCCAGCCCGCGTAGTAGCGAAACGTCTCGATCGCCATCGCGACATCGATCTTCGACTCGAACAGCGGCTTCCCGTTGTTCTTGGTCTCGACGTCGGCGATCTCCGGGGCGCGTTGCTCGATCAGCTCGGCCACCCGATACAGCAGCTGTCCGCGACGCCGGGGTGGGAGATCGCGCCATTCCTTCGACTCGAGGCAGGCGCGCGCCGCACGCACCGCGGCATCGATCTCGGCCTCGCCCGCCTCGGCCACCTCGGCGAGCGGCTCTTCCGTGGCGGGATTGGTGAGACAGTACCGGGTGGCGGCAGCCCGCCACTCGTTGCCGATCAGGAGGTCGGTTTTCACCGGCCTTTGAACTCCGCGACCCGCTTCTCGACGTTGGCGGCGATCCCCTCTTTCGCGTCCTCGCTCTGGAACAGCTGTTGTTGTAATTCGCGCTCCAGCGCGAGCGCCGACTCGAAGGGGATTTCGGCGCCCGTCTGGACCGCCCGCTTGATCAAGCCGACCGCCTTGGAGGCCTTGTGCGGCGGGCAGAACTGCCGGGCGTACAGCATCGCCTGCTCCCAGAACTCCTTGGCGGGGAAGATCTCATTCAGGATGCCGAGCTCCTTGGCGCGATCGAACGAGAAGAGCTCGCCCTTCGCCATCAGCTCGATGGCCCGAGCCTTGCCGACCAGCCGCGCCAGCCGTTGGGTCCCGCCGGTGCCGGGCAGCACGCCGAGGTTCACCTCGGGGAGCCCGATCTTGCCGGCGTTCTCCTTCGCGACCCGGATGTCGCACGCCATCGCGATCTCGAGCCCACCGCCCACCGTGTGCCCGTTCAGCGCGGCGATCGTGAGTTTCGGCGTCTGCTCCAGCCGGTTGAGGGTCTCGTTGGCGTGCAAGCAAAAGAAGAACTTGAAGCGGGGTGTGACGCTGTTGAGCATGCCGATGTTCGCGCCCGCCGAGAAGAACTTGTCGCCGTGGCCGCGCAGCACCACCACGTGGACGCCGTCGTCGAAGCGTGCCTTCAGGATCGCCTCGTCCAGCTGATGCATCATCTCGTACGTGTAGGTGTTGGCGGGTGGGTCGTCGAGCTCAATGATCGCGATGCCCCCTTCCACCATGTAGTGGACCAGCGTCTTCTGGTCGACTTTCGGTTCCGTCATCGTTGCCATGGGACGTCAGCCTCCGTGTACCGTGGAACGCGCATCGGCAAAGCCACCGATGAAGATGCGCGCGATGAGGCCCGCCAAGCGGTCCGGATCGATCTCGCCCGCGGGGTCGTACCAGTTGTAGATCCAGTTCATCATGCCGAACAGCATGTAGGCGACGGCGCTCCGCTCCGCCGCCGCGTCGTCGGGCGCCGCGTCGCGCAGCAAACCCTCGAGCAGGTCCACGTAGCGTCGTTTGATCGCGCTGACCTTGCGCTGGCGCTCGCCGCCGAGCGAGGCGGCTTCGTGCGACAGCACCTTCATCTCGGCCATGTGGGCGGCGAAGAAGGCGATGTGGTGGCGAATGAACGTCTGCAGCCGTTCCAGCGGGTCGGCGGCGCCCGCCCCGGGAGCGGCGAGCGCCGCCTCGGCACCCGCCAGCACCCGCGTGAAACAACGCTCCTGGACGCGGTACAGCAGCTCCTCTTTTCCCCGCACGTAGTAATACATCCCGGCGAGGGACATCCCCGTCGCCGCGGCGAGGTCGCGCATCGTGGTCGAGTGGTACCCCTGGTCGGCGAAGACCTTCGCCGCCCGGGAGAGGAACTGGTCCAGCCGCTCGTCGTATGGTCGCATGGGGGGTTCGAACGCTTGTTCGAAATCGTAAGCTAGAGGCTGGCCTCGGTGAATTCAAGGGCGGTAATGGGCGGCAGATGGCGGCAAAGTGCGGCACAGAGCTCGGTTGCCGCCCGTTGCCGCCCCATGCCGCCCCATGCCGCCCCATGCCGCCCCTGCCGCCCTTAATTTGTTCCGAACTCCCACGTCTACCCTCCCGACGCATGACTCCCGCCGAGCCCGTCGCCGTACCGACCGATGCGGCGTTGATCGCCGCCTGGCAGGGCGGTGACGAGCAAGCGGCGGCCGAACTGGTCCGCCGTCACGCGCGCGCGCTCGCGCAGTTCCTGGGCGGCGCCGGCGCGCCCGAGGCGGAGGTGGACGACCTGGTGCAGGAGACGCTGATCCGGGCATTCCGGGGGCTCGCGCAGTTCCGGGGCCAGTGCCGGTTTCGCACCTGGCTCCTGGTCATCGGCGGCAACGCACTGAAAGACGCGCACCGACGATCCAGCCGGGCGCGCGTGGTGCCGCTGGGCGAGAACCTGCGGGCCACCGATGGCGACCCGCACGAGTGGGCCGTAGCCGGGGAGGCGGAAGCGCGGCTCGCGGCTGGGGTGGCGCGGCTGCCGCGCATGCAGCGGGAGGTGTTCCTGCTCCGGGCGCAGCAGGGGCTCGAGTACGAGGAGATCGCCGCGGCGCTCGGAACGACGCCGGGCGCCGCCCGGGTGCATTACCACCACGCCGTCACGAGATTGAAGGAGGACGCGCCTTGAACAGTCATGAGTGGCCAGACGCCAAGTTGCAAGAGGTTGCGCAGCGGCTTGGGGCGCGCGCGGCGCAGCGGTTGGACGTCGAGCGCACGGCGCAAGCTGTGGTGGCGCGTTTGCGCACGGAGCCGCGAGCCGCGGTCCGGGGACTGGGAGGGATGCGCCCGTGGGTGCGGATCGCGGCGGCGCTGGTGACCGTCGTCGCCGCAGGAGTCATCGTGCGGAGCATCCGGCTCGATCACACGACGACGACGGCGCTCACCACGGCGGCCGGCGCGGAGCTGAACGATCTGTCCGCCGACCAGCTGCGGCAGCTGCTCCAGGCAGTGGGGGGCGGGCAGCCCAGCGTCGAGCAGGAGACGGTCTCCTCGCAGGATGTGGGTCTCGAAGACCTGAGCGCGCGCGAGCTGCAGGCCCTGCTCCAGTCCATGGAGGGGTGAATGAAGCGACTCGTGTGCATTCTCATGATCACGGTGGCACCAATCCTCGTCGGGCAGGCGCCCGACGATTCAGGCGGGGCCGTGGCCCCCCCGGCGGAGGCGGCGCAGGTGCGCCAGCTCCGGGAGCGGATCCGGCAGCGATGGAACGAGCGGGTGCGCTCCACGTTGGGGTTGAACGCAGATCAGACGGTCAAGCTGCAGGGCACCGAGCGGCGCTTCGAGGAGCAGCGGCAGCCGATTCGCATGCGCCAGCATCAGATCAACGACGCTTTGAACACCGAGCTGACCGCAGGGACGCCGAACCAGGAGCGCGTGAAACACCTGATGAACGAGCGGCAGGAGAACCAGCGCAAGCTGCAGGAGATCAACCGTGGCGAGGACCGCGAGATGCAAGCGTATCTCTCGCCGGTGCAACGCGCCCGCTACCAGGAGGAGCGCCGCCGGTTCCAGGAGCGGGTGGCGGACGTCGTGCGACACCGTCTCGAGGCGCGGCGCCGGATGCCGGGACCGCGCGGCGGTGTGAGGAAACGGCTCGGGCCGTGACGTCACAACACAAAGGGCGGGCGCCCGCGAAGCGGCGTCCGCCCCTCGTGCGCCCGCTACGCGAGGCTCAGCCTCAACAACGTCGCAGCGCCTCGGCAAACGTCGCCGCGTACGGCTCGAGCATCATGCTGTCGACGTTGCACCCGTCCGGCCCGAAGTACTCTTCGGCGTGCGGCACGACCGACCGCCATCGCAGCGGCTCGTCGCGGGAGCGCGCCGCATCCTTGGAGGGCATGAACAGGCAGACACGACCCGCATAATGACCAGGAGTGTAGCGACGCCCCGCCACGAGAGTGGCGCGCTCAACCCCGGCGCGCAGGACCAGTGCCGGATCTTGGGTGGTAGCCCGCTCGGCGGCGCGCCGCGCCATGCGCGCGCGCAGCCGCTCGGCCACGTACACCCGCCGTTCCTCGGACGGCAGCGATACCAGCGAACGGCTGTGCTCGACCACGCGCTCGACCAGCTGTGCGCCTCGCTCGCGCAGTAGCGCCAAGCGTCGGAACCTGGCCGGATACGGGGCACCGAACAGGGCGAGAACGCTGATCACCGCGCCCTCCTGCCGCAGTTGTCGCGCCAGCTCGAACGCGATCATGCCGCCGGCACAGTAGCCGGCGATGATGTACGGACCATCCGGCCGGCAGGCGCGGATCTGCGGTACGAAGTACGCGGCCAGCTCCTCGACGCGCGCGAGTGGCTTGCCTTCGCCCTCGAGCCCCGGAGGCTGGAGCCCATACAACGGCTGGTCATCGCCCAGGTGGCGCGCGAGGTAACGGTAGCAGAACACGTCGCCGTTGTGTCCGCCCACGCCAAAAATGGGCGTGCGGTCCCCGTGCGGCTGCAACGGTACGATGGCCCGCGGCTGATGCGTCAGCGAGCCGGCCGCACGCAAGAATTCCAAGATGTCGTTCTTGCGTTGCTGCAGGCGATCGCGCAACTCGGGCGTGAGCACGTCGGGGGGAGCATTGCACCGCAGCCGGTCGCCGTCCGCCCACACCTGGATATCCCGGCTGCGCAGCTCCGCGAGAAACGCCGACACCGTCACAGCTCGATCTCCACCCGGTTGCCGGCGAGCGCGCGCCGCTCCCCGGAGCTTGTCGCCCACGCCAGTGCGTCGATGTAGCGTGACAGTTCGGCGACCGTCGGTGCGTCAAACAGCGCTCTCACCGGCAGGTCGATCTGGAAGGCCTTCCGCAATTCGGCCACGATCCCCACAGCCAAGAGCGAGTGCCCACCCAAGTCCGCAAAACCGTCATGGATGCCCACTTCATCGATCCCCAGGGCATCCTGCAGGATTCGAGCAATCAGCTCCTCGGTCTCATCACGCGGGGCAGCATACGTGGTCTGTAACCGGGGCCGCTGGGCACGCCCCGATCGGGTCGAACGTCCCGCCGTCGCAGCGCCCTCGGTGTTCAGTGACTCCAGCTTGATCCATTGGTCGATTCGGGCGCCGAGATCGCCCGTCGACACCACGAGTTGGCCGGCGGTCCTCATCCGTAAGACGGCTTCCATCATCGCCGTCCCCTCTGCGGCACTCATGCCCAGGTCCTTGAGCGTCGTCCCGAGACCTGAATCCGTCGCGCGGTCATCGTCCAGACGCCAGACGTCCCAGTTCACGCTCAGCCAGGGCACGGGGGATGTCCGGTTGTGCCTGCGTGCAAACGAGTCCATGAAGATGTTGGACGACGCGTAGGCGGCTTGCCCGATGCCTCCGAGCACGGAGGTCAGGGAAGACAGGAGCAGGCAAAAATCCAGTGGCTTGCCGTCGAGTACGTCCTCCAACACTCGCAGGCCGTGCGCCTTGGCCTGAAAGTGCTCATCGCAGCCGTCGGGATCGCTGTCTTTGATTTCCCGATAGCCGTCATCCCCCACGATGCCGGCCCCGTGGATGACGCCATGGAGGGCGCCAAAGCGTCGATACGTCTGCTCGATGACGCCACGCATGGCGCTCTCATCCGCCACACGGGCGCTCACGTACAGGACATCGCCGCCCAGCCTCTCGATCCTTTCGATGGCGCCGATTCTCGCGCTGATGGGATCATCGGCCGGATGGCTCCGGATCCAGGTATCCCAGGATTCTCTGGAGGGCAGGCGGGAGCGCCCCACCAACACCAGGCGGGCTCCGTATGTCTTTGCCAGGTATTCCGAAATCGTGACGCCGATTTTGCCGAGGCCCCCGGTGATCAGATACACGCCCCGCTCTCGGAAGGACGAGCCGCCGTGAGCGGTCTTGCGCAGGGTGACTGGTTCATAGGTCTGGACCCAGCGCTGCGCGCTTCTGTGAGCGACGAACAAGCTCGAATCAGAGTCGAGCAGCTCCCCGACCACGAGATCCGCCGCGGCATCATGCTCCCCGGCACGGTCTGAGACGTCGACATCGATGCTCGTCACGCGGATGTTCGGGTATTCCTGCCGGATGACCATGCACGGTCCCAAGAGCGTCGACTTCTCCGGGCAAAGTGCCTCGGTGCCCGAGACCTCGTGGACGTTGTTGGAAAGAACGTGCAGCGTGATCTCGTGCCTCACGTTGTGTGCGGCGAGGGCTCGGGCAAGAAAGACCAGGCTGTAGAAGCCCCGCGCCTGCGCCCGTTCGAAATCGTCGCCGTCGAGCCGAGCGGACGGCGTCCCTGTGACGCTCCATGCATGGACGATCCGATCCGGCAGAGACTGGCTCGCCTGCAGGGCCCGGATCAGCAAGTCATAGTGCTGCGCGTTCGCGGGCTCGAGCGTGAACGTGCGGGCGTCCATTTCCTGAAAGCCCGTGCCGGCCCGCACCGTCACCACGTCGTGACCAGCGGACGCGAGCCGGGCGATCAATACGGAGGCGAAGCCTGCGTCGTCTGCATAGACGAGCCATGTTCCGGCTCGCCCGGCCTCCTCGGCCATCTCGTCGCGGGCGATGGCCCGCGGCAAGAGACGCTTCCAGGAGGGCGTGTACAGCCATTCGGAAGGCTTCGGGTTCTTGTGAAGCGACGCTGCCGTGCCCGGGGCGGCATCGAGAACAGGGGCCGACTCCAGCCAGTGCTCGTGCCGTTCGAACGGATAGGTCGGCAACGGCACCCTGCGGCACCCCTCGCCGCCGGGAACGTTCTCCCACTTGATCTCGGCTCCCGACAGCCAGACCCTGCCGATGGCATGCAGCAGGAATTCCTCATCCGACTGGTTTTCGTAATCGTGCCGGACCGAGGACACCACGACCGAGTCTCCGCCACCCTGCCGGTCGGGATGTTGCATCGCCAGCACGCCCAGGGTTCGGCCCGGCCCGGCTTCGAGGAGCAGAGGGTCCTTGAATTGCCAGAGCTGGCGCAACGCATCGCTGAAACGAGCCGTCCGCGTGGCGTGCGTGGCCCAGTAGGCGGGACGCGTGGCCTCGCTCCGGGTAATCCAGGTCCCGGTGACGTTGGAGATGTACGGCAGGGTCGGCTCGCCCAGGCGAACGTTGCGCACCTCCTGCTCGAACGCCTGCGCGATCGGATCGAGCATGCGGGAGTGAAACGCGTGAGCATTCTGCACGTGCCGGCAGATGATGCCTTTTGCGGTCAACGTCCTCTCGAACTCAGCCACGGCCGCGACCGGACCCGCGACCACGCACAGACGCGGCCCGTTGATCAACGAGATGGACAGATGCCCCGGAAGCAGCGGAAGCAATTCGTCTTCCGGCAGGGTGACGGCAAGCATCGCACCCTGAGGCAGCTCATTGACGAGCCTGGCTCGCGTCGCGATCAGCCGCAGCGCGTCGTCCAGCGACAACACACCAGCCAGACACGCCGCGACGTATTCACCCATGCTGTGACCGACGATGGCGTCCGGAGCGACACCCAACGATTGCCACAGGCGGGTCATCGCATATTCGATCGTAAACAGCGCGGGCTGAGCGAACAGCGTTTGATTCAGGTTCCGGCCGTCTTGATCCACCGGTGCCGCGGTGCTTCGACCGAGCATCTTCTTCAGGTCGATCCCCTTGGTCTTGCCCTCCTGCTTCCAGCTCCGGCTCGGTGGATACATGACGGTCCGGATGTCGATCCCCAGGTGCGGCTCGAGACTGCGGGAGCAGCGATCAACTTCCTGTCTGAACACTGGCCACGTCTCATAGAGATCGTAGGCCATGCCCACGTAGTGATCGCCGATGCCGGGGAGCAGCAGGATCACGGGCCGGCGCGATTCGCCTGCTCGACCGGATGCGACGCGCTTCGAGTTTTCCTGCCCGAGGGCGGTGATGGCGTCCTGCCGGTCGACGCAGACGAGACACCGCCGGTAGGGAAGGGCCCGTCGTCCGACGCGCAAGGTGTACGCCACGTCGGTCATGTTCGCGGATTCGTTGCGGATCAGGAACTCCCGCAAGCCACCCGTGGCCAGGTCGAGCGCGGTCTCCGTTTTCGCCGACAGCAGCAGCAGGTACGGCGCGCGGGCAGCGGTCGACGCGGCCGGTGCCGGCGCTTCCTCGAGGACCACATGCGCATTCGTCCCACCCATGCCGGTGGACATCACGCCCGCTCGCCTGGGACCGTCGCCGGTCCAGTCCCGCAGGCGCGTGTTCACGTAGAACGGGCTGCCGGGAAAATCGATCTCCGGATTGGCCTCCGTGAAGTGGAGACTCGGCGGCACCTGTCGATGCTCGAGGGCCAGGACCGTCTTGATGATGCCGGCGACGGCCGCCGCCGCGTCGAGGTGTCCCACGTTGGTCTTGACCGACCCGATGGCGCAGTAACCGGAACGCTGCGTAAAAGTACGGAACGCCTTGGTCAAGGCCCGGACCTCAATGGGATCCCCGACCGGCGTTCCCGACCCGTGGGCCTCGAGGTAGGTGATGCTGTCCGCCTCGACCCCCGCGTTGGCCAGCGCCTCCACCACCGCGTCGGCCTGGCTGTCGACGCTGGGCGCCGTGTAGCCGGCCTTGGCCGATCCGTCGTTGTTGACGGCCGATCCCTTGATCACGGCATGGATGGTGTCGCCGTCCGCGAGGGCGTCCGTGAATCGCTTCAGCACCAGGATCCCGCCGCCGCTCCCGAACACGGTGCCGTTGGCCTTGGCGTCGAACGCCCGAACGCGCCCGTCCGGGGAGACCACGCCGCCGCCATCGCAGAAGTAGCCGACGCGGTGGGGAACCCGCACCGAAACGGCCCCGGCCAGTGCCATGTCGGTCTCCTCACTCAACAGGCTCTGGCGGGCCAGGTGGACGGCGACCATGGCGGTCGAGCACGCGGTCTGCACCGTGATGCTCGGTCCCTTCAAGTTCAGCTTGTACGAAATGCGCGTGCTCAGGAAATCCTTGTCGTTTCCAATGAGCGTGGGGATGTACTCCTCGGCCAGGCGGCGGTTGAGCCCGGCGCTCGTGAAATACGTGTTCAGGGCGGCTCCGGTGAAGACACCGACGCGCCCTGGATAGCGGTCCGGGTCGTACCCCGCATGCTCGAGCGCCTCATGGGCCAGCTCCAACACGAGGCGGTGCTGCGGGTCCATGGTCTTCGCTTCCATCGGCGAGAAGCCGAAAAACGCCGCGTCGAAATGGCCCGGCTGCTCCAGGAGCGGCGCCGCCTTCACATAGCTCGGGTTGTCGAGCCAGGATGGAGGCACGCCGGATTCGACGATCTCCTGATCCGAAAGCCGGGAAATCGACTCGATCCCTTCGGCAAGGTTGTGCCAGAACTCGTCCAGGTTGCGCGCCCCTGGAAAACGGCCGGCCATCCCGACGATGGCGATGTCGCTCTCGCGGTTCATCGGCATCCTATGGAGTCCCGACCTGGACGGCCGGTTCCGGCAAGGCCTTGCGATCCGCTTTCCCGCTCGGCGTCACAGGTATGGCATCGATCTTCTCGAATCGATGGGGGACCATGTAGTCGGGCAAATGCTGCTTGAGGTACCGCTTCAGACCCTCGACCTCCAGGTCGGACTTGCAGACCAGGTACGCGACGATGAGGATGATGGTCTCGGAATACTTCTTCACCACCGCCACGCAGTCGGTGATGCCGGGGTACTCCCTGATCGTGTTTTCGATCTCGCCCAGCTCGATCCGCAGCCCCCGGATCTTCACCTGGTGATCCTCGCGACCGAGATACTCGATGTTCCCGTCCGGTAGCCAGCGCGCGATGTCTCCCGTGCGGTAGATTCGTTCACCGGGGCTGACGGGATTATCGGTGAACCTCTCGAGCGTCAGGGCGGTGTTGTTGAGGTAGCCTCGAGCCACACCGATCCCCGCAATGCACAACTCTCCGGCCTCACCGATGGCCACCTGCTGGCCGTCCCTGATGATGTACAGCTTGATGTTGTGGATCGGTCGCCCGATCGGAATGGTGTCGACCGCGTCGTGCGTCGGACAATCGAAGTAGCTGACGTCGACGGTCGCCTCGGTGGGGCCGTAGAGGTTGGTCAGCCGCGCCCCGGTCTTGCCGCCCACGACGTCGTTGAATTTCCTGACATGACTGGGTGTCAACGCTTCCCCGCTGGCAAATACCCGGCGAACCGACGCCAGGCTGTGCACCACGCTCGCGGGCTTGCCGTCCAGGTACTCAAGAAACACGTTCAGCATGGACGGAACGAAGTGCACCACGCTCACGCGGTGCTTCTTGATCGCGTCGACAATGGCGAGGGGATTCCGTTCCCCGCCCGGGACCAGGAAGCAGAGCGTGGCGCCCTGCAGGGCCCACCAGAAGAGCTCCCACACCGAGACATCGAACGCGTAGGGCGTCTTTTGCAGAATGACGTCGCGCTCGCCGATCGGGTAGGCGTGCTGCATCCAATGCAAGCGGTTGACGAGGGAGCGGTGCTCGATCATCACTCCCTTGGGTTTGCCCGTCGATCCGGAGGTATAGATCACGTACGCCAGATCCTGGGGCCGGTTGGCGATGGCGGGGTCCGCGGTTGAGCCGCGGTAGACCTCCGGATCGTCAAGGTCGATGATTCGCCCGCCAAACGCGATCTGGCCGGCGGTCTTCGTCTGCACCAACAAGACCTTGACCCCACCATCCTGCAGCAGGTAGGCAATGCGATCCGGCGGATTGTCCGGTGAGACGGGCAGATACGCAGCGCCGGCTTTCACGATGCCCAGGATGCCGATGATCATGGCGAAGGACCGTTCGACCATCAGCGCCACGACGTGTCCGGGGCCGACGCCCTCGGCTCGCAACACCTGCGCCAGCTGGTTGACCTTGTCGTTGAGCTGCGCGTACGTCAGCGATGACGCACCGAGCGCCTTGTCGTGATCGCAGATGACGGCCGTTCGGGATGCATGCGTGGCCATCTGTGCTTCGATCAATTCTTGCAACGTGACCGTATTCGGAAACGGCGTCTCCGTACGGTTGAACTGCGCGATCCTCGCGAGATCGGCTTCGGTGGCGGCGCGCGGCGGGTGAGCGACCATATGCGATCAGTCGGAAGGGGTCTTGCGAAGCCGGCCGGCCTGATCGACGAAGATCTTCCCCAGGATGTCCTCATGCACCTGGGTGGTACCTTCGATGATCTCCATGATCTTGGCATCGCGGTAAAACCGGGACACCGGGGACGATCCGTGGCAACCCGAGGCCCCCCGGATCTGCACGGCATCGGATGCGGCCCGCACCGCGGCCCGCGACGTGAAATACTTCGCCATCAACGCCTTTTCGAAGCCCTCGGGACGATGCTCGTCTTCCGCCCGGCAGGCGGTGTCGCATAACAGGCCCCCGGCCTCCAGGTCCGTGCCCATTTTCGCGATCAACGAGCGGATCATCCCGATATCGCCCACGCTCTTGTCACCGACTTTGCGCGCCGTCGCGTACGTGATGCTCTCTTCGAAGCAGCCCCTCAGCAGCCCCAATGCCGAACAGGCCGTGCTGATCCTCCCGTAGTGCAGGCCCACCGGTGCCACGTGCGATAGCGCGAAGCCGGGCTTGCCCACGACGTTGGCGGACGGCACCTCCACATCCTGGAAGTGCAGCTGCGCCAGACCCGCCGCCCGGAACCCCATCAAGTCGGTGATCGGCTCGACGTGCAGACCGGGCGTATCCCTGGGGACCACGCACGCCACGGAACGTCCGGCGAGCATGCCAAAGACCAGGAACACTCCGGCGAACTGGGCGCAGCTGATCCATTTCTTGCTCCCGTTCAGAACGAGGCCCTCCGAATTCTGGGTGAACTCCGTCGCCAAAGATTGCATGGCACTGCCGGCGCCCGGCTCCGTGAGGGCGAAGGCGCCGATCATCTCCCCTTTGGCCAACGGCGCGAGCCAGGTGCGCTTTTGCTCCGCGGTGCCCCACTTGAGGAGCGCCAGGGACACCATGGCTTGGACCGTGAGTACACCCGTCAAGGCCGACGATCCTCTCCCAAAGGCCTCATTCAGCAAACCAAAGGTGACGACGTCCCATCCCTGTCCGCCGAACTCGCGCGGCAGGCAGCAGCCCAGGTAACCGCACTGGGCCACCTTGGCGATCACGGCATCGGGGATTCTCTGGTCCCGATCCCACTGCTCGGCAAACGGTGCGACGTGGCGGGCGACAAACGCCTTGAATTCCTCGTGCTTGCCCTCGTGCCGGCTGCGCTCACCCACCTCGCCGTCCGTTCTTTCGCAGGACAAAGGCCGTGGTCGCATTGAGCGACTTGAAATTCGCCATATCCAGATCGTCCATGCCCACTTCTATGCCGAACGCCTTTTCGACGAACGTCGTCAATTGGACGGCGAACAGGGAATTGACGATGCCCGATTCGAACAGATCGGCGTCATCATCCACGTCCGGGACGGCGATCGAGCTCAGGATGAACCTCCGGACGGTTTCCTTGACCCCGTTGTGGTCCGCGCTGCTCATGGACGTTTCCCCTTGCGCGCCACGCCCAGGTGGCCGAGGTGCGTGGGGCGAAGCCCCCGCTTGCCGCAGAAGTCCGCCCAGGCGGCGTGCAGGTGCACATCGTCGCTCATGAGCAGGCCCCCGTCGGCGAGCCTGGGAAACGCCTGCTCGAACTCGAACGACATGTTCTCGTAAGAGTGATCGCTGTCGTGGAGAAACAGATCGACGCGCTCGAGCGTCCGCAGCAGGTCGGGCAACAGCTCCCGCGAATCCCCGATGCGCAAGTCCCAACGCCGCTTGAGAGAGGCGGGAACCATCCAGCCGGACGTGCGCCCCGCCGGAAGCACCGAACCCTCCTGGACATTGGGCAGGTCGATCGAATGCAGCTCCCCCCCCTCGTTCGCGGCGAGGGCTCGCAAGATGTGCGCCGACGAGATGCCACTAGCGACCCCCGTCTCGACGATCACCCGGGGCTTCACCGCCCGCACGACGACGTAGAGCTCGGCCGCTCCGGGGAATCCGTACGGGACTTCGGCGAGGCAGCGCACGAGGTGCCCCTGGAACTCGCGGTCGTCGCGCAGCTCGCGACGGTAGCGCAGCACGTCGGCGTAGGGGAGATCCGCGTAGCGTGCCAGGAGCGCCCAATGCCGCAGGCTGTGCCACACCCGACGCGGCTGCACGAACGCGCGCAACAGGTCGCGGGCGAGAGAGCGCCCCGGGGAGGTTTGCTGCTCGGCTGCTGAAATCATTCTCGTGCCTCGTGCGTCACGTCTCACGCCTCCGGATATACGTGAAAACCCTTCCCGGTCTTCCGTCCCAAGTGGCCGGCGTGCACCAGCTTTCTCAGCAAGGGACAGCATCGGTACTTCGGATCCTGAAAGCTCTCATACAGCACGTCGAGAGACCGCATCACCGTATCCAACCCGATCAGGTCCGCCGTCTCCAAGGGGCCCATCTTGTGTCCGAAGCACTTCTTGAAGATCAGGTCGATCTTGTCGGCCGTCGCCACGCTCTCCTGCAGGACGAAGGCGGCCTCGTTCATGAACAAATGAGAGATCCGGTTGGAAACAAAGCCGGGCGAGTCCTGGACGATGATGGCGTCCTTCTGGAGCACCGAAAACAGCTGTTGCACCGTGTCGATCGTCCGATCCGAGGTGTGGAACCCGCGGATCACTTCGACGGTCGGCTTCAAATGCACCGGGTTCATGAGGTGCATCCCGACCACATTGGCCGGACGCTCGGTCGCCCCCCCGATTTGCGTGATGGAGATACACGACGTATTGGCCCCGAAACAGACCTCGCTGGGCGCCACCCGATCGAGCTGCTCGTAGACCGGCTTCTTCACGCTCCAGTCCTCGGTCACGTTCTCGATGATGAAATCACACGACGCCACGCGCTGCAGCTCGGTCGTCAGCACCATGCGTTGCAGGGCTTCTTCCTTTGTGATCCGTGGCAACGTCTTCGACAGCAGCGGAACACATCGTACGTTGTGCAGCACGGCGGCTTGAGCGCGCTGCAAGACGTCTTCCGAGATATCCACCACAACCGCACGGAGCCCATGAAGCACCAGGTCAGTGACGACGCCCACGCCGATGTTTCCCGCGCCCACCACGCCGATCTGTCTCAAGTCCATGTTACGAAGCCTTCCGCCTCATGACGCCCCGTCGTCTCTGACCTCGGAGGACGGCCTCGGCGGCGGTGGTGGCGCCGTCGGGCTCGCCGGAGGCCGCACCCAGTTTGGCCGCCAGGAGTGCCACGGTGGGGCACTCGAACAGGGTGACGATGGACAGACTCTGTTTCAGCTCCTTCCTGATCATGGCGATCACCTGGACCGCCTTGAGTGACGTTCCGCCGACCTCAAAGAAGTTGTCGTTCACGCCGATGCGCGGCCTGGCCAGGACTTTTCTCCAGATGTTCAGCAGCGCCGCTTGCAACGTACCGCTCGGCGTGACGTCGACCGGGGCATCGAGCGGCTGCTGCTTGAGCCGGTATTCGTCGATGGCCTTGGCAACGCGGTCGCTGTCGTACAGGTGTTCCGCAATCAGCTGCAGGGGCTCCGACCGAACGTCCGAGCCTGAGGCCCATCCCTGCCGGAGCGGCCGTGCGCCCGGCTCGGGACGCGCCGGCGCCTCGAGCCCGTACTGCCCTGTTCCGTCCGGGTCGTACTCGAGGCTCGCCAGACGGTCCGCCGCGAATGTCCACGACGTGTCGGTCGCCGTCCGATCGTGATCGCCGATGCGCTTGATGAACTCGCTGACGGGCGTATTCTTTGCGGTCGGCCGATAGGCGAGTTCCACGAAGCGCTTGTTGGCTGCGACGGCCCGTTGGCCGAGGTGCGCCAACACCGCATGCTCCACGCCTCTACCCAACACCCGACAGCTCAACAGCACGGTATCCACCGTGTACCGATCGGCCGCGGTTTCATACATCACGACGCCGACCAGCCCGTAGTCGCCGAATCGGTCGACCACGCGAACGCCCAGACACGTGGCGCCTGCGCGCTTCAGGAAGTCCCGAATCTCGCTTTCTGAGCGTCGGATGGTCGTGAAATTGAATTGATTCGTTCGGAACGTCAGCTGCGACACACGGCCGAGTTGATCGTCCGTCACGTCGGCAATCTCGACGCGAAGCTGCAGCCCCCTGACAAAGTCCTTCAGCGAAATGATCTGCTCACGGAACTTCCGCCGCTCCGCGTTTTCCTGATACATCCTGGTGCGGTTGCGATCTTCGTCGGTCAACCCGGCATGATCGAACGCCCACACGTGATCCAAGAACGCAGGGAGCGACTCGCCGTCCCGCGGCAATTGCAGCGTCAAGACGTCAGGGCAGGTGATCCTGACATCCGCGCACTCAACCGGGTTGTCATCGATGAAGATGAAGGCGTCCAGCCCGAGATTGAGCTCGTGCGCGAGCGATTTGATGTTGTCCGCTTTGCTGTCCCAATTGAGACGCCACGCAGCCAGGTGCTCCCGTTTCAAGACCATGTCGCCGCGCTGGTCGAAGACGTCCAGCACGTCCTGTTCGTTGTTCTTGCTGCACAGACAGAGCAGCAGGCCGGCGCGCATTTGCCCGAGCATGAATTCCTGCAACCGGCGGTAGGGCGTGCTGAGTTCGACTCCCAGAGGACCGTCTTCACCGCACACGCCCTTCCACAGGGTGTTGTCGCAGTCCAGCACGATCACCTTGAAGGGCCTGCGCTTCAGAGTATGGATGGCCCGGAACAGCGCAGTACCGATCGCGGCGTAGCACTCGGGCGTATACGGGATGTGTCCCACATGATGGCTGTGCAGGTCGTAGTAGTCGCTGACCGGATAGTGCCGCAGCAGCGACGCCGAACCGATCGCGTGAACATTCGGTATGCTGCCGGCCGCCGACAGGAGGGTCTCCTCGACGTCGTTCAGCGCCGCCCGCACGCCCGGGTCGGCTGCCGCCGCCGGAGTCCTCGGGCAGACACACAGGACGAGAGGCGCCGCCGCCTGACTCATGAACGACCGCAGCGCGGTGCAAAACTCCTGGATCGTTTGCGGGTCGACGGCTACGACGTCCGCCGAGCGGGAGCGAGTCTCCTGGCCGGCCTCGCCTCGGGTTGCATAGAGATTGCACAACCCGGAGTGCTCGAGCAGTCGCTCGTGTTCGACGGCGCACCGGTACCCCTTCTTGGTCAGGAGATCTTCGACCTGCTTGACGGCCCCCTCGGTGCGGTCGTGGATCTCGATCACGACCTGGGCGATGTTCGGCCAGTCGCGATCGTCAATGCCGTTGATGATGTCCAGCTCGCTCTTCTCTGCATCGACCTTGAGGAGGTCGATCTTGTCGATGCGGTGCGCCCGCATGATCTCCGACACGGATGTCAGCCGGCACTCGTGGGTCGTGCGACGGAGCCTGTCCGCCGTGAGCTCGGCGACATATCCCTCCACCGCTTCACCTGGGACCGAGGCCTCGCGGTTCAACGTGTTGCGCACGACCGCTTGAATGGCCTCGCGGTCCGCGGCTTCATCCGCATGAAACCCGGAGAAGACGGACGATTTCTCATAGAAGGTGAACGTGGCGGTCCTGGGCTTGTCCGACACACCGGCGTTCACGGCCAGGACATTCGATCCGTAGGCCTCACAATTCGCCTTCAAGAGGTCGTACACGACCGGCGCCGGTTCGAAGGCGTAAATCCTCGGGTTACTGCAGCGGCTCATCACGAACAGGGAGAAGAGCCCCACATTGGCGCCGATATCCACGACCGTGGCTCCGGCCGGCAAGCGGATGCCATGCCGCAGATAGCATTGATCCTCGAAGATCTCCTTGTAGACATAGTCCGTCTCATACGCGTTCAGATGCGCGATCTCCATGCCGTTCGGCAGAACGTATCTCGCACGATCCCCGAAGCATCGGTCCGCCCGTTCCTTGCTGAGCGTGAGGACCCCGTGCCGATCCGCGGCCCACTCCTCCAAGCCCAACAGGATGACGTTGACCCCGTCGCGGTTCTTGCGAAACGCGCTTCCCGGGTCCAACAGCTGCTGAAACACCTGATTGTAGGGCGCCAATTCGAGGTGGATCGGAACGCCGAAATGGTCGGCCCAGAATCGCAGTGAATCCTCCACCGGATCGGCGGTGAAATTCGCGGCGACGGCGAGCGTTGCGGCCGTCGCGTCATCGGCGGTCTCAGCGGCATCCAGGAAGGTGAACGCGACCCCCGAGAGCACCAGGTACGGCTCGCCGGACTGGCCGAGGACCCGCACGTTGCCGACGAGACTCTGGCCGTCACCGTCACCCTCGCGCAGCAGCACGGCGTGACCCCACAGCGTATCGGGGAAATCGACGTCCAGTACGTCGATGCGCTCGATCGATCGTAGGATGAACGTCTTCCCATGCTCCAGGCCGAACAGCGCCAGCAACTGAGTGGCGGAGTCCAGCAGGCTCGGGTGCACGTGATGCGAGCCGGTTTCGCCGTCGCGGCGAGCGACGGAAAGCTTTCCCAGGGATTGGTCGCCCGCCCGCCACACCGAGGCGACCCGCTGAAAGCTGGGCCCGTATTGGTTGCCATGCTCTCGCAGTGTCCTGTAGAACCGCTCCGCGTCGATCACGGCATGAGACCGCGCTTGGAAGGCCTCGATGGAGAACGCGTCCGTGCCCGCTGTGGGAGCCGTCGTCGGGTCCCGCTCGATCTCGAGCTGGGCAGCATACCGGGGCGCGGCGGGGGAGGCGTGGCCATTCTCGCCGACAGCTGCTTCGGAGAAGGCGTACGCCACACGACCGTCGCCGCGATCCCTCACGTCGACCCGTACGATGGTGTCGTCCGCCGTGAGGATAATGGGATTCAGAAACGTCACGCTGCGGACGAGTGCCGCGACGCGCGTGGAAAGCGCGCGATCGACAGCCAGGGCCATCTCGACGTAGAACGATCCGGGCAGCACGACCATGTCCTGAAAACCATGATCCGCCAAATACGGGACGGAACGAACCCCGATCCGGAATTGCGCGGAGGCCTCTCCCGGGCCATCCCTGGAGAGGTGGACGAGGTGCTTCATGACACCGGCGGCTTCAGTTGCGCTCACGTGTCGTCCGAGCTTGAGCCGTGGGACAGCGCGTGCACGACGCTGCGTTCGAGACCCACCGAAGCGGCCATCTCGTGGACGGCCTTCTGGACCACGATGGCGCCGATCAGGCCGGGCCCGGGCACGAAGCTGTAGAGCGTCCAGTCACAGTGGTCGCCTGTCGTGTTGTCGACGCGGAGAATCCGGGCCGGCTCATGCGGCGCAAGCGAAACATCGAAGCGATCGAGCGCGTGGGAGAGGCCGTCGCCCAGCGCCTTGATGAACGCTTCCTTGCGGGTCCAGCAAGTGAAGAACCCCAGCGGCCGGTCGCGCGGCTCGAGGGCGAGGTAGGCCTCGTTCTCCCGGCGGGAAAACATCCACGCCGCGATCGCGTCGGCGTCGGGGACCACTCGCACGGCTTCCACGTCGATCCCGATCTCCCGTCCCCGTGCGAAGGCGTACACGGCGACGTCATCGTGGTGCGATAGGTTGAACCGCAGGTCCGAGTCCGCGAAACGTCGCGCGAGCGCGGGTTTGCCGCGGTGCCCGTACGCCAGCTCGACCGAGTCAGGCGGCACCCCCAACCGTGCGCCGAGCAACTGGCGCAGTCGCGCACGCGCGACCGTGAAGCGGCGGCGCTCGCGGTCGAACGCAAAGCGACCGGCTCTGTCGCGCTCCGCCTCCGAGAGCAGCGCCGCCGACGCACGCACAGCAGCCGGCCCTACGTCCAGGCGAGTCACCACGACGTCGATGGGCTTGTGACTCGTCGGGTTCAGCCTGCGCAACCGTTGACCCATGGAGAGCCCCTCCGCACCCCCCGGCGCAATATCTGTACTATGAGGCCGCCAGCGTGCCGCCCACGGCCGTCCCTAACTTGGGCGCTATAGCTTGGGGGCAGTAGCACGCAGACTGGCTAGGCGCAAGACCCCCTGATGCGGCGGCGCCACAGGTCCGGCCACCGGGGCAGCACGCGCTAGCGGCGGGGGAGGCGTACGCTGACCCATCGGGTCGTCACGCAGCCCGGTTTTCGTGCGGACGATCACAGTTTTGTAGCGTGCCCTTCGCGGAAGGGCCACGCGCGCCGCGCCACGTGCGGCATGGTGGACTCTGGTCGTCTTGTGGGGAGTGTCGCGTTGACGTCACACCACCCGCGTTACCGTCGACGCGTTACCGCAGGTCGCGTCCAAGCGTCTTTTATTATTTGTTCCCGATGGAGCGTGTTCACCAACCAGTTCACGGTCGGAAACCGAACGCAGTCGCCAGGGCGCGCAGCGCTACCGCGCGGGCGCGCGCCAGCGCGCCGGTCGCCGGTCGGCCCGGCAGCACTTCGAAGGCGCGCCAGAGAGAGTCCGACCACGCGATCGCGAACACGGCGCCGCAGCGTTGGCAGCGCAAGGTGGGCGACGAGTCGACCACGGGTCTGCGCTCGCAGCAGCTCGGGCAGACGGCGTACTTCGGATCCTCGGCGGCGGGGGCCGCAGGGGCCGCGTCGTCGGGCCTGCGGCGGACCAGGGACCACATAGGAGGGCGCAGCGGCAGGATTTGCAGGAACGTCCGCGGGACGCGCAGCAACCGGCTGTTGACCTCGAGAACGGTCTCGCCGGGCGTGAGCTCCACCACGCGGTACCACGCGCCGCGGCGCAGCGGACAGTCCATCCCGGCCCGCACGCGGGCCCAGTATCGCATCTTGAACATGCGCGCTCTCCGAGCCACGGTCGACTTGCGAACTGCAGGGCGTCCGCGCACCCGGTGGTCGCGCGTGCCATATCATGTCGACAGGCGGTGGATTGGGACTGTGACACCCGACACACGGAGGGCAGTTCACGCGCCGACCCGCCGGCGGATGGCCAGGGTCCCGTCCACGCAGCGGGGGGGCTAAGTTAGGGGCTCGCGTGAGGAGGCGCATGTTCGGCATCCCCGAGTGGGCCGTCGGCGTGGGATTCATCATGTTGGCCATCTCGATCGCGAAAGCGCTCGCGGGGCGGATCGGACCGCCTGATCGGCTCGGCAGGCCCAGGGCGTCCCGGCGCGACTTGGCGCAGGCGGTCGAAGACTTGCAGAAGCGGGTGGGCGGGAGTGAAGACGTTCAGGCACGGCTCGACGCGCTCGAGGACGTGCAGCGACGGCTCGCCGATGTCGAGGAGCGGCTGGACTTCGCGGAACGCATGCTCGCCAAGCAGCGGGACGCCGAGCGGATCGCTCCTCCGAAGGGCTAGAAGAGCGCCCGAGTGGCGAAATGGCAGACGCAGGGGACTCAAAATCCCCCGGGGGCAACCCCGTGAGAGTTCGACTCTCTCCTCGGGCACTCAGGCTACTCTAGTTCTAGACTCCTCGCCAAGCAGTGCGAGGGGCAACGGTTCGGTCCACCCCCAGGCCAGTCCGCAATGCGAAGCAGACCGTGACGAAGAGACAGACTTGGCTGCGCACCCTTCTCGTTGGCCTCATCTGCGCCGTGGTGGCTTCGCTCTACCCTTCAACATCAACGGTCTGTCCTGCCTGGACGATACAAATCGTTGATACGGCAGGGAACCCTTTGAGAGGTGCGTTTGTGAGGCAGGTTTGGCAAGACTATTCCGTCGAGTCGGCGAGCCACGAGCAGGATGCGCATACTGATGAGAACGGCTTTGTCAGTTTTCCGGAGCGCACCATCAGGTCGAGCTGGCTGGCTCGAACATTCGGCGTCATCTCGCAGACCGTGTCGCTCGGTGTGCACGCCAGCTACGGCCCGTCAGCACAGGTCCTCGCCTACGGGCACGAGGTGGGCGGGAAGCGGCTCGAGGGGAGTGCCAATTATCAAGCGGGGGAGCCTTTGCCTGAGAAGCTCGTAACCCGTGTCAATGATTTACCTCATTAAGTGAGGTACTGAGCGTGGATCAAGAGCGACTACTCAAGCGGGTGTGGCTGGTCAACGGTCTGCTCCTGGCGGTGTTGTTCGCCGCCCTGGCAATCTGGCTCGTCGTGGAGGTGGGCTCGAGCTGGTTCCGCCGCCACTCGGCGGTGATCACGGCCACGCACGGCGCGCCGGCGGACCGGGCCTCCCGTGCGGTCCGCTACGATCCGCCCCAATCGATATGGAAGAGCACGACGCGTATCGTCCTGATCCGGTACGGTGAGGCGTTCGAGCGTCCCGAGGCGAAGTTTGCATCGAGTGACTCCTACGGCGAGCGCTACACACTGTACGTCAACGCGATCTTCCTCGAGCCGGGCGGCGGCCCCGGACATCTCCTGCTCGATCGGCCGGCCCTCATCCGGTCGGTGAACTTTCCTCGCTCGAAGGACGATTCCCTGCAGGCGTGGGTCACGTACGAAATCGCCTTCGAGGACACGGACGGCGACGGTGGGCTCGACGAGGACGACGCGGCGAGCCTCTATGTGAGCGACCTCCACGGGGGCTCGTTTCGCCGGGTGCTCCCCAAAGGCTGGAGCGTCCTGGCCCACGAGCCGCTCGACGGCCGTCGCATCGTCGTTCTCGCACTCCGGTCGGCCGAGATCGGAGACCGCCGATCGCTCGAAGAGACACCGGAGCGCGCGTTCTTCTACGACGTGCAGACCGGTCGTGCAGAGCCGTACGCCGCGCTGGATTCTCTGACCGCGCGAGCCGCCCGGATCGTCGGGCGCTAGGCCGCGAGGGTGACCTTCATTCGCTCCGGTGAGGCCGTCGTGGTGTCCGTCGCTGATTGGTACCGACTCACGTTCGCCCCGCGGGGGCGGACCGTACGATTGACCAAGATCGAATACCTCCAGGAAGAGGGTGAGTAGTCGACGCGTGAGAGGCCGCTGCCTAGCAAGCGCTTGGCTGTCGACCGGGCGCGCCGATGTGTCGTCCGCCCTTGCGCTCCGGGGAGCGATGGGGGGATATGGGGGCCGCCCTTTCGCCGCCGTCCACAGGGGGATCGCCATGGCCGCCGTATCCGCTCGTCGTACGCTGCTCGTGCCCGCGCTGGTCATCCTGTCCCACACGGCGGCTCACGCGCAGACGACCGCGCCTGCTCCCACCGTCGCTACCGGTGCGACCGCGGCCTGGACGCTCAAGTTGAAAGGAGACGTCCGCTGGCAGCAGGTGACACCGGCGGGTGCGCTCCTCGTCTCGACCGACGCCGCACTCGCGGGCGTAGATATCGACCGCGGCCAGGTCGTGTGGGAGAAGGCCGAGCTGGGTGGGCTGCCGGCCGACAGCGTCCGCATGATCGAAGGATCCCTCCTCATGGAAGCGGCCCGCCCCGGGCTGCTGCTGATCTTTGACCCGGTGACCGGCGGAGTCGTGTTCGATTCGCGGCGCCTGGACCTCGCGCAGGTGGTCACCCGCCGCGTGCTGCCACAGAGCGGCACGCTGCTCATCCACGGACGGCGCACGGCCGGGCCGTCGGTCGTGGCCCTGTACGATCTCGTGACCGGTCACGAGCGCTGGGCGAACGAGGCGCTGTTCGAGCAGACGGAGCCCAAGAAGAAGGGACTCGGCGGCCTGATGCAGGGCTTGGTGCGGGCTGCCTCCGAAGCCACCGCGCTCGAGGTGCTGCAGGCAGGGCCCGATATGATCGTCGTCCACACCTTGATGGGTCTGCGAGCGCTGGATGCGCGGTCGGGCGCGATGCGGTGGTCCACCGCACTGCCGACCGCTCGCCCGGGCAACCCCGCGCGACACGTGCGGCTCTACCCGTCGCTCGACAAAGCCGACCGCATCTACGTGAGCTTCGACGACCGTCTCATGGCCTACCGCCTCGCCGATGGACAGGCGCTCTGGGCCAAGCCCGCGACGGTGGACGGCTGGGTGCACGGCATCGTGCAGCACCCAAACGGGATCATCATCCTCCCCGAAGCGCCGCCCGCCAAGGAGGCAACGGGCAACGTGCGTATCGTGAACGGCGTGGTCCAGACGGGGCTGAATGTGGCGCGCTATGAAGACGGCACGACGATCGCTGCCAAGCCCCTGCGCATGCGCGGCACGGTCACGGACGCGATGATCGTCGGTGGCTCTGCGGTGCTCGCGGTGGACGCCGAATCGCGCACCTTCGTGAACGTGCTGGACGTGGCCACGGCGACGCTGCGCCTGAAAAAGGACGTGAAGATCAAGGGCCAGCTCGCGTACGCCGAGCTCACGCCCGCAGGCCTGCTCTACATCTCGCGCCCCGACGCGGGCGTGAACGCCGAGGTGAACGTCATCGACCTCGCCACGGGGGAGCCGAAGTTCAAGGACGCGATCGAGAGCGGCAAGCAGCTCGGCGGGTTGCATCATGCTGTGGAGGGGCCGACACTCTATGTCTTCGCGAACCGCGACCACCAGCTGTACGCCGTCGATCGCAACGCCGGCACTTTCCACGCCCTCGGTGGCGAGATTAAGCTGCAGGGCGGCGAGGATCCGATCGATATGGAGATCCGACCGGCGGGTATTGTCCTCATCGCGCCGCAGAATCTCGTGGTCGTGGCGCGCGACGGGCAGGTGAAGCAGCAGGTGTATTTTCCGGCGCCGCAGCTTCCGGGGCTGTTGCGCGCACTCCACCGGATCAACGCGGTGCGCGCCGGCCTGTACGGCGCCGCCGCCTCGGCGTACGGCGACGCCTTCGCGCAGGCGTCACGCACCGCTACGGATTCCACCGCGCGACGGATCACCGGGCAGCTGGCGACGGCGTACACGCAGGGTGGAGCGCAACTCCAGGGCTACGCGAGCCAATCGGCGGCCCTGGCGACGAAGCGATTCAAGGCCTCGCTCACCGTCCCCGGATCGGTCTTCATGCTCACTCGCGCACCCGAAGGGAACGGCAACGTGCTGCTCCAGGTCGACAAGGACAGCGCGCAACCGCGGGCGCGCGTGGATCTCGGCAAGGAGCGCGAGCCAGTGTACGCGGTGGACGACATCGCCGGGATGCTTTTCCTGCGGACCGCGCCGGGCACGCTCGTCGGCTATCGGCTCTGATCGCGGACCCTTCCCAACGGAGCCGTGATGCACGCATCCAGATGGACCACGAACCTCGCGTGCGCCGGCCTGCTCGGCGCGGTGCTCTCGGGCTGTCGCTCCCGCGAGGACGCCTTTCGCGCCAGTCGCGTCGCCGTGGCCCGGCTCGACTCCGTCCTCGCGGCCGCCGACAGCGTCCGGCTGCCGCTCGCCGCGGCGCGCGCCCTGCTGGGTGTCGTCGCGGAGAGCGGGTTCGCCAGCAAACTGCCGCGCGACACCATGACCATCGCCGACATTCTGACTTGGGCCTACGCCGAGCAGGCACGAAAGCAGCTGGCGGACGCGGCGGCGACGGCGGCCGAGCGGGCCCGCCGGGACAGCGTCACCAAGCTCCTCGAGCCCCTGCTCGGGGTCACGGTGGTCAAGAAGAGCTACCTGCCGAGGGATCCCGATTCGGAGCAGTACGAGGACTACATCTCGCTCGGGTTCGCGTATCAGAACAAGGGGACGAAGGCGATCCGCGCATTCCAGGGTGACGCGACGTTCCTCGATACCTTCGGAGACTCCATTTACAGCGCCCATCTCAAGGTGGACATGGCGCTCGCCCCCGGGCAGACGCGGCGCGAGCCGGCCCGGATCGTCCGGTTCAACCCCTTCCGGGTCGCACACCAGCGACTGCGGGATACGCCGCTGGACAAGCTGAAGCTGGTCTGGGCGACCACCGATGTGGTCTTCACGGACGACAGCCGGCTCAGTCTCACGCCCTAGGACTCCCGAGCAGTGGGGGGGGCGCGAATGCGACGGGTCGTATGAGGGAACTCGGGCGCGCTGGCGGCGTACTCCTGGCATGCCGCGCCATCGCTCGGTCCTTTTCGTACTGCTGCTCCTCACACCCTCGGCGTGCGACCGGCAGCCGACCGCGCTCCCATCCGGCGGCGTGCCGCCGTTCGACCATGTGTTCATCGTGGTGGAAGAGAATACAAATTACGCCGACGTGATCGGCGGCACGGCGATGGTCTATCTGGACAGCCTCGCGGGCGAGTACGGCCTGGCGACGCAGTATTACGGGGACGCCCACCCGTCCATCGGCAATTACTTCATGATGACGGTGGGGGACACGATTACCGACAACGACAGCTACTCGTCGGTGGTCACCGCGGACAACATCGTGCGACGGCTGGTGGCGGCCGGGAAGACGTGGAAGTCCTACGCCGAGGACTTGCCGTCCATCGGCTACACCGGCGGCAATGTCGGCAACTACGCCCGCAAGCACAACGTGATCGCGCTGCTCTCCGACGTCGTCAACGACCTGGCCCAGAAGCAGAACTTGGTGCCGTTCACGCAGTTCTCCGCGGACCTCGCCGGCCACGCTCTGCCGAACTACGCGTTCATCGTGCCGAACCTGTGCAACGATGCCCACGACTGCTCGCTCGGCACCGCGGATGCGTGGCTGCGCGCGAACATCGATCCACTCATCCGCAGCGCGGACTTCCAGCACGACGGCTTGCTGATCATCGTGTTCGACGAGGCGGGCAGCGACAACGCCCACGGCGGCGGGCGCGTGGTATGGGTAGCCGTGAGCGCCAAGTCGAAGCGGGCGTACCAGTCGACCGCGCTGTATCAGCACGAGAGCACGTTGCGGCTGTCCGCAGAGGCACTCGGGCTCCGGACATTCCCCAATCGCGCCGCCAGCGCACCCGACATGACCGAGTTCTTCGAGCCCTGAGGAACCGGTGCATGTGTGCCCGCCTCCTTTCGCTTCTTGCCGCCGTCGCGCTCATCGCCCCCGCCGCCCGCGTGACCGGGCAGACTGCTTCCAGTCACGTGTATTGGGTCGGCTTCTATCAGGCGCTCCCCGGAAAAGCGGCGGCGTACAACAAAGCCCTCAGCGACATCGCGGATCCCGTTTTGGACGAGTTGGTGCGGCGCAAGCTGATGGTCTCCCACGTGCAGCTCGTCCAGCACAGCGGCGCGGGTGAGAACACAAATCTCGTGATCCTGGAGTTCCCGAATTGGGCCGCGCTGGACACCTACGACGCGAAGCTGAACGAAGCCGCGCAGGCCATCCTGCACAAACCCTGGAGCGAGGCGACCGTCGGGTTCGCCGAGCTGCGCCGACTGGTGCGGATCGAGCTCTACACGCCGGCGGCTCAACCGCGCTGACACGACGGCCCGCCGTCCTGCGCGGGCCGCCCACGTCAGTCGCGACGGCGCCCCCGTTACGGCGTCGCCGCCAGCGCCGCGTTCGCCGTCGCGAGGCCCGCCCCTGTCGCATCCGCGCCCCACGTCACCACCGCCGTCGAGCCATCGGGGTTGCGGATCGTGCGGCTGCCGGCCAACAGGGGGATGGCGCTCCCTTCGAGAATCGACTCGGCCTCCGGCGCCGTGAGGCTCGGATGCTTCTGCGCCATGAGCGCCACGATGCCGGCGACGTGCGGCGAAGCCATGGACGTCCCACCCAGGAAGAAGTAGCTGATCTTGCCGCTCTGGAGCTGGAACGGCCCCACCACCCACGAGCCCGGCGCCGTCACGTCGAG
>Ga0184605_10000004_pt1 | contig 109693 bp, 78 predicted proteins | sample PLM0_30_coex_FD_132995 | JGI IMG/M metagenome (GOLD analysis project Ga0184605, IMG submission 132995) | Groundwater sediment microbial communities from an aquifer in East River, Colorado, USA - PLM0_30_coex | ecosystem: Environmental > Terrestrial > Soil > Riparian zone | place: USA: East... | reverse complement strand
GCCCCGTCGGCGCTGCGGCCGCATGAGACGCTGCGGGATTACATGGCGTCCGAGACCAGCCCCACGAGCTATTACGGCCACCTCCCCAAGTTCCTCGTTTTGTACTTCAAGTCGATGTACGGCGCCGCCGCGACCGCGGAGAACGATTTCGGCTACGACTGGCATCCGAAAATCCTGGGCGACCACTCGCACATCGCGACCTTCGCGGCCATGGCCGACGGCAGGGTCAAGGGGATGTGTTGCGTCGGCCAAAACCCCGCCACCTCGCTCAACGGCGGGGCGACCCGGCAGGCGCTGCGGCAGCTCGACTGGCTGGTGGTGAAAGACAACTGGCTCACCGAGACGGCCACCCACTGGTATCTCGCCCCCGAGGTGAAAAACGGCGAGGTGAAGATCGCGGACATCAAGACCGAGATCTTCTTCTTCCCTTCGACCCAGATCGCCGAGTACGACGGCAGCTTCACCAACACGCAACGCATGCTGCAGTGGCACTCGAAGGCATCCGACGCGCCGGGCGACTGCCGCACCGACACCTGGTTCTACCACAACCTGGCGAAGCGTCTCAAGAAGGCGTACGCCGGCAGCAAGCTGCAACGCGACCAGGGGTGGAACAGCGTCACCTGGGAGTTCGACCCGGAGCCGGGCGTGAAGCCCCTCTACCCGGGAGAGCCCGACGCGCTCAAGATCCTGCGCGAGATCAACGGCTACCAGACGGCCGATCCGAAGCAGCACTTGAAGGGCTTCGCCGAGCTGAAGGACGACGGCTCGACCACATGTGCCTCGTGGATTTACAGTGGCTGCTACCCCGCGCCGGACCAGAACATGACGGCGCGGCGCGAGCCCGACCCGCCGGGCGTGCCGGGCGCGCATTTGAAGTGGGGCTGGGCGTGGCCCGCCAACCGCCGCGTCATGTACAACCGCGCGTCGGCCGACCTGAAAGGCAACCCCTGGAGCGAGCGCAAGCGCTGGGTGTGGTGGGACGCGAGCTTCGTCAACCCACCCGACCCGAAGACCGGCAAGCCGGTGCCCCACGGCAAGTGGGTGGGCTACGACGTGCCCGACTTCGGCGCGACCAAGGCCCCCGACGCGCAGCCCAAGCCGGACGGCATCGCGCTCGACGCCCTGTCGGGTACGCAGCCGTTTATCATGCGGGCCGACGGCCGGGGCTGGCTGTTCGTGCCCGCGGGCCTCGTGGACGGGCCGCTGCCGACCCACTACGAGCCGCACGAGTCGCCGATCCAGAACCCGCTGTACAAGCAGCAGACCAGCCCGGTGCACAAGGTGTGGGCGCCGGGCAAGCCGTACAACAAGCTCGCGGCGGTAGGCGACCCGAAGTTCCCGTACGTGATCAGCACGTATCGGCTCACCGAGCACTACTTGGCGGGCGCGATGAGCCGCTGGCTGCCGTGGCTCGCCGAGCTCCAGCCCGAGCTGTTCATCGAGCTCGGGAAGGACTTGGCCAAGGAGAAGGGGATCAAGAACCTCGACTGGGTCGTGGTGTCGAGCCCGCGCGGGCGCGTCCGCGCGAAAGCGCTGGTCACCGATCGCATCGGCGTGATGCATATCGCCGGCAAGCGCATTCACCACGTCGGGATGCCCTGGCACTGGGGCTGGATGGGCTTGAGCACCGGCGACGTCGTCAACGACCTCACGTCGTGGGTCGGGGATCCCAACGTATCGATCCACGAAGGCAAGGCGTTCGTCTGCAACGTGGAGAAGGCGTGAAAATGCCTGAGCCCATGGGATTCTTCACCGACACCACGGTGTGCATCGGCTGTAAGGCGTGCGAGGTCGCGTGCAAGGAATGGAACCAGCTCCCGGCCGAGAACGGCGGGGTCGGAGAGCTGAGCGGCGACAGCTACGACAACACCCGCAAGCTGGACGGCATCCACTGGCGGCACGTCCGCTTCATCGAGCAGTTCAAGGGTCCGTACGACGGCCGCTGGCTGATGATGAGCGACGTGTGCAAGCACTGCGTCCAGGCGGGATGCCTCGAAGTGTGCCCCACCGGCGCTATCATCCGCACCGAGTTCGACACGGTCGTGATCCAATCCGACGTCTGCAACGGGTGCCGGGCGTGCATCGCCGCGTGCCCGTTCGGCGTCATCGACGTGAATCCCGTGTCGGGCACGGCGCAGAAGTGCACGCTCTGCTACGACCGACTCAAGGTGGGGCTCGAGCCGGCGTGCTCGAAAGCGTGTCCCACCGACTCGATCCAGTTCGGCTCGATCGCCGAGCTGCGCACCCGGGCGCACAAGCGCGTCGACCAGCTCAAAGCGCAGGGCGTCAAGGCCGACCTGTACGGCGCCGATCCCGACGGGGCGCTCGGCGGACTCAATTCGTTCTACCTGCTCGTCGACGAACCCGAGGTGTACGGGCTGCCGCGGCACCCGCAGCTACCGTCGCGGAACCTTGCCAGGAGCTCCACCTTGTCCGTGGCGAGCGCCGCCGTGTTGGGCGTGCTGGCGCTCGTCGGCCTGCGGAAGCGGCGCATGGATGAGCAGAGCCGCGAAGGGGGAGGCCCGGGAAATGTCTGACACCTTCTTTAGCGGCGCGCCCCATTGGACCTGGTTCATCATCCCGTATTTCTTCGTGGGCGGGCTTGCCGGCGGCGCGTACTTCCTCGCCGCCGCGCTGGACTGGTTCGGCCGGCCCGAGGACCGCCCCGTCGTACGCACGGGCTACGACATCGCGGCGGTCGGCGCGATCCTCTCAGGCCTTTTCCTCACGATCGACCTCGGTCGGCCGCTGCGCTTCTGGCACATGCTGTTCCAGTCCGAGAACCTCCCGGCCATCATGTTCAAGGGGTGGTCGCCCATCTCCTTCGGAGCGTGGGCCATCCTCCTGTTCGGACTGTTCGCCGTGCTCTCGGCCCTCGGAGCGAGAGCCGAGGAGGGGCGGCTACAGATGGCGACCCTCCGTGCCGTTGGCGGCGTCGTGCGCGGCGGGGTCGCCAAGGTCGTCTCGGGCATCGGCGGCCTGCTCGGGCTCTTCATCGCGGGCTACACGGGGATCCTTTTGTCGGTCACGAACCGGCCGATCTGGGCGGACAGCCCCTGGCTGGGAGCGTTGTTCGTCGCGTCGGGCGCTTCGACCGGGGCCGCCGCACTCATCCTGCTCGCGCCGGCGCGCGGCGCCACGGAGCGCACGCTCGCGTGGCTGTCGTCGTTCGACACCAAGGCGCTGGTGGTCGAGCTCCTGGTGCTCATAGCCTTCATCGTGTCGCTCGGCTCGGTCAATCGGGTGTGGGTGAGCTTCTGGGGGTTGGTGCTGCTCGTCGGCGTGGTCGGATTCGGGATCCTGGCCCCGCTCCGGATGCACGCGCAGCGGCGGCCGCTGGCCGGTGCCGCCAAGCTGGTGCTCGTCGGCGGCTTTCTGTTGCGGCTTGCGACGATCCTCGCGTCCGAGGGGATCGACCGCTACCGTGTGGCGGGGCTGTAACATGACCATGAGACAGCGGTGGTTGACGCTGACGCTGGCCGGCCTGGCCGGCTGTGCAAGCCCCGAGGCCGCGCGCGTGCGGGGGGGCGGGCCCGGGGGTGACCCGGGCAACCACGACCGCGTCGCCGAGCTGCACGCGGGCGCGACGATGTATTACCGTACGCCCTGCCGCACCGTGAAGGTGAAATGCACTGGCCCAATGCCCGAATTCGGCGCGCGCGGAACGTAGAGCTCCAGGAGCGGGTGGCCGTGGCCCGCCGCGACAACCCCGAGTCGGAGGCCTGGCTCGGGCTCTTGGAGGCGGCCCTCGGCGAGAGTGAAGGCGGCGCCACATGGGAGGCCGCCGTGCCGACTCCGGTGGCCGAGCGACCCATCAAGGCGCCGCTGTTGTCCCATACCCAGATAACGGTCAACGGGCGTGCAGCCCGGGGCTGGGTCCGCCGACTCCTCGAGCACACTCCCCGGGTGCACCCGCGGCGCATCGACGGACTGGCATTGCTCGAAGCCGCGGCGTGTCACGACGACGCGCGAATCGACGCCCTGGCCGCGGCGGGAGGGGCGGACCCACACGCCCTCCGCGTCGTCGGACAGATGGCGGCTCTGCCCCTGCTCCAGGCGTGCGCCCGCGGCCTGGCGAGCGCGCTGCCTGCCACGTGGTGGGAGGGTTACTGCCCGCTCTGCGGGGCGTGGCCGGTGGTGGCCGAGTACACCGGGCTCGAGCGCAAGCGCCGGTTGCGCTGCGGGCGCTGCGGCACGGGATGGGCGATCCCGTTGTTGCGCTGCGTGTTCTGTGACGAGACCGAGCACGACAACCTCGGCTACTTGACGCCCGAGGCGGGTGAGCAGACGCGCAAGATCGAGGTCTGCCACACGTGCAAGGGATACCTGAAAGGCTTCACGACGGTGCGCGCGCTGGCCCCATGGGCGATCCTGCTCGACGACTTGACGACGGTCCCGCTGGACGTCGCAGCGCTGGAACGCGGGTACCGGCGGCCGGAAAGACCAGGGTATCCGCTGGAGTGCCGGATCACGGAGCGGCGGGGAGGTTGGTGGAGGTTGGGGGAGGTTGGGGGAGGTTGGGGGAGGTTGCTCCGGCGAGGCCTCCACCATCCTCCCGCACCTCCACCATCCTCCACCGACCTCCGCCAGGGTGAGGCGTGAACGCGCGCCCGGCTGTCGTGTGCGCCGAGCTGCTCGCGACCCTCGACGCGGCGGAGGGCAGACGGCGGCGCCGCAAGCGTGACACGACGCCTGACGCGATCGGCCTGACGATCAAGCGGGACTTGCTCGAGCGAGCCGTCGCCGCCGACCCCGAGCCCGAGGATTTCGAGGCGTGGCTGCACGAGCAGTGCCTGAGTGCCGGCGGGAGCGAGGGCGGTGTGCGGGCCATGGCCCTGTCGATTTTCGAGGAGTGGCGGCTGGCCCACGACGCGGACGCGTTCCGCGACTGGCTGGCCCGTGGGGCACCGTCCGACGACGCACTTTCTGGTGAAGGGTCCAACACCGGTCGCTAACAAGGGGAAACGATGCTCGTCGCACTGCGCATGCGGGTTGCACTTCTCAGTGGCATTGTCCTCACGCCCGTGGCCTGCGGTGGCGGCGCCCGCGGGGGCGCGACGCCCGCCGGTCCACCACCGGAGGTCCTGAAACAGCTGCGGGTGCCCGAGAGCCCGTACTACCTCATCTACTCCCCACCCGTCAACCTGGCGAAACCGCCGGATACCACGGCGCACGGGCGGAAGCCCGGGCGTTAGCGCCCCGACGGTGGCTGGCATCGAAGTCCGAAGCCTGAGAAAACACTTCGGGGATCTCCACGCGGTCGACGGCGTCGACCTGTCGATCCGCGACGGCGAATTCCTCGTGCTGCTCGGCTCCTCCGGCTCGGGAAAAACGACGCTGCTCCGCATGATCGCGGGGCTCGAGCGACCCACGTCGGGTGAGATCCACATCGGGGATCTACGGGTGGACGGCGACGTCCCCCCCCGAGCCCGCGGGATCGCCATGGTGTTCCAGAGCTACGCCCTCTATCCCCACCGGACCGTGTTCCAAAACATCGCCTTCCCCCTCGAGGCGAGCCGCGTCCCGAAGCGGCAGATCGAGGAGAAGGTGCGGTGGGCCGCCGAGATGTTCAGCATCACCCGCTACCTCGATCGCTACCCGCGCCAGCTTTCCGGCGGGGAGCGCCAGCGTGTCGCCCTGTGCCGCGCCCTGGTGCGGGATCCCAAGGTCTTTCTCCTCGACGAGCCCCTGGCCAACCTCGACGCCAAGCTCCGCAACACGGCCCGCGACGACCTGAAGCGGTTCCAGCGTCAGATCCAAACCACGACCGTGTACGTGACGCACGATCAGGTGGAGGCGATGGGCTTGGGCGACCGCATCGTGGTGATGGAGCGGGGCAAGGTCCGACAGGTCGGAACGCCGCAACAGGTCTATGAGCATCCGGTCGACACGTTCGTGGCGACCTTCGTCGGTCAGCCGCCGATGAACCTGCTCGACGCGGGCGACCCGTCGCTTCCACCCCGTACCCTGACGGGTTTTCGCCCCGAGCATTTTCTGCCGAAGAGCGTGTTCGGCTCGGGCGCGGACCTGCGCACGTTTCGCTTCGCCGTGCGACGCGTGGAGTACTTGGGCTCCGATCGCTACGTGTACGGTTCGGTCGCCGGCAGCGACGCGTCTGCACCGGCTCCCACCATCATCGCCAAGCTACCGGCCACGATCGCGATGGCCATTCCCGAAGGCGAGACGCACGAGTTCGCCGTGCCGCGGCATGCGCTGCGCTACTTCGACGCCGACACGGGATTGAGTCGCGAGGTATGACGCACCGGCGGCGGTTCGCGGACCGCGAGGACCTCCTGGGCGCCGTCATGCTCGCCCCGGCCCTCGGCTACGTGATCCTCCTGGTCGGCGTCCCGTTCGTGTTCGCGATCCTGCTCAGCTTCAGCAATGCGACCGCCGGCAGTCTCAGCTTCGGGTGGACGGGCCTCGGCAACTATGCCGCGATTCTCGGCGATCCGATCTTTTTGCGGGCCCTCCGCAACAGCGTGGTGGTGACGGTCGGCTCCCAGGTGCTCGTGGTGGTTCTCGCGACCGCCGCCGCTCAGGTATTCCGCGCCACGTTCCGGGGCAAGCGCTTCGCGCGGTTCGTCCTGCTGCTGCCGTGGGCCGTGCCGGTGTCGCTCGCGGCGATCGCGTGGACGTGGATCTTCGATTCGACGTTCAGCGTGATCAACTGGACGCTCAAGGCCGCGGGCCTGCTGCACGGCTGGCTGTACTGGCTGGGCGATCCGGCGCTTGCGCTCCTCGCGATCATCATCGTGCAGGCGTGGCGGATCTTCCCGTTCGCCACCGTGATCGTGCTCGCGGGATTGTCGTCGATCCCGCAGGAGATCGTCGAGGCGGCGATCGTGGATGGCGCCGGGTTCTGGCGGCGGTTGTTCCAGGTGGAGCTTCCCCTGCTCCTCCCGGTAGTCGCCGTGGCGGTGCTGTTCGGCGTGGTGTACACCGCGACCGACCTGGGTGTGGTCTACATCCTCACCGGCGGCGGGCCCGCCAACACGACGCACGTGCTGCCCACCCTCGCGTTCCAGCGTGGCATTCTGGGCGCCGATCTCGGACAGGGTGCGGCGATCGCGGTGTTCCTGCTCCCGTTCCTGATCGTGGTCGCCATCGGGATGCTGCGGCTGGCCCATCGCACCGAAGTGGGGGGAGCGCGATGAAGCGCGTGGCGCTGTACGCCGCGGCAGCGGGCCTCGTGATCTTCGCCGGGTTCCCGTTCTATTGGATGCTGATCACGGCGTTCAAGCAAAATCGCGACCTGTACGTGGGCGCGTCGGACCTGAGCCACATCCCCTGGATCTTCAACGACCCGCCCACGCTCGAGCACGTGAAGCTGCTCTTCGGCCAGACCGATTTCCCCCGCTGGGTCCTGAACACCCTCGTGGTCGTGGTCGCCGTCGTCGTGATCACGGTGGCGGTGGCCGTACCGGCGGGCTACAGCCTGGCCCGCCTGGTGGGTCGTTGGGGCGAGCGGATGGGTATGGGGATTTTTTTCACGTACCTCATCCCGCCCACGCTCCTGTTCGTGCCGTTCTCGCGGCTCATCTCGCTGCTCCACCTCCAGGACTCGTTGGGGGCGCTGATCCTGATCTATCCAACGATGACGATTCCGTTCTGCACGTGGCTCGTGATGGGGTTTCTCCGGTCGGTCCCCTGGGAGATCGAGGAGCAGGCGATGATCGACGGGTACAGTCGCCTCGCCGTGATCCTGAAAGTGGCGCCACGGCTGATCGTTCCGGGGATCTTGACGGTCGTCGTGTTCACCTTCACCCTGGTGCTACAGGAATTCGTGTACGCCCTGACGTTCATCAGCTCGGTGGACAAGATGACCGTGAGTCTGGGAGTCCCGATCGCACTGGTCCGGGGGGACGTGTACCACTGGGGGGCGCTCATGGCGGCCGCCCTGTTCACGAGCATCCCATTGGCCATCGTCTACAGCGCGTTTATGGACCGCTTCATCCAAGGCTTTACGATGGGAGCGGTGAAGGGTTAGTTGCCGCAGTACGCACCTTTACGGAGGGGGTGTCATGCGAACGCGAATGGCATCGTTCTGTACGCTCGCTGTTCTTGCGGTGTTTATGCTCGGAGGCGCACGCACCGCCACGGCCCAACAGGTGGTCAAGTTCGGTGAGGGACAGACGCTCACCATCAGCGGCTTCATAAGCGCCACGATGTTCTACGACCACGGACTGTTCGGCGGGTTCGGGCAGGGGCAAAACGCCGAGTTCGCGGCCGCCGCCCAGCCGACCACCGACAAATCCTTCATGGACGGTGACGTGCGCAACACGCGCATCAACTTCACGTTCAGTAGCACGCCGGTGCTCGGGAAATGGGCGCCAAAGGCCACGCTCGAGGCCGACTTCTTCGGGGCGTTTCCGAATGTCATCCCTCCGGCGCCTGCGCCGCCGTTCGCGGATGAGCAGCCGCAGATGCGGATTCGGTTCGCCTTTGTCGACCTCGGAAACGGCCGCACCACCGTGCGGATCGGACAGTTCTGGTCGCCGATGTTCGGCGAGGTACCCGTGTCGGTGACGCACCTTGCCTTCCCTCTGGGATACGGCGCGACCGGGATGGTGGGCTGGCGTTTCCCCGGCGTGTTTCTCTATCAGGATCTGAGCCGCGCCGGAGCGCCGCTCGCCGTGCAGCTCCAGCTAGCGGCGCTCAAGGGCTCGGGGCCGGCCGCCGCCGGATCGGATGCTGCGAACAGCATCGGCAACGGCGAGGCCTCCGGGCTGCCGCAGTTCGAGGCGCGCCTCAACTTCGCGAAGAAGACGCCGAAGTTGAGCTGGAGCGGCTACGTGGTCGGGCATGTCGATTGGAAGGACACGACCGGCACAGGCCGGGACACAACCAGCACCGGTGCGCAGGATTCGAACTTGTCGGCGTGGGGATTCGAGGCCGGCGCGAACATCGCGCCCGGCAAGTTCACGCTGCACGGCAACTTCTACTACGGCAAGGCGCTCGGCCAGCAGTTCGCCCACATCACGCAGCAAGGGAACATCCGGGGCTGGGGTGCCTGGGCCCAGGCTGGCTACGATTTCACGCCGCACTGGAGCCTGTGGGCGTACGCCGGGATGGACCAGCCCAACGTGCAGCGGTTCGTGCAAGACAACCCAACACTCACGCTCGCCCGCCAGCTGAGTCACGACTACGACGCCCTGTTGCGCTTCCGCGCCGGCCGCTACGCCCTCGGACTGGAGTACTTCCGAGCGGTGACGCGCTACAACACCGGACCCGCGCACGCCGACCAGGTCGCCCTCAGCGTGCTTTACACGTTGTAACGGCAGGTGTCAGGTGTTAGGTGTCGGGCGTTAGGACGTCGGAGGCCCTGACACCTGGCACCCGACACCTTTCTACAAAGAGCTTCCTTGACCCAATGGAGGACAGGTCAATGACCAAGCGTAAGAGCATCGATCGACGCGAGTTCGTGACCACGACGACGACGGCGGCCGCGGCGGCCGCGCTCGGGCCCGCCATCCGGATCAGGCGACCCGAGAAGACCCTGAAGATCCTCCAGTGGAGCCATTTCGTCCCGTCGTACGATGTCTGGTTCGACAAGTACGCCAAGGACTGGGGAACCGCCAAAGGGGTCGAGGTCACCGTCGACCACATCGCGCTCGCCGATCTAGCGACGCGGGCCAACGCCGAGGTCGCGGCCCAGCAAGGGCACGATCTGTTCCAGTTCCTGTCGCCGCCAGGTGCGTTCGAGCCGCAGGTGCTCGATATGGCCGACGCGGTCAAGGAAGCCGAGCGGCAGAACGGGCCGATCATCGAGCTCTGCAAGCGCAGCACCTACAACCCGGTGACGCGCAAATGGTTCGGCTTCAGCGACAACTACGTCCCCGACCCAGGCGACTACTTGAAGAGCGTCTGGAGCGAGATCGGGATGCCCGACGGCCCCGCGACGTGGGAAGACCTGGTGAAGGCCGCCCCCCTCATCAAGGGCAAGCACCCGGAGATTCAGATTCCGATCGGGATCGGGATGTCGCAGGAGCTCGACTCGAACATGGCCGCCCGCGCCATGCTGTGGTCGTTCGACGGCTCGGTGCAGGACAAGAACGAGAACGTCGTTCTCAAGTCGGATCAGAGCCTCGCGGCGCTGGAGTTCGGGGTCCGCCTGTTCGCGGCGGGCATGAACCCGTCGGTGTTGAGCTGGAACGCCGCGTCGAACAACCAGGCGCTCAACGCCCGCCAGACGGCATACATCCTCAACTCCGTCTCCGCGTATCGCACGGCGCAGGACAACAAGCTCCCGGTGGCGGACGACATCTTCTTCGTCCCGGCGCTGAAAGGTCCGCGCGGGACGCGTTGGGCGAGCGAGCACGTGATGGGCATTTACGTGATCTGGAAGTTCGCGCAGAGCCCGGATGTCGCGCAGCAATTCCTGCTCGACTTGATCGGCCGCTACCGCGATGCGGTCCTGGGGAGCAAGCTGTACAACTTCCCCTCCTTCCCCGGCTCCGTGGCGGACCCGGGCGTGCCGGCGGCGCAGAGGCCCGCGTCAGGGAACAAGTGGCTCGAGCAGGCCACGGCGAACGATCCGTTCGGCTCGAACCCGCCTTCGAAGCTCAAGCCGATCAGCACGGCCCTCGAGTGGGCGACAAACATCGGGCACCCGGGCCCCGCCAATCCGGCGGAGAGCGAGATCTTCGACACCTTCGTCCTGCCGACCATGTTCGCCAACGCGGCGACGGGGCGGATGAGCGCGAAGCAGGCGCTCGACGAGGCGCACCAGCAGGCCAAGAAGATTTTCGAGAAGTGGCGCGGCAGAGGCCTCGTCGCGGGAGGCGCCGGCGATCGCTAGGCGGTAGCGAACCTGGACCGCTTGAAACTCCTCCGATTCCGGTACATTTCTCGGGACGCTCATGAGCGCTGTCCGCCTCAACCCACGCCCGCGCGGCGTGTTCATCGCCGCGCTGCTGCTGCTCACGCTCGCCTTGGCGGGGGCGATCGCACTCCAGGCGTATCGGACGTTCCTGGATCACCGGGCCACCGCCGAACGGGTGCTGCGAGACAACGCCCGCCTGGCCGCAGCGCGGTTCGGGCAGCGCGCCGGCATGGAGCTGTACTACGTGGCGTTCATGCCGCCGATCGACGCGCTGTGGCGCGTGAAGGCCGGACCGCTCCCTTCGCCGCCGCGACTCGGGGTGGGCTTCGAGCCGGATGCCGCGCGCTTCTGGCGCCACACCCGCTACACCTTCCGCATGAACCTGCGCACCGGCGGGATCGAGATCGCGGGCACGCGGCCGTCGGCCGCCGCGCTCCGCTGGCTCCGCGACACGCTCCCGATCCATGCCCGGACCGTGTACGACTCCACGGAGCATCTCGCGGCGATCGTCCGTCGTGTGGACGGCGTGCGCCGCGCCGTGGTGTACACCGTGTTGCCCACCAAGCCGGGGGTGGCGCAGCGCGCGCTGGGGTTCGAAGCGGATCCGATGGCGTTCGAGCCTTTCTATACGATGGGGGCCGAGAAGTCTCCGCTCCTGCCCCGCCCTCTGACTGGCGGCGTCATCTACGACTCGCTCGGCTCGGCTATCGTGACCGACGCGGACGGCCTGGAGCTCTACCGAACCCCGGTGCAGTACCAGCCTACGTTCGCGGCACGCGACAGCTTCGAAGGCATCCTGGGGGCGATGCGGGTGCAGGTGGCGCTGCGACCCGACATGGCGCCGAAGCTGATCATCGGCGGCATGCCGCGCTCGAACTTGCCGATGCTGCTCTCCCTGCTCGCGCTGACCGCGGGACTGGTCGTGGCCGCATTGCTGCAGCTGCGGCGAGAGCACGAGCTGGCGCGGCTGCGCGCCGACTTCGTCTCGGGCGTGTCGCACGAGCTGCGCACACCGCTGGCACAGATCCGCATGTTCTCCGAGACGCTGCTCCTCGGCCGCGTGCGGTCCGACGAAGAGCGCGTACGCTCGCTCGAGATCATCGACCAGGAAGCGCACCGGCTCACTCACTTGGTGGAGAATCTGCTCCACTTCTCGCGGTCGGAGCAGCGGCTCACGCGGCTGTCGCCGGCGGCGGCGCCGCTCGCCCCCCTCTTGCGCCAAGCCGCTGAAGGGTTCGCGCCGCTCGCCGCCGCGCGCACTGTGGCCCTGCGCACCGAGCTCGCCGACGACGTGGTGGCGCTGGTCGACGCGGACGCGCTGCACCAAATGCTCCTCAACCTGCTCGACAACGCCGTGAAGTACGGGCCGTCCGGCCAGACCGTGACGCTCGGCCTCACCGCGAGCGACGGCCGGGCGCGGATCAGCGTGGACGATCAAGGCCCGGGCATTCCCGCCCCCGACCGCGAGCGCATCTGGGACCGGTTCTGGCGCCTGGAGCGGGACCGCGGCTCGGCCGTGGCCGGCACGGGTATCGGACTGTCCGTCGTGCGTGAGCTCGTGGCGCTACACGGCGGCCGCGCGTGGGTCGAGGACGCGCCTGGGGGGAATGGGGCGGGCGGGGCGGGCGGGGCGGGCGGGGCGGGCGCTCGCTTCGTGATCGAGCTGCCGCTCGTGCCGCAGGCCATGGACGCGCCGGGCGCGCCACCGGTGCGGGCCGACGCGGGAGTCACCGCATGACGCGAATCCTCGTGGTGGAGGACAACGCCGATCTCGCCTACGGTCTGCGCAACAACCTCGAGATCGAAGGCTACGACGTCGACGTCGAGGAGTCCGGGACCCAGGGCCTCGCGCGCGCCCGCATCGCCGGCCCCGACTTGATCATTCTCGACTTGATGCTCCCCGGCATGGACGGGTACCGCGTCCTCCGCGCGCTGCGCGACGACGGGCGCCGCATGCCGATCCTCATCCTCACGGCGCGCGGCGAAGAGGTCGACAAGGTCCGTGGGCTGCGCCTCGGCGCGGACGATTACGTCACGAAGCCGTTCGGCGTGCTGGAGCTGCTGGCGCGCGTGGAGGCGCTGCTGCGGCGCACCGCGCCGCCGGGGGAGGGTGGCGGACCGCCCGAACGCTTCGGCGCCATCGAGGTCATTCCCGCGTCCCGTACCGTGATGCGGGACGGGCGGTCGGTCGCCCTCACGCCGAAGGAGTTCGACCTGCTGCTCGCTCTGCTGCGGCGCTGCGGGGCCGTCGCCACGCGCATGGAGCTTCTGGCGGAGGTGTGGGGCTACAGCGCGGCGGTGCTGAGCCGGACGGTGGACACGCACGTGGCCGAGCTGCGACGCAAGCTCGAAGGGGACCCCGCGGCGCCGCAGCACATTCTCACCGTGCGTAAAGCGGGGTACCGGCTCGAGAAGTAATCCGGAGGCGTGGCGACGTCGTGATCTACTTCCGCCGCGCCAACGTCGTTCACATGGGCGACACCTACGTCAACGGCCGCTACCCGTTCATCGACCTGTCGAGCGGCGGCTCCGTCGACGGGGTGGTGGCCGCGTAGACCGTGTGCTCGCCATGACCGACCAGCACACGATGTACATCCCCGGCCATGGCGAGCTGGCTAGGGCCCCACCACCAGGATCACGAAGCTCCCGGGCACGATCGCGGGCCGCGGGCGGGGCTGCTCGGCCGTCGGTGCGGGCGCAGGCCCCAACTCCGCCGTCGCCAGGAACACGGCATGGGTCCGGCGATCGAGGGCAAGCGTCCGCGCCCCGCGCTGTGTCGGGACGGTTTCGACGACGGCGAAGCTATCGGGGGCCACTTCGCGCACCACCGTGAGGGTTCCCTCGCCGTTCGAGCTGAACGCGAGCCCCGTCCCCGGGTCGAACGCCGTCCCGTCCACTCCGCCGCCGATCGGCAACGTCGCGACCAACCGGCCGTTCGCCGCGTCCACCACCACCATCAGTCGATTCGAGCATCCGACGAACAGCCGGGCGTGCGCCGCGTCGAGCGACAAGCCGGTCGGGGCCTGGCACGGCGCGAGCGGCCAGCGCGCCGCCACCGTGAGGCCGCGGGCGTCGAGCACCACCAGCTCGGCCGTGCTCTCGATGTTGACGTAGATGCGCCCGTCGCCCGGCGCGACGGCGAACTCGGGCTTGCCGCCGAGCGCCACGGTGCCGACCACGGCACCCGCCGTGAGATCGATCGCGGTCGCGTTCGCCCCGGTCCCGTTGAACGTGAAGACGCGGTGCGTGGCCGGCTCGTACACGATGGCGTCGGGGTTGCCGCCGGTGGTGCGCACCCGCCCAAGCACCGCGAGCGAGCGGCTGTCGAAGATGGTCACTGACTGATCGCCGCCGTTGCTGGTCGCGCCTCGACCCAGATCCGGCGCCAGGGCCACGCCGTGCACGCCGGGCGTGTGGGGAATCTCCCCCAGCACGGCACCCGAGTCCGCGTTCATCACCACCACCCGCGTACTGCGGGAGACGTACAGCCGGCGGGTGGTGGAGTCGAGCAGCAGGTAGTCCCACCCGCCTTCCCCGCCGAGCGGGTAGCGTCGCACGAGGTGGTAGCCGCCCGATTGCCGGGCGGGCGCGAGCGCGGCGACGGACACACCGACGGCGGCGATCAGGAGCCAACGCATAGCGGTCACTCCGGGAAAAGGGTGCAGGAGTCTCATCGGTCGAACAACGCGGGGATCCGGTCTCCGGCGTCGAGCGACGCGTTGGACAGGTTCGTCAGAATGGCTACGACGACCCGCGAGTCCCGGTCCGCACCGAACGCCGCCGTCCCACCCACCGCCCCACCGCCGTGGAACACCCGGCGGTGGCTGAGGCTGTCGCTGCCGAGGAACCATCCGATCCCATAGCCCGTCGGCTCGCCGGCGCTCGTTTTCTGGGACGTGAACAGCAGATCCAACGTCTCGGCTTTGAGGAACCCCGCTTGGAGCAGCGCCGACCCGAACTTCACGAGATCTTCGGCCGTGGAAACGAAGCCCCCGCCCGCCCACTTGTAGCTGTTGTCGACCGGAGGAGCGATGGTGAACCTCCCCGCGCTGTCGCGGTCGTAGAACTGCGTCCGGTCCGGCATGAGACTGTCCGCCCGATCGGGCGCGGTCCGCGCCAAGCCGAGCGGCCGAAAGACGTGCCGGCGCATGTAGGTGAGGAAGTCCTCTCCCGACGCACCCTCGACGACCGCCGAGATGAGGTTCCATCCGTAGCTCGAATACGAGAACCGCGTCGCCGGCGGCGACAGGAGCGAATCGTGCTCGAAGATCGACAGCCCTTCGACCACGGTGTTGAAGTGCCGATTGAGAAGGAACTCCTGGTCGCGATAGTGCCGGATCCCGGCCAGATGACCGGCCAGCTCGCGCGTCGTGATCACGTAGCCCTTGTCCGGAAATGACGGCACGTACCGCTGGACCGGCGCGTCGAGATCGAGTGTCCCTTGCTGGTAGAGGAGCGCCACGGCGGTTGCCGTGAGCGGCTTGGACACGCTCCCGATCCGGAATTGCGTCTCGCGGGTAACGGGTCGGCGACGCTGCAGGTCGGCGTACCCGAATCCTTCGGACCAGACGAGCCGCCCGTCCACGGCGACCGCCACCTGCAGCCCGGGGATCCCGGGGACGAGCCGGTCGCACACCAGCGCCCGGGCTTGGGCGACGATCTGCGCATACGCCGCCGCAACGCGACCGGCGCGGTGGGAGACACACGGAGGTTGCGCGGGACCCTGCGCGCCCCGGGCCCCGAGAGGCGTGAAGGCGACGGCGAGCCCGGCGATGGCGGCGATCCATGACTGCCGACGCATGAGCGTTGCTCCGCGGGATTGGGTCAGAAAGATGAACCGAACTCCGCGCAATCGGCAACGGTGTCCCGCCGCGTCCCGCGCTCCCCGGTGCGTTCACCGCGGGAACGTGGTAGTGTTCTCCCCCATGACCAACGCCCCGCCCCCGGTGACGTACAAGGTCGGCCTGGTCCAGATGGCGATGTCGACCGATCCCGACACAAACCTCCGGCAGGCGGTCGCGAAGGTGGCGCAGGCGGCGACGGCCGGCGCGCAGCTCGTGTGCTTGCCGGAGCTGTTCCGGTCGCGCTATTTCGCGCAGACCGAGGAGGCTGGTGCGTTCGACCTGTCGGAGCCCGTCCCGGGGCCGAGCACGGAGGCGCTGGGGAAGGCGGCGCAGCAGGCGGGTGTCGTGGTCATCGCGCCGGTGTTCGAGCGCCGTGCGCCAGGCCTCTACCATAACAGCGCCGTCGTGATCGACGCCGACGGACGCGTGGTGGGGACGTACCGCAAGATGCACATCCCCGACGATCCGGCCTACTACGAGAAGTACTACTTCGCGCCCGGCGATCTGGGCTTTCGGGCGTTCGACACGCGGGTGGGACGGATCGGGACGTTGGTGTGTTGGGACCAGTGGTATCCCGAAGGCGCCCGGCTGACGGCGCTGCAGGGCGCCAACGTGTTGTTTTACCCGACGGCGATCGGCTGGCACCCCAAGGAAAAAGCCAGCCAGGGGACGGCGCAGCTGGACGCGTGGCGCACCATCCAGCGCAGCCACGCGATCGCGAACGGCTGCTACGTCGCGGCGGTGAACCGGGTAGGCCACGAGCGGCCCGGGGTCGGGGGCGGCGACGGCATCGAGTTCTGGGGCTCGTCGTTCCTGGTTGATCCGTTCGGCGCCGTCCTCGCGGAGGCCCCTGGGGACCGCGAGGCAATCCTGGTGAGCGAGGTCGACCTCGCGCGCATCGAGGAAGTCCGCCGCGGCTGGCCGTTCTTGCGCGACCGGCGGATCGACGCCTACGCTGGCCTCACCAGCCGATTCCTCGACGATCGCTCGTAGTGCCCAGCACCGACACGCCCACCGCCCTCGGCTTCCACATGCCCGCCGAGTGGGAGCCGCATCACGCCACGTGGCTCGGATGGCCGCATAACGCGAGTGACTGGCCCGGTAAGTTCGCGCTGATCCCATGGGTCTATGGCGAGATCGTCCGCGCGCTGGCCCCGGGCGAGATCGTCCGCATCCTGGTGAACTCCGCCGTGCACGAGCGGCAGGCGCGGCGCGTGCTCGAGCGGGTGGGCGTCGACGCCGCGCGCGTGAAGTTCTTTCGGTTTCCGACGAATCGCGGCTGGACGCGCGACTTCGGGCCGCTGTTCGTGCGCCGGGCAGCCCCCCCCTCTCGCCCCGAGATCGCGATCGTACGATTCCAGTTCACTGCCTGGGCCAAGTACCGGGACTGGCAGAAGGATGCCCGTATTCCGGAGCGCGCGGCTGCGACACTCAAGCTGCGCCTGTTCCGTGCCCGAGCCGGTGAGCGCGACGTGGTGCTCGAGGGCGGCAGCATCGACGTCAACGGCCTCGGCACGCTCCTCACCACCGAAGAGTGCCTGCTCGACCCCGCGATCCAGGTCCGCAATCCCGGTCTCGCGCGCCGTGACCTCGAAGCGGTGCTGCGCGACCAGCTCGGGGTGGCAAACGTGCTGTGGCTGGGCAAGGGAATCGCGGGCGATGACACTCACGGGCACGTAGACGACCTCTGTCGCTTCGTCACTGCGCGGACCGTGGTGCTATGCCGGGAGACGGACCCGCGGGACGCGAACTACCGCGCGCTCGAGGAGAACCGCGAGCGGCTGCGGGGGATGCGACTCGAGGACGGGTCCAAGATCGAGGTGGTCGATCTGCCGATGCCCGGGCCGCTCTACTTCGAGGGGCAGCGCCTGCCGGCGAGCTATGCGAATTTCTACATCGCGAATCGGGCGGTGCTGGTGCCGACCTTCAACGACCCCAACGACCGTGTGGCGCTCGGCATCCTGGCCGAACTGATCCGGGACCGGCCGGTGGTGGGGATCCACGCGGTGGATTTGGTGTGGGGGCTTGGGACCATTCACTGCCTGACGCAACAGGAGCCGGCCCCTAGTCTTCAGTGAAGTTGGGCAGACGCCAAGCCGCAAGCGGTCAGTGCAGCCACAAGCCGTAAGCCGCAAGCGGTTGCCAGTCGTCAGCGGCCAGGCTGCTTTGGGCCGTCGGGCAGCTTTCGTAGCAGGCCGTACACGGTCTTCGCGCATTCCTCACGAGTCGCCTGAAGCTTGGCCAGTTCTTCGGGGCGGAAGTATTCAAGCGCCAGCGCGAGATCGACGATCGCCTCGATTTCGTGGAGAGACCCTCGGGCGATATCGAGGAATCTGCGAAACTCCTTCGAACCGCGACGACTGGCGCCTTCAGCGATGTTCAGCACGACACTATATGACGCCCGCCGCCACTGGTCCGCGAGCGCGGCGCTTTCCGCTTCGGGCAAACGCGCGATGGCAGCTTTCGAAAGGACGACCAGCGATCGAGCGTGCTGCCACGCCTTAAGATCCTTGAAATGGCCCATGAGCGAAGCTAGTCTCGGCATCTGATGGAGACGTCATCCAATCAATGCGCGTCGGGTCATGTCCTTGCGGCTTACGACTGAGAACCGCTTGCGGCTTGGCGTCTGGCAACTAGACTGATGGCTGGCCACTGTCGATCTGGCAACGCTGCAGGATGTCCGAGGGTGCACCATGCTCAGCACCGCGCCGCAATTCAGCCTCTCCAGCATCGGCCAGATCTTCGTCCGCGCCCGCGACCTCGATCGCGCCGTCCGCTTCTACCGCGACACGCTGGGCATGCCGTTTCTCTTCCAAGCGCCGCCCCAGATGGCGTTTTTCCAGTGCGGCCCAACGACCCTCATGCTCGGCATCCCCTCGGCACCCGAAGTCGATCACCCGGCGTCGCTCGTCTATTACCTCGTCCCGGATATCGCGTCCGCACACACGACGCTACGCGACCGGGGCGTGACGTTCATCAGTGAGCCGCACCTGGTGCACCGGGCAGCGGACTACGAGCTCTGGCTGGCCGACTTCCGCGACTCCGAGGGGAACGTGCTCGCGCTCATGATGCGCAAGCCGGTCGCCTAGCGACACCTGCTGGCTCGGGCTTCCGGCCGTGGGTATGCTTCGAGCGGACCCTGCGGGAGCACGAGCCAGTGATCGCTTCACGCCACCACGTCGCCCTCCTCGGCCTGCTCGCGGTAGCCTGCCGCGCGGGCGCGCCGCGTGCGGAATTTCCTCTGCCTCCGCCGAGTCCCGCTCCCGGCGACACGACCTGCACGATCGCGGCCGGTCGGCCGGTCGCTCGCGACACCGTCACGATCGCCGTCACCGACCCCGTGGACCCGGGGCATGCTCCCCTGCCGCGCAACGATGCCGAGCGGCTGGTATTCGCGCAGCTCTACCAATCGTTGATCCGGGTGGACTGCCAGGGACGTCCGCTGCCCGGCCTCGCCGCCGCCTGGGAGCAGGCGCCGGACGATCGCTGGGCGTTCACGCTGCGCGACGACGCGCGCTTCTGGGACGGTGCGCCGGTGACGGCGCGCGATGTCGTTGCCTCCTGGCGGTCACGCGACCCGGCGCTCGCGACCAGTTTCACCGTCACCGGCGACCGGACGTTCACCGTCGCGGCGTCCGACGCTCCGTTCCAGCGCCTCGCCGATCAGGCGCTGGCGGTCACCAAGCCCGCGCCCGGCGGCGGCTGGCCGATCGGGACCGGCCGCTACTGGATGACGAGCGGCGATCCCGCGTCGCCGGACGCGCTCGTGGCTCAGCCGATGGCGCGCACGGGACAACCGGTCGTGAAGATCGTCACGGTACCCGCAAGCGCCGCCCGCGATGCGCTGGACGGCGAGGCCGGCGTGCTCGTGACCGACGACCCCGCGGCCCTCGAGTATGCGCGGACGTTGCCCGGGTACGTCGATGTGCCGCTCGACTGGAGTCGCACCTACGTGCTGCTCGCCCCCGGGCGGGACAAGCCGGTCGCGGGCGACCTGCGGCTGGAGAGCCTGCGCGAGGCGGTGCACGGTGACGCCCGTCCGGCCGAATGGTCGGGCGCCGGGCGCTTCTGGTTCACCGACCTGCGCTCGTGCGGCCCCTCGGCCGTGCGCGACTCGCTCGGGTCCGTGGCGCGGCGGCGCCGCGTCGTCTACAACCAGGCCGATCGGAGCGCCGCCGACTTGGCGGCCCGCCTCGTGGGCCTGGGCGTCCTGGGGCGGGGGACCGTCGCCGCCGGTGTGCCGCCGAGCGCCTTCGAATCCGCTGTGCGGGCCGGCAACGACGTCGCGTACGTGCTCGACCTGCGGCGCCGCGTATACGACGTGTGCCGCGCGGCGCTCGAACTGCCGCCATGGAGTTCGGCCGGGACCATCGAGCCACTGCTCGACGTCCGCTCGCATGCGATCATGCGGCGCGGGCTTCCGCGGATGGCCCTCGACTGGGACGGCACGCTCCGCCTCGCGTCCCCATGAGCTTTCGCGCCCGTCTCCTCCTCGGATTCGGCGCGGTGGTCGACCGTGACCGAGGGCCACCGCGTGCTCGGGCGGGTGAAGGCACGCCCGCGACACCGGACACCTCGATGCGACGGAAGAAGACGCGGAGGATCAGACTGAAGAGCGCCCGGAACAACGCCCTCACGGCGCCAGCTCGGCGCCCGACGCGTGGCCGCCGCGCCAGGCCGCGTAGGTCCACACGAGGCCCCCGATCAGCACGGCCACCGGGATGATCAACATCGCTTCGCCCAGCGACCGTGCATCGGACACGGCACCGACGAGCGACGGGGACGGCACATCACCCAGCAGGTGGATGGTGAAGATGCTCAGGGCGACCGCCGTGGCCCGCATGTGGGGGGAGACCGCGTTGACGATGGCGGAATTGATTGGACCGGTGGAGGCGAACAGACACAGCTCCGCGGCGACGATCGCCGCCCAGTAGACGGCCGGCCGCGCCGCGGCGAGCGCGACGAGCGTGAGCGGCGCTGCGATCAGGGTGGCGACTCCCGACACCCACAAGTACGCCTGCCGGGAGCGTCGGAGGAAGGAATCGCCAATCCAGCCACCGACGTAGGTTCCCACAAACCCCGTGACCACCACGATCGCCCCGAACTGGACCGTGGCGTGCGCCTTGGGAATCCCACGCGCGCGCTCGAGAAACGACGGTGTCCAGAACGCCAGCGCGCCGATCGCGAACGTGTAGGCGGCGTAACCCAGGACCGTGAGCACATATGGGCGATTGCGGAGCAGCGCGGGGTAGGCCGCGCGCGCGGTGCCGCCGAGCGACCGACCATGCGCTCCGGGGACGGGCGCACCCTCGGGATCGTGGATACCGCGCGGCGGGTCGTACAGCCGCAGCGCCACCGCGGCGAGCACCAGCCCGGGCGCGCCCGCGACGAAAAAGGCCTGCCGCCACCCGAGGTAGTGATCCACCAGCCCTCCCACGATGTAGCCGAGCGCCGAGCCGATGGGAATGGCGGCGAAGAAGATCGCGAAGACCCGGCCCCGCCGCTCCCGGGGGAAGTAGTCCGCCAGGAGCGCCGGGGAGATCGTGCCGTACGCCGCCTCGCCCACGCCGACCGCCGCGCGCGCGGCGAACAGCGACGCGTAGCTCTTCGCGAAGCCCGCCAACGCGGTCGCGACGCTCCAGATCGCCACACCGAGCGCGAGGAGACGCGTCCGCGATCGCGCGTCCCCGAGCGAGCCAAACAGCGGCGCGGTGAGCATGTACACAATGAGGAAACCGGTCATCAGCGACCCGAGCTCGGTGTCCGAGAGCTGGAGCTCGGAGTGCTTCATGCTCTCGGCGAGGGCCGCGACGATCCACCGGTCCAGATAGTTGAACAGGTTGATCAGCGTGAGGACGGCGAGCGCCGTCCGACCCAGCCGTACGAACTCCCGCCCTACAGGTGGGCCTTCAACCACGACGTGAACAACCCGTACAGGTTTTCCCGCGTGCTGCCTCCGGCGATCGCGTGGGTCCTGTTGGGATAGATCCGCATGTCGAACTGCTTGTTCGCGGTCTCGAGGCGCTCGACCAGGCGCACGCTGTTCTGGAAGTGCACGTTGTCGTCGCCCGTGCCATGCACCAACAGGAAGCTGCCCCGGAGACTATCGGCATACGTCAGCGGCGCGCTCTCGTCGTAGCCGGCCGTGTTCTCCTGCGGCGTGCGCATGTAGCGCTCGGTGTAGATCGTGTCGTAGAAGCGCCAGTCGGTGACGGGCGCGACGGCGAGCCCCGCCTTGAACACGCCGGCGCCACGGAACATGCTGAGCGACGTCATGTAGCCGCCGTAGCTCCAGCCCCAGATGCCGATCCGAGCGGGGTCCACGTACGCTTGCGCGGCAAACCAGCGGGCCGCGGCGATCTGGTCGGCCGCCTCGTACCGGCCCAGGTGGAGGTAGGTCATTTTCATGAACCTCGCGCCGCGGCCGCCGGTCCCGCGATTGTCCACGCTCGCGACCAGGTAGCCATCCTGCGCGACCATCTGGTGCCACAAATAGTTCGGGCCTCCCCACCCGTCGGTCACGGTCTGCGAGCCGGGTCCGCCATAGACGTTCATCAGCAAGGGGTAGCGTCGCGTGCGTTCGAATCCCTTCGGCTTGATGATCCACGCGTTGAGCTCGACCCCGTCCGGCGTCTTCACCGTGATGAACTCGGGACGATTGAGCCCGAGCGCCGCCACCTTCTCCCTGAGCTTCGCGTTGTCGGCCACCGTGCGGACGAGCGTGCCGTCCGCGCGCCGCAGCGTCTGCACCGGGGGGACGCCGGCCCGCGAGTAGGTGTCGACGTACAGCGTGAACGTCGGGGCGAACCTGGCGCCGTGGGTTCCCGGCTCGGTCGAGATCCGCGCCAGCCCCCTGCCGTCGAGCCCAACCCGCAAGAGCTGCCGCCCGAGCGGCCCATCGATCGCGCCGCTCAGGTAGACGGCGCGTTTTCTCTCGTCGACGCCATACAGCTCCCCCACGTCCCACCCTCCCGGCGTCACCCGTCGCACCAGCGCGCCGTCGCGATTGAAGAGATAGACCTGGTCGTAGCCGTCCCGCGCGGAAACGAACAGGAACTGTTTCCCCCCGTCGATCCAGCGGGGTTGGTTCGCGTCGACCCATGCGGAATCGACGTCGGTCATGATCACGCGCGCTGCTCCGGTCGCGGCGTCCGCGAGCAACAGGTCGAGCCGATTTTGCCGCCGATTGAGCCGCGTGAGCCAGAGCGTGCCCGACGAGTCCGCGAAGTCCATCGCGGCGACGTAGATGTCCTTGTCGGCGCCCAGGTCGACCCACGACGTCCGACCGGCGACGATCTCCACGACGCCGATCTTCACCTCGGAGTTGGGCGTGCCCGCCTTGGGGTAGCGCACCGGCACGAGCGCCGGATAGAGGGAGTCCTGGTTCAGAAGATAGAACGGCCGGACGGCCGTCTGGTCGAGCCGCCAGAACGCGATCCGCCTGCCGTCGGGGCTCCAGCGAAACGCGTCACGCAGATCGAGCTCTTCTTCGTACACCCAATCGGAGGTGCCGTTGATCACGTTCTCGCCGCCGTCGCGGGTGATCGCCGTCTCGACGCCGGTCGCCAGGTCGGTCACGTAGATGTTGTCGTCGCGGACGAACGCGACGCGGCGCCCGTCGGGGGAAAACTTGGCGAACTGCTGGTAGCCGGGCCTGGTACTCACCGGGACCAGTCGCCGGGCGGCGAACTCCCACACGAAGAACGTGCCCTTGGTGTTCTCCCGCCACACGCGAGCCGAATTCGTGAAAATGAGTAGCTTGGAGCCGTCACCTGAGAACTGGTACTCTTCGATGGCGACCGGCTTCACCGCTCCGGGCGGGACGAGGTCCGCGCCCCGTACGACCAAGGCCTTCGCGCCCGTCACCGCGTCCACGCGGTACAGGTCGGTGTTCCCCGACGCGTCTCCGTCAATGGTCGTGAATGCCTTGCCGTCCGGCATCCACACGACGTCCACCAGATCGCTCGCGAACTCCGGCGAGCCCCAGATGGCGTGCACGGTGAGCGGTGGCGCCCCGACGCCCTGCGCGGCGAGTGGCCCCGCGAGCTGGAAGACGGCGCACACAGCGATGAGTCGGCGAAGCGCAGCTGAAACCATGATGGCGTCCGGGGCGGGGGTTAGGGGTGCACCAAACCTACGCACCGACGCCTATCGTGGAAGATTGGGGGGACAAACGCAGCGCTTGGCAGCACGTTTCCTGCACGAATGCGGGGGTTACGGTGGTCATCGGTCCCGGCAGCCGAGTCGATGCTGCGCGGGCGCGACGCCGTTGTAGCCGTGCAACAAGGTGCTGTGGCAACCTTCAGCCAGCGTCCTCCTTTCGGAGCGTTGCATGCCCCCCTGCCCTCTCCACCTCCCCCTCCGCCCCCGCTGGGACGGTGCAGCCTAGCCGAGCCGAACTCCCTCGCCTGAGTAGCGCCCACTGGCCGACGGGCGCGTACCGCCGGGAGGATCTCCCGGAGCGCGTGCTGCAGTTCGGCACGGGCATGCTGCTCCGCGCGGTGTGCGCGACCGCGGTGGACGCCGCCAACCGCACCGGCGCGTTCCGGGGACGGATCGTGGCCGTGCAGAGCACGTCGCAAGGGTGGGGGCGCGAGCTCAACGCCCAGGACGGCTTGTTCACCCTGGTGGAGCGGGGCCTCGAGCGCGGAGCACCGGTCGAGCGGATGCGGCTCGTGGGCTCGATTTCGCGGGCGCTCGTGGCGGACGTCGACTGGCCGAAGGTGCGCGACGTGGTGGCGCGACCGGAGCTGCAGGTCATCGTGAGTAACGTGACCGAGGCGGGCTTCCGGCTGGACGGGGGATTTCCGGAACGGTGCACGGACCTCTTGTACGCGCGCTTCGAGCGGCTGCCGGACGGCCCACCGGTATTCGTGATCCCCACGGAGCTCGTGGCCGACAACGGCGACCGTCTGGCGGCGATGGTCGGCGAGCTGGCCGCCCGGCACGCGCGTGGCGGGGAGTTCCTGGACTGGCTGCACGGTCACGTACGGTTCTGTTCCTCGCTGGTGGACCGCATCACGACGGGCATGCCCCCTGCCGACGCGCGCGCGGAGATCGAGCGGCGGCTCGGCTACCACGACGCGCTCCTCACGGTGACCGAGCCGCACTGCCTCTGGGCGGTCGAAGCGGACCCCGGCGCCCTGCGCGCCGCGTTGGCGATCGATGCCGCGCCCACCGTGACCTTCGCGTCGGACATCGCGTTCTACAGCGAGCGCAAGTTGCGCTTATTGAACGGCGCGCATACGGCACTGGCGCCGCTCGCGCTCCTGGCCGGCGTGCCGACGGTGCGCGAGGCCGCCGAGCATCCGCGGCTTGGCCCGCTGCTGCACCGCATCCTGTTCGAGGAGCTGGTGCCCGGCACGGACCTCCCCGCCGACGCAGCGGAGGCGTTCGCGAAGACCGTGGTGGAGCGCTTCCGAAACCCCTGGCTCGATCATGAGTGGCGGGTGATCGCGACGAATCAAACCGCCAAGATGAGTCTCCGCGTCGTGCCCTCCATCGTAGGCTTCGCGGCGAAATGGGGACGCGTCCCGGAAGGGCTGGCGCTCGCCTGCGCGGCCCACCTGCGCTTCCTGCGGTGCGTCGCCGAGCCGTCGGCGACGGAGGGACAAGGCTGGTGGCGCGGGGCGACGTACCCGGTCAACGATGTCGGTCTCCCCGCGATCAGCCGGCACTGGCAGGAAGCCGGCCCGGTTCTCGCGGCCGGCCCCGTCCCCGCGGGCACGCTCGAGCACTTGGCGACGTGCGCTCTCGCCGACGCGACGCTCTGGGGGTGCGACCTGTCGGTGCTCCCCGGTTTCCGCGAAGCGACGACGCGCTGGCTCGTCGCGCTGGAGCGCGACGGCGTGGATGGGGCGCTCGAGACGCTGTGCGGAAATTCATTGGGCGCCGCCGCGGGACACGCCGGACCGTGACGCAGGCCGCGCCGCCGCTCGCCCCACTCGATCCGCTGCTCGCGGGCGGGGTGATCGCCGTCATTCGGGCGCGCGAGGCCGTCCACCTGCGCCCCGTCGCGAGCGCGCTGGCGCAAGGAGGCGTGGGCGCCGTCGAGATCACGCTGACCACGCCACGAGCGCTCGACGCGATCGCGGAGCTCGTGGGCGACGGCGCCGTCCCGGGGTGCCTGGTCGGGGCGGGAACCGTGCTCGATGCGCGGCGGGCGCAGGACGTGATCGCGGCCGGCGCGCAATTCGTGGTCAGCCCGACGCTCGAACCGGCCGTGATCCGCTGCTGTCGCGATCTCGCGGTCCCCTGCCTCCCCGGCGCCTTCACTCCCACGGAGATTTTGCAGGCGTGGCGCGCCGGTGCGACGCTGGTGAAGGTGTTCCCGGCTTCGGCCGTCGGTCCCCGCTACTTCAGGGAAATCCTCGCACCGTTGCCGTTCCTGCGTCTCGTGCCCTCGGGCGGCGTATCGCTCGAGGACGCGGGTGACTGGATCGGTGCCGGTGCCGCCGCGGTGAGCGTCGGTGGCGCGTTGGCAGGCCCGGCCGTGCTCGACGGCGAGTCCGGCGCCGAGCTGACGGCGCGGGCGCGGTCATTCGTCCAGCGGGTCGCCGATGCGCGGCGACAGCTCGCCCGAGGGTCCGCGTGAATCGCGCAGGAGCGCCGCGGGTCGTCACCTTCGGGGAGCTGCTGCTGCGGCTCAGTCCGCCGGGCGACGAGCGATTGCTCGAGTCGCCCCACCTTCTCACCTTTTTCGGCGGCGCGGAGGCGAACGTCGCCGTCGCGTTGAGCCATCTCGGTGTACGCTGCGACTACGTCACGCGGCTCCCCGCCAACCCCATCGGGGACGCCGGCCTCGCGGCGCTGCAAGCGGAAGGCGTCGGCACGCGATGGATCGTGCGCGGCGGCGAGCGCCTGGGAATCTACTTCGTCGAGCCCAGCTCGGATCTGCGCGCGATGCGGGTGGTGTACGACCGGGCGGGCTCGGCGTTCGCGCGGATCGATCCACACGCGGTCGATTGGGCCGCGGTGCTCTCGGACGCCGATTGGCTCCATACCTCGGGGATCACGCCCGCCCTGGGCGACGCACCGGCGGCGACCCTCGCGGCCGCCGTCGCCCGCGCGCGCGACCAGCACGTCCCCGTGAGCCTCGACTTGAACTACCGCGAGGCGCTGTGGCGCGACCGCGACCCGCGGCCGCTCGTCGAGCCCCTGGCGCGCCAAGCGACCGTCCTGATCGCCAACCCGGCGGCGGTGCGTGCGATGCTCGGGATCGAGGCGGACGACGCCTCGCTCGCGACACCCGCGCGCGCCCGAGAGCTGGCGGAGCGGCTCGTGGAGCGTTGCGGGGCCAAGCGGGTGGCGCTCACGCGGCGCGAAATTCTCGGGGCCCGCGAGCACGGATGGAGCGCGGTGCTGTACGACGCAGAGACTCGCTCATTCGCGGCGAGTCGGCGGCACTGCGTACAGGTCGTGGACCGGGTGGGCGGCGGCGACAGCTTCGCCGCGGCGCTCATCGCGCGACTGCTCGGCGGGGACCCGTTGGCCGACGCCCTCGAGTTCGCGGTGGCGGCGAGCGCGCTGAAGCTCACCGTGGCCGGGGACTTCAGCCGCGCCAGCGTGGAAGAGGTGGAGGAGCTGCTCCGCACATGATGCCGAGCTTTCGCTGGTTCGGCGCCGCCGATCCCATCCCGCTCGCCTACATCCGGCAGATTCCCGGTGTCACGGGCGTGGTGAGCGCGCTGTACGATGTGCCGGTCGGCGACGCCTGGAGCCGGGCTCGCCTCGGCGCGCTCAAGGGGCAGATCGAGGACGCCGGTCTCTGCTTCGCCGTGGTCGAAAGCATTCCGGTGCACGAGGACATCAAGCTGGGGCGCCCCGGGCGCGATCGCCTCATCGACCACTATTGCGCCAGCATCGCGAGCATGGGCGAGCTCGGCATTTCGGTGCTGTGCTACAACTTCATGCCGGTGTTCGACTGGACGCGCACCGATCTCGCCATGCGGCTGCCCGACGGCTCCACCGCGCTCGCGTACGACGACCGGGCGCTCGCCGCCATCGATCTCTCGCGCGGCACCGGGGAGCTCCCGGGATGGGCCACCGCGTACCAGCCTGCCGAGCTGCAAGCGCTGCTCGCCGCGTACCGCGACGTGGACGCGGAGCGGCTCTGGGACCATCTCGCCTACTTCCTGGAGCGCGCCGTGCCGGTCGCCACACGGGCAGGTGTGCGGCTGGCGATTCACCCCGACGATCCTCCCTGGCCCATCTTTGGGCTGCCGCGGATCATCACCAATGCCCGAGCCCTCGAGCGCCTCGTGGCGCTCGTCGACAGCCCGACGAACGGCGTGACGTTCTGCACCGGCTCGCTCGGCGCGAGCCCCGAGAACGACCTGCCGGCCATGGTGCGCCGGCTGGGCGGGTTGGGGCGCATTCACTTCGCCCACTGCCGCAACGTCCGCGTCACGGGCGAGCGGCGGTTTCACGAGACGGCCCATCCGTCGTCCTGCGGCAGCGTGGATCTGTTCCAGGTGCTGTGTGCCCTGAAAGACGTCGGATTCACGGGACCGATGCGCCCCGACCACGGCCGCATGATCTGGGGCGAAACGGGGCGCCCCGGTTACGGGCTGTACGATCGAGCCCTCGGCGTGACGTACCTGCAGGGCCTGTGGGAAGCCCTGTCACGGAGGGAGGCGTGAGCACCACGATCGCTGCCCCTCCCACGCGCATCGGGTACCGGTGGACGGTGTGCGCATTGCTGTTCGTGGTCACCACGATCAACTACATCGATCGCCAGGTGTTGGGCATCCTGGCGCCCACGCTGCAGCACGAGCTCGGGTGGTCCGAGGCCACCTATGGCGACGTGGTGTCGTGGTTCAGCCTCCCCTACGCCTTCGCGTTCCTCGCGGCGGGGCGACTGTTCGACCGGATCGGCGTGCGGCGCGGGTTCGCGGCGGCCGTCGTGGCGTGGAGCCTGGCGGCCATCGCGCACGCGTTCGCGCGCACGACGGCCATGTTTTCCGCCGCGCGCGCCCTGCTGGGCGTGGCCGAGTCGGCAAATTTTCCCGGCGCCATCAAGGCCGTCGCCGAGTGGTTCCCCAAGAAGGAGCGGGCGCTCGCGACCGGGATCTTCAACGCGGGGACGAACACCGGTGCGATCATCACGCCTCTCCTCGTTCCCTGGATCGCGCTCACGTGGGGTTGGCAGTGGGCCTTCATCGCGACGGGCTCGCTCGGGTTCTTCTGGCTGCTCCTCTGGCTCGCCATGTACCGCAGTCCAGACGCGAACCCACGCGTCTCGAGCGACGAGCTGGCACACATCCGCAGCGACCCGCCCGACCCCGAAAACGCCCGCGTGCCCTGGCTCCGCCTCCTCGCCTTCCGGCAGACCTGGGCGGTCGCAGCGGGGAAGCTGCTGGCCGATCCGATCTGGTGGTTCTACCTGTACTGGCTCCCGAAATTCCTGGACGCCCGGTACGGGATCAAGCTGGCGCAGGTGGCGCTCCCGCTCATCGTCGTGTACGTGGTGGCCGACGTCGGCTCCATCGGCGGAGGGTGGCTGTCGAGCGCCTTGATCAAGCGCGGCTGGACGGTGAACCGGGCGAGGAAGACGACGATGCTCGCCATGGCGCTCCTGATCGTGCCGACGGCGCTGGCCCCGCTGGCGGGGAGCATGTGGGCGGCGGTGGCGATCGTGAGCGTCGCGGCGGCGGCGCACCAGGCCTGGTCTGCCAACGTGTATACGCTGGCGAGCGACATGTTCCCGCGCGCGGCGGTGGGCGCGGTGGTGGGGATTGGCGCGTTCGCGGGCGGTATCGGCGGCTGGGCGTTCCAGCGCATCACGGGCCGGATCCTCGAGGCCAACGGCCACGACTACGCGCCCATCTTTATCGTTTGCGGGCTGGCTTACGTCTCCGGCTGGGCCATCATTCACGTCCTCGCGCCCCGGCTCGAGCCCGCGACGCTAGAAGCGCGCCCCCGCGTGTGACGTTCCGCATCGGCATCCTCGGCGGAGGCAACATCAGCGGCACGCACGCTCGGGCGGTACGCGACACGCCGGGCGCCGAGCTCGTGGCGTGCTGGGGACGCGACCCGGACAAGACGGCCGACATGGCGGCGCGTTACGGGGGGACGGCCTATCGGGATCTCGACGGCTTTCTCGCGCATCGGCCGATGGAGGTCGTGCTCGTGGGAACGCCCTCCGGGCTGCACGCCGAGCACGCCGCAGCGGCAGCGCGACGGGGACTGCATGTCCTGGTGGAGAAGCCGCTCGACGTGAACACGCCGCGCATCGACGCGTTGGTCGAGCAGTGCGATCGGGCCGGCGTGAAGCTGGGCGTGATCTTTCAGGACCGCGCGGCGCCCGACCTCGTGTGGCTCAAACACCTCGTTGAGGAAGGGGTGCTGGGCTCGGTGTTTCTGGCTGCCGCGCGAGTGAAGTGGCACCGCCCGCCCGAGTATTACACCGCCTCGGATTGGCGTGGGACGTGGGCGTTGGGCGGCGGGGGAGCGCTCGCGAATCAGGGGATTCACTCCCTCGACCTCCTCCTGTGGCTGCTGGGGGACGTCGAGCGAGTCTACGCCGCGACGCGCACGGCGATCCACGCCATCGAAGTGGAGGACACGGCCGTGGCCGCGCTCGAGTTCGCTGGCGGCGCCGTCGCGACGGTGGAGGCCGCCACCTCGGCCTTCCCGGGCTTGCCGCGACGCGTCGAGATCACCGGCTCCGAGGGAACCGTCATCGTGGAAAACGACCGCGTCGTGTCCGCGCAGCTCCGGACGCCCCGTCCTGGACCGCCACCGCAGGACGGCACGGACACGAACGCGAGCGCGACCTCTCCGGTGGTAGCGGACCCTCGAGGACACCGCAGAGTGCTGGAGGATTTCCTGTCCGCCGTCCGTACGGGCGCCACCCCGTTGTGCGACGGCCGCGATGGCCGTCGCTCGGTCGAGCTCGTGGAGGCGATGTATCGCTCGGCACGGCTGGGGGCGGCGGTGGCGGTCCGCTCGCCGAGCGTGGCGGTACGGTGACGGCGCGACCTGGTCCGTTCGGGCTCGATGGCTCGTTTGCCCGGCTCATGCCGCCGGACGTCGTGCGGAACGCGATCGCCCGGCTCGGCCCCGCCCTGGCGCTCGTGCTGGTGGTCGCGGTGTTCACGCTCCTCGCCGACGCGCCGTCGCGGTATCTCTCGCCGACGAACTTGCGCGTCGTGCTCTCACAAACGGTGATCGTGGCCGTCGGGGCGATCGGGATGACGATCATCATCATCGGCGGCGGTATCGATCTCTCGGTCGGCGCGACGATCGCGCTGAGCGGCGTGGTGGCTGCGCTCGGCATCGGCGCGGGCTGGCCCGTCCCGGCGGCGGCCGCCGCCGCGGTGCTGGCCGGGGGACTCGTGGGGCTCACGAACGGCCTCCTCATCACCGGACTCCGGGTCGTGCCGTTCATCGCCACCCTGGGCATGCTCGGCATCGCGCGCGGTGTCGCCAAGTGGCTGGCCCACGAGCAAACGGTCAACATGCCGCCCACGTGGCTCAACGACCTGCTGGTCACGTTCCCGCGAGCCGCCTGGATGGTGCTCCCGCCGGGCGTGTGGATCACGCTGGCGCTGGCCGTGCTCACCTCCACGGTGCTCCGCCGGACGGTCTTCGGGCGGCGCGTGTTCGCGGTCGGATCCAACGAATTGGCAGCGCGCGCCTGCGGCATCGCCACGGACCGACTCAAGCTCATGATCTACGGCTCCGCCGGCCTGCTGTTCGGGCTGGCCGGTGTGATGCAGCTGTCTCGTCTCCGGCAAGGAGACCCCACCGTGGCGGTCGGCACCGAGCTGGACGTCATTGCGGCAGTGGTGATCGGCGGTGGGAGCTTGCAGGGCGGCGAGGGAAGCGTGTTCGGCTCGGTGGTGGGGGCGCTCATCATGGCCTTCCTGCGCAATGGGTGCCAGCAGATGGGCTGGCCGAACTACATCCAGGAGATCATCATCGGCGCCATCATCGTGCTGGCGGTGGCGCTGGATCGAGTGCGGGCAAGGTGGGCGGCAACGTGATTGCGGATTGCGGATTGTGGATTGCGGAATGGAATGGCGGACGTCGAATCCCCAATCCGAAATCCGCAATCCGCAATTGGGCGAGGGGGCGGCGGTGCAGATAGTCGACTCCCACGTGCACTTCTGGAACCCCGGCGAGCTTGACTACCCATGGCTCAGGGGCGTGCCAGCGCTCGATCGGGCGTTCCTCCCGTCCGACTACGCGGGCGCGACGGACGGGATCGCGATCACTCAGCTCGTGTTCGTAGAGTGCAATTGTCTCCCCGAGGAGGCTCGGATAGAAGTGCAGTTCGTCGAGCGCCTCGTGGGCCTGGAGCCGCGGATCGCCGGCATCGTGGCCTTCGCCGATCTCGCGGACGCGAGCGAGCGCGATCGTGCGCTGGAGGAGGTGTCCGCGTGTCCCCGGGTCAAAGGCATTCGCCAGAACATCCAGGGGCAACCCGCCGGGTTTGCTCTGCAGCCGGCGTTCGTGGAGGGGGTCCGCGCGGTCGGACGGCGGGGCCTTGCCTTCGACCTCTGCGTGACGCACGATCAGCTGCGGGAGGTCACGGACCTCGTGCGCCGCTGCGCCGACACCCGCTTCGTCCTGGACCATTGCGGCAAGCCCGCGATCCGGCATGGGCGTCTCGAGCCGTGGCGGAGCGACTTGGCCCATCTCGCCGCCGAGGAAAACGTGTGCTGCAAACTCTCGGGCCTCTTCACCGAAGCGGAGCCGGAGCGGTGGCGCAAGGCGGATCTCATCCCCTACGCCACGACGGTGTTCGAGGCCTTCGGGACCGAGCGCGTGCTGTACGGGAGCGATTGGCCGGTTCTCACCCTGGCTGGCAGCTACGGTGACTGGTACGGGTTCACGGACCGCTTCACGGCGCGATGGACCGCGGCAGAGCGGCGTGGCTTCTACGCCGACAACGCGATGCGCGTATACCGACTATGAGCGAAGTCGAGCGCAAGGTCGCGATCGTGACCGGCGGTGGCTCGGGCATCGGCCGGGCGATCGCCCTGCGTTTCGGGCAGGGGGGCGCCCGCGTCGCCGTCGTCGACATCGCGGAGCCGCTGGCTGAGGAGACGGTGCGCCAGATCGAGGCGTGCGGCGCGAGCGCCATCTCCGTCCCGTGCGATGTGAGCCGGCCGCCCGACGTCGAGCGGGCGTTCCAGGCCATCGGGCAGCGGCTCGGAATGCCGGACATCCTCGTGAACAGCGCGGGGATCGCGCACGTAGGCAACGTGGAGCAGACGTCGGAGCAGGACTTCGATCGCCTCTACGCCGTGAACGTGAAGGGCGTCTTCAACTGCATGAAGGCCGTGGTGCCGGCGATGAAAGGGCGCGGTGGCGTGATCCTCAACATCGCTTCGGTGGCCTCGAGCGTCGGCATTCCGGACCGGTTCGCCTACTCGATGACCAAGGGCGCGGTGCTGACCATGACGTACTCGGTCGCCCGCGACTACGTGGCGCACGGCATCCGGTGCAACTCGATCGCCCCCGGACGGGTCCACACGCCCTTCGTGGACGGCTTCCTGGCAAAGAACTATCCGGGCCGGGAGCGGGAGATGTTCGAGGAGCTGTCGCGGACGCAGCCGATCGGCCGTATGGGCCGGCCGGAGGAGCTCGCCGAGCTCGCGCTGTTTCTCTGCTCCGACGCCGGCGCCTTCGTGACGGGCAGCAACTACGCCATCGACGGCGGCTTCGTGACCCTGAAGATGTAAGCGATGAAACTCATTCGATTCGGAGCACCGGGCCGGGAGCGACCCGGCCTGATTCTGCCCGATGGCAGGCGCATCGACACGTCCGGCTCTGACGGAGGCGGCGACTACGACGAGGCGTTCTTCGGTTCGGGCGGTCTCGAGCGGCTCGCCCGTTGGCTCCCACACGGAGGGGCGGGCGCGCCCGTCGTCCCCGATGACGTGCGCCTGGGGCCTCCGGTCTCGCGGCCGAGCAAGATCGTGTGCGTCGGACTCAACTACCGCGACCACGCCCGCGAATCCGGCATGCCGGTGCCGGATGAGCCGGTCCTGTTCTTCAAGGCGACCAGCGCGATCGTTGGTCCGAACGACGACGTCATCATCCCGAAGCACGGCACCAAAGTGGACTGGGAGGTGGAGCTGGCGGTGGTCATCGGTCGCCGGGCGGCGTACGTCGAGCGGGCCAGGGCGCTGGAGTACGTGGCCGGCTATGTGCTCCACAACGATTACTCTGAACGGGCCTTCCAGCTCGAGCGCGGGGGCCAGTGGGTGAAGGGCAAGAGCTGCGACACGTTCGCGCCACTCGGACCATTTCTCGCCACACCGGACGAGATCCGGGACGTGCATGACCTTCCCATATGGCTCAAGGTGAACGGTGAGACCAAACAGTCCAGCTCGACGCGCGAGCTCGTCTTCAACGTGCCGACGCTCGTCAGTTACATCAGTCAGTTCATGACGCTCCTGCCCGGCGACATCATTTCCACCGGCACACCGCCCGGCGTGGGACTCGGGCAGAGCCCGCCGCGCTACCTCGTCGCTGGCGACGACGTGGAGCTCGGCATCGAGGGCCTCGGCACCGCACGCCAACGGCTCCGTGGCCAGCCCTAGCCGAACGCTCGAGGGCCAGGCGGCCGTCATCACCGGCGCCGGCAGCGGCATCGGGCGGGCCAGTGCCCTGCGCTTCGCGCAGGAGGGCGCCCGCCTCGTGCTGACGGACGTACAGGATACGGAGGCGGACGCCGTGGTGCGCGCCATCGCGCGCGCGGGTGGCACCGCCTGCTTCGTCCACGCGGACGTGAGCCGTCGCGCCGACAACGAGCGCATGATCGACGTGTGTGTCGAGCGCTACGGCCGGCTCGACATCCTGTTCTGCAATGCCGGCGTCACCCTGCCCAAGCTGCTCTCGCACAGCTCCGACGAGGAAATCGACCGCCTCCTGGCCGTGAACGTGAAGGGCCCGCTCTACGCCGCCCGCCACGCCATTCCGATCATGCTCGGACAACCGGACGGCGGCGTGCTGCTCTTCACGGCGAGCAAGACGGGGCTCGTGGCGCAGACCGATTCCCCGGTGTACTGCGCCTCCAAGGGCGCCGTCGTGATGCTGGCCAAAGCGCTGGCGCTCGACTATGCCACCCGAGGGGGGGGCATCCGCGTGAACGCCCTCTGCCCTGGAATCATCGACACGCCGATGCTCCGCCAGTTCGCGGACGCCATGCCCGATCCCGGCGCCGCCTGGGCGGGATACGCGGCGGCGCAGCCGATGGGACGCCTGGGCACGCCCGAGGAGTGCGCCGCGGCTGCGCTCTGGCTGGTCTCCCCCGAAGCGTCCTTCGTCACCGGCGTCGCGTTGCCCGTCGACGGCGGCTTCACCGCGATGTGACCCGGCCGGCCGTGTCGCCTCCCCTTGCCACCACGATCACGCGCGTGGACGTGCGCGACGTCCGGTTTCCGACCTCGCGAGCGCGGGACGGCTCCGACGCCATGAACCCGGATCCCGACTACTCGGCGGCCTACGTCGTCCTCTCCACCGATCGTCGGGACGGGTTGGAAGGCCATGGCCTCACCTTCACCATCGGGCGGGGGAATGAGTTGTGTGTTGCGGCCGTCCGCTCGCTCGCGCCGCTGGTGCAGGGGCTGACGCTCGAGGCCATCAAGGCCGACATGGCGCGCTTCTGGAGGCGCCTGACCGGCGATTCCCAGCTCCGGTGGGTGGGACCGGAAAAGGGAGTGGTCCATCTGGCGACGGCCGCACTCGTGAACGCCGTGTGGGACCTCTACGCCAAGGCCGAAGGCAAGCCGCTGTGGCGGCTGCTTGCCGACATGTCCCCGGAGGAGTTGGTGCGCTGCATCGACTTCCGGTACGTCACGGACGCGCTCACTCCAGACGAAGCGCTCGACGTGCTGCGGATGCACGAGCCCACACGTGCGAAGCGGGAAACGGAGATCCAGCGCCGCGGCTACCCCGCCTACACGACGTCGGCCGGCTGGCTCGGCTATCCCGACGACAAGATCCGGCGGCTGTGCCGCGAGGGGGTCGCGCGCGGGTGGTCGCACTTCAAGATCAAGGTGGGTCGCGACCTCGCCGACGACCTGCGGCGCGTGGCCCTCGTCCGACAGGAGATCGGGCCGGACAAGAAGCTCATGCTCGACGCCAACCAGGTCTGGGACGTGGGCGAGGCGATCGCCTGGATGCGCGAGCTGGCCCGGTTCGAGCCCTGGTGGATCGAGGAGCCGACCAGCCCGGACGACGTGCTGGGCCACGCGACCATCGCGCGGGCCATCACGCCGATCGGCGTCGCGACCGGCGAGCAATGCCACAACCGCGTCATGTTCAAGCAGCTGATGCAGGCCGGCGCGATCCGATTCTGCCAGATCGACAGCTGCCGGCTGGGCGGCGTCAACGAGGTCCTGGCGGTGCTGCTCCTCGCCGCGAAGTTCGGCATCCCCGTCTGCCCGCACGCCGGCGGGGTGGGCCTGTGCGAGTACGTGCAGCACCTCGCAATCTTCGACTACCTCTGCGTCAGCGCATCGCTCGAGGATCGCGTCGTCGAGTACGTGGACCACCTGCACGAGCATTTTGTGGACCCGGTCGTGATTCGCAACGGCCATTACCTGCCGCCCACCGCACCGGGGTACAGCATCACGATGAAGCCCGAGAGTCTGGCGCGATACACGTACCCGGACGGGCCGGCGTGGCAGGGAGGCTAGTGTGCGGCATCTTCCACTAACCTCCACAACCTCGGGAGAGCTCATGTCGGCGCACCGCCTGCTTGTCCTGATATCGTTGCTCAGCCTGGGCGCCGGGCGCGCCTCCGCCCAGGCCTCCGATCGCATGGCCTGGTGGCGTGAAGCGCGGTTCGGGATGTTCATCCACTGGGGCGCCTATGCCGTGCCGGCCGGCACTCACAAAGGCGAGCGGATCCCCGGGATCGGCGAATGGATCATGAGCCGGGCGCACGTCCCGATCTCGGACTACGAGGAGTACATCCACCGCTTCAACCCCACGCGGTTCGACGCCGACGAGTGGGCGCGCATCGCCAAGGACGCGGGGATGAAGTACATCATCATCACGTCCAAGCACCACGACGGCTTCGCCATCTTCGATTCCAAGGTGTCACGTTACGACATCGTCGACGCCACGCCGTACCGCCGGGATGCCATCAAGGCCCTGGCGCAAGCGGCTCATCGCGCCGGGCTCAGGTTCGGCGTCTACTACTCGATCATGGACTGGCATCACCCAGATGCGCAGGGCCCGAACTTCCCCGATTACAACTCGAGGACGTACACCAATCCCAACTTCGGTCGCTACGTCGAGACATACATGAAGCCGCAACTCAAGGAGCTGCTCACGCAGTATCCCGAGATCGACGTGCTCTGGTTCGACGGCGAGTGGGTCGCGGACTGGAGTGACGAGCGTGGACGGGATTTGTACGGCTACGTCCGCGCCATCCGCCCGAGCCTGATCGTCAACAACCGCGTGGGGCACACCCGCCAGGGCCTGAGCGGCCTCAACCAGGAAGGGCACATCGGGCTCGGCGACTTCGGCACGCCCGAGCAGCAGGTTCCGCCCGAGGGGCTCCCCGGCGTCGATTGGGAGACGTGCATGACGATGAACGACACCTGGGGATTCAAGTCGTACGACGACGACTGGAAAGACACACGGACCCTGGTGCGCACGCTGATCGACGTCGCCTCCAAGGGCGGCAACTTCCTTCTCAATGTCGGCCCGACGGCCGACGGCATCATTCCCTCGCCCATCGTGTCTCGGCTGCACGAAATGGGCGAGTGGTTGAACGCCAATGGCGAGGCGATCTACGGCACCAGCGTGAGCCCGTACGGCTTGCCGGCCTGGGGTCGCTACACCGTCAAGCCGGGAAGAGTCTACGCCCACGTCTTCGACTGGCCGAAGGACGGTCGACTGGCATTGACCGGGATGAAAGAGAAACCGGTGCGCGCGTACCTCCTCGCCGACGGGAAGGCACTCACCGTCGAACAGTCGGACTCGGGGCCCGTGGTGCAGGTGCCCCGCGTGCCAGCCAGCACCATTGCGAGCGTGCTCGTGCTCGAGCAATGAGAGCGGCCGTGCTGTGCGAGGCCGGTCGCGTCGAGCTGCGCGACGTCCCCTGCCCCGCGCCCGGGCCCCGGGAGGTTCTGGTGCGCGTCACCGGGGTGGGGCTCTGCGGCACCGACTTCCACATCTTTGCCGGGCATGCCAACTACAACCGCGACCGCCGGGGGCGGCCGATCCCACTCGCCGACGAGCCGCAGATCCTCGGGCACGAGATCGCGGGCGTCGTGGAAGAGGCGGGCGGTGACGTCGCCGATCTAGCAGCGGGAGACCATGTGGTGGTCGACCAGGGAAGGAATTGCGTGAGCGAGGCGCGCGCGCCACTGTGCGAGTATTGCGCGAGCGGAGACTCGCACCAGTGCGAGCTCTACCGCGAGCACGGGATCACCGGACTCCCCGGCGGGTTCGCCGAGTACCTGACCATCCCGGCGGTCAATGCCGTGTGCACCGACCCCGACCTGGATGGCGCCACGGCCGCGCTCACGGAGCCGCTGGGCTGCGTGGTGCACTCGTCGGACGTGCTCACCCGCACCCCCGCGCGCTATGCCCTGCAAGGCGACACGGGCAGGCAGGTTCGCCACGCGCTGATCTGCGGGGCGGGCCCCGCAGGTCTGCTCTGGGTGCAGTATCTGCGCAACGTACTCGGGTACGACGGATCGCTGCTCGTGAGCGAGCCCGCCCCCGGCAAACGCGCGCTGGCGGAGCGCTTCGGAGCGGAAGCGATCGATCCTGCCGCTCGCGACCTGGCGGAGGTCGTGCCCGAGCGAACCCAAGGACGCGGTGCCGAGCTGCTCATCGAGGCCACAGGCTCCGGGCTGGCGTTCGCGGCCATCCCGGGGCTCGTCCGGAAGCAGGCCACGGTCCTGTTGTACGGACACGGCCACGCGGGTGTGGACCTGAGCGTTCTGAGCCAGCTCCAGTTCCTCGAGCCGACGCTGCTCGCGCCGGTCGGCGCCTCGGGCGGGTTCGAGCGCGACGGCCGTCCGTCCACGTATGTCCGCGCCTTACAATTGATCGAGCGCGGGCAGGTGGACGTCGCATCGCTGATCACGCATCGCTACCCGTCGCTCGACTCGGTCCCCCGCGCCTTCGGGGGAGGGGACCACGGCGCAGCCGATTACGTGAAGGGGGTCGTCACATGCGCGTCTCGCTGTTCGTGACGTGTCTGGCCGATCAGCTCTGGCCGTCGGCGGCCGTGGGCACCGTCCAAGTGCTCCGACGGCTGGGGTGCGTGGTGGAGTTCGACGAGCGCCAGACGTGCTGCGGGCAGCCGGCGTTCAACACCGGCTACCGCCCGGCGGCACGCACCCTCGCCCAGCGACTCATCGAGATCTTCGAATCGAGCACGGCCGACGCGATCGTCAGCCCGTCGGGCTCGTGCACGGCAATGGTGCACCATTATCACCAGCTGTTCGACGATGGCGGCTGGCGGGCGCGGGCGCGGGGGGTGGCGGAGCGGACGCACGAGCTCAGCTCCTTCCTCGTGAACCGACTGGGCGTGGAGGACGTGGGGGCGAGCTTCTCCGGGCGACTCACCTGGCACGACGCCTGCCACGGCCTGCGCGACCTGGGGATCAGGACCGAGCCGCGACGCCTGCTGCGCCGTGTGAAGGGTGCCGAGCTGGTCGAGCTCCCGAATGCGGAGACGTGCTGCGGCTTCGGCGGAACCTTCTCGGTGAAATATCCCGAGATCTCGGTGGCCATGCTCGACGAGAAGGTGGACGCCATCGAGCGAGCCGGTGTGGAGGCCGTGGTGTCCGGCGACGCGAGCTGTCTGATGCAGATCGGCGGCCGGCTGTCGCGCCGGGGATCGCCCGTCCGCGCCGTGCACCTGGCGGAAGTGCTGGCGTCCACCCTATGACCTTCGAGCGCGACGCACGGACGGCGCTGGCCGACGGCCAGCTGCGCGGCGCGTTGCGCCACGCGACGACGCTGTTCGGCGAGCGGCGGCGGGCGGCTCTCGCCACCGTGCCCGATTGGGAGGGCGCCCGCGACCGGGCCCGCGCGATCAAGGACGAGACGCTCGCGCACCTGGACCGCTACCTCGAGGAGTTCACGGCGAACGCGGAGCGCGCCGGCGCGCAGGTGCATTGGGCGCGCGACGCCGCCGAAGCGTGTGACATCATCGGCCGAATCGCCCAGCAGCGCGGGGCCCGCACCGTGGTCAAGAGCAAGAGCATGGCGTCGGAAGAAATCCACCTGAACGCCGCCCTCGCCCGGCGCGGCATCGAGCCCGTGGAGACCGACCTGGGCGAGTACATCGTCCAGCTCGCCGGCGAGACGCCATCGCACATCGTGGTCCCCGCGATCCACAAGACCAAGGCGCAGATCGCCGCGCTGTTCGCGGACAAGCTCGGGATCGCGCTCTCTGACGACGTCGCGACGCTGGCGGCGGCTGCCCGGCAAGCCTTGCGCCGCCGGTTCGCCGAGGCGGATCTCGGGATTTCGGGCGTCAACTTCGCCGTTGCGGAGACGGGCACAATCCTCATTCTCGAGAACGAGGGGAACGCGCGGCTCACCACGAGTCTCCCGCGCACGCACCTCGCGCTCATGGGAATCGAGAAAGTGATCCCGCGCTTCGCCGACCTGGAGGTCTTCCTGCAGCTGCTGCCCCGTTCCGGCACGGGCCAGGCGCTGACGGCGTATCAGTCGCTGCTTACGGGCACCAAGCGCCGCCCGGAGGACGAGGGGCCCGACGAGCTGCACATCGTCCTGCTGGACAACGGCCGCTCGCAAATGCTGGCATCCGCGGTGACACGGCAAACGCTCGCCTGCATTCGGTGCGGCGCGTGCCTCAACGCCTGTCCGGTGTACCGACAGATCGGCGGCCATGCCTACGGGTCGGTCTATCCCGGTCCCATCGGCGCGGTGTTGACGCCCCAGCTGCTCGGGACGGGGAGATCGTCCGAGCTCCCCTACGCGTCCAGTCTGTGTGGCGCCTGCCGCGACGTCTGCCCCGTGAAGATCGACATCCCGGCGGTGCTGCTTCATCTGCGCGCGCAGGCGGTCGATCGGGGCGCCGGGAAGCGGCGGGTGCTCGAGCGCCTCGCGTTCTGGGCCTACGCGACAGTCATGGCGCGGCCGCGCCTGCTGGAGTGGCTGGTGCGTGCCGCCCGGACGCTGCGAATCCTGCCGCCGCTCGCCGCCTGGACCAAGTGGCGCGATCTCCGTCCCCTCGCGCCCCGGAGCTTTCGCGAGCAGTGGCGGGCCGGCTTGCGCGATCAGCGAGACCCCAATGCGTAGCGGCGACGCCCGGCATGAGATCCTCTACGCGATCCGTACGAACCTGGCTCAGGACACCTCACCCCCGATCTTGAGTTCCCCCTCTCCCGAAGGGACAGGGGGACAGGGGGTGAGGACTCCCATCCCGCGCGATCTCGTGGCGCGGTTCAGGGAACAGCTCGTAGCGGTCGGCGCCCTGTGCACCGCCGTGCGAGGCGAAACGGAGGCCGCGGCCGCCCTGGCCCGGATCCTGACGGATGCGGGTGCCCGCCGCGTCGTCGGCTCGGACTCGGCCGTGGTGCAGCGGCTTCTGCACGCGATGGGCGACGGCTTCGAGCTCGAGCGTCTCGATCGCCTCTCGCGCGACGAGCTGTTCAGCTGCGACGCCGGCGTCACGACCGCGCAGTGGGGGATCGCCGAGACCGGCACACTCGTGTTGGAGTCGGCACGCGAGCAAAGCCGCCTGTTGTCGCTCGTGCCACCGATCCACGTGGCGGTATTATCCACGCGTTGCATCTGCGATTCGCTGGGGGACGCGCTCGCCCGCGTGAGCCCCGCCAGTCACGCTGTCACGTTCATTACCGGACCGTCGCGCACCTCCGACATCGAGCTGACGCTGGTGGTGGGGGTGCACGGTCCGCAGACGGTTCATGTGCTTCTCATGGAGGAAGCATGACCCTCAAGTCTCCCGCGATCCTGCTCGCCGCCCTGTGGATGTCCGGGTGCGGCGGATCCGGCGCCGGGCGGCGCGGTTCACAGGCCGGCGTCGAGCAGCCGCTCAAGATCGCCGTGATCCCCAAGGGCACGACCCACGAATTCTGGAAGAGCATCCATGCCGGGGCGATCCAGGCGGCGCGCGAGCTCACCGACCAGGGCACACCGGTCGACATCATCTGGAAAGGGCCGCTGCGCGAGGACGATCGCGAGCAACAGATCCAGGTGGTGGAGGGCTTTCTCAGCCAGGGCGTGCAAGGCATCGTGCTCGCGCCGCTCGACAGCCGCGCGCTGGTGCGCCCCGTCGAAGAGGCCCGGCGCGCCGGGGTCCCGACGGTGATCATCGATTCCAGACTCGAGTCGGACGTGGTCGTCAGCTTCGTGGCCACGGACAACCACAAGGGCGGGCAGCTGGCCGCGAGCCGACTGGGCGAGCTGCTCGGCGGCAAGGGCAAGGTGCTGCTGCTGCGCTATGCCGAGGGATCGGCGAGCACAACAGAGCGGGAGCGGGGGTTTCTCGAGGAGCTGCGCTCGCGCTATCCGGCGATCGTGCTCGTCTCGGCCGACCAATACGCCGGCCCGACGCGGGAGACGGCCAAGCGCGCCTCGGAAAATCTGCTCAACCGCTACAGCGGCGATTTGCAGGGCATCTTCACCCCCAACGAATCCTCGACGATCGGGATGCTGCTGGCCTTACAAGATGTCGGCCTGGCGGGCAAGGTCCGATTCATCGGCTTCGATGCCGCCAGGACGCTGATCGACGCGGTCCGCGCGCGACAGCTCGACGGCGTGGTGGCCCAGAACCCGATGCGGATGGGATACCTCGGCGTCAAGACGATGGCCGATCAGCTCCGCGGCAAGCCGGTCGAGCGGCTCGTCGACACCGGTGTCATGCTCGTCACGTCGGCGAACCTCGATTCCGCAGCCACGCAGGCCTTCGTGAGCCCGCCGATCGCGCGCTATCTCAACGAGCCATGAGCGTGGAGGCGACAGGCCCGGTGCTCGAGCTGCGCGGCCTCGCGAAGCGGTTCGGCGCGACGGTGGCGCTGGACGGGGTTGACCTCGAGCTCCGAGGCGGGGAGGTCCACGCCCTGATCGGCGAGAACGGCGCCGGCAAGAGCACGCTGATGAGCATCGTCGCCGGCGCAGTGCGTCCCGATCGCGGCGCGATGCGGGTCGACGGCCGGCCGTACGCCCCGCGGACGCCCTTCGAGGCACGACGGCACGGCGTCGCGCTCATCCACCAGGAGCTGTCGCTGTGCCCGCACCTCTCCGTGACGGAGAACATCCTGCTCGGCGCCGAGCCGTCGCGCTGGGGCTGGCTCGACGGGCCGGCGGCTCGCCGGCGGACGCAGGGCCTGTTGGACCACTTCGCCCATCCGGACTTGCGCCCCGACGCGCGGGTGGGCGAGCTGCCGCTGGGCGCGCGGCAGGTCGTCGAGATCTGCCGTGCGTTGGCGGCGGATGCACGCATCCTCCTGATGGATGAGCCGACAAGCAGTTTCCAGCGCGCCGAGATCGACCACCTGTTCGCGCTGATCCGGCGACTCGCGGCGCAGGGGATCGCCGTGGTGTACATCAGCCATTTTCTCGAAGAGGTCCGGGAGATCGCCGCGCGCTACACGGTCCTGCGCGACGGCAGGAGCGTCGACACCGGGACCATCGCGGGCGCGAGCACGGGCCACTTGATCGTGCAGATGGTGGGGCGCCCCGTGGCGGAGCTCTTTCCGGAGCGCACGCCTCCCCGAGGGGAAGAGGTCGTCCTCGCCGTGCGGGACATCGCCGCGCCGCCGGCGTTGCAGCATGCCAGCTTCGAGCTCGCACGCGGCGAAATCCTCGGGATCGCCGGGCTCGCGGGGTCGGGCCGGACCGAGCTCGTGCGCGCGCTGTTCGGGCTTCAGCCGGGGGCCTCCGGCCGGATCACGCTCCGGGACCGGGTGCTCGGCCCCGCCGGGAGGGGGGCCTCCGCGGCGCGGCGGATCGACCAGGGGTTCGGGTACCTGAGTGAGGACCGCACTCGAGAAGGCCTCGCGCTGGCGCTCTCGATCGCCGACAACGTGACGGCGACCCGCCTGTCCGCCTGCTCGAGGGCGTGGGGCTGGCTCGATCTTGCGCGGCAGAGCGCGGCGACCGGCGCCTGGATCGACGCGCTCCGCATTCGGGCGGCGACGCCGCGACAGCCCGTGCGCGCGCTCTCCGGCGGGAATCAGCAGAAGGTGGCGATCGCCAGGCTCTTGTACCAAGACGCAGCGGTGCTCCTCTTGGACGAGCCGACGCGGGGGATCGATGTCGGTAGCCGCGCGCAGATCTACGAGACCATCATGCGCGCCGCCGCGGAGGGGAAAGCGGTGCTGCTCGTCAGCTCCTACTTGCCCGAGCTGTTCGGGCTGTGTCACCGACTGGCGGTCATGACCCGGGGGCGCCTTTCCCCGGCGCGTCCGATCGAGGAGTGGACCCCGGAGGCCGTCCTGGCGACGGCAATCGGGGAGCAAGCCAGAGAGCCGTAGCGACGACGGCTTTGGGGGTTGGGGCGGGGCTGCCCCGTTATGGGGGCATGGACTTCCCCGACCAGGATCTGTTCATCCTGCTGGACCGCTACCTGGCCGGTGAGGCGTCGGCCGCGGAAGCGGCAGCGGTCCGGAACTGGCTCGCGGATGATTCCGCGCACGCGGCTCTGCTCGAGGACCTGCGCATGATCAAGCGCGTGGCGGCCGAGCGGCCGCCGGACAGCAGCGCGGACACGGCCTGGGCGAAGGCGCTCGACCAGCTGCAATCGGCCACGGCTCCCCGCTCGATCACGTGGCGGGTCGTACCGCCGCATCCGGCGGCGACGCCGCGCGCATCGCGCGGCCCCGTCTGGGTTGGCCTCGCCGCCGTCGTCGTTCTCGCCCTGGTCGGTGGTGTGCTGTGGCGCACGCAACCCTGGCGTGAGTTCGCTACCGACGCCGCTCATCGTCTCGTGATCCGGCTGCGTGACGGCACCCAGGTCACGCTCGCGCCCCGGAGCCGCCTGCGCTACCAGGCGGATTACGGGGACACCCGGCGCGACCTGCACCTCGAGGGCCAAGCGTATTTCCGGGTCGCGCACGATGCCGTGCGCCCGTTCCGCGTCCACACGCGCGGTAGCGTGGCCGAAGCCCTCGGTACGGCGTTCGCTGTCAGCGCGTATGTCGATCAACTCGCAACCGAAGTCGTCGTTACCCAGGGACGCGTGGCGTTGTGGCAGGCCGATACGGCGCCACGCACCGCAGCTCCTCAACCCGGGGCACAGCCCGCGCTCATGCTCGCCGCCGGCGACCTCGGGCGGCTCGATCCCAGCGGCGCCGCCACAATCCAGCGGGGCGTTGACGTCGAGCGGTACGTCGCGTGGACACGGGGCGTGCTCGTCTTCGACGGCACGCCGCTCGGTGAGGTCGTACTCGTGCTCGAGCGCTGGTACGACGTCGACATCCATCTGGCCGACAGCGCGCTCGGCGTGCGCCGGCTCACCGCGACCTTCCGCGACGAGCCGCTCGACCTTGTCTTGGCGCGTATTGCCCTGACGCTCGGCCTGCGGGTCGAGCGGACCGACCGGTCCGTGTTGTTGGTGCGCAAGCGTCGTTGATCCTCGCGCCGGGATCTTGCGGCGCATCGGAGTTACGCGCACAATAATGTGGTTGAACGCGCTCGGTCGCCGTCGATGCCACTCAAGAGCAGCTTCGCCAAAGAGCCTGAGATCGCCTTCGGCGACGTCAGTACCGACGCCGACGAACGCGCCTGGGTGGATCGCGTCCGCGCCGGGGACGTGGACGCGTTCGAGGCGCTGTATCGCACGTACTGGCAGCGGCTCTACGCGTTTGCCTTCCGCTACGTGCACTCGAAGGAGGATGCGGAAGAGGTCGCGCAGGAGGTGTTCTTCCGGATCTGGCGCCGCCGGGCCCACTGGGTCCTCGCCGGCGCGGTGCGAAACTACCTCTACCTCGCCGTCCGCAACGCCGCACGCGACCGCCTGGAGCGTGCCGCCGTGGCGCGCCGGTGGCTGGTCGGTCAGGTGGAGACAGCGCCCGAGGTCCAGCCCGAGCTGGAGGCAGCAGAGTTTGCTGCCACCGTGGAACGAGCCCTCGCCGAGCTCCCCCCCAAACGATCCGCGGTGTGCAAACTGCGGCTGATCGATGGCCTGAGCTACGCCCAGATCGCCGACCGGCTCGGCATCTGCGAGAAGACCGTGGAGACGCAACTCGCTCGCGGCCTGAAGGCCCTGCGCGACCAGATCCGCCAAGCCCGATAACCCCGCCCACCCTCGTCGTTCTGGCGGCCGGGCTCGGGACCCGCTACGGCGGGCTGAAGCAGCTCACCCCGGTGGGCCCGCGCGGCGAGGCGCTGCTCGACTACGGCGTGTACGACGCGGCGCGCGCCGGCTTCCGAAAGGTCGTCCTGGTGATCCGCCACGAGGTCGAGGGGCTGTTCCGCCGCCACGTGGCGGAGGTCATCGACGCCGGGGTGGAGGTCGCGTATGCGCGCCAGGCGCTCGACCCCTCACCGGCCGGCCGCACCAAGCCGTGGGGAACCGGCCATGCGGTCCTCGCTGCGGCACCGGAGATCTCGGGGCCGTTCGCCGTGATAAACGCCGACGACTTCTACGGCACAGCCGTCTACCGGATGCTCTTCGAACACCTCGCGACGCCCGCGGAGCACGCGCTGGTCGGTTACCCGCTGGGGGAGACACTGTCCTCCCACGGCGGCGTGTCGCGCGGCATTGTGGAATCGGACGCCCAGGGCCACCTGTCGCGGCTCACCGAAGTGACCGATATCGAGCCACGCGGCTCCGGGCTCACCGGGCGGACGACGGCCGGTCAAGCCGTGACGCTCGGCGGAGGCGAGCTCGCCTCCATGAATCTCTGGGGCTTCACGCGCGCGCTGCTGCCTGCCCTGGAGCGGCAGTTCGACCGCTTCCTCGAGATCCGGGGCGAGGACCCGGCTGCCGAGTTTCTGTTGGGTGAGGCGGTGGCCGCGCAGGTGGCAGCGGGCGAGACGCGGGTGCGCGTGCTGCGCTCGCGGGCGCGGTGGTTCGGCATGACCTTTTCGGCGGACGAGGCGGCGGTACGGGACGAGGTGGCACGCCTCGTCGACCAGGGGGCCTACCCTGCGAACCTCAAGGGCGGATTCGAGCGACTCGCATGCAACTGAACGGCTGGGACGGGATGGTGCTGGCGCTGTACGGCCTGTTGACCGTGGCGGTCGGCTTGGCGGTGACGCGGCGCGCGAGCCAGGGGCGGCAGGAGTTCTTCCTGTCGGGGCGGCGTCTCTCGTGGTGGCTCCTGGGCGTGTCGCTCGTCGCCACGACGTTCTCGACGGACACGCCGAACCTCGTCACCGATCTCGTGCGCACCGGCGGCGTGAGCCAGAACTGGGTCTGGTGGGCCTTCGCGGTCACCGGGATGTGCACCGTGTTCTTCTACGCCAAGCTGTGGCGGCGCTCCGCGACCCTGACCGACATCGCGTTCTACGAGGTGCGGTACTCCGGCCGGCCGGCAGCCTTCCTCCGGGGTTTCCGGGCAGTCTACCTGGGCGTGTTCTTCAACGTGATGATCATGGCGTCGGTGAATCTTTCCGCGACCAAGATCGCCGCAGTCATGCTCGGCTGGGATCGCCACACGGCAGTCCTCGTCGGGGGCACCGTCACCGTGCTCTACGCCGCCAGCTCCGGGCTGTCGGGGGTCGTGTTGACCGACTTCGTCCAATTCCTGATCGCGATGATCGGCGCCGTGACGGCGGCCGTCGTGGCGCTCCGGCTCCCCGAAGTCGGTGGCCTGTCGGGGCTGTTCGCCCACCCCGCGGTGGTCGGCCATCTGTCGTTGTTGCCCGATTTCTCGGACTGGACTACGGCGGCCAGCGTCTTGATCGTGCCGCTCGCCGTGCAGTGGTGGAGCACCTGGTATCCCGGCGCCGAGCCCGGGGGCGGGGGCTACGTGGCGCAGCGCATGCTCGCCGCGCGCAACGAGCGCGACGCCATGCGCTCGACCCTGCTCTTCAACGTGCTGCACTACGCCCTGCGGCCCTGGCCCTGGATCATCGTGGCACTCGCGTCGCTCGTCATCTATCCCAACCTCGACTCCATCGCCGCCCGATTTCCCCACATCGACCCCGCGATCGTGCGGGACGACCTGGCCTACTCCGCGATGCTCGTGTACCTCCCGCACGGGCTGCTCGGACTGATGGTCGCCTCGCTCGCGGCGGCGTACATGTCCACCATCAGCACCCACCTCAACTGGGGCGCGTCCTACGCGGTCGAGGACTGCTACCGCCGGTTCGTGGCGCCCCACAAGGATGAACGCCATTACGTGTGGGTGGGGCGCGCCGTGACGGTGGGGCTGATCGCGCTCGCTTCGGCGCTGTCGCTCTGGTTCCAGCACGCCTACCAGACGTTCCAGATCATGCTCCAGGTCGGGGCCGGGACCGGGCTGATCTACCTGCTGCGCTGGTTCTGGTGGCGGGTCAACGCGTGGAGCGAGATCGCCGGAATGGCGATCTCCTTCGTGGTGGCCGTGTATTTCCAGTTCGTCCACACGGCGCTCGGGTTCGCGCCGCTCTCCCCGACGCTCCAGCTCGTGATCGGCGTCGCTGTCACCACCGTCGGGTGGCTGGCCGCGACGTTCGCGACGCCGCCCACCGACCGCGCCACGCTCCAAGCGTTCTATGACCGCATTCGGCCCATGGGCCCAGGTTGGAGCGGCGCGGTGACGACCCGGCCGGCGACTCCTGGAGAAAGCGTGACCGCCGCATTCCTGTGCTGGTTCCTGGGCTGCGCCGTCATCTACGCCGCGCTGTTCGGCACCGGATACGTGTTGTACGGGAAGCCGCTGCCGGGGATCGTGTGCCTCGCGGCCGCCGGCGCGGCGGCATGGGGGCTGTTCCGCGCCCTGCCGCGAGTCGGGTTCGAGTGATTCGCTATTGGGGGATGACAAGGACGTTAGGGGAGGGGGAGCCGGCGAACCGTCGCGCCATCCGACGGCTCGGCGATGAACAGGTAGGCGTCGCGCGGGCCCGAGACGTTTTGCAAGGCGTAATACTCCCGCTCGAGCGCGCTCAGCACCTCCGCCACACGCCCGCGACCCGTGACGGCTACCACGCAGCCGCCGAAACCCGCGCCCGTGAGCCGGGCGCCCACCGCTCCCGCCTCCCGGGCGATCGCCACCAGCCGATCGAGCTCCGGCGAGCTCACTTCGTAGTCGTCTCGCAGGCTCGTGTGCGAAGCGTCGAGCAGCCGGCCAAACGTGGCGAGGTCGCCGCGGGCCACGGCGGCGACCGCTTCGCCCACCCGTGCCGCTTCGCTCACGACGTGACGGAACCGGGGACCGAGAGGGTGTGGAAGGGCGCTCGCGGCGTCGAGCAACGTCGCGAGCGGCCGCGCGGCCAGGAGCTCGGCGTACGACGTCGCGGGCGACAGACCCAGGCGGCGCACCACGATGTCACGTCCCTCGGCGGTCTCCCTGGTCCGCTCGTTGTAGGCACGCCGCGCCGCGCCCGACTTCTCCGCGTGAACGAGGCTCCAGGCCACGACGAACCGCCAGTCCGTCGGGAGGACGATGTGCGAGAGGCGCAGCGGGCTGAAGGCGATCTGCGTCGCGTGACCGGCGCGCCCGCCCAGGCTGATGGCCTGGTCCATCCCGCCGCCGGCCACGCCCACGTAGCGCTCGCCCTGGGCCAGCAGGTCCATCAGCTCGAGGGGCTCGTAGGCTACTGCATTCGCCGCCAGCACCGTCACTGCGATGGCCACGACGAGCGCCGAGGACGAGCTCAGGCCGGCCGCGATCGGGAGGTCCGAGGCGACGACCCCGTCCACCCCCCGCAGCTCGCCGTACCGGCGCACCAGCGCCTGCCCCGCCGCCTGGAGGTAGTTGGCCCAGTCGCCCGGCCGCTCGGGCGGGATGTCGGAGCCGAGCACGAACTCTCGGGGCTCGAAGCGCGGGTCGAGGTTGCTGATGCGCATCGCGCGGTCGGCTCGCGCGCCGGCCGCGATGGTGATCCCCCGCTGGATGGCCATCGGAAACACCGGCAGCCCGCAGTAGTCCACGTGCTCGCCGATGAGATTCACGCGGCCCGGCGCCGCGGCGACGAGCCTGGGCGGCCCGCCGTGCCGCCGCGCGAAGGCGGGGACCACGCCGTCGTACTTCATGGCGCCGAAGATCACCGCATCCCGCCGCGGCTGGCAAGCGGCCGAGCGGGCCCCTTATCGTTGAGCGACCCCCTCACGGAGCGGTGACATGGACCATGAGCTGGATCGACGGGAGTTCGTGAAGACCGCCGCCGCGGGCGGACTCGGCCTCGTCTTTGGCGCCGCCGCGCCCGGCGCGCCCGGCGCGCCCGAGCAGGGGCAGATCTCCGTACCAGCGGGTAGCCTCTTCGCCGCGCCGCCCCTGGAGACCGTGCGTATCGGATTCGTCGGCGTCGGACACCAGGGCTCGAGCCACGTCGCAAACTTCTTGAAGATCGAGGGCGCCGTGGTCACGGCCATCTGTGACATCGTCCCGGAGAAGGTCGAGACGATGCAAACGCTCGTCACCGCCGCCGGCCGCCCCCGCCCTGCCGGCTACTCGCGCGGCCCCGAGGACTTCCGGCGGATGTGCGACGAGGAGGACCTCGACCTCGTGTTCACTGCCACGCCGTGGGAGTGGCACGCTCCTGTGTGTCTTGCGGCGATGCGGACCGGAAAGCACGCCGCCACGGAAGTGCCCATGACGGTCACCTTGGACGACTGCTGGGAGCTCGTCGAGGCGGCCCAAAAGACGCGGCGGCACTGCGTCATGATGGAAAACGTCTGCTACGACCGCCCCGAGATGATGATCCTCAACATGGTCCGCCAGGGGGTGTTCGGCGAGCTGCTCCACGCGGAGTGCGGTTACCTGCACGATCTTCGAGAGCTCAAGCTCACGGACTATTACGAGGGCCGCTGGCGGATCAGACACTCGATCCGACGCAACGGCGACCTCTACCCCACCCACGGCCTCGGGCCCGTGGCCCAGTGCCTCGACGTGAACCGCGGAAATCAGTTCGCCCATCTCACCTCGATAGCCTCGAGCTCGAGGGGGCTGAACCGCTGGGCCGCCGAGCACATCGGACCGGACAGCGCCGTGGCGCGTCAGGGGTACGCGCTGGGCGACGTCGTCACGAGCCTGATCCGGACCGTGGCCGGCCAGACCATCGTGATCACTCACGACACCAACTCACCGCGCCCGTACAGTCGCAACCTCCTGATTCAAGGTACGAAGGGCCTCGTCCAGAAGTATCCGGACCCGAAGATCCACGTCGAGGGGCGCAGTCCCGCCCATCAGTGGGAGGACCTGGAGCTGTATCGCGCCGAGTACGAGCACCCGGTGTGGCGGGCGCTCGAGGAGCGCTCGCGCGGCGCGGGGCACGGCGGGATGGACTACATCGAGGACTACCGGCTCATCGAGTGTCTGCGCGCCGGCACCCCCACGGACATGGACGTCTACGATGGCGCCGCGTGGAGCGCGGTGTCGGAGCTGTCCGAGCGCTCGATCGCGCGGGGGAGCCGGCCGATGGAGTTCCCCGATTTCACGCGGGGTGCCTGGAAGACCCGCCCTCCGCTCGGGATCACCGCGCCTAGCCCCTAGCCCCCGCCCCGGGGAGGTTGGTGGAGGCTAGTGGAGGCGACCCCCACCAACCTCCCTACGGGTTTGGGGGTTGGGATGCGGCTGCCCCGTTATTAAGGCGTGTACATGAGTAGTCCACCGTCATGCCCGTCTGCGTCGGAGAGTAGACTCATGCACCGCATTGCCTTGCCTCATCTCGTGCTGATGTGTGCGATGTCGGCGCTCCCCCTCCCCCTCCCCCACCGCATCGGTGCGCAGCAGCTGGGCGACCCGACCGCAAGCCGGGCCCCGCGATTCCTCCTGGCCATGGCCGAGCGATCCAAGCCGGTACCCGTCGATCTGAAGCGATCGGCGGTCTTGCGCCAACCGCTCTCGCTCGCGTTCGACGGGGCCACGCTCAAGGAGGCTCTGGCGGAGATCTCCCGGCAGGCGGGACTCAGCCTGGTCTACGCCGACGACGTGTTGCCGGTCGCGACGCTCGTGAACCTGCGCGCGGAGCACATCACCGTAGCCGCTGCGCTGATGGACGTCCTGCTCGATGCGGGCGTTGACGTCGTGTTCACGCCGGAGGGGCGGGCCACGCTGGCGAAGCGGCCGGCGGGCCCCGCCCTGCAGCTGGGCACGATCACGGGGACGGTGACCGCGTCGGAAACCAGGGCTCCCCTGGCGCGCGCCACGGTGGTCGTCGTCGGGACGCGTCTCTCCGCCGAGACCGATGCCACGGGACGCTATAGCATCAGCGCCGTGCCGGTGGGGACGCATCGCGTGCGGGCCCGGATGCTCGGCTACGCACCCGTCGATACGAGCGTGGTCGTCGAGGACAACCAAGAGACGGCGCTCGATTTTCAGCTCAAGGCACACGCGATCGAGCTGGAGGCGGTCGTCGCCGTGGGCTATGGGGAAAAGCGCCGCGAAGATCTCACCGGAGCTGTGACGACCGTTGGCCCTGAAGTCCTGAATGGACAACCGATCACCAACACCGTGGCGGCACTGCAGGGCGCGATGCCTGGATTGATCGTGCAGCGGTCTGGGGGGCAGCCGGGGGTGGAAGACTTCGATCTGAATCTGCGGGGTGTTTCATCGGTCAATGCAGGAGATAACAATGCAGCGAATACTCCTCTGGTTTTGATCGACGGGGTCCCCGGCAAACTTGATCTGCTGAACCCCGCGGACATCGAATCGATCACGGCGTTGAAGGATGCCGCTGCGTCGATCTACGGCGCGCGGGCGGCCGACGGAGTGCTGCTGGTCACGACCAGGCGCGGCACGCGCACGGCGCCGACCTTTACCTACAGCAACAACACAGCCGTCACCAGGTTAACGGGAATGATGGATACGCCCAATAATTATCAGATGGCGGTCATGGATAATGAGGCAAACATCCACAACGGGGCGGCGCCGATGTACACCCCGGATCTGCTCAACCGGGTCCGCATCGGCGATCCGACTCCCATCCCGCACCCGATCTACGCGAGCTCGGGGTGGATGCTCTTCTTTACGAACACTGATTGGCGCAAAGCCGTGTTCGAAAACGGCTTCGAGCAGAAGCACACGCTGTCGGTCTCGGGCGGCGGCCAGAATTCCACCTACTACGTGTCGGCGGCTTATTCGGATCAGAACGGCGTGATTCGCTACGCGAACGACAATAACAAACGCTATCAACTCAGGCTGAATTACGACTACGATTTCTCCCGGCGCGTCCGTCTGGAATCACGCCTCGGCGTAGAGAATCAGGACCGGTCGGACATCGGCGGCCTTAGCCACGCTTCCTGGTGTAGCTGCCCCTGGCTCGTCGTGGAAGCGATCTTTGGGATGCCCAATCATCCGGTCTACACGGAGAGCGGTCAGCACTTTTTTGCGCAGGGTGGCTGGGGCAACGCCGTGGCTCAAGCGAAGGAAGCCGCGACGGCCATGTTTGCCACGCGGAACGTCAATACCAATTTCAAATTGATCGTCGAGCCGCTGGATGGCCTGAAGTTGAATCTCCAGTCCGGCATCGATTACCGCTCGGACGACAACACAGACATCGGCAAGTCCTTCCCGTTGTACCGGTGGGATAACAGCAGCATCGCCTACTATTCCATAACGAATCCCGATCAGAACTGGGTCGGTCGGTACAATTCGACCACAATACACCGGAACTACGTCGGGTATGCGCAGTTCACGAGAACGTTTGCGGACCGGCACGCGGTCGAGTTGATGGGCGGCATATCGCACGAAGACGACGACGTGGACTGGTTCCAGGCGGGCCGATACAACTTTGCGAACCAGGACGTGTGGGGCCTCAATCTCGGGGGGACCGACAACACGTGGACCGGCGGCGGCGGCTCGCAGTGGGCGATCCGATCGCTCTTCTCCCGCTTGAGTTACGGGTTCAACAACAGGTACCTGCTCGATGCCACGCTGCGCTATGATGGCAGCTCCCGCTTCCGCCCTGAAAAGCGCTGGGGATTTTTCCCGGGCGTGTCGCTCGCCTGGCGGATCTCCGAAGAGCCCTTTGCGCGCCGCCACCTCGGCACATTCACTGATCTGAAGCTGCGCGCCTCGTACGGCGAGACCGGGAATCAGGAGGGCATCAACCTGTACGACTACCTGCAGCTGATCACCATCGGCCGTGGGGTTCCGTATCCGTTCGGAGCCGGTGGCCAGGATCAATCGGCATTTCTGTCGGGCATGGTTTCGAAAGACAGAACGTGGGAGACGATCGCTACGACCAACGTGGGATGGGACGCCACGCTGTTGTCATCCCGCCTCAACGTGACGTTCGACTACTTTGTCAAACGCAACAAAGACATGCTGGTGCCCGTCACGTACCCCGCCTTGCTAGGGGCAACACCGCCGTTCTCAAACGCGGGTGAGCTCAAGGCCTGGGGCTTCGAAACATCGGTTGGATGGAAAGGAGCGATCCGGGGGCTGCAGTATTCGGCACGGATATCGCTCAGCGATGCCCAGAACAAGGTCGTGAACTATGGCGGCCAGGACACCTATGTCCTGGGCTACAACTTTGTACGCCAGGGCTATCCGGTGAACACGTATTTCGGCTACGTGTTCGACGGCTTGATCCGCACGCAGGCCGAGCTCGATGCGTATAAACTGCTCGGCGGCGTTCCCGGCGACATCGGGATCGGCGACGCGCGGTACAAGGACATCAACGGCGATGGCAAGATCAGCCTATACGGGGACAGTCCCGGTCAGGACGGTGATGTCGTCAATCTGGGGAATCTCGCGCCGCGGTACACCTACGGGATAAACCTGAACGCCGGATGGAAGCGGTTTGATCTCAGCGTTTTCTTCCAGGGGGTGGGCAAGCGGACGCTCTTCCGGGACGGTGACTACCGCATGCCCTGGAGTGATTGGTGGAGACAACCGCCACTGTTCTACTATGGCCAAACCTGGAACGAAGATCGCCCCAACGCTCCCTATCCGCGTCTCACGCACGGCAACATCAGATTCTGGAATTACCAGCCGTCGTCGTTGCAGGCGATCAATGCGGCTTACCTGCGGTTGAAGAATCTGCAGATCGGGTTCTCCCTCCCGGAGCGTCTCATCGCGCGGGCTCGAATGACGCGAGCGAGAGTCTATTTCAGTGGGTTTGACCTGTGGGAGAAGCACCATGTGAAGGGCGGCTGGGATCCTGAATCGCCCGCGCTTGGCTTCAACTATCCATTCCAGCGGCTGTACTCCTTCGGCTTGGATATCACCTTCTAATGGGGCGCCCATTCATGAACCGGCTCGCTGTCACATATACGGGCGCCCTCCTCATGCTGGCGCTGGGCTGCAAAGACCTGAATCTCGGCCCGAAGGATCAAGTCTCGGATGCCTCGTTCTGGAAGAACCCGGATCAGTTCCGACTCGCTGCCAACGATTTCTATTTCGCGCTGCGAGGAGCCCATAACTACACTGAGATTAATTCGGATATTGCCACGGGCAGCGGGAGCACGGAAATGTCGTCAGTGAGCAATGGGTCGTATTTGCCGGCGGCGAATTCCGACCTGTGGAACAATGCATACGCGGGGATCCGGGCGACCAATTATCTGCTCGATAAAGCCGCGCAATCGGGGCTGGGACCACAAATCGATCGCTGGGTAGGCGAGGCTCTGTTCTTCCGGGCGTATCACTACTGGAATCTGGTGAAGACGTACGGCGGTGTGCCGCTGATCACCACGGTGCTCGACGTCACCTCGCCGGAGGTGTACACACCGCGAGCGACGCAACAAGCGGTCATTGATCTCATCATTGCCGACCTCGACAACGCCGTGCCGAAGCTCCTCAAGCAGAGCGAGCTCAGCGGCGACGAGATGGGCCGCGTGACGCAAGGCGCGGCGCTCGCGCTGAAGGCCCGGGCCGGGCTGTACCAGGGTACTTGGCGGAAGTACCACGCTGAGGGAGATCCCGCGGCGATGCTCACGGCGGCGATCAATGCCGCGGAGCAACTGATTACGTCAAATGAGTACGATCTGTATACCGACCACGGCACAGACAGCAGTTACAAGTTCCTGTTCATCCTGCAGGGCGATGATAGTAAGGAAGTGATCTTGGCGAGACGGTATTACGCGGGTCGCGCCACCCACAACTGGACCCGCGAGCTGTGGTTCAATTACATGATCCCCACCAAAACGCTGGCGGACCTGTACCTGGCCACGGACGGGTTACCCATTGCCACCTCGCCGCTGTTCAAGGGATACGACTCGCTGACGAGTGAATTCCAGAACCGCGACCCGAGAATGGCGATGACGTTCGTCGTCCCCGGCAGCGACGTCTTCCAGGAGAGTGGGTTCCAGCCGGTCTTTCCGGGTTTCTCGGGCAGTAACGCGACCCGCACCGGCTACATGCTGCGCAAATTCCTGGACGAAACGGTTGAGGCGACGCAGTTCGCCGGTCAGTACGACTTCAAGGAATTTCGCTACGGAGAGGTATTACTGATCCTCGCCGAAGCGTTGTACGAGCGGGACGGTCTCATCTCCGATGCCGACCTGGCCAGAACGATCGGTCTGCTGCGGGCGCGGGTGGGTATGCCGGCGCTGACGAACGGCTTCGTCACGAGCAACGCGTTGAACGTGCTCACGGAGATCCGGAGAGAGCGGACCGCGGAATTGGCATTCGAGGGATTCCGGCGTGACGATCTACGCCGCTGGAAAACGGCAGAAACGGAGATGCCACAGGCTCTTCGCGGCGTGAAGTTCGTCGGCACGGAATATCAGCAACGGTATCCCACGCTGGTGATCGGGACGGACATCCAGGTTGACGCCAACGGTTTCATCGTGTCAGAGGCTGCCGTCTCACGCCAATTCCTCCCCAAGCACTATCTCGATCCAATTCCCTTGCAGCAGATTCAATTGTCACACGGGACGCTCACCCAAAATCCGGGATGGTGATGCGCCGGATCCTCGCGGCCTGTTGCCTCTCCTGTCTGGTCGCCACCCGAGTCCAGGCGCAGGACGGACAGGAGCGCCGCGCGCAAATCGCTCCCGGCACAGTCCCCGTCCCGCCGTACCATTTCCAACCCGAATACACATTCGATGCTCCTGGAGACCCGCTACGGTGGTCGCGGCAGCCCAGGGGGCTGAATGTGTCGTTCGCTTCTACGGATCAGGCGTACTTCAGAAGCGAGGTGCCCGACTTGCCACAGCCATCCCAGCTGTGGGAAGCAACCGGATGGAAAGGCGAACGGTTGAATACCGAGCTGGTCGTCTGGTCACCGGATACCGTGAATCAGATCCGCGCCGCCGTCAGCGATCTCGTCAACGGGAGCGGACGCATTCTGGCCGGCGCCAATGTGCACGTGTCTCTCGTTCGCTATGTCGTATCGAACTACCCCTACGGTGCCAACGAGGTGAGCTGCGGGGCGACAGATTCGAACCCGCCCTATCTCATGCCGGACCGGCTGGAGCCGTTCCAGCGGTTCGATCTGCCCGCGAACACTGCCAGGCCGATCTGGCTGTCCCTGGACATTCCGGCCGGCACGGCACCCGGCCTGTACCGGGGGACGATTGCAGTCAGCTCCGAGAAGGGTAGCGCGACGCTGCGGGCCCAAATCACCGTTCAAGCCCGGACGTTGCCCCCACCCGGTGATTGGAAGTTCAGGTTGGATTTATGGCAGAATCCCTGGGTCATCGCATGGTACTATCACGTCGCGCCCTGGTCGGACGAGCACAAGGCGCTGCTCAAGGAGCATCTCCGGCTCTATGCGGATGCAGGTGGGAAATACATCACCACCTACGCCGTCCACTCCCCGTGGTCCGATAACTCCTACATGATCGAAGGGAGTATGATCGAGTGGACCAAGCGGGTGGACGGGACATGGAAATTCGATTACGACATCTTCGACCAATACGTGCAACTGGCGATGGCCGCCGGCGTGAACAAGGCGATCACGATCTATACGCCGCTTCCCTGGGGGAACAGGTTCCGCTACTTGGACGAACGATCGGGAAATTACGTCTACGAGACATGGGCACCGGACTCCGCGACCTTCGCGTCGGTCTGGCCTGTGTTTCTCGGCGATCTCAAGCGCCACCTGCAGCAGCGCGGCTGGTTCGACCGCACCTATCTCGGCATCAATGAAAACGAATTGCCGCACACGCTGGCCGCGATCCGCATGATCAAGGCGCATTCCCGGGCCTGGAAGATCACCTACGCGGGGAACTGGCACACGGAGCTGGACTCGCTCCTCAACGATTACTCTCCGATCATCACCAGCGAGCCGAGCCAGCAGGAGGTTCGAGGCCGTTCCGCACGGGGGTCCACCACCACCTATTACGTTTGCTGCACCCCCCAGAAGCCTAACACGTTTGTGTTCTCGCCGCCGATCGAAGGCCGTTATATCGGTTGGTATGCGGCGGCGTACGGGTATGATGGTTTCTTACGCTGGGCCTACGATGCCTGGCCGGCCGATCCGGTGCGGGATGCGCGCCATGCGTTGTGGCCCGCGGGAGATGAGTTTCTCGTTTATCCTGGAGCGAGCAGCAGTGTCCGGTTTGAAAAGCTGCGCGAGGGAATCGTCGATTATGAGAAAATTCGCATCCTGCGGGCGCTGGCATCCCGATCAGCGGATGGCACGATCAGACGGCAGCTCCAGCAACTGGACGATCAGTTGAGCACATTCGTGGGAGATCGCGATTATAGTAAACGGAATTACGATCAGACGAGAATCACGGAAGCCGTCCACACGGGGATGCGGATGCTGGAGGCGTTAAGCGAGCGCCTTGCGCGATAGCGGAGTGGTCTGTAGCGAAGCTCAGGATTACGTCCCCACCCACGAACTGATCCCCGCCGGTCCGGTTCCGACCGCGTTCGATCCGGATGGTGTCTATCCGTACGTCAGCTACTCGGAAACCTCCCACCGACCGGTGCTCAAGCGGTACCGGTTCGTCGCATTGGAGAATGACAGGATCAAGGTCGTGATTTGTCCCGACCTCGGCGGAAGAGTCACATCAATAGTTCATAAGGGATCAGGCAAGGAAGCGCTGTACGTTCCGGACGTCGTCAGGCCGACGCGCATTTTGCCGCGGTTCGGCTTTGTCGCCGGCGGCATCGAAGTGAGCTTCCCCATCTCGCATTCTCCCACCCAAAACGACCCGGTACTCTACGCCATCGAGCGAACGGCCGGGCGTGTGTACGTCACCTGTGGAGAGCGGGAATTGCGATTCGGCATGCAGTGGTCGGTGGAGTATTCGCTGGGTGCTGGCGATGATTTCTTGACGCAGCGCGCCGTCTTTCATAACCCCGGGGGTTCACCACACCCCTGGATGTCCTGGTCGAATGCTGCCGTGCCGGCCGCTCCGGATACGGAATTCCATTTTCCAAGCGGCGAGGTGCTATCGCATTCCTCCAAGCTGGAAACCATCGATTGGCAGGAATCAGGGCCCAAGCGCGAGTCGGATATAAGGGAAATGACGGGCTTCTTTTGGAAGACGAAGGCTGCCAACGCGTTTGGTGCCTTTACGCCGTCACGAGGGACCGGGTTGTATCACATTGCCGCTGCAGCGATCTCGCCGGGAATGAAATTATGGAGCTATGGCGTCGGGAAAGATCGCGCCTGGGCCACCCTGAGTACTGCAAGAGACGACCCCTACGTCGAGATCCAGGGCGGACCCATGGGTGATCAGTCCATAAAGCTGGAGTTACAACCTAAGGAAACCCGATGGCACTCGGAGTTTTGGATCCCTTCAGACAAGGCCTTGGATATCCACGCGTTGAAGGTGCCGAAGGTAGAGCTCAGACCGCTGAGCGAAGTTCCGCTGTTCGATTGGGCGCGGGAAGCTGAAGTTCAGGTATGGAAAGATCTCCTGCGAGCTCATAAGACTAAAGGAAGGCGACCAGAGCCCCCTGAGATTCATCAGTGCCTTTGGGCCCCCTCCGGAATGGAACACATGGACGTTGCTTTTAGGTGGGCGATCAAGACTACCAAAGGTGACAAGACAGAATTGTGGAAATGTCATTACGGGACCTGGCTCGCCGGAACAGGAAAGAAGAAGGAGGCTACTCACGTTCTGTCTACGAGCAGCCTAGGGGTCGCACGGGCGTTGTTGGCCAGGCTGCTTGAATTGGAAGGCGATCTCGAGCGTGCCAGCAAGGCCCTGGCATCTATTCAGGAGCCATGGCTGCGATTGCATCCGCAGGTCATGGTCGCGCGCGATACAGTGCTTCGCACATTGGGAACGCACACCCTGGACGAACGAGAGAATTGGTTAAACCAAGTAGCGGCACTACAGGATGAATGGGTAATAGAAAGGCGCGTACAGCTCTTGATTGATAAGGGTGAATTTCACAAGGCTAAACAACTCCTGCTGTCAGTTTCGTTTCAGAAGGTGCATCAGAGGTATGCCCGCACGGCATTGTGGAATCAGTTGTGCGAACAACTACGTGAACCTTGCCTGCCCATCCCCGCCGAGCTGGGAGAAGATCAGTTAGCCCCGTTTGGTGCCTATCGGGAGTTTGGATGAACCGCCGCACGTTCGTCTCCGCGGGCATGGCCACCGCCTTCGGAGGCGGTGCGCTGACCCAGCGCTCGCGACCCCCACGCCCGCGTCCCACACCGCAGCAGCTCGCCTGGCAGCGGGCCGAGCTCGCGATGTTCGTTCACTTCACGGTCAACACCTTCACCGATCGCGAATGGGGCGACGGCACCGAGGATCCCCGCATCTTCAACCCGACCCGCCTCGATGCCCGGCAGTGGGCGCGCACGGCCAGGACGGGTGGGTTCCGCACGATGATCCTCACCGCCAAGCACCACGACGGCTTCTGCCTGTGGCCGACGGAGACCACGAATCACTCGGTGCGCGCGAGCCCCTGGCGCGAGGGACGGGGCGATGTGGTGCGCGAGTTCGCGGACGCCTGTCGCGCGGAAGGACTCGGCGTCGGACTGTACCTCTCTCCGTGGGATCGGCACGAGCCGTCCTACGGCGACTCCCCGCGCTACAACGACGTCTACGCGCGACAGCTCAGCGAGCTGCTCACCCGCTACGGGCCCATCGTGGAAGTCTGGTTCGATGGTGCCAACGGTGAGGGACCGAACGGAAAGCGACAAACCTACGACTGGCCGCGCGTCCATGGGCTCGTCCGCACGCTCCAACCGGACGCGCTCATGTTCTCGGACGCGGGGCCCGACATCCGCTGGATCGGTAACGAAAGGGGGATCGCCGGCGATCCGAACTGGTGCACGGTCGATCCCGCCGCCGTCCCCTACCCCGGCATCGGCGGCGATGCCGTCATCCGCGAGCTGCAGCACGGAGATCCGCACGGCAGCGTGTGGCGGCCCGGGGAGGCCGATGTGTCGATCCGCCCGGGGTGGTTCTGGCACACGAGCGAGGACGAGAAGGTCCGGACAGCGGAGAACCTCGTCGAGCTGTACTGCTCGAGCGTGGGGCGGAACGCCGGGCTTCTCCTCAACGTCCCTCCTACGTCCGAAGGACTGTTTCACGCCACGGACGTCGCGCGGATCGCCGAGTTCGCCGAGCGGCTGCGCACTATGTTCGCGACGAACGTCGCCGCGGGGGCGCGGCGGACTGCAAGCGACGGAGGAAAGGGCGACGTGAAGACGGGATGGGTGGAGCTCGAGCTGGCGCACCCCGCCACGTTCGACATGGCATGCTTGCAGGAAGCGATCGAGTACGGGCAGAGCGTGGCGCGCTACTCGCTCCAGGCGTGGACCGGAGCTCGGTGGACGACGCTCGCGCGCGGGACGACGATCGGCCACAAGAAGCTCGATCGCTTTCCCGCCGTCACCGCCAGCCGCGTGCGGCTGACGATCGACGCGGCGGTCGACACGCCGCGCATCGCGGACCTGGCGCTGTACCGCTTGACGTAGGTGCGCTGCACGCTGCGCTCCTACCTTTCCGCGATCCCCGAGATCCTGGCAATACGTCCGTTGCTCAGGCGCGACAATCAGTTCCCAGGTGATTTTGAGGCCGAGCGGTCGGGGCCGTGGCGGCGACGCAACACCTCGGATTGTGTCCTATCTCACGTGTGTTTCGGTCTGGGACTTGCGACCGCTTCGCGCGGAGCTCGCACGTCGTCGTCGAACGTTTCCCGTCCCACCCCGCCGCGCCTGGAGAGAAGCATGAGCCCTACCACCACCCGTCGAGTGTCGCTTCTCATCACGATCGTTACAGCCACGCTCGGACCGGCGGCGCGCCTCGCCACGGGGCAGACCGAGGGCTCGATCCGTGGAACGGTCGTCTCCAGGGCCGACCAGCATCCGATCCCGGACGCGCGCGTGTCCGTGGCGGGCGCCAATCGGACGGCCGTGACGAATCAGAACGGTGAGTACGTGATCTCGGACGTTCCGGTCGGCACGTATCGCGTACAGGTGCGAATGATCGGTTTCGGCGAACGGACCGACACGGTCACGGTGACGGCCGGAGAGGTTGCAACTGCGCACTTCTCGCTCGAGCCGAGGGCGAGCGTTCTCGATGCCGTAACGGTCACCGCCCTTGGGATCGAGCGGACCCAGCGCGAGACGCCGTACGCCATGAGCCAAGTCAACGCGGCAGAGCTGACGAAGGCCAGCCCCCTCACCGTGCAATCCGCGTTGTACGGGGAGGTGCCCGGCCTCAAGATCCAGCAGAACGCCTCCGGGCCCACCGGGGGGACGAACATCACGATCCGGGGCATCAAGTCGATCCTTGGGAACAATCGTCCGTTGGTCGTGGTCGACGGCATCCCGATCCGGGACGACAGCTCAGGCTACAGCGACGTCGGGTGGGTGTACGACCGCGACCTGGGCACGGGTATCAACGACATCAATCCGAACGACATCGCGTCGGTGAACGTGCTGAAGGGCGCAAGCGCGTCGGCGCTGTACGGCTCCCAGGCGGCGAACGGCGTCATCCTGATCACCACCAAGCAGGGCGTGAAGAACACCGGCCTGGGGATGGATTTCAGCTCGTCGTCGCTGTTCGACAACGTCGCCTATGTGCCGGACTACCAGAACGAGTACGGCGGAGGCATCAACGGATTGATCCTCCGTTTTCGGCCCAACGACGGCGAGTTCATGATCGACCCGGTGACGGGTACCCCGTACGCCGCCTACGGGGGGGGTATCGGCGCCGCGCACAGCTGGGGTCCCCCGATGCGAGGACAGATGGTCATGTGGTGGGACGGGACGATGCGTCCGTTCACGCCGCAGCCCGACAATTACCGGGATCTCTATCAGAACGGGCGCACCCTCGAGAACAGCGTGTCGTTTTCCAATGCCACCGATCGCAGTCGCTATCGCCTCGCGTACACCAGGAACGAGTGGACCGGCACGTTCCCGGGGGCTCAACAGTCCCGCAACACCGTGAGTCTCACCGGCGACCTGCACCTGTCGGACAGGCTGCGGGCGAATCTCACGTTCAACTACTACGACAAGGCACTCACGAATCCGCCGCCCAAGGTGTACGTCGCGTTCTCCTTCCCCCGATCGCTCAAGACGGACTTGCTGCGGCAGGACTACAAGACCGCCGCCGGGTACATGACGACGTCTCGTGACTACCCTCGCCTCCACACCACGGAAGAGCAGCTGATGCGGGAGGTGTTGTGGGAAGGGCTTCAAAACCGCTACGAGGTGGGACAAGACCGGCTGGTAGGGTCGCTCAGATTGAACTACGCGTTCGCCGACTGGCTGACGCTCCGGTTGCAGGGGGGGACCGACTACGCGGACAACACGATCGAGTACGACCAGCGGACGTCGCAGCCCGCGAGCCTCGGGCCGTCAGGTGGGTACCAGGTGCGGCGGCGGCAGGATCGCGTCCTGTATGGCGACGTGCTGTTGAGCGCGCAGCGTACGCTGACGCCCGCACTGGGCCTCAGTCTCCAGGTCGGCGCCGCGACGACGCGGAACCGCACCGGTGAAACGGCGGCGTGGACCAACGGTGGACTGGTCGCCGAGAACTGGTTCAGCGTGAACAACTCGTCGAGCACGCCGGGTCAGTACGCGGGGCGAGCCGCAGACCGCACGGACGGGGTGTTCGGCAGCGCGACCCTCTCCTATCGCGATTTCCTCTACCTGACCGCCACGGGGCGGAACGACTGGACCTCCACGCTGCCGCCCGAGAGCAACTCGTACTTCTATCCGTCGGTCGGGGCGAGCTTCATCTTTAGCGACGCGTTCCGGCTTCCCTCGCAGATCTCCTCAGGCAAGGTCCGCGTCAACTACGCGGAAGTGGGACGCGGCGCACCGCGCTACCTCGCGAACAACGTCTACAGCTTCACCAGCTGGGACGGCGGCGTGCTCCTCAACAGCTTCTCCACGACCGTCCCCCCGCTGGCGTTGAAGCCCGAACGCAAGCAGGAAACCGAAATCGGGCTCGAGATGGGTTTCCTCGACGAGCGCTGGCACGTGGATGGCTCCTTCTATCACCAGCGTAACGTGGACCAGATCATCCCGCTCGCCATCGCCGCGAGTTCGGGAGCCACCAACGTCGTCGTGAACGCCGGCCTCATGACGAACACAGGACAGGAGCTGCAGCTCTCCGGACTTCCCATTCGCACGGGCGACTTCCAGTGGAGCACCACGGTGAACTTCAGCCGGAACCGGAACGAGGTCCGGCGGCTCGCGGCCGGGCTCGAGACCCTCGTGCTCCAGAACTTCGAGGACAACCTCTACATCGAGGCGCGACCCAACCACCCGTTCGGCGAGATCTACGGGTACGACGTCCGGCGCGCACCCGGCGGCCAGAAGATCGTGGACCAGAACGGCTTCTACGCCAAGAGCGACACGCTGAGTCTGGTCGGCAACATCATGCCCAACTGGCTCGGCGGCCTGAACAACACGTTCCAGTACAAGGGCTTCTCCCTGTCGCTCCTCTTCGACGTTCGCATGGGCGGCAACTACGCCAGCATGTCGGACTATTACGCGCTCGCCACCGGGAGGGCCAAGGAGACGCTGTTCGGTCGCGACCAGGCGCACGGCGGGCTGCCGTACTACATCGACCCCGCCGGGAACTACGTCCAGCTCCCGAGTCACGACGCCGTCGCGCCAGGCGGGGCGATGGTGTTTCACGACGGGATCATCCTGCCCGGTGCAAATGAGGTGCTCGACGCGAGCGGCAACGTCGTCGGCTACGCGCCGAACGACCACCTGGTGCCCGAGTGGGAGTACTACGAGACGAACTTCGACTGGAAGAATCAGGGGATCTATCCCCGGGTCGTGTACAAGAACAACTACATCAAGCTGCGCGAGCTGACGCTGAGCTTCGACCTGCCAGCCGCGTGGGCGCGGCACGTTCCCGCCCGAAATCTCCGGCTGTCCATCATCGGCCGGAATCTGTTCTACCTGTACAAGACCGTCCCCAACATCGACCCCGAATCCGCCACGTCCACCGTGGACTACCGGCAAGGGCTGAACGACTACGGCGCCTACCACCCGACGACACGCAGCATCGGGTTCAAGATCACGGGCTCGTTCTGAGATGAGGACGCCAATGACAGACACCATCGCAAGGACCGCTCGTCTCCTGGCGCTCCCGGTGATCGCCCTCGCCTCGGCGACGGGGTGCCGGGATGCGTACGACTCGCTGTTCCTGGACCCGGACAAGTCCACGACGGCACGGATCGAATACGTGTTCACTCAAGGCCTCATCGACACGGACTTCCCGATTCATTACGGTGAATGGTACTGGCAGGTCTACAACAACGTCGCCACGTGGGCGCAGGTGTCGGGCACCGTCAATGACGTGAACATGATGCGGCCCGTCAGCGATCAGTGGCAGAACACGTGGATCGACTACTACACGAAAGCCGCGATGGACATGCGGGAAATCCGCGTCCTGTACGACGCGCTCCCGGAGGGCCAGAAACCCAGCTACGAGGTGTACGTTCACCTCGCCCAGATCGTGAACGCGTTCGCGACGGCGCGGACCACCGACCTGTGGGGCGACATCCCGTACTCCGAGGCGTTCACCGCGCGCCAAGCGGTCGGCCAGAACCTGTTTCCGAAGTTCGACTCCCAGGCGTCGGTGTACGACGCCATCCTGGCGGACCTGAAAGGCGCCTCGGACGCGCTGGCGAGTCTGACCGTCGTGCACCCCGCGCTGGCGACGCAGGACCTCCTGCTCGAGGGAGACGTGATGGGCTGGCGGGTGTTCGCCAACTCCCTGCGGCTGCGCCTGGCCATGCGGCTGTCGGAGGTGGATCAGCCCAAAGCCCAGGCCATCGTGCAGGAGATCCTCGGGAGCCCGACCGCCTACCCGTTGGTGGAGACCAACGCGCAGAACGTCGCCTGGTACATGGATCGCACCTGGATCTTCGACCACAATTCCCTGGGGAACCGCAGCCGCGCGACGAGCGAGCTGCCGCAAAAGGTGTGGGCGCCGAAGCTGATGCTCGATATGATGGTCACGAACAATGATCCGCGCCTCCGAGTGGTGTTCGACACCGTGTTCCACGATACGAGTGCCACGCCCCGCTACGTGGGCCTCCCGTCGTCGCCCGACGCGCAACCAGCGACGGTCGACAGCACGCGCTTCTCGCGCCTCAACGTGTGGATGTTCCGTCGCAACGACATGTTCCCCGGGTATGTGATGACGGCGGCGGAAGTGTCGTTCTTGAAGGCCGAGGCGTACATGCGCGGCTGGGTTGCCGGCGGGGCGGCGGCGGCACAGGCGGCGTACGAAAACGGTTTGCGTCAGTCGATCACGATGTATTACGACACCTACAACGCGAACACCCTGGCGCCCGACGTCGCGGCCCCCTCAGATTCCGCCGTCAGCGTGTTCCTCAGCGACTCCACGGTGATCTACGACGGGACGCTCGAGCGCATCGCCACACAGAAGTGGATCCACTTCGGGATCGTGCAGCCGTACGAGGCATGGGCCGAGCTCCGACGCACCGACTACCCCGTACTCCCGCCCGACCAGCTCGGCGGGCGGCCGCTCCAACGGACCGTCCGCATCGTATACCCGTCTACCGAGATCACGAACAACAGCCGGAACTACGAGGTTGTGCGGGCGAAAGACACGCCGACCACGCGCGTTTGGTGGGACGCGAGGTGAGCTACGGAAGCGCGGGCGGGTACAAGAGCTGCGCCCGATGCGATAGAACCACATCGCCCGGGAGCTTGCGCAGCAGCTCACCGTAGCGCGCGCTCCCGTCCGCATACGCGACTCCGGCGCGCTCGAGCAGCAGCACCGCCCAGTCCGACTCGGCCGGCGCGATCTGCTGGCCGGGCCACTTGAGCGCCGTGTCGGCGTAGGGCACGAGGTAGGCGAGCGCCTTCCGGATGCTCCCCCCGCTACCCGGCGCCTCGTAGGACCAGAGGTCCACGCCCACGGTGCGCGCCAGCTCCGCCAGGCGGCACAATCCCTCGAGGTTCATCGCGCTGTAGGAGAGCGAGCGGGTACGGACCAGCTCGAACGGCTGGCGGCCGTCGGCCGTGACCTGAGCGCCGATCCGCCGGGTCTTGCTCACCTCGAGCGTGGAGCGCGCGAGCGCGCTGTCCCCGGTGAGCAGCGCCAGCGCCGCGATCTGTGCGTCGTACCACGTCCCGTGATTGTTGCGCGCGGCTGCTTCGGCCTTCCCGATGTCACTGGTTCGCAGCCACTGGAGGTAGGCGGACATCCAGGCGCGCATCCCCTGCGCGTCCGAATCTCTCCAGCTCGGCGACCGCTCGAGCATACCGATCGCGTCCACCACGCCCACGAGCGACCGGCTCTCGATGATTCCCGCGGCGCGGCCGTCGGTCACTCCCGGAATCCCCTGCCCGTACCGCAGATGCGGATTCATGCGCGTGGCGGGAGCGAGGAACCACACGCGCAACAGCACCGCGGCGCGGTCCGCGTAGCGCTCGTCGCCGGTGAAGTAGTAGGCCAGTGCGAGTGTGCCGACGGCGCCGGTCAGCGCCCCGAGTCGCGGAGCGTCGTAGTCATTCCGGATCTGGGGGTTGCGCTCGCCGTCGCGGCGGATGTAGGGGAGGCCGTTCGGCTTGGTGGAGTCGGGCCACCAGTACGGCGCCATGCTCACATAGTCGTGCTTGTCGCCGCTCGGCGGCGTGCGCTGCTTGTCCATCACCGAGAAGGGCCCCGCCTTGAGCACCGCCTCGGCCTCCCTCACGAGCCGGTCGTAGGCCGGACGGAGCCTCGAGTCGCCGGCCGCGAGCCGCTGCTTCGCCCGGTCGAGGGCCTCGGCGCGCATCGAGTACACCCGGGGCCGTGCGGCGGTGGGCGTGGCCCGGAGCGGTGTTTGGGCCGCGGCGCTGGGCTGCAGGCCGAGGGAGCATAGGACGAGCGCGGCGGTACGCGGGGAAACGCGGGTAAACCCGCGGCTCGGCAGTGCCCGTAAACGGGCGCGCTCGGGTCGAACATCACGCCGGTTCACCGGCACGGCCGAGTCGCGGCTTGAGCCGCGGACTCGTGTCCCCGCGACCACCAGGGGCTTTGGGAATCCCGTTGCCGCAACACCCGCACCGCGGAGATGCTCCCCCGCCATACGCGCGTCATGGGGCGCCGACCCTGAGCGCGATACGAAGCGCGGCGGGCTCGAGCCCCTCGCCTTCAGCCGTCAGGGTGGCCGTCCCCGCGCGCTCCCCAGCCCGGAGGATTACGAGCGCCTTGCCGTTGAAGAGGTTCACACGATCGGCCTTGAACGATGCGTGGCTGATCTGGTCGCCATTGTCGACGCCCACGATCCGCGCATCACCGCTCACCCGGACACGCACCACCTGTTCAGCCGTCGGCACGGGGATGCCCGCGCGGTCGAGCACCTGCACCGTGACGAACGACAGATCATCCCCGTCGGCGCGGAGCTCGGAGCGATCGGGGGCGAGCGCGACGCGCACGGGCGGGCCGGCGGTTTTCACCTCCGCCGTCGCCATCACCGCCCCACCCTTGTGCGCCACCGCCCGCAGCGTCCCCGGTGCGTACGCGACGCGCCACATCAGATGGAACACATCGCCCTGCTTCCGCTTCACGCCGAGAGACGTGCCGTTCAGGAACAGCTCCACCTCGTCCGCGTTGGTGTAGGCCCACACGTCGATGGTGTCGCCCGGCGTCCAATTCCAGTGCGGAAAGACGTGCAGCATCGGACGGTCCGTCCACACGCTCTGGTACAGGTAGTAGGGGTCCTTCGGAAACCCGGCGAGATCCACGATCCCGAAGTAGGAGCTGCGCGCGGGCCAGTCATACGGCGTGGGCTCACCCAGGTAGTCGAACCCGGACCAGATGAACATCCCCGAAAGGAATGGGTACCGCTCGAACAGGCGCAGCGATTCTTCGTGCAGCGAGCCCCAGAATGCCTTCCGGTCATCATATGACGAGAGCCGGTAGTTCTTGTTCGGCTGAGGTCCGCTGTCCTTCACGTACGGCGTTGCGTAGCTGGCTACACTGTCGGAAGGCTGCTCGTAGACCCCGCGGCTGTTGAGCGCCGACATCGCCTCGGTGATGATGAGCTTCTCCCCCGGAAACTGCGCCGGAAGATTCGGCCAGGCCTCGTGGTGGTAGTTGTGGCCGAGCAGGTCGAGGGCGCCGGCATGAAACAGCGGGTTTGCCGGACTGCCGTTGTTGTTCGCTGACGTAATGGGCCGGGTGGGGTCGAGGCGTCGCACGATTCCGGCGAGCTCGCGAGCAATTGGAATCGCGGTCGTGTCGCCGTTGGTCCATTGCTCCATGACCTCGTTCCCGATGCTCCACATGAGGACGCTGGGGTGGTTCCGGTCGCGCCGCACCATGTCCGACAGGTCGCGCACGTGCCACGAGTCCCAGTCCAGGTGGTAGTCGTACTTGGTTTTCTCCTTCTTCCACATGTCGAACGCCTCGTCCAGCACGATGACGCCCATGCGGTCGGCGAGATCAAGCAGCTCCGGAGCGGGCGGGTTGTGCGACGTGCGGATGGCGTTGACGCCCATCTCCTTCATTATCTGGAGCTGCCGCTCCAGGGCGCGGGTGTTCACGGCCGCGCCGAGCGCCCCCAGGTCGTGGTGCAGGCACACGCCCCGGATCTTGAGCCGTTGCCCGTTGAGGATGAACCCGCGATCGACATCGAACGCAAAGTTCCGCACCCCGAACGACGTCGTATAATCGTCGCACAGCTGGCTCCGGCACGTCACTCGCGAGACGGCCCGGTAGAGATACGGGCGTTCCACCGACCACACCATGGGGTTCCTGACGACCAGCTCGTGCGCGATCTCCGTGAGGGAGTCCGCCGGGATCCGCCCGTCCGACGACGCGGCCGCTACCTCGTTGCCCGCGGCGTCGTACACGAGCGTCCGCAGCGTGATCGCCTGGTCGGTGTGCGACGCGTTGCGGATGGTCGTCCGCAGCGTCACGCGGGCCGAGCCCGAGCTCACCTCAGCCGTCGTGACGTAGGTGCCCCACTGATCGACGTGCACCGGATCGGTCATGACGAGGCGGACGTGACGGTAGATCCCGGAGCCCGAGTACCAGCGCGAGTTAGGCTGCTGCGAGTTATCCACCCGCACGGCGATCACGTTCCGTTCGCGACCGTAGCGCAGGTGCGGGGTCAGCTCGTAGCGGAAGGAGCTGTACCCGTAGGGCCGTTTCCCGAGGTAGTGGCTGTTGATCCAGACCTGGCTGTTCCGGTACACGCCGTCGAACTCGACGAACACCAGTTCGCCGGCATCCCGCTGTGCGACCGAAAAGGCCTTGCGGTACCACCCCACACCGCCGGGCAGCGCTCCCCCACCCGCTCCCGCGGGGTTCGTATCGCTGAACTGACCCTCGATGCTCCAATCGTGCGGCACATCCAGCGTGCGCCACCCGGAGTCGTCGAAGCCAGGCGCCTCGGCCCCGGACAGGTCCCCGAGGTGGAAGCGCCACCCGCGATCAAAGTCCAGCGTGCTCCGCTGAGCCGCCGCCGGCCACGGGGCGAAGAGCAGCGCGCAGAGGGCCGCGACGGCACCGCGCGCACGACGTGCGAGGCTTCGGCCTGAGTCACCTTTGGGCGCGACGCGGGAGGCCGTCACGGTGCTTTGAGAACCCGCGCCAGGTAGCCTCCTTCGTCGTCCTGGCGAAGCGCGCCTGGTCGGACGCCGTCCTCTACCGCTCCGCGTCGCCACGAATCATCCGCAGCGCGAATACCGTTGCGATCTGGCTCCCGGTCTTCGCCTGAAAGCGCACCGTCACCCTGGCCTTGCCACGGACCAGCTGTTGAGGAATGGGATACTCGACGTCGAAGAAGCGGTGCGGTTCGGTGAGGTGCAGCTCCTGGTCGGCCACGCGCCGACTGTCGACGTCGATCTCGAACTCCGCCGGCGTGCCGCGCCGGTCGCCGCTGTAATACGTCGCCAGCAGGATCATGGGATGCGCGGCATCCACCGGCACGTCATAGGAGAACCAGCTCGTCCCCCGCCGTCCCGGGCGGCCCAAGAGCCGCTGCGGGACCGCGCCCTCGTCGGCCTGGTAGTTGAACTGACGCTCGAAGACGACCTCTCCCGGCTGCAGCCAGGCGACTGTGGCGGCTTCGAGCTTCCGCAGCCGTTCCCCTGCGGCGGCGTATTCGGCCTGCTTGGTCTCCCATTCGGCCGGCGTGAATAGGTCCCAATACGTCGAGTACGTGCGCCGGTGCAGACGGAAGAACGGCTGAAACTCGACGTCACTCACTCGGGCCGCGGCATCGGGCTCCCGCCCCACCCCGTCGCTCTTGAACCGGCCGGGAGCGCCGGGGCCGGACTGCAGCCACGTCGCCACGGGCCGCTCGGCCGCCACGAAGACCGGGACCTTCGGCCCCTCTGCTTGGCCCTCCCCTCTCAGCCTTGCGGGCTCGGGCCCCAGATCCCCCGCGAGCACCAGCGGACCCCACATGAGCGACGCGCGGCGAGGATTGTCCGGAAGGGCCTCGAGGCGCAGCGCCTTGGGGAGGGCGAGTTCTACCACGTCGCCGGTTCTCCAAACTCGTTTCAGCTCCACGTACGAGCTCACATCGGGCTCGGAGTCTCGGTACTGGCTCCGGCGGCGCCGGTCGTCGGCGCGTGGCGGTTCCGCTGCCGCGACGGCCGCGACCAGCGTTTGGCCGTTGACCTTCGCCTGAAACCCTGAGCCGGCCCAGTAGGGACGGCGCAACGCCAGCGTGAATTCCCGCGGTGTACGAAGTTCGAGCGTGACCCTCGCCGTCTCGCCCTCGGGGAAGTCCGTCTGCACGGCCAGCTGCACGCCGGCCGCCGCCCAACCCGCGGTGGAGGGCGCGTACAGATTGACCCACAGTCGATCACCGGCCTCATAGTAGATCCCGTAGCCGTGGAGGGCGTGGCTCTCCATGCCCGTGCCCACGTCGCAGGTGAAGTCGCGGAGCATGTCCTGATACTCGTGGGTCACACCTTGATTGCCCCCACCCACCGGCACCATGTAGCAGACGCGGCCGTCCTCGGGGTCGATGGACGCGAGGATGTGGTTGAACAGGGCCCGCTCGTGGTAATCGGCGTATTGGGGATCGGGCAACACGGAGAACAGGCGCCTGGTCAGCTTGAGCATGTTGTAGGTGTTGCACGTCTCGCACGTCCGGCCGTCGCTCCAATCGCTCAGTTGGTCCGGCGGTCCGAAGTACTCGTCCTTGCCGTGGCCGCCGCTCGAGAAGCTGTGGTGCTGTACCACCTGGTCCCAAAAGAAGGTCGCGGCCAGGAGGTCCTCCGGCTTGCCGGTGTACGCGAACCGGGCCGCCGAGCCGATGAGCTTGGGCACCTGCGTGTTGCCGTGCGTGCCCGCGAGGTCGTCCTGATGGCGTCGCAGCGGCTCGATGAACGAGCGATGCTCGAACTGGTAGGAGAGGGCGAGCCAGCGCTCCTCGGCCGTGTCGGCGTAGAGATCGGCGAGCACCTCGTTCATGCCGCCGAACTCGGTATTCAGCATGTGCTGGAGCTGGGCGTCGTTCAATCCCGAGAGAATCTTCTCGGCCCACGCCGCGAACTTGGTCTCGACGTCCAGGGCCGTCTGGTTCCCCGTGTGGCGGTAGGCGTCGCGCAGACCGGCGTAGGTCTTGTGCAACGTGTACCACGGTGACCACTCGCCGTTCAGGTCGAAGGCGGCGGAGCGGATCTCCCCTCGGGCCAGGTCGCCGAAGGCCCTGCGGCCGCCCTCCAAAGCGCTCAGGTAGCCGTCCCCATGCTTGTCCTGTACCTGCTTCAGCTCCGCAACGACGTAATCGGCCCGGTCCTTGAAGCGCCGGTCTCCGGTGGCGGCCCACATCAAGCTCACGGCGGAGAGGTAGTGTCCCGCGATGTGTCCCGTGAGATTCCGGCCGCCACCATCCCAGCCGCCGTACGGCTCCGCTTGGGGCGCGAGGCCGGCGCGCTGGCGGTAATACGCCAACATGCGATCGGGCTCGAGCGCGAGCAGGTACCGCCGATCGAGCTCTTGCGCATGTTTGAGCGGCCCGCCCGTCAAGCGCACGGCGCTCAACGGGAGCGGCCGGGCCCGGACGACGTCGCGCTCCCTGGTATGCCGTGCGGCCGCTTCCCCCGGGGCGGCCAGGGGAAAGCCACCCAACAGGGGCAGGGCACCCGCCCCCAGACCGAGCTTGAGGGCGTTCCGGCGGGAGAGCGTCATGCAGAATCTCCATCTGGGTGTCCGTCGTCTGCAGCCGCGTCACCGCTCGGGGCCGCGTAGTAGCGTCGCACGAAGCGGCGGGGGTGATGTGTTTGGCGACGTTTCGGAGGAGCGTCGACTCCAGGGCGCCGATGATCTCGTAGATGTCCCGAATCCGATGCACGGGAAATCCATTCCTCCGCAAACACTGGCACCCCGTGACCCCTTGCGCAACCGCTGCGGCGCTGATGTATCAGTTGCTGCGTCGCCTCACGGCCGCGTCCCCGCTGCGAGCACCAACCGCGGTGGGCGCGGATCGTGCGCCTGGCAGCGGCCGGCGGTGGCGCATCGCGCCCCGGCACCATTCCGGAAACGACGGCGGCTGATAGACTTGTCTGCCATGCGATATCCCCTCCTCGTCGCCGCGCTGCTGGCGAGCCCGCTCGCCCTCGGCGGCGCGCAGACGGCGCGGAGCTTCACCCGTGCCGACACGCTGCGTGGCTCGTTCACGACGCCCGCGCGCGCCTGGTGGGACGTGACCTTTTACGATTTGCACGTCACGATCAGTCCGGCGGACTCGAGCGTTCGGGGATACAACGCCATCACCTACCGCGTCCTCGCTCCCGCTCCAGAGCTGCAGATCGATCTGATGGTGCCCCTCGAAGTCGACAGCATGGTCCAGGACGCTCGCGCCGTGACATTCCGGCGCGAGGGGAACGCCTTCTTCGCGACGCTCACAGCGCCGCAGCGCGCCGGCGAGGCGAAGACCATCACTGTCTACTACCACGGCCGGCCGCAGCCGGCCAGGCGGCCCCCGTGGGAGGGTGGCTTCACCTGGGCCACGGACAGCGTAGCCCGCCCCTGGATCGTCACCACCGACCAGGGGATGGGCGCCAGCGTGTGGTGGCCCAACAAGGACACGCAGGCCGACGAGCCCGACAGCCAGCGCGTGGCGCTCACCGTGCCCGATCCGCTGATCAACGTCTCCAACGGCCGGCTCCGCGCGACGACCCGCCACCCCGGCGGGACGACCACCTACGAATGGTTCGTCGAGAACCCGATCAACAACTACGCGATCGCCGTCGCGGCAGGCGGCTACGCGCACTACAGCGACGTGTTCGAGGGTGAGCGGGGGAAGCTGACGCTCGACTTCTGGCCGCTCAGCTATCACCTCGAGGCCGCGAAGCGGCAGTTCCCCCAAGCCAAGTCGATGCTCCAGTGCTTCGAGCACTGGTTCGGGCCGTATCCCTGGTATGAGGACGGGTACAAGCTGATCGAGGTGCCGAACACCGGCATGGAGCACCAGAGCGCCGTGGCGTACGGCAACGGGTACGCGAACGGCTACCGCGGGCGCGACGCCTCCGGCACGCGGCTCGGCATGCAGTGGGACTTCATCATCGTGCACGAGAGCGCTCACGAGTGGTTTGGCAACAATATCACGGCGAAGGACAACGCCGACATGTGGGTGCATGAGAGCTTCGCGAACTACGCCGAAGGGCTGTACACGGAGTGCCTCTTTGGGAAGTCGGCCGGCGCCCAGTACACCATCGGCATCCGTCGCGGCATCCGCAACGACCGCCCCGTCATTCCTGCTTATGGGGTGAACGATCAGGGCTCAGCCGACATGTACCCCAAGGGCGGGAACATGCTGCACACCATCCGCCAGCTCGTGGGGGACGATGAGAAATGGCGCGGCATCCTCCGCGGCCTGAATCGGACCTTCTGGCATCGGACGGTGATGGGGAAGGACATCGAGACGTACATCAGCGCCGCGGCTGGGATCGATCTGGCCCCGGTGTTCGACCAGTACCTTCGCACTACGTGGATCCCGGCGTTGGAGTACAGGATCGCGGGGCCGACCCTGTACTATCGCTGGGCCGACATCGTGTCCGGCTTCGCCATGCCCGTCAGGGTCGTCCTCTCGAGTGGCCGGTCCACGCTGTTGCACCCGACCGAGACATGGCAGCCGGCGAGGCTCGAGCCCGCCGACAGCGCGGCGTTCGCGGTGGATTCCAACTACTACGTGATCGCGCGGCCGCTACCTTGAGATCGCTGGCTGGAGCGCCCATGTCGTCTTGACTCTCTGCCAGCGCCCGTCAGCCCCGGAAATACAGGTACGCCGCGAGAATCAGCACCAGCACGACGCCTGAGGCGATCACGTCGCCCCGGTTCCAGCTCGCGCGCGACCGCTGCCGCTGCTCCGCCGTGACCGTCGCTAACGTGAGGCCCGTCAAGCGCTCCGCCACGGGCGCCGGCGTCAGGTAGCTCACCACCACCATGGTCACCGCCGAGACGATGAAGATGAACAGGCTGTAGTACTGGAAGTAGATGTTATTCACGATCCACAGGAACGAGCCGGGAGCGTAACCGTGCGTCAGACCCCCGAGCTGCAGGCTGACGGGCGTGTCGACGGCGAGACGAAAAGCGCCGAGCAAGAAGCCCACGACGAGCGCCGCCAGCGCGCCCGGCGCGTTGAGGCGTTTCATGAACACGCCGAAGAAAAACACCGTGAAAATCGGAGGCGCGAGGTAGCCCTGCACGCCCTGGAGGTAGTCGTACAGGCCCTTGCCGCCTTGAATCACGGGGATCCAGAGCAACCCGATGAGCACCATCACCGCCGTGGCGACGCGGCCCGTCCAGACGAGCTGATGCTGGCTGGCGCCGGGCCGGAACTTCTGGTACAGGTCCATGGTGAAGAGCGTCGAGCAGGCGTTGAAGGCGCCCGCGAGCGAGCTCATCAGCGCGGCGAGGAGCCCGGCCACCACGAGGCCGCGCACGCCCGAGGGCAGGATCGATTTCACCATCAACGGAAAGGCCGCCTGGGCCGCGTCGGGAATGGCGGTGCCGGAGGCGTCCACCATGGAAGCGAGGGCGGGCACCTTCCCGGTCCGGGCCAGCGCCAGCGCGATCATGCCGGGAATGATGAAAATCCACACGGGGAGGAGCTTCAGGTACGCGGCGAAGATCGACCCGCGCCGGGCTTCTTGCTCATTCGGAGCGCCGAGCGCCCGCTGCACGATGTACTGGTCCGTGGTCCAGTACCACAGGCCGATGATCGGCGCGCAGAAGAGCATGCCCAGCCACGGATAGTTGCCGTTGAAGTACCAGGCGATGCGGGTCGATTCCCTGACGGGCGCCCATGTTCCCTCAACCCCGGCCGGGATCAGCGGCTTCCACAGGTTGAACATGTCCGACGGCAGGGCGGCGCGGAGTTCGTGCCAGCCGCCGAGCCGGGCCAACCCGAACGCGGTGACGAGGACCGACCCGATGACGAGGATGACGGTCTGCACCGCCTCGGTGTAGGCGACCCCCCGCATCCCCCCGGCGACGGTGTACAGCCCCGTCAACACCACGACGGCGACGGAGCCGACCCAGAAGCTGTTGAACGCGGCCCCGCCCAGGCGCAGCTCGACGTCCGGCAGCAGTGTGGCGAAGACGACCCCGCCCGCGAAAATGCCGACCGCGAATTTGGTCAGGACGTAGGCGACGAGGGAAATGATGGACAGCACCCAGCGCGCCGCCGGCGAGAAGCGTCGCTCCAGGAACTCCGGCATGGTGTAGACCAGCGAGCGCGTGTAGAACGGGACGAACACCCAGCCCAGCACGAGCAGGCACCAGGCGTGCAGCTCGTAGTGCGCCAGCGCCACCCCGCTGGTCGCCCCCGCGCCCGCGAGCCCGACCAGATGCTCGGAGCCGATGTTGGAGGCGAAGATGGACGCCCCGACGATGAGCCAGCCGAGGTTGCGGCTGGCGAGGAAGTAATCGTCGGCCGTGTCCTTGTTCATCCGGATCGCCCACCCGGTGAGGCCGAGCAACAAGCCGAAGTACAGCAGAATGATCAGCCAATCCCAGCCGCTCACGGAGGCTCCTCGGGGGGTTCGGGAGGGCCACACTACACGTCACCCGGCCCGTGTCAAGGAAGCCCCCTCGTCGCCATCTTTCAGCGCATGATCGACCCACTCTCTCGTCGCGACTGGTTGAAGGCCGTCGGCGCGGCCGGCGCGGGTGCGCTCCTCCCCCCCGGCACGGATGGCGCCGTCCTCCCGCCGCGCGCGAGCGCGCCGCTGCTCCCGCTCACCTCCACCAGCGAGGTGTTCGTGCCGCCGCGCGGCCGCGCGTTCCAGAAGTTCAGCTTCGACTTTCCCGAGCCGTCGGTGGAGTTCGCGGGGCTGCGGTTCGGCTTCCTCGTCTTCTCGCGGGAGAACGCCTACGGACTCGACACGAGCCGGATGACGGCGGCGGAAACGAGCGATGGTCTCGAGGTCAGGGCCACGGGACTCGTGTGGGCGGGGGGGCAGGAGCGCGCGCCGGGCCGCGTCAGCGCGCGGCTCCGCACCGAAGGCGACGCCGTCCTGTGGGACGTCACCGCCGAAATGGATCAGCCCATCAAGGCCGTGACCACCGTGCTGCGAGGCGTGCCACGCGGCAAGCTCGCGAACGGCGGTGCAGGCCCGTTCGACCCCCGGGACAACGAGGTGCTGTGGGGTTATCCCTTCGGCGGCGGTGACTTGTTCGGCGGCAATACCGCGGGAGGCATGGGGACGCCGCTTGCCGTCGTGCAAGCGAGCGAACAGGAATTTGTCGCGCTCTCCTCGCTCGATGACCGCGTGCGCACCAAGCGCTTCTACTTTCAGCCGGGCGAGCGGGGATACCGCGTCGAACTGGTGCACGAAGTGGAGGGCTGGCTCGACCAGTCTCGCGTGCAGGTCCCGGCGTGGCGGGCGGGTCGCGCCACCACGCTCGAGGCGGCGGTCGCGCCGCACTACGCGCACCTCGAGAAGGTGTACCGGTGGCCGCGCTGGGAATCGCGCAGTGATGTCCCCGCCTGGCTGCGACGCACGGCGCTCGTCGTCACGCTGCACGGCATGCATTACACCGGGTACGTCTTCAACGACTATGCCAAGATGCTCACGATTCTCGAGTGGATCGCCGCGCAGATTCCGGCGGACCGCGTGCTCGTGTTCATCTCGGCCTGGGACGGACGCTACTACTGGGACTATCCAACCTACCGCGCCGCCCAGCGCCTGGGCGGCGAGGCGGGGTTCCGGCGGCTCGTAACCGAGGGCCACGGGCTCGGCTTCCACATCATGCCCATGTTCGGCGCCAACGCGGCGAATCGCCGTCAACCCGCGTTCCGGCAGATCGCTGACGCGGCGACGGCCAGGGTGGACGCCGACGCCTTCGACTTGAACTGGGTGGACTGGGACAACGACCGCCACCAAGAGGGATGGCTCGCGTACATGAACCCCGGCGTCGATTCGTGGCGCCGCTGGCTCACGGCGCGCATAGCGGACGTCATCGAGCGCTACGGCGTGGACGCCTACTTCCTCGACATCGTGGGCGGCTGGGTCAACAACACCAAGGCCGACATGCACGAGGGCACGCGCCGGCTCGTGGCCGAGTTGCGCGCCCGGTACCCACAGGTGCTCGCCTGCGGCGAGTTCCTGTACGACGCGCTGGTCGAGTTCATTCCGCTGTACCACGTGTACACGCCGCGGGCCGTGCCGTTCGCCCGCTTCTTCTCGCACCTCTCGCATCCCGCGCCGGGACGGGGCTCGAGTGGCGTGCACGAATCCGGGTTCGGTCGTTGGGACCCAGCCACGCTGGCGCTGTCCAAGCGCGACGGGCTGATCCCGACCCTGATGGTAGTAGACGACACGTTCACCACGTACCGCGACCAGATGGCCGCCGTGATCGCGCAGGCCAAGGCGTGGGCGGCGGGCTCGTGATGACGTCGCGGGCATGATCTGGGAACAGCGTTGGCATCCGCTGCGGCGGGAGTGGGTGATCGTGTCTTCCCACCGCAACGAGCGACCGTGGCTGGGCGAGCGCGTGGCTGAACCGGCCCGCGCGCTGGCGCCAACCGCGTACGTGCCGGACTGTTACCTCTGTCCCGGAAACGCCCGCAGCTCGGGACAGCGGAACGATCGATACAGCGGTGTCTTCGTCTTCGACAACGACCACCCGTGCGTCGGCCCTGGCGCGCCCAGGGACCTCCCGGAGCCGGCGGGAATCTATCGGAACGAGCCCGCGAGCGGCTGCGCCCGCGTGGTTTGCTTCACCCCACGACACGATCTCACGCTGGCGCAACTGGTGGAGGCGGAGGTGCGAAGTCTCCTGGGGGTGCTCCAAGCGCAGTACCGCGAGCTGGGTGCGCGCGACGACGTGCGGCACGTCCTCGTCTTCGAGAACAAGGGCGACGTGGTCGGCGTGAGCAACCCTCACCCGCATTGCCAGATCTACGCGACGAGTTTCGTGTTCAAGACCATCGAGCTCGAGGCGGAGGCGCAGGCGGCGCACCTGGCGGAGCACGGCCGGCCGCTGTTCCAGGACATCCTGGCCGCGGAGGAAGCGGACGGCCGGCGATGGCTCGTGCGGCGCGACCAGGCGGTGTCGTTCGTTCCGTATTTCGCCCGTTATCCGTACGAGACGTTCGTCGCGCCCCTGGCCACGCGCCCCAGCCTGGCGGATCTCGCGCCCTCCGAGCTCGCGGACCTCGCGGCCGTGCTGCGCGAGACCCTGATCCGGCTCGACAACCTGTGGCGCATGTCGTTTCCGTACGTGATGGTGCTGCACCAGGCCCCCACGGACGGAGCGCCCCATCCCGGCTTCCACTTCCACATCCAGATCCATCCGCCGCTGCGCAAGCCTGGCCTCCTCAAGTACCTCGCCGGTCCGGAGATCGGAGGCGGGAATTTCCTCAACGACACGGCCCCGGAGGAGAAGGCGGCCGAGCTGCGTGCAGTCTCAAGCGTGCACTACACGCAGGGAGACTGAGGTGGTGGGCGCCAAGAGCCTGCTCGAGCCGCTCCTTTCGATCCACGAGCGGATCCGCGCAGCCGTGGTCGACGCGTGCGCCTGGCAGGCGCCGGAGCAGCTCGCGGCCGTGGCCGGCGACGCCGGCGACACGATCTACGCCATCGACCGCGTGGGTGAGGATGCCTTCGTCCAGGGACTCACGGAGCTGGCGCGCGAGGAGCCGCTGTGTCTCGTGGGCGAGGGGTTCCCGGGACACTCGCTGGTACTGCCGCGGGGAGCCGTCGAGAGCGATTGCCGCTGGCGCCTCCTGGTCGATCCGATCGACGGCACCCGCGGACTCATGTTCCAGAAGCGCAGCGCCTGGATTCTCACCGGTGTGGCGCCAAACCGCGGTCCCGCTACTCGCTTGCGCGATATCGCGCTCGCGGTGCAGACCGAAATCCCGCTCGTCAAACAGCATCTGTCGGACCAGCTCTGGGCGATCCGCGGCCAGGGAGTCGAGGCTCGGCGCTTCAATCGACTGTCCGCCACGTATGCAGGCCTCGGGTTACGACCCTCGCGCGCCGAGACGATCGCGCATGGCTTCGCGACCGTCGTGCGTTTCTTCCCGGGAGCGCGCGATGTCCTCGCCGCCATCGACGATGACGTCGTGCAGGCACTGGTCCAGGCGGCGCCGGGGCGGGTGGCCTGCTTCGAGGATCAGTACGCGTCCACCGGGGGCGAACTGTACGAGCTGATGGCGGGGCACGACCGTCTGGTCGCGGACCTCCGGCCGCTCGTCCAGTCGGTGCTCACGGCCCGGGGGCTGCCCCGGGGGCTGTGTTGCCACCCCTACGACCTGTGCACGATGCTCATCGCCGAGGAAGCGGGCGTGATCCTCGCCGATCCGGCGGGGGCGCCCGTGGACGCCCCGTTCGACGTGACCGCCGACGTGGCATGGGTCGGCTACGCGAACGAGCGCCTCCGCGCGCTGGTCGAACCCGTGCTGCAAGGAGCGCTGCGGCGACAAGGGCTGCTGCCCTCCCCCTCCGGTCAATGAGAGGCTTGTTCAAGCAGGTCCTTCGCTCGCGCGTGTGCCGCGCGCTCGCTCAGGATGACAGCGCCACGCGGCTTCGGTAGAAGGTAGAAGGAAAAAGGAGTGATGGAGCTCCTCGTGATTCCGCTGCGCCGCCTCTCCGACGTCCGTGCCGCGGGGAATCTGATCTGGTTTCAGCCTGCCCTCGACCGCCTGCGAGCCTTGCGAGGCGAGGGGGACCCCCGCCTGCGGGCATTCTTCTCGGCCGACTCCCCCCTCTACATCGCGCGGGCGCCGGGGCGACTCGACGTGATGGGCGGCATCGCGGACTACAGCGGCGCGCGCGTGCTCGAGCTGCCACTCGAATGCTCGACGGCGGCGCTCCTCCAACTACAGGATGCACCGCGCTGCGACGTCGCGACGCGCCGAGCGGGACAGTGGCACTTCTTCAGCGTCGATCTCCGTTCGCTCCTGGCGGACGGACCGCTTGGAACGCCGCTCGCGCTGGCGGCATGGTTCGCGGCGCGTGAGGTGGACCGGTGGGCGGCGTACGTCGTGGGCATCGTGCAGCTGTGTCTGCAACGCGTGGCGCGAGAGGGCTCAGGCGCGCCGAGGGGCCTGCGATTGCTCATCGACTCGACGATCCCTGAGGGGAAAGGGGTCGCGTCGTCGGCGGCGCTCGAAGTCGCTACCGGCGCGGCCGTGGCCGCGACGTGCGGCATCGAGATGACCGCGGCGGAGCTGGCGGCGGCGTGCCAGGCCGTGGAGAACCGCGTGGTCGGCGCACCGTGCGGGATCATGGATCAGATGACCAGCGCCTGCGGCCAGCGCGACCGGCTGCTCGCCTTGCGTTGCCAGCCGGGCACGATCGAGGGGTACATCAAGATCCCGGCGGGCTTCCGGTTGTACGGTGTCGATTCCGGCATCCGCCACGCGATCTCGGGCACGGACTATGGCACGGTCCGGACTGCGGCGTTCATGGGATATCGCATGATCGCCGACGCAGCCGGATTCCCGGCGACGCGCCACGGCTCAGGCGTGCACATCGACGACCCCCGCTGGAACGGCTATCTCGCGAATCTCACGGCGTCCGAGCTCTTGCAGCTGGGGAGCGGTCTCCCGACGGAGCTGTCCGGCGCCGACTTCCTGCGACGCTACGACGGCATCACCGACACCGCGACCCGAGTCCTGCCCGACCGCCGTTACCCGGTCCGGCAAGCCACCGAGCACCCGGTCCGCGAGCAAGCACGTGTGGACCGCTTCGCGGAGCTGCTCGGCGCACTCGCGGAGGACCTCAGGGTGGCGGTCGAGGTGGGAAGACTGATGTACGACTCGCACGCGAGCTACGGGGCGTGCGGGCTCGGCAGCGACGGCACGGATCGCCTGGTGGAGCTCGTCGCCGAGGCGGGGCCGGAGCGTGGCCTGTTCGGCGCGAAGATCACGGGCGGGGGAAGCGGCGGCACCGTCGCCGTGTTCGGCACGAGCGACGCGGAGGCCATCGTACGCGCGGTAGCGGCCCGCTACGGTGCGGAGACCAGCCGACAGGCTACGGTGTTCACGGACTCCGGGCCGGGGGCGGCGGAGACGGGGGTCCTGATGCTGACACTCGATGAGCTGAGTCGCTTGCCGATGTAGAAGCAGAGCCTTCGCGCCTGCGGCGCTCCACCAGCAGATCCTTCGCGCCTGCGGCGCTCAGGATGACAAGCCCGCTCGCTCTTGGAAATAATTGAACAAGCGGACCACCCTCCGATGCACTTCCCAGTCCACCATCACTCTCTTTCCCACCGAAGCGACCGGCGCTGTCATCCTGAGCGAGGCGCGGCGACACTACCGCGCTCCCGCACCGCGCAGATACTCGCCCGCCACCGTCGCGAACTGCGCGAACGCGATCTCCGGCTCCTCGATTTCCGGGTGCCAGCGCTTCTCCCACTCGAAGTTGTAGTAGCCGCGGTAACCGAGCTTGACGAGCGCTTGGATCTGGCGTCGCACCGGGACCTCACCGGTGCCGGTGAGCACGTAGCGGCGGCCCCCCGCCGTGGCGGCGGACGGTACCGAGTCCTTGAGGTGCACGTGCCGGATATAGCGCCCGACCTGCCGTACGGTGTCTTCCGGCTCTTCGTGGCCCGAGACGAACGTGTGGTGCGCGTCCCACAGCAGGGCCACCGCCGGGGAGTCCGCCTGTTGCAGGATCGCGAGCAATGTGGGCGAGTCGGTGAAATCGCCGTGGGACTCGATCAGGACCGACACGCCCTTGGGCCGGGCGTAATCGCCCAGCTCGCGCAGGCCCCGGGCGATGTGCGCGAGCATCACGTCGCGCGGCACGCCCTTCACGTAATTGTTGCCGAACACGCGCACGTACGGGGCGTGGAGCGCCACGGCCAGGTCGATGAAGCGCCGCGCCTCGTCCAGCTGGGCCGCGCGCTTCGTGGGGTCCTGCTCGTGCATCTGGGCCGAGGCGCCGAGGTCGGAGATCCGGAGCCCGTGCTCGCGGAGCTGACCGTTCGCCGAGTCGAGACGTCCTCCCTCGCGCGAGAACTCGGGGGCCTGGCTCAAGTCCATCGTCTTCTGAAGGCCCCGCAGCTCGATGGCGGCGAAGCCGTGCGATCGGGCGAAATCGAGGACTTCGGTCCACGTCCAGGCCGGACAGCCGAGCGTCGAGAAGCCGAGCGGGAGCAGGTCCGGGGGCCTCACCCCCTGGGGCAAGGACAGGATCGCAGCGGCGGTCTCGAGGAACTCGCGGCGGGTGGTCATGGTCCGGCTCCTTCCCAGACCCACAAGAGCGGTTGGCGAATCGGGTAGTTGCGGATCACCTCGGCCACGGTGGGATCGGGCTCGAGCGTCTTCCACAGGTCCAGGTAACGCGCCTCGTGCAGGGCGAGGCCGCCGAACAAGAGCGCGGGATGCCGCACCGGCCACTGGTCGTCATACATCACGTCCGCTGGTCTGGGCCAGGTGCGCTTGTCCTTGATATAGGGGTACATGAACGCGAGTGCTGTTCCCATCCCGCGCCCGTCGCGAGACGTGTACGCCCACGAGTCGAGTATCCAGGCGAGCGTCCCCATGATGTCCAGCTGAAAGAGCGAATAGCCATAGGGCTTGGTGCGGGCGAGCTCGCGGGGAAAGCTGCCGTCGGCGGCCATCTGGCCCGGCACGAGCGTGTCCTCGAAGAACCGGCGCGTGGAGGCAAGCCGGGCTTCGTCGCCTACCAGATGCGCGAACTCGGCCACCTGCAGCGCCCACGCGGCCGCGTGATTGTTGCCGCTGTTGCGCTCGTCGAGCCCGTAGGGATGCGTGGTGATCCATTCGAGGTATTCCCGGAACCAGCGCTTGGTCCCCGCCAGCGTCTCGCCCTTCAGATACCCCATCCGCTCGAGCACCCACACGGCCCGCGCCACCTCCACCAGGTGAATGGTGTCGATAATGCCGGTGCCCCGTCCCCTCGCCCGGCCTTTGATCGCCTGACCGTACAGGAGATTCGGGTTCATGCGGGTGCGCTCGTCCACGAACCAGGCTTGAAGATGGGCGGCCGCGGCCCGTGCGTAGCGCTCGTCGCGCGTGATCTGGTAGGCGGCGACGAGCGCCGGGACGATCTGGCTCAACCGCCGCATCGCATCCCGGTGCGCCACGAAGTTGTCGGGGTTGGTCTCTCCGTCGCGGCGCACGTACGGGCTGTCGGGGCTGTGCGGATCGGGCCACCAGTAGTCGCCTTCCGAGTAGAAATCGTGTGGCCCGCCGGCGCTCCGCTCGGCGCGGACGGCGGTGATCGTCACGGGCGCCTCTCGTACGGAGCGGTCGGCGGCGGCGAGGACGCGCGCGCGCTCGAGCTGCACCAGATCGCCGCGGGTGAGCTGCGCCTGGACCGGCGCCGCCAGCATCGTGAGCAGGAGCACGAAGCCCATCTCAGGGCTGGACCGAAAATGCATAGACGGTCCGGGAGCGGTACTCGTCCCCGGGACGCAGGATGGTCGACGGAAACCCGGGCTTGTTGGGCGAATCGGGAAAATGCTGGGTCTCCATTGCGAAACCGTAGCGGTGGCGGTACACGACCCCCTTTTTCCCGAGCAGCGTGCCGTCGAGGAAGTTGCCGGAGTAGAACTGGAGTCCCGGCTCCGTCGTGTGGATCTCCATCACCCGCCCGCTCGTCGGCTCGTACACCCGTCCGGCAAGCGTCATGTCGCCATCCGTGCCGCCCTTGTCGCCCGTGCCGCCCGTGCCGCCCGTGCCGCCCTTGTTCAGCACGAAGTTGTGATCGTAGCCCCGCCCGTAGCGGAGCTGGACGTCGTCCGCGCCGATGCGGGCGCCGATCGGCGTGGGCGAGCGGAAATCGAACGGCGTGCCCGCGACGCTCTTGATCTCTCCCGTCGGTATCAGCGTGGAATCGACCGGCGTGAAATGGTCCGCGTTGAGCGTCACTACGTGACCGAGAATGTCGCCGCGGCCGTCCCCCGCCAGATTGAAGTAGCTGTGCTGCGTGAGATTGACCGGCGTGGCGCGGTCGGTGGTGGCAAGGTAGTCGAAGATCAGCTCGTTGCGGTTCGTCAGCGTGTAGGTGACGGTCGCGTGCAGCATGCCCGGGTAGCCCTCCTCGCCGTCCCGGCTGGTATACCGTAAGATCAAGCCGACCGAGTCCGGGCCCTCGAACGGCGCCACGTCCCAGACTACCTTGTCGAAGCCCCGCACGCCGCCGTGGAGGTGATTGGGGCCGTTGTTGGTGGCGAGCGTGTAGGTCCGGCCGTCGAGGGTGAACCGGCCGTGAGCGATACGGTTGCCGTACCGCCCGATGATGGCGCCAAAGTAGGGGGATGCCCGCTCGTACGCCGCGAGCGAGTCGTGGCCCAGGACGATATCGTCGAGCTTGCCCGTCCGGTCCGGCACCTTGAGCGAGACGATGATGCCGCCATAGTCGAGCACCTTGAGCTCGATCCCGTGGGCGTTTGTGAGCGTGTACAACCTGACGGTCTCCCCCCGATCGGTGGTACCGAATGGTTCCCCGGTCACGGATGGCCTTCCTGCACACGCGATACTCCAGGCGAGGATCACGCACCACCCGGACACTCGCGGATCGAGGACACGCCGCATGCTCGGTCTCCTTCGAAAATTCATACGCCGCGCGCTACTCGGGCCAGTGCTCTTCGTCCCGCTCGAGCAGCCGCCCGCCGCCATTCCGCTCGCCGAGCATCCGCGGCCCGACTTCCAGCGGGAGGAGTGGCAGAATCTCAACGGCCCCTGGCAATTCCAATTCGATGCCGCGGACGCGGGTGAGGGCCAGGGCTGGGCCCAGAGCGGGCCCCCTGCGGCTCGCCCGATCGTCGTCCCGTTCCCCTGGGGGAGTCCGCTCTCGGGGGTTCCGGACAGTGCGTCCATCGGCTGGTACGCGCGCACCATCGACGTCCCCGCGGGCTGGTCGCAGGGCGGGCGGCGCGTATTCCTTGTAGTCGGCGCCGCCGATTGGCGCACCACTGCCTGGCTCGACGGCCACCGCCTCGGCACGCACGACGGCGGCTACATCCCGTTCGAGTTCGAGCTGACGCGGTACCTCGTGCCGGGACAGAAGCAGCTGCTCGTCCTCCGGGTCGATGACGCGCCGCGGGCGTTCAAGCTCGAGGGCAAGCAGGGCTACGGCAACGCACGCGGCATCTGGCAGACGCCGTACCTCGAAGCCCGCGGCGGCATTCCCCTGCAGGCGCTCCACTTCGCGCCGGACGTCGACCGAAAACGGGTAGTGGTCACGGCCCGGCTCGAACGGACGCCTCGGGACCTTACGCTGACGCTCCGCTTCAAGAACGCCGGGTTGCCGGTGGTGACCCGGCGAGTGCCGCGGGGGACTGACCGCCTGACGTTCGCCGTGCCGCTCCCGAACGTCCATCTCTGGTCGCTCGATGATCCGTTCCTGTACGAGGTCGAGGCGAGCGTGGGCGACGACCGGGTCGAGAGCTATTTCGGCATGCGGAAGATCTCGGTCACCACGCTTCCTGGAACCGATTACCGCTACGTTGCCCTCAACGACGAGCCGATCTACCTGCAGCTCACGCTCGACCAGGCGTTCCACCCGGAGGGGTTCTACACATATCCGAGTGACTCCTTTGTGCGCGCCGAGATCCTGCGCGCGAAGGCGATCGGCCTGAACGGGCTGCGCGAGCACGTCAAGGTCGAGTCGCCGCGCAAGCTGTACTGGGCCGACCGGCTGGGACTCCTGATCATGGCGGACGTGCCCAACTCGTGGGGCGAGCCCGATTCGGCCATGCGGCACGAGGCGGAGTCCACGCTGCGCGGGATGATCGAGCGCGATTTCAATCACCCCGCGATCTTCGCCTGGGTGTTGTTCAACGAGACGTGGGGCCTGCTCACAAAGCTGGGACAGAAGGAGGTCTACCGCCCCGAAACACAAAGCTGGGTGGCGTCCGTTTCCCGGGAGGCCAAGACCCTCGACCCCACCCGGCTGGTCGAGGACAACTCGCCCTGTTGCGGCCGCGGCCACACCGAGACCGACATCAACTCGTGGCACTCCTACCTGCCGGGGTGGGCGTGGGAGCGGCACGACGAGATGGTGAGCGACAGTACTCGTCCCGGCTCCGCGTGGAACTTCGAGGCGGGGTACCGGCAAGCGAGCCCCCCCCAGCCGAACATCAACAGTGAGTTCGGCAACGTCTGGGGCTACGAGGGGAGCACGGGCGACGTGGACTGGAGCTGGGACTACCACCGCGCGGTGAACGCGTTCCGCCGGCATCCCCGCATTGCCGGCTGGCTCTACACCGAGCTGCACGACGTGATCAACGAGTGGAACGGCTACTGGCGCTACGACCGCTCCGAGAAGGAGACCGGCCTGGGCGAGTTGGTCGAGGGGATGTCGCTCCGGGACCTGCACGCGCCGTTGTATGTCGCCGTGGGCGCCGAGCTGAGTCAGAGCGTCCCGACCGGCGCACGCGTGAGCGTGCCGCTGTACGCTTCGTTCCTGACCTCCAGCAAGACTCTGGGCGACAGCCTGACGCTGCGCGTGCAAGCGTATGGCTGGAACAGCCTCGGCCAGAAGCGCACCTACTTCGAGACCACTCGCCGAGTGCCGTACCACCCGTGGATGACCGGGGCGCTCGAGCCCCTGGTCGTGCCCATGCCGAGCGAGCCTGCCGTCGTCATCCTGGCGGTGCGACTCGAAGATGCCACGGGGACCGTGCTGCAGCGGAACTTTTGCAGCTTCGTGGTCGAGGGCGATCTCCCGCAGGAGACCCGGCTCGACGACGGGCGTCGCGCCCGTCTGCTGCGCATCGATCCTGCCAGGTTCTCCGGCGCGTCCTGGTCGCTCAAACAGTGGAACGTGCTCGATGGCTTGAAGGTGAACGGCGCGGGTGCGGGATTCTTCGAGTATCGGCTTCCCTGGCCCGCCGGACTGCGCCCTGCCGATTTCGAGGACGTCGTCTTCCTCGCGGAGGTCTCCGCGAAGCAGCTGTTCGGCAAGGATCGTGACAGCGCCGGACGGATCGAGGGTGATTTCATGCGAGGCCGCGGGACTTACGACCCGAGCCTGAACCCCAACGCGTACCCCATGACCGACGCCCACCGTTTTCCGAGCGCCGTGACGGTCCGGGTCAACGACGTCGTCGCCGGACGCGAGATGCTCGAGGACGACCCAGCCGATCATCGTGGCATCCTCTCCTGGCACTTCCAGAAGCGGGACCGGCACCTGCGTGAAGCCGGCTCCTACGGCACGCTGCTGCGCGTGGCGGTCCCCCGGGAGGCGCTCGAACGGGCCGTCGCCCGAGGCGAGTTGATCATTCGGCTCGAGGTCGACTCCACCCTCCCCGGCGGCCTCGCGATCTACGGCCGCCACTTCGGCCGCTATCCGCTCGATCCGACGGTGGTGTTCGTGTCGTCGAAGCCTTGACCCGGTTCACGAGAACCGCGCGATGAACCCTCCGCCGGCGCGGAGGTCGATCGTGAGCGAATCGTCCCGGTGCACGGTCGCGTGGTCGACCCGCACCGCCGCGGGCTGGTCCATCTGATCGGCGACGAGCAGCGCCTCGCGAGCGCCGCCCCCTAAGAAGGAGAGCGGGACGTCGAAGGACCGGGCCGTCGGACCGTTCGCGATCGCCAGGAACCACTGCTTGCCATGCCGTCGAGCGAACCCGGCGACCTCGCCGATCTCACTGAACGACAGCACGCGCGTCTCATCCCACACAGATGGAATGCTCTTGATCAGGTCGGCCGCGGGATGCTCCAGGATCGCCTGCGGGTGAGCGCCATACACGAGCAGGGGAGCCGTGAAGATGGCTGCCGTGGCAATTTGGTGCGCCCAGGACGTCTCGCGACGACGCTCGCCGAACAGCATCGGCGTGAAGTCCAAGTGCCCGGCCAGCATCCGCGTGAACGGAACGGTCGTGTCGTGCTGCGACCACGCCGGCATGCTCCTCCGCTCCATCCCCGACACCGCCTCGCGGTTCAGCTCGTTGGGCCAGGTGCGTGACTCACCGGTGGGCTTGTTGGCGCCGTGGAAGTCGACCATGAGCCGGTGTCGCGCCGCTCCCTCGAGCGCCGCCCGATACAGGTCCATCACTTCCTTGGCCTCGTGATCGAAGAAATCGAGCTTCACGCCCACGGCGCCGACGTCCTGCACGTGCCGGAAGAACGCCTCGCGGGCGTCCGAATCCCGAATCTCCTTGCTGTGCTGCCACAGCCAGATCCCGACGTGGCGTTGCCGCGAGTAGTCGATCAGCTCCCGCAGCTGGCTCTCATCCCATTGCCGCCAGAACCCCTCGACCAGGTTGTACTCGAATCCCAGCTCCCCGGCCAACCGCGAGAACTCTTTCATGGTCTCGAGCGTGTTTGCACCACCACCATCCAGGTATTTCCAGACGGCGCGCCCGGGCTTGACCCACTCGGTGTCGAACCCTTTCGGGAACAGGTGCGGGTCGGGCGCCGGGGAGAGGTCGTGGACGATGTCGCAGTTCACGAGCGTATTCAGATCGGGACCGATCATCACGACACGCCACGGCGTGGTGATCGTTCCGACGATCGCCGCCGGCTGCGCCAGGCGTGCGGCCTCGACGTCCCCGTAGCGCAGCGTGAACGGATGGCTCGCGGGGTGAGCGTGACCGAGCCGCACCTGGAATCCACGCTGGCCGTCCGCCCGCAGTGCCATACCGCTGTAGTTGATCACGGCGGCTTCGCTGATCGAGGCGTATCCAGCTGCACCCGCCAGCTTGAACGTCACCGGTGGGGCGGCCCATTCCCCGGCTCCGGCGTCGGCGATGCCCTTCTTGACATGCGTGCCTTCGTAATGTCCCTGGAGGTCGTGATACCATACGGTGGTCTGCGCGGGCACCACGAAGGTCGTGCCCTCATCCGGTACCCTGCTGCCCTCCCCGGGAACGATCCAGCGAAACCCGATGCCATCGTCGAAGACGCGCACGTCGAGCGTATAGTCGGTACCGCTGGCCGTGTGCCGCAGGGTGATTCTCGCGCCCTTGAACCGGTTGACCGCTCGCGCGTGCACCCCGCGCCACGCATAGCTCTCGTTCTCTTTGTACGAGTCGACCTTGCTCACCGTCGCCCCCTGCGCGAGGTCGACGCCGTCGACGACGAGGCTCAGGAGCGAAGGCTCGATCACGGGACCGTTCCGGAAGGTGACCTGACAGCTCAACCGTGGACCGACGTCGTGGGACAGCGTGAACTCGATCGCACCGTTCGGGCTGGAGATGACGGGCGTGTCGTCCGGGTTACCGGTCCGCCACGCGTCCCAGACGTCCGCGGCCAGCGCCGGCGCGACGGGAGCCGCAAGCGCCGCGGAGAGGAAGGCGCGTCGTGAGCAGGGCTGGCTCATTGCAGCTCGACCACGACGATGGACTTGGGTGGCAGCTCGACCGTGACCTTCTCGCCCGAGACACGTGCGCCGCCGAACGGCGCCGGCTGAACCGCGGTGGGCTGGTCGAACGTGTTGCGCGCGTTCATCGCGGCCGCCGTCAGCACTCGCCCGGACGCGCGTGACAGGTGCGCACCGGGCACTTCCCCGTTGACCGTCCAGGAACGGTTCGGGTCGAGATTCGTCAGCGTCATGTGGATTCTGCCTTCCCGGTCTCGTGACGCGGAGCCGCTCACCGCAGGAATGGACTGACCTTCGTACTCGTAGCGCGGCTGGGTGCCCTCGAGCGTCATCGGGAGTAGGACGGCGTCGTGGTGCACCGTGTACAGCTCGAAGACGTGATACGTGGGCGTAAGGATCATCCGGTCGCCCTGCGTCAGGATCATCGCCTGCAGGACGTTGATCGTCTGGGCGATGTTGGCCATGCGGACCCGGTCGGCGTGACGGTTGAAGATATCGAGCGACACCGCGGCGACGAGCGCGTCCCGCAGGGTGTTCTGCTGGTACAGAAAACCGGGATTCGTTCCCGGCTCCACGTCGTGCCACAGGCCCCATTCCCCGACAACGAGCGCCACGCGCTTGCGGGGGTCGTATTGATCCATCACGGCTGCATGGCGGGTGATCAGGTCCTCCACGTGCAGCGCTTTCTGCAGGGCGGTGAACCACTCGCGTTCGGTGAAGTCGGTGGCCGAGCCTTTGTGGGCCCAGGAGCCGACGACCGTGTAATAATGCAGGTCGAGGCCATCGATCATGCGCCCCGCATCGCGCATCACGACTTCGGTCCAGCGGTAGTCTTCGGAGTTGGGACCGGTGGCGATGCGGAACGGGCGGGCCGGGCCGTAGGGCGGCAGGAAGGTGGCGAACCGCTTGTAGACGTCGGCGTAGTACTCGGGCGTCATGTTGCCGCCGCAGCCCCAGCTCTCGTTGCCCACGCCCCAGAGGCGCACGCTCCAGGGTGGGTGGCGGCCGTTCCTCTCCCGCAGCTCGGTCATCGGGCTCCTGCCATCGAAGCTCACGTACTCCCACCACTCGGCCATTTCGCGGGGGGTGCCGCTGCCGACGTTACCCACGATGAATGGCGCGGCGCCGAGTCGGTCGACCAGCTCCAAGTACTCGTGCGTCCCGAAGCTGTTGTCCTCGGTGACGTTGCCCCACATGGTGTTGACGATGGTGGGGCGCCGCTCGGGCGCTCCGATCCCGTCCTGCCAGTGGTAGCGATCGGCGAAGCAGCCGCCCGGCCAGCGCAGATTGGGGACTTGGATCTTGCGCAGCGCCGCGATCACGTCGTCACGCAGGTGCCACCGCCCGCTCCCGCTCTTGGTCCAGAAACCGTCGTAGATGTCGCGCCCCAGGTGCTCGGCGAACTGGCCGTAGATGTGGCGACTGATCGTGTCGTGCCCCTGGTCGGCGTGGATCACGAGCCGGGCGCCCTGCCCGAACGCCGCGACGGGCAGGCCGAGGACCAGAGCCAGCGCGGGCGCGCGCATGTGTTCAGTACCCGGGGTTCTGCACGAGTTTCGGATCGAGGTCCATCTCGTATTGCGGGATGGGCATGAGCACGTGGAACGGCTGGATGCCGATGCTCGCCACCGGATCGACGCTGAGCGTGTCGTAGAACTCGCCCCAGCGCTTCAAATCGAACACGCGCTTCGACTCGAACGCCAGCTCGAAGCTGCGCTCGCTCCGAATCGCCGTGCGCAGGGAGTCCTGGCTCAGTCCCGCGAGGGCCGGCAGGTTGGCTCGGGCGCGGACCTGGTTGATCGCAGCCAGGGCGGACGCATCGGGCCCGACGGCCTCGTTTTCGGCCTCGGCGTACATCAACAGGACTTCGGCATACCGATAGATCGGCCAGTTCAGATCGGTGCGGGAGTTGTTTTGGTTGATCATGCCCGGGCCGCCGGCGTCGAAGAACTTCCCGTAATAGGGTTCGAAGCCCAAGCCGCGGGAGTTGAAATCACCGAAGGGATTTGACTTCCCGTCCGTCGCCGTCGTGTCGTAGTAGTACGTGACCGTTCCCGCCGTCACGCGGGTCAGGAACGTGACGGGCTTGCGCGCATCCGTCGAGTCGAAGCTGTTCATGAAGGCCCGGGTCGAGAACCAGTAGTTGGTGCACGACTCCGTCCCAACCCCCGATGGTCGCGACTGGCACGTGAACAGGTTGCGTTTGACGCCCTGGAACTGGATCGAGTAGATGTGCTCGGGTCCGTTCTTGTTCTTGATGAGCCAGAGATCGGCGAAGTTGGGCACGAGGCTATACCCCCCGCTGTCGATGACGGCCTTCGCGGCGCGCGCGGCATCCGTCCAATGGTTCTCGCCGAGGAGCGCGCCCGACATGTTCAGATAGACGTCCGCGAGCATCGCCTCCGCAGCCCCACGGGTAGGGCGGCCGTCGTCCGGCGTGGCGGATCCTGGCCAGCGCAGCGGCAACAGCGTGGCGGCGTCCTGGAGGTCTTTGACGATGGAATCGTAGACTTCGGGCATCGGTGCGCGCGGCGTGTTGTGCGCCGAAGACTCGGCTGCCGCGAGTGACGTATCCGGCGTCATGACCAGCGGCACGCCGCCCCAGACCCGGACGGCGTTGAAGTAGTTGAACGCCCGATGGAACTTCGCGGCCCCCAGGTAGCGGTTCTTGACGTCCTGCGACACCTCGGTCATCTGTGGGATGTGCTGGATGAGAAAGTTCGCGGCACCGATCGCGCCGTAGATCTGCTGCCAGACGCGCCACAGCCATTCCGTCGACGAGGTCAGCGTGTAGCTGTCCATCTCATAGCGCGTGCCGCTCGTCTGTGTGGTGATCGTTTGGTCCGACGTCACCTCAGTGAGGATCGGCCAGCCGCGAATGAAGTACGGTTGGTTCGAGCCGCCGGAGTACCAGTTGTCGATCCCGCCGAGGGCGATCGCGAGATCCGCCTCGGTCTGGGGGAACTGATTGAGCGGAAAGAAGTCTTGCGGTTCCTCGACGAGCCAGTCACTGCAGGCCGCCAGGACGACGGTCGCCAAGACAGCCACGGGGCGTGCCAGAGGGCGGAGTCGGATGGTGCCTCCTAGAAGCTCACGTTCGTGCCGACGGTGACGGTCCTCACGCCCGGATAGCTCGAGTCGTCCCACCCGAGGTCGAGGTCGCTGGTGCCGCGTGAGCTCACTTCCGGGTCGTACCAGGAGTAGCGCGTGGCGGTGAGGATGTTCTGGGCACTGAGATAGAAGCGGAGGTGCTGCATGCCAAAGTGTCCGCTCCACCGCGCGGGTAGTTCCCATTGGACCGTGACGTTTTGCAGCCGGACGAACGAGCCGTCCTCGACCCAGCGCGACGTCATGATGTTGGAGCTCGGCCCGATGCCGATGCCGGTCATCGTGTTGGTTGGATTCGTCGGGCTCCAATGGTTCAGGACGGACGTGAGCATATTGCTCGATCCGCCGGGCGTCTCCATGCCCAAGCGGTTCAGGTTCACGACCTGGAAGTCCAGCGCTCCCCGTACGGACCAGCTCACGGAGAGCCCCTTGCGCATCACCGACCCCGTGAAGCCGAAGAGGTAGCGGGGGACCGCATTGCCGAGGATCGTGCGATCGTGGTCGGGGTCGACCTGCCCATCGCCGTTCAAGTCCTTCAGCTTCTCGCCGCCCACCCGAGCGGCCAGGACGGTTCCCTGCTTGCTGGCGGTGACCTCCGCCTGGTTCTGGAAGATCCCGTCGAACACGTAGCCGTAGAAGTTGCCGAGGGGCTGCCCGACCTGCACGATCGCGCCGTCCCGGATGTTCGGCAGGGAGCTGTTCGCGCCGGCAAGGAAGAACTCCTGGTCGCCGCCCAGGTCCAGCACTTTGTTGCGATTGAGCGAGAGCGTCCCACCCAAGCGAACCTGAACGGCACCGAGCGAGGGGCGCGTGTCGAGCGCCAGCTCGAGGCCGCGGTTACGAATCCTCCCGATGTTGGTGATGTAGTCGTTGAAGCCCGAGAAGTAGGGCAGGAGCTTGTTGTACAAGAGATCGCTCGTGGTCTTGTCGTAGCCGTCCGCGGTGAGCGTGACCCGGTCGCCGAACAGGCCGAGATCCAAGCCCAGGTCGTATTGTGCCGTCGTCTCCCAGTGCAGGTTGGGATTCGCGAACCGACTGATGGTGGCGCCGTTGAAGAACGTGGTCGTGCCGATGGCATAGGGTGAGCCTATGCTCCACGCGGCGAGCGACTGGTACGACCCGATCGCCTCACTTCCCGACCGGCCGGCGCTGAAGCGGACCTTCAGCTCGCTCAGCGCGGGAGCGAGCCGATGGAGGAACGGCTCCTCACTGGCGCGCCATGCCACCGCGGCTGAGGGAAAGAGCGCCCACTTGTTGTTGACCGCGAACTTGGAGGAGCCGTCGTCGCGGAGCGTCGCGGTCACGAGATACTTTCCCGCAAAGCTGTAGTTCAGACGACCGAAGAACGACAGCAGGCGCTGCCGCGAGGCGCTCGAGCCACCGGTCACCGTCTGCGCGACGTTCAGACGATTGTAGCCGAGCTCGTCGCTCGTGAACCCCACGCCCTGGGCGTTGTTCGCGGTATTGTTCGTCTGCTGCGCCGACCACCCGCCCATCAGCGTGAGGTCGTGCTTCTTCGCCAGAGTGCGATGCAGCGTCGCCGTGTTCTCCGACAGCCAGGTGATCGCGTTGCTGTTGTTGACGTTCGCTTGTCCCTGGTTGAGGGAGGCCTGCAGCCGGCGCGACGTGTACTGCTGTCCGAGGAGGTTGTTGGAGGTGAACGACAGGTTCGAGCGCAGCGTGAGCCCCGGCACCAAATCGTACTCACCGAACAGCGTGCCGACTCCGTAGCCTCGCGTCGTTTGATCCTGCCGCAGGTCGATGATCGCCATCGGGTTGTCGTTGGCGCCGGGCAGCAGCGGGCCGCTGAAATTGCCGTTCGCGTCGTACACAGGGATCGTGGGAGCGAAGCGCAAGGTCTGCATCGTCACCGGTCCCCCCGCCGAACCATAGCCGTCGTTGACGCGAGCGTCTTTCGCGACGGTGCGGCTGTAGGTGGCCCGGGTCCCGAGGCGGAACCGCGAGCCCACGTGCTGATCGAGGTTGAAGCGCAGCGATCCGCGCGTGACCTCCGAGCCGCGCAGCACACCCTGTTGGTCGTACCAGTTGGCTGAGAACATGAGCTTCGTGTCCTCGGTCGACCCGCTGATCCGCAGCTCGTGGTTTTGGATGGGCGCGGCGCGATACACCAGGCTCTGCCAATCGGTCGTCGGGAGCGAGCTCGACGTATCGAACGAGATGCTCTTGTTGCGGCTCGGATTGCGCATGTAGAGCAGCGCGAACTGGTTCGCGTTCAGCACGTCGATGTGCTTGGTGACGTCCTGCGTCCCGATGTACGTGGAGTAGTCGAGGTGGATCGGCCCCTGACCGCTCTTGGTCGTCACCATGATGACGCCGTTGCCTCCGCGAGCGCCGTAGATCGCGGTGGCGGAAGCGTCCTTCAGGATGTCAAACGTCTCGATGTCGTTGGGATTGATCAGGCCGAGATCCGCTCCGATGACGCCGTCGATCACCACGAGCGGCGCATTGCTCGCCGACAGGGAATTGCCGCCACGCACGCGGATGCGTAGCTCCGCGTCGGGTTGCGCGTTGGTGGTCTGGATCTGCATGCCGGGAACGCGCCCCGCGAGCGCCTGTTCCGCCCGCTCAACGGGATTCGTCTCGAGGTCCGTCCCATTGACCGAGGAGGCCGAGCCGGTGAGGTCCTTCTTGCGCACCGTGCCGTAACCGATGGACACCACCGGGTTCAACTCGATGGCACTCGGGGCGAGCCGGAAATCGAGCGTGACCTGCTCGGGTCCCCCGAGCAGCACCGTCGTGTCGGCCGGCGCATAGCCCAGGAACTGGGCCCGCAGGTGGTAGGGCCCCGGCGCCAGACCCCGGAGCACGTACGCGCCCTGTGCGTCGGTCTCGACGCGGATCCGGGTCTTGACCACCTGGACGGTAGCCCCGTAGAGGAGGACCTCGGTCTCCCGCGCTCGCACGACACCGGTGATCGTGCCCGTCGTGTCCTGGGCGAGGGCCGTCCGCGGCGTCGCGATCAGCGCCGCAACGCCAGCGAGGAGCACTCGTGTCGCGCTCATGCGTGAGGCTCCAGCGAGAGATTCGGATCGGGTGGCAGCTGCGGAGCGCCCTCGGGGCGAGGGCGTGGCATGGCGGTCGCACGGCAGCCGAGTGGTCTGGCGCTGCTTACAAGCAACATGTGCTGCGTGCACTCAACAGCGCTGGATGAGACTCCCTGACGTCCACGCAGGAAATTCCCCACCGGCAGCTCCTGACGGCTCCCGAAACGTGCCTGTCTATCTTGTTCGTTTATCGAACTAAATCGCCCCGATCCAACCCCGGCGGCGGCGAAAAATCGTTCTGGTATGTCGAGCCGCTGCGTCGCGGGACCCGGCGGCACCCGCGATGCATTCGCAAGTCGCGCGCCAAGTGAGGAGCCGTGCTTCCGTGAGAAAAATCGACACCCGAGATTTCCGTCGCGCCACGCGCTCCACCTCCCGGCAGGTCAACCGGCAGATCCTCTTGAACCTCGTGCGCGAGCATCAGCCGATCTCGCGGGCGGACCTCGCCCGTCGCATGACGGTGGGACGGGGCGTGGTGACCACCCTGGTCAAGGAGCTCCTGGAGGAAGGCGCCGTGTACGAAGGCGCGCTGGGCGACCTCCCGCGCGGCCGCCGGCCGATGATGCTGCACGTCGCGACGCGCGATCGGCTGGTGGTGGCGATCGATGTCCGCTTCAGCCGCACCGACGTACTGCTCTCCGATTTCGGCGGCAAGCAGATCGCCCTCGAGCGCTTCGGCACGCGCTTCGGCCCCGACGAGCTGCTCGATGAGCTGGCGATCCGCGTGCGCCGCCTGCTCCGCACCCACGCTGCGGAAGGACGCTGTGAGGGGATCGGGATGGTGATCCCGGGAATGGTGGACCGGGCCAGCGGGCGCGTGCTCAACGCGCCCCAGCTCGGCTGGCGCGACGTGCAAGTCCGTGCCGGCCTCGCGGAACGCACGGGGCTACCGGTGCATGTCGAGAATGCGCCCGCGGCCTGCGCGCTCGCGCACATCTGGCTGGGCCCGGGCGAGGGGGAGGGCAGGGGGAACGGAGGGAGCGGCGTCCGCGATTTCGTCTATGTGTCGGTGTCGGACGGCGTGGGTACGGGCGTGGTGGTCAACGGCGAAGTGGTCCGGGGACACGGTCACACCGCGGGCGAGTTCGGACACATCCCCATCAGCTCCGACGGCCCGCACTGCCTGTGCGGAGCGCAAGGCTGTCTCGAGGCCCACACGTCGAACCTGGCCACCGTCGCCCGCTACCTCGGCCACGAGCTGTCACCCGCGATCGCCCGCGAGCTGCAACGGAGCGGCGTAACGGTGGACGACGTCATCCGCCATGCCGGCGGCGGCGATGAGCGGGCCCGGACGGCACTAGCGGAGACCGGCCGCTATCTCGGCATCGGCCTCTCGATGATCGTCCAGGCGCTCAATCCCGCACAGATCTTCGTCGGCGGCGAGATCACCGGCGCCTGGGACGTGCTCGAGCCGGCCCTCCGGGCCGAAATCGCGAGACGCGCGCTCACCCGCCGGGCCGCGGAGACACCGCTCGTCCCTGAACCGGCAGGAAGCCTGCCCCGGCTACGCGGGGCGATCGCGCTCGTAGCCGCGCCGGTCTACGCCGCTCCGCAAGTGGGGTAGATCGGGTCACCCTTTAGGGTCGTGCTGCCCCCGGCCCATCCTTCAGGATGGGGAACGGGTTGTGAGCGGACGTTGGGAGCGTCACGGGGCTCACGTCGGGGAGCGGCGTCGTGGCATCCGGAGCCAGCACCACGGATGCGCCCTTGCCAAGCTCGATCACGAATTCACCGGCCGTCCCCTTCGTCACGCGCGGAGCGGGACCCGTGCGGGCCCGCACGACGGCGGAATCCCAATCGGCAACCGCGAGCCGGCACGGCTGGCCCGCGACGCTCTCGATTCGCACCCAGGCGGTGCGTCCGTCGTGACGCACCCCGCTCACGAGAAACGCGCCGTCGGCCCGTAACCGGTCGAACGCTGCGTCGGTCCAGGCAGCCGGAACCGCGGGGAAGACGCGTAACGCCCCACCCCAATCCTGTAGGAACAGGTCCTGGATCGATGTCGCCGCGGAGAGCGGCGTCTCGATCACCGGGCCCGCCTCCGCGTAGAAGGTGTTGGGCTCCATGTAGCGCGGCGCGTCGAGATACAAGTTGAGGCGAGTCAGCGCCGTATCGCCCTGGCCGAGCAGCGCGTGCATCGAGGCCCCACCGGTGAACGAGTAGCCGCGGAACAGCCCCGGCTCGCGCTCCCAGGTCCCGAGAGAGGTCTCGATCAGCGCACGCTGTTCGGGGCGGTCGGGAGTGATGAGGTGCAGCGGATAGACCGCCAGGAGATGCGAGTAGTGACGGTGCGACTCCTTCCACGGCCGGCCACGGCCCACCATCAGCCCGGCCGAGTCCGTGGGAAAGGGCGTGAGGTTCGCGAGCACGTCGCGCCAGCGCTCGCGCAGCGGATCTTCGAGCCGCAAGTGCTCGGCGCTCGCGATCAGGGTCTCGAGGCCCCAGCGAAGTAGAGCGAGATCGTAGTTCGCATCGGGGACCGTGGCGAGCTCGGGGGAATGGGTCGACGGAAGATGCCAGTGTCCGTCATCGCCGCGCTCGACGTAGGCCAGATAGTTCCCCACGGCACGCTTGAGCAAGGGGTAGACCCGCTCGCGCAGGATGCGGTCGTCCATCTGGTAGCGGTAGTCGAGCCAGTAGTAGTACAGGGTCCACGGCAGGTCGCCCATCTCGTGCGCGGCGTCGCCTTGCGCGGTCGCCAGATCGACGGGCCGCACCAGGTCGGGACCGGAGCTGCGACCGATCGCCGCGGCGTCCGCGCGTAGCCGCTCGGGCACGTTGTCGATCAGCGCCTGTCGGTGGCGGTCCAGGTTTCGGAACAGCGACTCGGGGAGATCCAGCCGGTTCGCCCGGAACAGCGGGGAGTAGGTGAGCTGGATGTTCAGGTTCCACCAGATCCCCGGCCACGGTGTGGCGTTGAACCAGGGGCCGTTCAAATCCAGAATCGGCCCGTCCGCGCGCATGGCGGAGCCGAGCTTGTAGATCTGGATCCAGTAGTACGCCTCGAGGCGAGCGTCCGGAAACGAGAGAAAGCTCGCGGGATAGTAGGTGTGCCACCACCTCCGGTGCGCCGCTTCGAGACGGGCGGGTCCCTGACGTGCGGCGTCCGATGTGGAGGCTCGCGCTTCAGCGAGCGCGTCGCGGTCGGTGCTGCCCTGGCCGATGCTGACAAAGAAGGTCCTCAGCCCCTCTCCACCCTTGGACACAATAGACTCGGCGTGCGCCCCGCCCCCGATGAACGACTGCACGCTCGTGATCTCCGCCTGCGAGCGTGTGACGACCGGCGGCGGATGCAAATCCTCGGGCGCGAAGGGGTCCTTGCGATACACTTTGCGCGGCGGTCGCGCCTCGGCGGGCGACCAGTCGAGCGCGACCCCGCGCTCGCCGCCCGTGCCCTCGAGCACGATCACGATTACGGACGGTCGCGCGGCCGTGAACGTGCGCCAGCGCACTTCTCCCCGATCGGTGGTCACCGTGCCGCTCGCCTCGGCGTCCCAGAGCGTCAGTCGGGCGCTGCCGCCCTGCGCCGTTCCGACGGTTTTCAGGACGACGCGGCCGATGGGGTAGCGCGACTGGTCGTGGACGAAGTCGGTGCGGTTGATGGTCCAGCCGAGCGCGTTGTCCCGCACGTCGATCGTGGCGCCGAGGCGGCCGTTCCCGATGAAGGCACTCTCGCCCCATCCGTTCGGCAGGCGGCCCCACACCAGGTCGTGGCGCGCGAGAAAGGCAGGCCAATCGACGCGCGTCGCCGGCCGCGACTGCGCGAGCGCGGCGGGGCACGCCAGGGTGAGCGAGAGCACCGTGGCCCAGCGTCGCGCGATCATCGGGCGGTCATCGGGCTCTTTGGGGCGCCTTCACTGCAGCGGATCGAACGTTCCGTCCGACCAGCCCACGGTCTGCGCCAAGTTGCTGTTCCGCTCCCGCTGGGCCGGGGGGATGGCAAAGAAGTAGTAATTCGGCCGCCAGTTGATGGGGAACTGGGTGTCGAGACTGTCGACGCGCTGCGCAAAATACTGCTGATAGGTCGAATCGAGATTCACCGTATCGCGCATCTGGTTCCACTGTGCCGGGGGCACGAGCAGCGTCGTCGTGACCTTATGGCGGCGGGTCCCGTTCAAGCGCGATTCGAACAGCATATTCCGTCTCAGATCCCAGAAGCGCTTGGCTTCGTACGCGAATTCGATGCGTCTCTCCAGCATGATCGCATCCTGCATTTGGGCTTGGCTCATGCCGGCGTCCAGCCCGTACAGGCCGGTGCCCGGATCGATTCCCGCGCGGGTTCGCAGGGCGATGATCTGGTCGTACGCCTCCTGGGTGCGCCCGATCGCATTCGCAGCCTCGGCGAGATTCATCAAGACCTCGGCGAAGCGGATTTCAATCCATTGCGTCTGTCCGTTGAACGCCCCGAGGGCGTTCGCAATCGGATCCACGGCTTTCCGTGTGTAGAAGCCCGTCGGCGTGGGATTGTTTGTTTCTCCGCCGACGTAGGTCCACTGCCGGCGGCCGCCTTTGGCGGACAGTTCCCACACGGCGCCATTGTAGGCAATCGTGGCTTGGAAACGGGGATCGCGGTTCTTCCAGAAGTACACGGAATCGTACGCGGCGTTGTTCGCGATCGGCTGTCCATCGTGCATGGGAAATGCGTTGACCATCTCCAAAGTCGGCCGATTGGCTCCGGTAGCCCCCTGGGACTCATCCAAGGGGCGCGTGGCGGCTGCCCAACGATGGACGCTGCCGATCTCCTGGCCGTTCTGGTCGACGCGCAACCCGGGATACCTATACCGGCGCACGAAGATGGCCTCGGGATTCATATCCACAAACCACAGCTTCTCGAAGTCCGGATACAACCCGAACCCCTTGCTCGTGAGATAGTCCTTCGCCGCGAGATTGGCGTCGTAGGCGTTCTGCCAGCGGGCGAGATCGCCGGTGCGGTTGAACTGGGGGCTCGCGTAGTACAGCGACACGCGTCCCTTCAAGGCCATGGCCGTTCCCTTATGCACGTGACCGTCATTGCCCGCCCCGACACTGATGGCCGGCAAGAGCGCGATGGCCTGATCGAGATCCGACAGTATCTGCGCCACGCACTGCGAGGTAGGGGTTCTCGACACCAGCAGATCGTCGGTCAGCTGTTGGGGCTCGAGCACGAGCGGCACGCCGCCGTATCGCTTCACCAACTCCCAGTACGCCCAGGCCCGGAAGAGGTACGCTTCGCCCTTGAGTCGCTTCGTCAGGCTGGTGTCCAGGGTTCCCTGGTCTATTTCGGTCAACAGGATATTGATGCTCCTGATTCGGTCGTAGGGCGGGTGCTGGCAGTCGGTTGTGTTTCGGACGCACCAAAAGTCGACCGAACCTTCGGTCAACTGCCCGTACATGTAACTGCCGCCGCCGGGAGATTCGTCCGAGGTGCCGGCGTCCCCGGTAGACCAGCCGGGCAGGTTGTCCGCATAGACCTTGTTGATATAGGCTTCCGCCAACGCGGGGTCCTTCCACACCAGCGCTTCATTGACGGATTCCAAGTCCTTCAAGTCGAGGATATTGGTGCAGCCGCCGAGCGCGAGGCTCGAGAGGGCGACCAATGTGGCCCGAAAGATCGTCATTGGAGGCTCCTCTTCAGCGAGACGGTCATCCCCAGCGTGACCGTCCGCATCAGCGGATATGCACGGATGTTGACCATCTCGGGATCGTATCCCCAATCGCCGACGTGGTCGATGAGCAGGAGCAGGTTGGAACCCGTGCAGTACACGCTGGCGCTCGCCAGTCCCAGGGCGCGCGTCAGGCGTTCCGGCATGTCATACGACACGGTCAGGTTCTTCAACCGCAGGAACGACCCGTCGCGCAGCCAGAACGTGGATACGGGGTACGTGGTCTTGTAGCCGGTGCCGAAGTATCCGGGATACGCGGCATTGGGATTATCGGGTGTCCAGTGGTCGGCCCAGTAGCCGTACGACGATTCCTCGGCGCGTCCTTGGATCGACCGCCCATCCGCATGCATGAGCAGCTTGTTGCCCGCGGCGCCCGAGAACAGCGCGTCGACGCGCAGACCGTTCCACGATGCGCCGATGCTGACGCCGTAGTTGATCGGGGGGCTGTTGTAATCACACATCCAGGCCTGATCGTCGCTGGTGATCTTTCCGTCCGGGGGGAGATTGGTGACTGTTCCATCCGGTGCCGTGACGCGCGGACCGCGAAGATCCTGGTAATTCAACATCCCCAGCTGGGCCGGCGCGCCGTTCACCGTGTACCCCGCGGGCAGGGCGTCCAGGTCCGCCTGGGTGCGGATGATGCCGGTGGCGATATAGCCGAAGCATGCACTGGAGGGTGCGGTCGTTCGACCGAGGCGCTTTTGATAGTCCGCGAGGTTTTGCGCTTCGTTCAACACCACGATCTTGTTGGTTGCGTAGCCGAGAATGCCCCGCAGGGAGTATTTGAAGGAGCGCGGCCCATCGTCGGCGCCGCCGTTGTACCCCAGTTCAATCTCGAATCCGTGCGAGTTGATCTGCTGGTAGTTCTCATCTGGGAGGCTGGCCCCGAGGGTGCCGGGAACCTGCGCTTGGCGCGATCCCAGGATGTCGTGGGTCTTGCGAGAGAAGGCATCCAGCGTCAGGCTGAACCTGTTCCCCCAGAGCCTGGAGTCCAGACCCACGTTGTACGATTTCGACTTCTCCCACGTGATGAGGGGGTTGGCAAGACTCCCCGGAGCAATCCCTTGCGTGGGACTGTCAAAGACCGCCCCGGTGTCAATGACATATCTCTGCAGCCACTGAAAGTCGCCAACGGCGTCATTGCCGACGACGCCATACGAGGCTCGCAGCTTTAGCTCATTGATGAACGGGACTTTGAAAAACGGCTCCTGCGAGAGGCGCCAGCCCGCGGAAACCGAAGGAAAGAAGCCCCAGCGATGCGCCGGCGCGAAGATCACCGACCCGTCGTAGCGGAACGAGCCCTGCAGATAGTACCGGTCGGCGTAGCTGTACCCCACCGAGCCGATGTAGGAAAGTCTGGCGCTCTGCGCCTCACGGCCCTCGACGCGCGAATCCGCGGGGTCGCTACTTCCCGCGATGAATTGGTCGATGCTGGACGAAATGAAATTGTTGCGCTGCCCCTCGAGCCATGCGGTGTCGCTCGCCGCCTGCTCGTAGACGAACAGCGCGTCCACGCCATGCTTTCCGAAGCTGCGCTTGTAGTTGAGCTGAGCGTTGAGCTGATACCTGTTGTACGGCGCCTGGTTCGTCAGCAGGAACTCCTCGGCCGCCCGCTGTTTGGTACCGACGACTTGACTTCCCAGAAGGTGACCGTGACCGCCCCATGTATCGAAGAGCGTCATGTCGTACGGCAAGTTGAACTGCTTTTCGTAAGACGACGTGTATCCTTTGAAGTACGTCAGGCTCGCATTCAGGCCGTGCACCCACGGCATCTGATAATCCAGCCGGCCCTTGACGTTGAGCTCGGACCATTGGTGCCGGTCGTACCCTGACGCGTTCGAAATGACGACCCCGGGATGCCATTCGACCCAGTTTCCCACCGGTAGTCCGTTGACGTAAGGGGGCACCATCCGGGTCCTGAGCGCCAGCGCCTTGTACAGGTCTTCTTGCGCCCAATTGCCGATCTGCCAGCTGGGGCCGTGGCGGTTCTGGCGCGCGCCGTTGAAGTCCACCGACGCTTTCAGGTGGCTCGTGAGATCGACGTCGAGATTGGCGCGCGCGGTCGAGCGCCCGAACGACAGGTTGTCGAACGAGCCCGTCTCGTTGAGCCACGACCCGCCGAGGAAGTACCTCACGCCGTCCGTACCTCCGGAGATGTTCAACGAGTGATGGACGTCGAGCGGATCGCGCCACAGCGTGCCGATCCAGTCCCAGGAATGCGTTCGGAAGTAGTCCAGCTCGTCGGCGGTGTAGTAACGGGCGTCGGTGGTGGGAAAGGCGTTGTAGCTCAGGAAGTTGTTGATGGTTTGGGCGTGCTGATACGCGTCGAGTGTCGGCGGAATTCTCGGCGCGTCCTGCGCCCCCACGCTCACGTTGTACGTGAATCCGGTCGGCCTCACCGAGCCGCGCCTGGTCGTCACGAGGATGACGCCGTTCGCGGCCCGGGACCCGTACAACGCGGCGGTGGCTCCGTCCTTCAGCACGGAGATGTCGTCGACGTCCCCCGGGCTCAGGCCGTCGAATGCGAACTTGTCGCTCACGACGCCGTCGATGACGTACAGGGGATCGGCGTCGTTGAAGGTCCCGACGGCCCGAACTCGAATGCTCGACTCCCGCCCGGGCGTGCCGGCGTTCTGGGTAATGGTGGTGCCGCCCAACCGGCCCGCCAGCGCGTTCGACAGGTTGGCCACGGGCAGGTTGGCGAGATCTCCACCGCTAGCCGTGGAGACAGAGCCCGTCAGCGTGCCCCGGTCCTGCACCCGGTAAGCCGTAACGACCTCTACAGCCTCGAGCTCGGCGGGCAGGGCCGCCATCTGAACGTCGATCTCGGTCCGTCCGTCGATCGGGACTTTTTCGGGTTTGTAGCCAATGAGAGAGAACCGCAGCGTATCCTGCAGCGAAGGCAGGCTCAACGCAAAGCGTCCATCGGAGTTGGTAACCGTCCGCACCTTGCTGCCCCTAACTCTCACATCCACGAGCGGCAGGGGCAGTCCGCTGACGGAGCTCCTGACCGTGCCGCTTACGGATTGAGCCTGCGGAGCGGCTTGCGGGTCCTGGGCGCGGCCGACCTGCACCGATAGGAGCCCGAAAAGCGCCAGGGTGGCGCTCCGTCGGGAGGTGCGACAAGGCAACACGTGCTGCGGGTACTCAACAGCGGCGGGCGAGACTCCCCGACTCAGACGGAGGAAATTCAGCACCGATAGCTCCTGGGGGCTGCCCCAGACGCGTCTGCGTATCTTGTTCGTTTATCGAACTAAATCGCCCCGACCCAACGGCGGCGACGACGTTAACACGCTCTCGCAGGTCGAGCCCCCTTGTCGCGGGGCCCGGCGGCACCTGTGATGCGTTCGCAAGTCGCGCGCCAAATTGCCCGATCACGGCGTCACGACCCCGGCGCCCTCAGGACGGTCGCGACCACGGCCGTCGTCCACTCGCCATGGTTGCTCTTGTACGTGCCCCGCATCCACACGAGCGCCGTGCGGGAGTCCTTCCACTTCGGCACGACGGGCCGCAGGTTGTCCACGGTCGAGTTCGCCGTGATGGGCTCCCAGTTCCAGGTCGCGCCGCCGTCCGGCGTCCTGCCCCGGAACAGCTCATGGTGGCGCAGGTTGTCGGCCGTGCTCACGAGCGGTTTACCGGTGACGGGGTCCGCGTCGGTCGAGATGTAGACGACGTCGGGGTCGTTGGGATCGAGAGCGGCGAGTCCCGTGTAGTCGTCCTCTCCGGGGTAGAGTCGCGTCCCCGCATAGGCGATTTCGTGCACCCGCCATTGCGATCCGTCCCAGCGTCCATAGTCGAAGCGGTGGTCCATCCCGCCTTGGCCACGCGGGAGCCCGCGACCGTCCTTTTGAACCGTGAAGATGACGTACGGCCGCTGGGCTCGATCGAGCTCGAGGTCGCTCATCCAAGCCACGTTGTCAGGATCGCCCTGAAATACCTTGGTCAAGTCCCACGCGTTGACCTCCACGTCCGTGGTCTCGCTGAGCTTGCCGCGGCGGGTGCCGTCCGAGAGGTACACGACGCCGTCGCGCACGAAGCCGTGATACAGGCTGTTGTCGTAGTTGCGGGGGTGATCTTCCGTCATGACGAAGTGGATCGTGTTCATGCCGTCGAAGGCGTACTTGAGATAGGGGCTGTAGCCGTCCTTGCCGTGCGCCAGGCGGCCGCCGTAACGCCAGGTGCGGCCGGTGTCATCCGAGTACATGTAGTTGGGGTCGAGATCGACGCCCCGGAAAAAGTTCATGATCCGGCCCGATGAGAGCCGAAACAGATTCGAGTACGTGACGTTGTTGCCGCGCAGCGGGGCCGCGGGGTTTCCCGGCGTGTCGAAGGTCGACGCGGGCCCCCATGCCAACGGATTGCGCGGCTCGGAAAACCGGTAGTAGATGCGCTGCTCCACACCATGCTGCGTGTAGACGGCGAGATAGCGCCCGTCAGGCAAAGCTAGAAACGATGGATTGTCGTGGTCGTCCTGCTGCAGATGGCGATGCAGCACGGTCCGTTGGGTGGCGCCCGAGGCGAGGTCGCAGACCGACACTTCCACGTTGCCCCAGTCGGGGGCGCGGTCGTTGCGATAGTCTCCCACGGCGCGGACCGATCCCACGATGAGCTTGCCGTCGTCGACGATGGCCCGCTCGTCCATGAACCAGGACCATGCGCCGTTGTCGTTCAGCTGGATCAACTTGCCGGCCACGTAGTTCGTGGGGAGATCCGCAGCGCCCGGTAGCAACGGCGCGAGCAGCAGACCCGCAATCCAGACCTTCCGCATGGCTCCTCCCTTCAGCGGGCGAGCGGGTCGGGGCGCAGCTGGAAGTGCAGGACCTTGCTCGTCGTGCCTTTGCCACCTTCCATGTGGAACGGCGCGCGCGTGCTCACCGTCGCCCATAGCCCCCGCCCCTTCCATCCGCCGTCCGGGTCGTCGATGCGCCCGTCCATCCATTTCGTGTAGAACCCCAGCGGATAGGGGACGCGCAGCACGATCCATTTCCCGTCCTTCAGCACGAGCAACCCTTCCGATCCGTTGCCGGTATTGATCGGCACGTTCGCGCCCAGGCCCAGCACGCCGAACTGATCGACCCACGTGTAGTAGCTCGCCTCGGCGCTGCCGGGCGTCGTCACGCCCTGGAGCTGCGGCAGGGGCTCCGGATAGAACGTCCAACCCTCGGGACAATGCTGGCCCGTCGCGGTGGGCCCGTTGAGCGGGCCTGTGCACTTCCGGCGGTCGAAGCTCGCGAGATGTCCGCTCGCGAGCGCCGTCCAGTAGACGCCGTCCCGGTCCACGTCTCCGCCTCGAGGTGAAAACCCCTCGACGGGTCTCCCCGATTTGTCGAGCGGGAGCTCGTACAATTCCGCCAGCGCCGTTTCGGGCGGATTGGGTCCCGGGTTCAGTCGCACCACGGCGCCCGGGAAGCCCAGCGATGTCCCCCAGATCGAGCCATCGGGCGCCGGGGCGACAGCGTACAAGCCGGCCGAAATCCGCTTGTCCTTGCCGGGATCGACTGGTTGGTCCGGCTCCACGTACGCGTCCCGCTTGCCGTTGCCGTTCGCGTCGAGGATCAACGCCGTCCAGCCCTGCGACTTCTCCTCGTCGCCGGTTTGGTCGAACAGCCTCGTGTTCAACCAACCCACCGCCGGGCCGCCGCCCGAGGTCCACAGCGTGCGGTTCGCGTCTTCCGCGAACATCAGGTGGTGCGTACTGAAACACGTGCTGATGTGCGTGAGCTTTCGATTCGTGGGATCGTAGACCGCGAGCTGACGGCCGGAGCGCGCCAGCGGAAACAGCCGCGCCGAGGGATGGCTCGACCCCGCTTTGCAGAAGTCGGGGTTGTCGGACGGCCGCACCGTGGCCGTGAGCCACACGCGACCGCGCTCATCGAACATCGGATTGTGCACGTTGGCCTTGCTGGTCCAGATGACCTCGCTGCCCCAGTAGGGCGACGGTTGCGCCAGCTGCGACCCGGCGGCCGGCGCCGTGCCGGGATCGCGCACCGTCAGCGGGACGCGGCTGGCGTCGTTGCGCGCCGGCTCCAACACGGGCAGATAGTCGGCGCTCAACTCGAGTGACCCGTAGATCGAGCCGTTGGCGTTGGCCGTCGGATGCCGCCGATCGGTCGAGACCTCGTCGTGGAGATATGCCTTGGGGTCCGCCCAGTCCCACTCGGTGATCACCACGTTGCGCTCCACGCCCCGGGGCCGGGGCGGCGGCCCGGGCACTTCACCCGCGGCGATCCGGTCCGTCCAGTCCGCGAACATCGCGAGGGCGCGTTGCGCGCCCAGCTGACTCAGCGTCCCCATCATCTGGACGCCGGCCTGCCCCGATTGCAGCCGCCGCTCCCACGCGACCGCCGAGGACGGGAACGGGCCGAGCGACGGGGGGATCTCCCGCGTGCCCTTGCTGCCCAGCTGATGACAGGACCAGCACCCGCCCGACTTGATGATCCTGAGCCACTCGGCCTGGCTCTTCACGTTCGGCGACATGCCGTTCGGGTCGGAGGCGGCCGCGGTCGCGGTAAACTCGCTCTTGTCGGGCACGTGCATCAGGGAAAACCAGTAGCCGGCCGGGTAGTACTCCGCGGCCGCGCGCCGATTGGGTGCCGGCGCCGCGGTCAGGTTCACGACCCTCCCCGGCGCGGCTTGAACCTTCGGTGAATCGACGAGCCCGTAGCCGCGCACCCAGACGGCGTACGTCGCCTTCGGAAGATCGGGGACCAGGTAACGCCCCCGATCGTCGGTCACGACGATGCGGACGAACTTCGTCGGCAGGTCATGCGTCTCGGCGATCACCCAGACACCGGCTTCCGGCCCGTTCGCACCCGTGACCACACCGGCGATGCCGTCGGTGTCGATGCGGATCGTCTGACCGGCGAGCTGACGGGCGCAGACGAGCACCGCGCAGCCGAGCGCCGCCACGGCACAGTACGAGCGACTCATCGTTCTCATGACCCCTCCAGGAGCTATACGCACGCGAGGTACCGCTCCTTCGTCAGCGGTAAGAGGCTGTCGAGCGGCGTGTCCCACACGGCCTCGTTGAAGATCTCGACCTCGATCGGCCCGGCGTATCCCGACCGCTCGACGGCAGTGCGGATGCGGCACAGCTCGATCACGCCGTCGCCCATCATCCCG
>Ga0184605_10000003_pt1 | contig 119068 bp, 114 predicted proteins | sample PLM0_30_coex_FD_132995 | JGI IMG/M metagenome (GOLD analysis project Ga0184605, IMG submission 132995) | Groundwater sediment microbial communities from an aquifer in East River, Colorado, USA - PLM0_30_coex | ecosystem: Environmental > Terrestrial > Soil > Riparian zone | place: USA: East... | reverse complement strand
GCGACGCCCGAGAGGACGACGGTGTGGCTGCCCGCCGGGAGTCCGCTGAATGTCGTGCTGGCGTTCGTCCCGATCGCCCGGTTCGTGTTGCCATCCAGGGTCACCGTATAGCCGTCGGCGTCGAGGCTCGAGCCGGTCGTCGCGGTCGCGACAGTGAGGTTGCCGGTTGTCGGCCCGGTGGCCGCGCACGTGATAGCGAAGCTGACCTGCGCCGTGCCCCCGAGCGGGACCACCGGGGTGCGCGTCGTACCGCCGCTCACCGTACAGTTTCCCGCCACGCCGCTGATGGCGACAACGTGCGGACCAGCCAATACGCCGCTGAACGTGGCGCTGCCGTTGGTCGCGACCGACTTGGTTTGGAGCAAGTCGAGGGTCACGGTGTAGCCGTCCGGGTCGAGGCTCGACCCGCTCGTCGCCGTCCCGACCGCCAGATCGCCCGTCAAAAGGCCGCCCAACAAGGGGGACGGCTTCGGGTCGGGGCCGGCTGAATCGCTACAGGCGCTGCCTACCAGCAGCCCCACGGCCACACCCATCACAGCACGTATGGTTGCACGTCGCATGGTTTCCTCCGAGATGCGCACGGCATGCGCAATCGGAGTGCCACGGCCGCCACGCGCCCACGTGCCGCTCCCGCTGCAGGATGGCGGATTCGCTGCGCGCACGCAGCAGGGTTCGGGCGCCCCAGTCTCGTGCGTTCGAGCAACGTTGCTGCACGACAACACGGCGGCCGCGTCGCCCCATCACGCGTCACCCATCTCCACGAGCACTTTCAACACCCCCGGGCGCTGCGCATGGGCGAAGGCCGCCAGGCCGTCACGCAGCGGGTAGCGCGCCTGCACCAAGGGCTCGACGGCGATCCGTCGCCCGGCCAGAAGCCGCAGGGCCGGGGCGAACGGACCGCAGCGCGACCCCACGAGCGTGAGCTCGTTCACCACGACGGCCGCCGCATCGAGCGTCAGCGCGCCCGCGTAGGTGCTCTTCAACACCAGCGTGCCGCGCGGCCGGAGGGCGTGCTGGGCCACGCCGACCCCCTCCGGATTGCCGGTGCACTCGACCGCGATGTCGAACGCACCCGGCGCCACTTGGTCCGGTCGCCCCGTCTCGATGCCCCGCGCGGCGAGCAGGGCGAGCTTGGTGTCGTGTCGCCCGACCGCGAGCAGCCGGCAGCCGGTGAGGCCGAGCGTCTGGGCCACGAGCTGGCCGAGCTTGCCGTCGCCCACCACGAGCACGCGCTGGCCCGGACCGATCGCGACCTGCTCCTGGATCTCGAGCGCGGCCGCGAGCGGCTCGGTGAATACCGCGATGTCCGTGGGCACACCGTCGGGGACGACGTGCAGGTTCTCGGCCGGAAGCGCGAGGTACTCGGCGAACGCGCCGTGCCGGCCCACGATGCCGAGCACGGTGCGGCGCTCGCAGTGGGTGCGCCGGCCGCCCGTGCACGCGGGACAAGTGCCGCAGACGGCGTTGATCTCGCCCACGACGCGTCGGCCGACGAGCGCCGCCGGACCCCGCTCGACCACCCCGACGAACTCATGGCCCGGGATCCCGGCGAACGGATAGTAGCCGCGGGTCAGCTCGAGATCGGTGTTGCAGATCCCCGCCCGGAGCGTTCGCACGAGGGCTTCACCCGGCGGCGGTTCGGGCATCGGGACATCGTCCCGCAGTGTGAGGCGGCGGTCTTCGAGCCACAGCGCGCGCACGATCTCATTAATATGGAATGGCCGCGCCAAGCGTGACGCGGGGGAGCGGGTGCGGGTCTCCCTGCATCCGCGTCGTACCGGCGATCGACCTTCACTGTTGGAGACTCCAGCGCGTGTGGTTGCTCGCCATCGTGTTCGTTGCCGACACCACACCGACGGCCCGGATGTTCCGGGTGCCCCTCCCGCGCGCCGAGTCGCTCTCGGTCGAGACCGCCGGCCGGGGCGAGCCCGTCGTGCTGATCCCGGGGCTGTTCGGATCGGCCTACGGGTTCCGCACGCTGGTTCCCCTCCTCACGGCGGCGGGCTACCGCACGATCGTGATCGAGCCGCTCGGGATCGGCTCGTCGGCCAGGCCCGAGAAAGCGAACTACTCGCTCACCGCCCAAACGGACCGGATCGCGGCGGTGCTCGACTCCCTGCACGTGCGCGACGCCCTGCTCATCGCCCACTCGATCGGGGGGTCCGAGGCGTTCCGGCTCGCCTATCGGCGGCCGGACCTGGTGCGCGGGCTGGTGTCGATCGAAGGGGGGCCGACGGAAACAGCAACGACTCCAGCGTTCAAGCGCGCCCTCCGCTTCGCGCCCTGGATCAAGCTGTTCGGGGGGATCAAGCTCCTCCGCCGCAAGATCCGGGGCCTGCTCATCGACTCCTCGGGCGACTCGAGCTGGGTGACGGATGCCGTCGTGGCGGGCTACACGGCGGGCGCCGCGCGGAACCTGGACGCCACGCTCAAGGCGTATGTCGCGATGGCGAACGCGCGGGAGCCCATCAGGCTCGCGCCCCACCTCGCCGAGGTGCCGTGTCCCGTGCGGCTGGTGGTTGGCGGGGCACGCCACGACGGTGACGTCGGGTCGGGGGAGGTGCAGCTGCTCGAGCGCTTGCTGCGGACGTTCGCACTCGACTCCGTCCCGGGGGCGGGGCACTTCATCTATGAAGAGCAGCCCGGGGCGGTGATGGCCGCCGTGGCCCGACTCAAGGCGAGTGTGACCGCGCGGCACGCCGCCGGGTCAGAGTGACGGAACCGTAGCCAATCTCCCTAGCCTATGCGTATCGCTCTGGTCGCCGAAGACTACTATCCCCAGCTCGGGGGCGTCCCCGAGCACGTGCACAACCTGGCGCTCCAGCTCAACCGCTGGGGGCACCCCACGACGGTCGTCACGTCGGACATGGGCGCGTATCGCGACCTCGACTTTGTGCGGCGGGTCGGAACGAGCCGGGTGATCTACTCAAACGGCGGCGTGGCGCGCGTCACGACCGGATGGCGGCTGACGCGACGGCTCGAGGAGATGTTCCTTGAGGGCGGCTACGACATCGTGCACGTGCACGGCGGGCTCGCGCCGATGCTCGGGCTGGTCGCACCCCGCGCCGCGTGGCGGCTGGGCATCCCGGTGGTCGCCACGTTCCACTCGTGGTTCGCGCGCTCGCTCGGCTGTCGGATATTCCGCCGCCCGCTGCAGCGGATCCTGGACCGGCACGCGGCGCGGATCGCGGTCAGCGAGCCGGTGGTGCACGCCAACTCACGCTATTTCGACGCCGATTGGGAGATCATTCCCAACGGCGTGGACACGAGCTTCTTCCGGCCGAACGGTCGCCGGCCGACCGACGCGCTCACCGACCGGCCGCGGCTGCTGTTCCTCGGTCGCATCGAGCCGCGCAACGGCCTCGGCACGCTGCTCGACGCGCTGCCGCGCATTCTGGCGCGCTACCCCACGACGCTCCTCACGGTGGCGGGCGACGGGCCATGGCGCCGCTACTACGAGCGGCGCGCACGGGAGCTGGGCGCCAGCGTGCGGTTCGTCGGGCAGGTGTTCCACGACCGCCCGGCCTACTACGGCTCGGCCGACCTGTACCTCTGCCCGACGACCATCGCCTCATTCGGCGTGACGCTGCTCGAGGCGATGGCCTGCGGCACCCCGATGGTCGTCTCCGACAATGCCGGCTTCCGCTCGGTGATCGACGGCGGCGCGGAAGCGGTGCTCCTCCCGAAGGACGATCCCCGGGCGTGGGCGGACACGACGATCGCGCTGCTCGCCGATCCCGAGCGCCGGGCCGCGATGGGGCTTGCCGGCCTCGCCAAAGCGGCGCGCTTCGCCTGGCCGCGGATCGCGCGCCGCGAGCTCGCGGTGTACGAGCGCGTGCTCGGCCGGAGCGCCCCGGCCGTCGCGAGACCCTCCAGCGAGCCGGTACGCGACCGCGTCCGGATGACCTCGCTCGCGCGCTGACCCGCCGGGGGTGTTCCCGCGCCCCCGACGCCCTTCCCCCCCTCCTTGCGGACCCCCGGAATCGCGCGCAACGTAGCGCGTCGTTGAAGGTCATTTCGACACAACCGTTACCTCTGTGCACGAGTAGGGAGGAACCGTGGTACAGCGCACTTTGCTAGCTTCGCTCGCGCTGAGTCTCGCCGTCGGCATCGGCGCCGCGGCGGGCCAGCAGCGTCCCATCACGGGGAAGGTCGTGAGCGCGGCGACGACGGAGCCGGTCGCCGGCGTCCGCATCGTGGTCGTCGGAACGCCGATCACCGCCATCACGAACGACCGGGGCGAGTTCTCGCTATCGGCGCCCGAGGGTGCCGTCACGCTGTTGGTGCGCGGCGTGGGCTTTCGGAGTCGTCAACTGCCCGTCGCGGCGGACGCATCGAGCGTCACGGTGAGCCTCGAGCAGGACGTGTTCAACCTCGAGGCGGTGGTCATCACGGGGCAGGCGACCGGGGTGCAGCAGCGGAACCTGGCCAACGCGGTAACCACGGTGAACGCCGAGCAGCTGAACCGCGCGCCGACGCAGACGATTGAGAGCGCGTTGCAGGGGAAAATCCCCGGGGCGGTCATTCAGATGAACTCCGGGGCACCGGGCGGGGGCGGCCAGATCAACCTGCGCGGCGTGACGACGATCAATGCCGGCGTCGATCCCCTGATCGTGGTCGACGGGATGGTGATCGCGAACGATGCGATCGCGAGCAACATGAATGCCGTCACCGCGGCGGCGGCGGGGGGCAACGCGTCCAACCAGGACAACTCGGTGAACCGCATCGCCGACCTGAATCCCAACGACATTCAGAGCATCGAGGTGTTGAAAGGCGCGTCGGCGGCGGCGATCTACGGGTCGCAAGCGGCGAATGGCGTGCTCGTGATCACGACACGGCGCGGTCGCCCGGGCGCACCGCGCTTCAGCGTCACCCAGCGGTTCGGGACCTCCGCCTTGTCGAACACGCTCGGATTCCGTCGCTTCAGTGGCGTCGGCGAAGCGACAGCGGCGTTCGGGCCAAACGCGGCAAGCTTCTGCACATTGTCGGGCGGCGGGTGCCCGGTCTTCGACAACGAGCGCGCGCTGTACGGAGAGCACCCCCTATCCGTCGAGACCGACGCCACCGTCACCGGTGGGAACGATCAGACGACCTACTTCTTGTCGGGTCTTGTGAAGAAGGACGGGGGGATCGCCCCGAACACTGGCTACCAGAAGCAGTCGATCCGGGCGAACTTGGACCAGCTCCTGGGCAGCCGGTTCAAGCTCAGCGTCAACTTGAACGCGATCCACAGCCTGTCGAATCGTGGCATCTCGAACAACGACAACACGGGGACCAGCACGTACCTCGTCTATCCGACGACGCCGAGCTTCGTGGATCTGCGGCCGGTGAACGGCGTGTACCCGAGAAATCCGTTCGCGCCTTCGAATCCGCTGGCGACCTTCGCGGAGCTCACGAACGCCGAGGACGTGTGGCGGATCCTGGGCACGACGACCACCAAGGTGGACGTGGTCACGACGCCGACCCAGCGCCTCGTCTTCAACCTCACCGGGGGGTTGGATTTCTTCAGCCAGCGGAACGACGTCCTGTCGCCAGCCGATCTTCAGTTTGAGCCGCAGGACGGTCAGGCGGGCACCGTTGTGCTCGGGAAGGCGACCGATCTCCGGTTGAACCTCGTCGGCAGCGCCGTGCACACGTACACGCCGGCCTCGAACGCCTTTCAGGCGACGACGTCGGCGGGCTTCCAATACGAGAACCGCGATCTCAACCTCACGAACGTCGTGGGGCGCACGATCGCGCTCGGGCTGCAGAACGTGAGCCAGGCGGCGAGCATCACGTCGAACCAAGCGGAGCAGCCGGTGAAAAACGCGGGGCTCTACGCGCAGGAAGAGCTCCTGACGGCGAGCCAGCGATTGCTCCTGACCGCCGGGATCCGCGCCGACCGCTCGAGTGTGAACGGCGATCCCAGCAAGTACTACCTGTTCCCGAAAGCCGCCGCCTCCTACCGGTTCGTGCAACCGATTGGCGGCGTCGACGAGTTGAAGGTCCGCGGCGCATGGGGCCAGACCGGTAACCCGCCGCTCTACGGCGTCCGCTTCATTCTGGACAGTACAGGCGCGCTCGGTGGTCAGGTCGGACAGTTCCGCGCCTTGACGCTCGGGCTCGATTCGATCACACCCGAGCGAAACACCGAGATCGAGGGCGGGTTCGACGCGACCTTCGGCAACCAGTTCGCCACCCTGGGCATCACGCTGTATCAGAAGAACGTGACCGATTTGCTGCTGCTCCAGTCCGTCGCGCCGTCGACCGGGTATCGGCAGCGCATCTTCAACGGCGGCAAACTTCGCAACCGCGGCATCGAGGCGGTGCTCGCGGTATCCCCCGTCCGCACGTCCGACGTCAACTGGGTTCTGCGGTCGACCTTCTACATGAACCGCAGCAAGATCCTGGAGCTACCCGTGCCCGCGTTCAACACAGCCGGGTTCGGGCTATCGCTGGGGGCGTTCCGGATCGAGGAGGGCAAGTCCGCGACCCAGATCGTCGGATTGGACGGCGTGGACGGCGATGCGAATCCCGACTTCCAGATGTCGTTCTCGAGTGACGTGAACTACAAACGGTTCAGTGTCGGCTTCCTGTGGGACTGGAAGCACGGGGGGGACATCATCAACCTGACCCAGCTCCTGTTCGATGCCTTCGGCAACTCCGTCGACCAGGTTCCGGCGGGGAATACCCGGATCGGCGACTGGGCTGGCGGGCAGACCAAGGTGTACATCCAGGACGCCTCGTACCTGAAACTGCGCGAGCTGAACGTGGGCTATGATCTGCCGCCCGACTTCGCGCGGCGCTTCGGGATGCGGACGGCGCGCATCTCGCTCAGCGGCCGCAACCTGCTGCGGTTCTCGCCGTACAAGGGGCTCGACCCCGAGGTGTCGAACTTTGGCAACCAGGCCATCGCGCGGAACATCGACGTGGCACCGTTCCCGCCGAGCCGCAGCTTCTTCTTCTCGATCGACCTGGGGTTCTGACCATGAGCGCGCATGGAACAGGGAGTCCCACTATGAGGACAGTCACTGCCGCGCTCACGTTGATGAGCGCGCTCGCGGTCGGGGCTTGCAACTTCGACCTGACCAATCCCAACAGTCCGCCGCCCATCGGACCGAACGCGACGCCGGACCAGGTGAAATCGGCCGCCGTCGGCCTGCTGGTCGCGCTCCGGGTGGACGTCACCCGCTGGGTGCTCAATAACGGGATCCTCGGACGTGAAGGCTACCGCCTCGACACCGCCGACCCCCGCTTCACAACGGAGCTGCTTGCGGGGCCGCTCGATCCGAGCAATGACGCGTTCGGCGGTGGGCAGTGGGCGGCGGAATTCCGCGCCATCCAGAGCGGCTACGCGATTCTCAACGTCATCGGGTCGGCCCAAATCGACGTTGGGCAGCAGCAGGCGGTCCGCGGATTCGTGCACACGATGCAAGCCGTGGCCTACGTCATGATCCTGAATTCGCACACGCAGGACTCGATCCCCGTCGACGTGAACCGCTCCGTCAGCCAGCCGCTGGCACCGTTCGTGTCCAACGATTCGGCGTATAAGCACGTCCTCCTGCTGCTCGATTCGGCCAGGACGGAGCTCCAAGCGGCGACGGCGTTCTCGTTCGACCCCGGCCCCGGATTCGTGGGTTTCAACACGCCCGCCACATTCCTTAAGGTCAACCGGGCGCTGGCGGCGCGGGTGCAGGCGTACCGTGCGAGCCCCTCTGCGCCGGGCGTAGGCTGCACCGCGTGCTGGGACAGCGTCCTCACGAACCTCGCGGCGTCGTTCATCGACCCGGCCGCCCCGCTCGACATGGGGGTGTACCACGCGTTCAGCACGGGAAACCAGGATGTCACAAACGGGTTGTCGCAGGATCCGGCGTCCGCGATCCAGCTCGCCCATCCCATGGTCAAGGACAGTGCGGAGGTACAGAACCTCGGGACCCTGCTCGACCGGCGCTTCCTCGCGAAGGTGACGGACCGGAAGAGCGCGACCGCGACGGTCCCGGACACGTTTTCGCTCGCCTGCCTCAAGTCGGCGCTGTCGTGGATCCGCTACCCGACCCCGAACTCCCCAGTCCCGATGATCCGGAACGAAGAGCTGTTCCTGCTGCGGGCTGAGGCGAACTGGTTCGCGACTACCCCGAACAAGGTGCAGGCCGTCGACGACCTGAACTTCATTCGACAGACCTCGGGGAACCTGGCCGCCACGACGGTGACGATCGCGAGTACCGACGCGGCGTTCGTGAGCGCGTTGCTGCACGAGCGGCTCTACTCGCTGTTATACGAGGGACACCGCTGGGTCGACCTGCGGCGCTATGGGCGGCTGAGCCAGGTCATCATCGATCGGCCCACCGGTTGCGCGTCGGCAGGCATCCCGCCGGACGTGGTGTTCTCGACCCTGCCGATCAATCTCTTCGAGGTGCAGGCGCGGCAGTAGCCGCACCCCACGCGCGAAGCCCCGACCGCCGAGCGCACCACGCGCTCGGCGGTTTTTCATGCAACGCGCCTTCAGCTCGCCTTCGCCACCTCGTACAGGTACTCGACGTGGGAGCGCACGGCGCCGTCCAGGCCCCGCACGCTCGGATTCTGCGACTCGATGACGTAGTACTCGTCGGGCGCGTGCGCGCCGCTGCCGTGGCCCAGGCCGAAATGGCCGGCGGCGAGCCGCAGCGGATCGCCCGTGAACACGTAGCCCGGCCACGAGCCCGCGATCCGCGGCAGGATCACCGGATCGATCCCGGAACGGCGATACACGGCGACCTGCGCCTTGATCAGCGCCGCGTCGCCCGTCGTGGTCGTGGGGTCGTAGCCGCCCGTCATGTTCACCTCCACGTCGCCGAACCCGCGCTTCGCGAGGTGCGCCTTGAGCGCGGCGAGCGACTCGGCCGCGGTCATGTCCGGCACCAGCCGCAGATCGAGCTTCGCCACGGCCCGATGGGGCAGGATGGTCTTCCCCCCCGGCCCGGTGTAGCCGCCCACGAGACCCTCGATGTTGACCGTCGGTCGCGACACGAGGCGCTCCAGCGCCTCGCCCCAGCTCACGTCATGGACCCAGTGGTCCACGCCGAGCTCCCGCTTCACGACGGCCTCGTCGAGGCGGCGCGCCGCTTCCGCCACCATGGCCTTCTCTCCCGCCGAAAGCGGACGGGCCTTGTCGGCGTAGCCGTCGATGGCGGGGTCGTTGCCGTCGGGCGAGACGAGCGTCGCCAGCGCCTCGACCAGATGCCACGCGGGGCTGTCGACGCGGGCCTTGTTGCTCGAGTGAATGTCCTTCTTCGGCCCGCGCCCCCACCGCTCCCCGCTCGACACCAGCTCGCACTCGATCACGCCCTTGGCGCCGAGGGTGATGGTCACCCGGCCGTCCGAGCCCTGCGCCGCGGACGGCATGAAGATCCCCACGGTGCGTCGCAACGCGGCCTGCACTTCGGGTCGGCGCACGACTTGGGGGAAATGCGGCGAGCCGATCTCCTCCTCGCCCTCCGCCACCAACACGAAGTTCAGCGGGGGCTTCTTGCCGGCGCCGCGGATGGCGTGCAGCGCGGCGAGGAACGTGGCCTCGGGGCCCTTCTGGTTCACGGCGCCGCGGCCCATCACCACCTTGCCGAGCCCGGGCCGGTCGACCAGCGCGGCCGCCCAGGGCGGCGACGACCACTCCGCCGGATCCGCCTGCTTCACGTCGTACATGAAATAGAGGCCGAGGGTGCGCGGTGCGCCGGCGTCGAGCGTCGCGAAAATGCCTGGCTGGCCGTCCGTCGGGATCTTCGTAACCTGATCGAATCCCGCCTCGCGCAGCAGCCGCATGGTGAGGTCGCAGCCCTCGCTCATACCCCGGTTCTCGGCGGCGATGGACGGCTGCCGGATCCACTCTTGCAATCGCTGCACGGCCTCGTCGTGACGCTTGTCGATCTGGGCGAAAATCGGGGCGAGATCGGACTGACTCGCGTACAGCGAGCGCGGCACAGCGATGGCCGCGGCCAGAGCGGCGGTGTCCTGCAGGAACGTGCGGCGGTCCTGGCTCATGGAACGAACCTCCAAGGTCTATGGGTCCGGGGCGTTGCAAACAGCGGCCTGTTATGCGCCCGCCGCATGATTCTGTCAACCGCCCCGACCGCCGCCCCCGTCTTGCGGGGTGGCGTTTCGGGCGGCAGCATATGGACTGCTGCGTGCGGCTCTCCATGGTGAACTGCGTCGCTCTGCTCGAGGAGGCATTGTGGTAAAACGTATTTGCCTGGTGCTGGCGCTGTCGGCGCTGGTCGGTGTGACCGGCGCGGCGGCGCAGGCGCGCCAGATCACCGGTCGCGTGACGTCGGCCGCAACGGCCGAGCCCATCGCAGGCGTCTCCGTCTCCGTCACCGGCACCGCTTTCGCCGCGGTGACCAACGCCGAAGGCCGCTACGCCATCGCGGCACCCGCCGGCGCCGTCACGCTGGTGTTCCGCCGCATCGCCCTCAAGCGGCGCGAGGTCCAGGTCCCGGCCGATCAGAACACGGCCGACGGGACGCTCGAGCCCGACGTGTTCAACCTCGAGGCGGTGGTCGTCACGGGTCAGGCGACCGGCGTGGAGCGGCGCAACGCCGCGATCGCGACGACGGTCATCACGGGAAGTGAGGTGACGAGCGTACCGGCTCCGGCCGTCGATCGGGCGCTGCAGGGCAAGGTCCCGGGGGCCTACATCCAGCAGAACTCGGGTGCGCCCGGCGGCGGGACGCAGATTCAGATCCGCGGCTCGAACACCGTGGTCGGGTCCTCAGACCCGCTGTTCGTGGTGGACGGCGTGATCTACAGCGACGCGTCCATTTCCTCCGGGTTGTTCACGGTGACGTCGAGCGGAAATCCGCAGTCGACCCGTAACGACGGCGAGAAGCAGGACGACCCGGTCAACCGGCTCACCGATATCAATCCAAACGACATCGCGTCGATTGAAATCCTGCGTGGCGCCGCGGCGTCGTCGATCTACGGCTCCAAGGGCGTGAACGGCGTGGTCATCATCACGACGAACCGTGGGAAGGGGGGCAAGCCGCGCGCCAATATCGTCCAGCGGGTCGGGGTCTCCGCATTGCAGCGGGGGTTCGACACGCGCGTGTTCGACACCACCGCCGCGTTCGACTTGTTCGGGGACAGCGCCCTTATCAGGTCGTACGAAGTGAATGGCGTATTGCCGACGTACGATCACTTGCGAGAGGTCGCGGGAGAGAAGCCGATCAACTACGAGACGCAGCTCGACGTGTCGGGTGGCTCGGGAGAAACGCGGTACTTCCTGTCGGGGAACGTGAAGGGTGACGGCGGGATCATCGCGAACACGGGGGCGCAGCGTCAGACCCTGCGGGCCAACCTGGACCAGACGCTGACGGACCGGTTCACGGTCTCCTTCAGCTCGGCGTTCAATCACACGACCACGCAGCGCGGCTTCACGAACAACGACAACAACGGCGCCAGCATCACGTATGCGCTCGCCTACCTTCCCGGGTTCATTCCGATCACCCCCGTGAACGGGGCGTTTCCGAAGCCGGGTATCACGTATCTGAGCGCGAACCCCTTGCAAAACATCGCCCTCGGGAAGAACGACGAGACGGCGGTGCGGTTCACCGGCGGCCTCACGGCGACGTACCAGGCGGTCGCGACCGCCAACCACAACCTGAAGCTCGTGGGGGCTGGCGGAATCGACTTCTTCAACCAGAAGAATGAAGTGTTCGCGCCGCCGGAGCTCTATTTCCAGGCGAATCAGACCAACCCCGGCGTATCGACGCTGGGCAACGCCGACAGCCGATTCACCAACTGGAACTTGAACGCGATCCACGCCTACACTCCGTCGGGCGGCGCTTTCAAGACCACGACATCGCTCGGCGTACAGTGGGAGGATCGTCAACTCGGCCGCTCGCGGATCTCCGCGCAGGGGCTGCTCCCTGGGCAGCAGAACGTCAACCAGGGCTCGGTGTTGCAGGCCTTCGAGGAGCTCACTCATGAGCGAACCATCGGGTTGTACGCCCAGGAGGAATGGCTTGGACTAAGTGAACGGCTGTTGCTGTCCGTCGCCGCGCGCGCCGAGCGCTCGAGTGCCAACGGTGACGTGAACAAGTTTTACTTCTTCCCGAAGGTGGGGGGATCGTACCGCATCCCGGACCTACTCGGAGAGGGAAGCGACTTCAAGCTACGGGCGAACTACGGCGAGACCGGCAACCAACCGTTGTTCGGGCAGAAGTTCACCACGCTCCAGGGCGGCCAGGTGAGTGGTGGTCACGTCGGAACGATCGTCGGCAACATTGCCGGTGCCCCCGACATTCGCCCGGAGCGCACGCGGGAGATCGAGGCAGGTGTGGACGCGAGCCTGCTCCACGGCCGTGCCAGCCTGGAGCTGACGCTGTTCCAGCGCAAGACCAGCGACTTGCTCGTGCCCGTGACGCCGGCGGGGTCCACGGGATTCGGCCTGCAGTTCTTGAACGGCGGCAAGATCAAGAACGAAGGGATCGAGATCGCCGCCGGGATCACGCCGATCCAGCGCGAGCACTTCAACTGGATCTTCCGGACAACCTTCACGAGCATCAGGAACCGGGTGCTCGAGCTGAACCTCCCCGGCGGCGCCACCGGCTTCCGGCCCGCCAACGCGGGCTACGGTCTTTCGTACGGCGAGTTCTTCGTCCAGGTCGGACGGCCCATCACCCAGATCATCGGCGTCGACGATCTCGGCAATACCATCTCGCTCGGCCAGGCGAATCCGAAGTTCCGCTGGGCGTTCTCGAACCAATTCACGTATCACCGCGCGTCCTTATCCTTCCTGTGGGACTGGCAGTACGGCGGCGTGGCGCAGAACCAGACGCTGTCGCTGTACGACTGCAACGGACTGGCCCCGGACTTCTCCAGTCCGCGAGGGCAGGCGGGCTATGACGCGTGCAACAACACGGGCGATGCGCGCCCATTCGTGGAGTCCACGTCGTTCTTGAAGCTCCGCAACGCGAGCCTCTCTCTCGAGCTCCCCGAGCAAGTGGCCAACTGGTTCGGGGCAAGGTCGGCGCGGGTCAGCGTGGAAGGGGTGAACCTGATCACCAAGACGCACTACACTGGGTACGACCCAGAGGTCTCGAACTATGGCTCCCAGGCCATCACGCGGAACATCGACCTCGGGCCCTATCCACCGTCGCGGTCGTTCTTCTTCACCATCCAGGCGGGGTTCTGACCATGCACACGAGACGCTTCGCGATCGCGGCCGGCCTCCTCGCCCTGGCGGCCTGCAACTTCGACATCCTCAACACGAACCAGCCGACGCTCGGCGATCTGTTGAGCAATCCGACCCGGGACAAGCTCAACGCCGCGGCCACCGGGGTGATGTCCAGCTCCCGCTCCGGCATTCAGAGCCTCATCTGGCGCCTCGGGTCCATGGGGCGCGAGGGCATCAACCTGTCGGGAAACAACCAGCCCGATTACGCGGAGCCGTTTTTCGGTCCGGTACAGGCGGGAGGTTCCTTCGGCGGCACGTTGTGGCTCGACCGCTATCAGAGCATCCGTACCGCCAACATTTATCTCGAGGCGCTCGCGAACAACACTTCGATGTCGGGCGTCGATCTGCTGAGCGACGCCGAGCGGGCGGCGTCGCGCGGCATGGCCAACACGTTCAAGGCGCTGGCGTTCCTCTACGTCATCGAAACGCGAGCCCAGCTTGGCGCTCCCGTGGACGTGGATCGCCCGGTCAGCGCGGGCCCGGCGCCCTGGGTCACCGAGGATAGCGTCTATGGGTACATCATCGACCTGTTGAACTCGGCGGCGACCGATCTTACCGCGGCTGGGTCGACCGATTTTCCGTTCTCGATCCCACCAGGGCTCGCCGACTTCAATACGCCGGCCACGTTCATCCAGTTCAACCGCGCGCTCGCCGCCAAGGCCAACGTGCTGCGGGCCACGGCGCTGAACGGCTGCGGTGGGACGCCGGCCACCTGTTACACGGCGGCGCTCACCGCCCTGGGCCAGTCGTTCCTGAGCACCGATCCGGCGGACTTCCAGAACGCCGCCAGCCACGACTTTTCCACCGACCCGGGCGACCAGACCAACGACCTGTCGGAGCCGCTCGACGGCTCGACATTCTTCGCGCTCACGGACGACACCACCGACGCGGAGACGCAAGCCGGCGGTTCGAGGGATCAACGCGCGCTCGACAAGATCGCTCCCGCGGGAGTGGTGCAGATCCTGGGAGGCATCTCGATTCCAGGGGTGCTAAAGTTCACGGTGTACCTGTCCACTGGCACAGCCGATGCCAGTCACCCGATCCCGATCATCAAGGACGAGGAGCTGCTCCTGTTGCGGGCCGAGGCGAGCTGGTTTACCGGCGCCAAGGCAAATGCCCTGTTAGACCTCGACAACGTTCGCACGAACTCGGGTCTGCTCCCACCGACCACGCTCACGATCGCCTCGGCCGATGCCGCGTTCATCGCGGGACTGTTATACGAGCGGCGCTACTCGCTCTTGTGGGAGCAGGGCACGCGCTGGATCGATGCCAGGCGCTTTGGCCTGCTGTCCACGATTCCCCTCGACGTGGCCGGGGGCAACATACCCGAGATGATGCCGGTGCCGACGACGGAGTGTGATGCGCGGAATCTGACGACGACAACAATTGGTGACGTGATCACCTGCACGCCGCTCAGTCCCTGAGCGGTGGTGAGTAATGCGACGGAGGGGCGCAGCACGCTGCGCCCCTCCGTTTTGTAGCTCTACATCTCCTTTGTATCTCTACATCTCCTTATAGACGTACGCCCCCACGACGGTCGCCACGGGAAGCGCGACCAACGCGACGCAGGTACCGATCGTCATGAGGCTCTGCGGCATGAACCCCATCGGCGCTTCGCCGATCGCGTGCACCAGGCCGACGAAGAACCACACGGCGAGCCCCGCAATCACCGCCGTCTTCACTCCCGCGCCGAACCGCGGCCGGATCGCCGCGTACACCCACACCAGGCCGATCCCGGACACGAAATCGAGCGTCACCCAGAGCGGAATCGCGGCGTCCATCGCGCCCGGCTGCTTGCCGAGCGCCGTCATGGCGGCGGCCATGTCTGCCTTCAGCCACACGCCGTACGTGAGGAAATCGACGATGTTCAGCACCACCCCCGCCAGCAGTCCGCCCAGCACCACGCGACCCCAGTTGATCTTGCCCATAGTGACCTCGGGGAGGGAGAAGAGCGACCAGCACGCCGCCCCGACAGTATGGGCCGCCGCAACCGCCGTCAAGCAACTGTGCGTCTACGCGCCTGTGCGTCTAGCCTTATGGCACGATCAGCACCGCCACCATCCCACCCAGTCCGTCGGGGACCGTCGCCACACCGTTGGGCACGACCCAGTCCGACCCGTCGACCTGCAGGTTGAAGTGGTACAATCCGCGGCGGAGCAGGAGGGCGCCCTCCCAGACATCGTCACCCACGGGGCGCAGGCGCACCGGTTGCCAGGCATTCCAGTCGCCCGCGATCGCGACCGAGCGGGCGTCGGGCATTCGGAACCGCACGACGAGGCTGTCGCCACGCAATTCCGGCACGAGCGGGGTCCACCGGGCGATCGCGGCCGGGCGGGGAGTCTTGCGAAATCGCACACCGAACGTGACGAACCCTGAGCGAGGCAGCCCCTGGTAGGGCTCGCTGAGCGAGCTCCCGCCCCCGAGCTCCAACGACACGCGTGGAGTCACGAACACCTGCAGGGAAGCGCTGCCCGCCCCGGTCGAGCCGTACGTGGACGAGAGGCGTGCCACGGTCCAGAGGGATACGACCGCCCGACCGCGCTCGACTGTGGCGCCCACGCTCGCGTCTGTGAACCAGCCATCCGGAAAGTGTGTCGGCTCCACGCCCAGCTGGACCGTCGGCGATGTCACGGCGTCGCTGGGTCGCCACCACAGGCGCGCGCGAGTGTGGAGAGCCGTCACGGGCAGCGCACCCGAAATCAACCCGGTGGACGGACCGGCCGCGATCCCGGCTCCCCAGGTGGCAGCGGACCAGCGCAGCTCCCCCACGGCGTGCGCCGCTGCGGTGGGGCCGGCGCCCGTGCGCGTGGTGCCCGCGAAGATCGCTTCCACGCCGAGCTGGCGTCCGCCGGCGGAGGGCGCGGTGGCGGCGGACAGATCCGCCAGTCCCAGGCCGGCCCATTCCCCACCGGGGAGCGAGGCGATCGAGCTGGAAAGGTCCGCGACGAGCGCTTCACTCGAGTACCGAACGCTGGGTGAGAGGATGGCCGAGCCGAAGCTCGCTCCCCCGGGATAGCGCACGGTACCCGCGCCCACGCCGACGGACCCGTCGATTTGGGCCGCTGCCGGCGCGGCGTGCATGCTCGCCGCGACCAGCAGCGTGACAATCCCCCGATTCACGGCTGCAAAGCTAGCCCACGCCGCGGTGGACGGAAGCGGCGGAAAAAACACGCAGGGGCGCAGCACGCTGCGCCCCTACGCCGTTCAACAGGAATCCGTCCCTTGGGCCGTTACGGCCGGTGATTGCCCGACTGACCGCCCGTGTTTGCCGGCACCGCCGGCGTCGCGCGCTTCGCGGGTATGGTCGGGACGACGCCATGCCCAGGAACGGCCGGCGTGGCCCGAACGGCGGGCGTCGCCGCGTTGGGGTTGCGCGTGTGCTCGACGAGTACGACGGCACCGCGACGGCGCGTCGCGCGGTGCGCGGCACCTTGGGAGTGCAGCGCCACCATGGCCTTGCCTTGGTCGGAGGCGTGCTGGTTGGGGATCTGCGGCGTCTGCGCCGCCGCCAACGTCGGTACGACCAGCGTCACCGCCAGCCCGAGAACCTTGCGAATCATCATATCTCCTCCGTCGTGACGTGAACGCCTCGCACCTGAGTGGGGACGATGTCCTTGAGCAAGGCGGAGACCGACTGGTTGGCCGTCTTGACGAAGCGGACCGCACGAACTTCCAGTCTTCGTCTAGAAGACGGTCGGCGGGGGCCTCTGGTAACGCGTGCGGCCGGAACTGGTTGCGGGGCAGGGCGTTACCTGAGCTCATGTCAGCGACTCTTTACGGTTGGTACCCGGTTGCCCGCGCTGCCCCCGTCCCCTAGCATCACCTGCACAACCTGCGGCAGTGGGGGTCCGGTTGGGTCTTGAGGGCGAGGGGACGGACGCGGAGGTCGTACGGGACGTGTTGGCGGGCGACGTGGAGCGCTACGCCGTGCTGGTGCGGCGCTATCGCGATCGCTATGCGCGGTTCGCGTCGCGGATGCTCGGCTCCCGTGACGTGGCCGAGGACGCGGTGCAGGACGCGCTGATACGAGCGTTTGATCGCCTGGCGGATTGCCGCGATCCGAACAAGTTTGCCGGGTGGCTGTTCCTGATCTTGCGGAACCGCTGTTACGCCGAGCAGCGGCGCCGGCAGCGTGAAGGACGACCGCTGGCGGAAGGCGACGAGGCGTTTGCCGGGCCCGACCGGCCGGATGGAACGTTAGAGCAGCTGGAGCAGGGTCGGGCGCTCGATCTGGCGCTCGGCCACCTGACCCCGGAGCAACGTGAGGTCTTTGTGTTGAAGCACTACGATGGGTTGGCGTACGAAGAAATCGGGCAGCTCACGGGCGCGACCGTGGCGTCGCTCAAGATGCGAATGCATCGCGCATATGATCGGCTGCGGGACTTGATGAGGGAGCACCGATGATCACAGGCTATCATCCGCTGGTGAAGCGGCTGCTGGACGGCGAGCTGTCACTCGCTCAGCTGCCGCCCGAGCTCCGCGCCGAGGGCGAGGAAGCGCTGCGCCTGGTGGGGGCGGCAGATCGTGCGCCGGTCGCCCTGTCGCCGGCGTTCGAGGAGCGCGTGATGGCCGTGGTCCGGCGCCACGCCGCCTCGCCCGGGCGTCGGGCGTGGCGGTGGCTGAACGCGCCGCGCGAGGTAGAGCTGCGGTTGCGGGTGCGCCCGTGGGCGGTGTGGGCCGGTGCCCTCGCCGTGGCGGCGGGCTTGGTGCTGCTGCTCGCGCGCCCCGCGCCGTCCCCGGAGCCGCGCGGCGGGACGCAGCAGGCGCACGTCGGCACCCGCGACTCGGTGCTCGTGCGCTTTGTGCTGTTTGCGCCCGGCGCCCGGCGCGTCGCGGTCGCGGGAACGTTCAACCAGTGGGACCGGAGCGCCACGCTGCTGGTCCCGGCGGGCACGAGCGGCGTGTGGACGACGACGCTCGCCCTCCCCGTCGGCCAGCACCAATATGCCTTCGTCGTGGACGGAGCACGTTGGGTGGTCGATCCGGCGGCGCCCGCCGTCGCCGACGGCTTCGGTCGCCGCAACAGCGTGGTCGCGGTGACGGCGCAGGGGGGCCGCGTCCTGTGAGAACCCCCCAGCTCGCCCTCGGGCTGGTGCTCGTCCTGAGCACGGTCCTGCCACACGGACTGGGCGCGCAGGACGTGGCGGCACGCCTCGACGGACGGGTACCGCCGGAGGCGCAGCGCGCGGTGCGGGGTATCGCGGCGGACGCCGCCGCGCGCGGTCTCCCGGTCGAGCCGCTGGTGCAGAAGGCGATCGAGGGGGGGGCGAAAGGCGTCCCGGCCGACCGCGTGATCGCGGCGGTCCGCGCGCTGGCCGGACGCCTCGGTGAGGCGATGGCGGCGATGCACGAAGCGGGCGTCGCCGCTCCGAGCGGCGACGTGGTGGAAGGCGGGGCGGATGCCCTCAACGCCGGGCTGAGCGGTGGCCAGGTGCGCGAGCTGATGCGCATGAGCCACCCGCCGTACGATCCCGCGCTCACTCTGCGGGTCGCGGCCACGCTGGCGGCCCTGGGTGTACCGGCGAAGCAGACAGTCCAGCTGTTGGCAGGGATGATCAGCGCGGGCCGGTCGTTGGGCGACCTGCTGAGTCTGCCCGGTCAGGTGCAAACGGGCGTGTCCCACGGCGCTACGCCGGCGCAGGCGGCGGCGGGGCTGGCACGCGCTGCCGGCGGCACGCCGCCGGGGCGATCCCCCGGCTGGGTCCCACCGGGCCAGCGGAAGGGCCACCCCCACAAACCCTGAGTTCGGCACGACGCCGGGTCGAAGCATCGACCCGGCGTTCGTTCTCCCCCCCGCCCCTGCCCTCCCCACGCTTCCGTCCCTAGGTAGATTCCACCCCCTATGCCCATCGCCCACAATCTCGGCTTCCCGCCCCTCGGGGCTGCGCGGGAGCTGAAGCGCGCCACCGAAGGCTACTGGAGCGGCAAGGTTTCCTTGCGAGACTTGCTCGCGACCGGCGCCGAACTGCGCGCGCGCCACTGGCGCCTGCAGCAGGACGCCGGCATCGATGTCATTCCGTCGAACGACTTTTCGTACTACGACCGCATGCTCGACACGTGCGCGCTGGTGGGCGCGGTGCCCAAGCGCTATGGCTGGGCGGGCGGGCCGGTGGACGTTGACACCTACTTCGCGATGGCGCGTGGGGTGCAGTCCGGCGGGCGCGACGTCACCGCGATGGAAATGACGAAGTGGTTCGACACGAACTACCACTACATCGTACCCGAGTTCGAGCCCGGACAGATGTTCCGTCTGTCGTCTCCGAAACCCGTGGACGAGTTCCAGGAGGCCAAGGCGCTTGGCATCCAGACGAAGCCGGTGCTGATCGGGCCGGTGACGTTTCTGCTGTTGGGCAAGGCGCGGACTGCGCGGTTCGACCGGCTCACCCTGCTGGATGCGCTGCTGCCGGTGTACGCGGAGGTGCTGACGCGTCTCGCCGCCGCGGGCGCAACCTGGGTCCAGCTCGACGAGCCCTGCCTGGCGCTCGACCGGGCGCCCGCCGAGCGGGCGGCGTTCGTGCGCGCCTACCGCTTCCTCGCGGAGCGGGCACCCAAGGTCAAGATCCTGGTCGCCACCTATTTCGCGGCGCTCGACGACAACCTCGCGACGGCCCTCGAGCTGCCGGTCGCCGGGCTGCACGTGGACGCGGTGCGTACCTCGTCCCGGCTCGACGCGCTGCTCCAGGGATGGCCGGCTGGGGGCGGCCGCGAAGGGAAAATCCTGTCGCTCGGCGTGATCGACGGGCGGAACATCTGGAAGGCGGACCTCGGTCCGGTGCTGCGCCAGCTGGAGGACGCGCAGGAGCGGGCCGGCGCGGCGCAATTGTGGGTCGCGCCGTCGTGCTCGCTGCTGCACCTCCCGATCGACCTCGATCGCGAGTCTCGGCTCGACAGCGAGTTCAAGGGGTGGCTGGCGTTCGCGAAGCAGAAGCTCGTCGAGGTCGCGACCCTGGCGCGGGGGCTGCGGGAGGGACGAGACAGCGTCGCGGCGCAGCTCGACGCGAACGCCCGCGCGCTCGCCGGGCGGCGGACCTCCCGGCGCATCCACAATCCCGCGGTGAAGCAACGCGCCCGGGGCGTCACGGAGCACGACATGCGCCGCGCGACGCCGCACGCCCAACGGCGCAAGCAGCAGCTGCGGCTGCCCCTGTTCCCCACGACGACGATCGGCTCGTTCCCCCAGACGGTGGAGGTCCGGGCGGCGCGGAAGCAGCTTCACGACGGCAAGATGACCTCCGCCGAGTACGACGCGTTCATCGCCGAGCAGATCACGCACACGCTCAAGCTGCAGGAGGAGCTCGGGCTCGATGTGCTGGTTCATGGGGAGTTCGAGCGCAACGATATGGTGGAGTACTTCGGCGAGCAGCTCGAAGGGTTCGCGTTCACGGAGCATGGCTGGGTGCAGTCCTACGGCAGCCGCTACGTGAAACCGCCGATCATCTTCGGCGACGTGTCGCGCCCCAAGCCGATGACGGTGCGCTGGAGCACCTTTGCCCAATCCAAGACGGCGCGCCCGGTGAAAGGGATGCTGACGGGTCCTGTAACCATTCTGCAGTGGTCGTTCGTGCGGGACGATCAGCCGCGCGCCGATACGGCGAAGCAGCTGGCGCTCGCGATCCGCGATGAAGTGAAGGACCTGGAGGCGGCCGGAATCCGCGTGATCCAGATCGATGAGCCCGCGCTGCGCGAGGGCTTGCCGCTGCGACGCGCCGAGTGGCCCGCCTACGTCGAGTGGGCCGTGAACGCCTTCCGGCTCGCGACCGCCGGCGTGTCGGACGCGACCCAGATCCACACGCACATGTGCTACAGTGAGTTCAACGACGTCATCCGGGTGATCGAGAAGATGGACGCCGACGTCATCTCGATCGAGAGCGCGCGCTCGGGATCGGAGCTGCTCGAGGGGTTCAAGGAGTACCGCTACCCGAACGAGATCGGGCCGGGGGTCTACGACATCCACTCGCCTCGGGTGCCCAGTACCGCGGAGATCGTGCAGGCGCTGAAGCGCATGCAGGAGGTGCTCAACGACCGGCAGATCTGGGTGAACCCCGATTGCGGCCTGAAGACCCGCGGCTGGGACGAGACGCTCCCGGCCCTGCGCAACATGGTGCAGGCGGCGCGGCAATTGCGGCCCGTGCCGGCGGCCACGGCCGGGACGCGGGATGCGTGATGCGTTGCCTGCGGCGGGGCGGGAGGTGATACTACAACCATGACACCCGCCGAGATCCGGATCACCGCCGAACCGATCGACACCGGCCGGTGCAAGTTCCTCGTGAGCGAGGCGCTGCACGCAGGCGGTGCGCGGCGCTTCGCGTCGGCCGACGAGGCGACGGGGTCGCCGCTCGCGGAAGCCATCTTCGCGATCCCGGGCGCCGACGTGGCGGAAGTGATCGTGTCGGGTAATCTCGTCACCGTGGTGAAGCGCAGCACGGCGGCGTGGCCCGTGGTCGGCAAGGCGGTCGGTCAGGCGATCCGCGCGGTGTTGGCGGCCGGGCAACCAGCCGTGGCGTCCAAGCCTGCAGCGCCGCCCGCGGGCGCGCCCGACGACGACGCGTTGTACGAGCGCGTCGCGAGTGTGTTCGACCACGAGGTGAACCCGATGGTCGCCCGACACGGCGGCCGGGTGGAGCTGATCGACGTGCAGGACGCCGTCGTGATGGTCCGCATGGCCGGCGGCTGCCAGGGGTGCGGGATGGCCGACGTCACCCTGCGACAGGGCATCGAGGCGATGCTGCACGAGCACGTCCCGGAAGTGAAAGGCGTCGTCGATATCACCGACCACACCGCGGGCTCGAACCCGTACTTCGCCGCCGCCAAGAAGTAGCAGTCTGTCCCCTTCTTCTCGACTGCTGCTGCTCCTCCCCACGGCCACGTACCGCGCGGCGGCGTTCGTGGAGGCGGCCCGCCGGCTCGGGGTCGCGCTGACGGTCGCGTCGGAGCAGCCGAGCACGTTCGCAGGCGCCAACCCCGCGGGCCTCATCACTCTCGATCTCTCGCACCCCGATCACGCGGCCGACCAGGCACGCGCGTTCGCGCGGGTGCACCCCGTGCACGGCGTGGTGGGCGTCGACGACGACACGGCGGTCGTGGCCGCGGCGATCGCGGCGGCGCTGGGCGTCCGCGGGAACGCGATCGCCGCCGCGCACGCGGCGCGAGACAAGTACGAGCAGCGGACGCTCCTCGCCGCGGCGGGCGTGCCCGTGCCGCGGTTCGCCCGGCACCGGCTGGAGGAGGATCCGCACCTCCTCGCCGCCCGGGCGCCCTACCCCTGCGTGCTCAAGCCGCTGCGCCTCTCCGCCAGTCGCGGCGTGATCCGCGCCGACACGCCAGCGACGTTCGTGACGGCGTTCGAGCGGCTACGGCGCATCCTCACGGAGCCGGACGTCGCGGCGTGCGGAGAACCGGCGCGGCGATTGCTCGTGGAGGAGTTCGTCCCCGGCGGCGAGCACGCGCTGGAGGGCCTGCTGGTCGACGGGGAGCTGCGCATGCTGGCGCTGTTCGACAAACCCGACCCGCTCGACGGCCCATACTTCGAGGAGACCATCTATCTGACGCCGTCCCGCCTCGCGGGCGACGCCCAACGTGCGATCGCCGACTGCGCCCAGCGGGCCGCGACTGCGCTCGGCCTGACAGAAGGGCCGGTCCATGCCGAGCTGCGTCACAACGCGCGCGGCCCGTGGCTGATCGAGCTCGCCGCCCGGCCGATCGGGGGGCGGTGCAGCGGGGCGCTGCGGTTTGTGATCCGGGATGCGGGAGGCGAGATGCGGGATGCGTCACTCGAAGAGATTGTCATCCGGCACGCGCTGGGTATGGAGTTGCCGAACGTGGAACGCGAACGACAGGCGTCCGGCGTGATGATGATCCCCGTACCGGGGGCGGGCGTCTTGCGGGAGGTGCGGGGAGTCGGTGAGGCCCGGGCGGTGCCGCTCGTCGAGGAGGTCGCCATCACGGCGCACCCCGGCCAAGTTCTCGTGCCCTGGCCTGAGGGGTCGCGCTACCCGGGGTTCCTCTTCGCGCGGGGGGATACGCCGGAGGCGGTGGACGCGGCGCTCCGCGCCGCATACCGTCGCCTCGAGTTCGTGATCGACGCCGACTAGACCGCCGTCGCGACGCACTCCAGCCAGTTCCGGGGCACCCGGTGCAACCCCGTCTCGTCCATCGCGCGCCGCAGGCCTTCCTTGAGCGCGCTTGCGCCGTCCTCGAGCGGCACTCCCGGGAGCGCCCCCTCGATGAACAGCGAAAACCGCCCGATGTCCTCGAGGGCCTCCGGAGTCATGTCGATGCGCACGAGCTCCACGGCGGGACGGGCGAACCCGTGCTGCACACAGAGGTCCCCATATTGGTCTGCCGTGAGGAACTGGCGCGCCACGGCGTGGGCCGAGTGCTGCACCTCGAGCCCACGCTCGCGCAGCACCTGCACCGCGCGCACCACCCAGCGGCGCCAGAAGCCCGCCGTGCCGTCGACGTAGGCGCCGTTGAAGAACGTCGTATTGAAGGCAAACACGCCGTCCGTTTTGAGCGCCCTGCGGATCTCCGCGATCACCTGCGCCTTGTCGGGCACCAGGTGAATCGCGTTGAGGAAGACGACGGCGTCCGCGGACGAGACGATGCGCGACACCCACTCGGCGCTGCCCTCGATGAACTCGACTACCTTGGAGTGGATGGCCGCCCGCGCCTTGGAGAGCGCCGAGGGAGAAGGGTCGATCCCGATCACCTCCGCGTTGCGCGCGTCGCCCAGGCGTTCCAGGATGAGCTTGGTGACCGCGCCGGGGCCGCATCCCAAGTCGACGATCTTGCGCCGGCCGGGGCAGATGACACGCTCGACAATCCACCGGTTGACTTCGGTGAACAATGGGTGCCGGGTGAACGCCTCGAACGAAAAGCGCTCGTCACCACCCTCGTCGCGAACTGCCATCGGACCCCCTGCGTTCTACGGCTTGTGAACCCCGAGCGCGCTGAAGTGCACGTCGAGGTTGCGTTGAGCACACCGGAGCGGCTGCGCCCCCGTTCCCTGCTGCTGAAATCTAAGTGACCTCGGCGAAACGTCTTAGTCAAGAGCAGCAAGGCTCCTTCGTGCGGCGCCTTAGGGCGCGGGATGAGGGCGCCCTGGGGGAATTGTACGACATCCTCGCCCCTTGGGTACTGGGTCTCGCGTTTCGCATCCTGCGCGACGAGGACGAGGCCGAGGAGGTCGTGGGAGACGTGTTCGTCCAGGTGTGGCGTCACGTCGATCAGCACGACGCGAGGCGGGGCCCGTTGGTCCCGTGGATACTGTCGATCGCGCGCAACAGGGCGCTCGACGCGCTGCGCCGCCGGCAACGGTGGTGGCGCAAGGCGGAGCGCTTGGAGGCGCAGTCGATGGAAGCAGGCGACGAGACGGTCGCCGCGCCGCACGAAGCCGCGGTTCCGGGGTGGCCGCTGCACCGCGAGGTGCATGCGGCGCTCGCGGCGCTTCCCGACGAGCAGCGGCGCCTGATCGTGCTGTCGTATTTCGAGGGGCTGTCCCACAGCGAGATCGCCCGCCGGCTGAAGCAGCCGCTCGGGACGGTGAAGACTCGCCTGCGGAGCGCGCACCAGAAATTGACGGACGGATTGCGACATCTCAAGGATTGGGTGGAATGACGGACTGGCTGGGGATGCTGGGACCTCCACGGACGCCGCGCCCGGAGCTCAAAGGGCGGGTGCTGGCGCGCGCACGGGCGCGCCGGCGGTGGCCACTCGCCGCGGCGGCCCTGCTGGTGGTCGGCGTGGCCGGTGGCGCGTGGTGGGCCTACGACACGATCGGCGCGCTCGCCGCGGAGCGCGATCAGCTCGCCAGGCGCGTGCAGGCGCTCGAGGATACGGTCTCCACCTTCATCCACGGGCCCGCCGTCCAGCTGGTCCAGATCCCGGTGTCGACCGGCGGCCGGGTGGGCTCGGTCACGATTTTCGCCGACAGCGTGCGGCACCGCTGGCTCGTGCGGTGCGACGGACTCGCCCCCAACGCACGCGACCAGGCATACCAGCTGTGGTTCATCACCGAGACGGGGATGGCGACGGCGGCGCTCATGCCGATGGACCAGGACCGGCCGATGGTGATGGCGCTGGAGGTGCCCCGGGTGCATGGGCGGGTGATGGGGGCCGCGATGAGCATCGAGCCCCGGGCCGGCTCGGCCAGCCTGAGCGGCCCGATCGTGTTCCACCGGCTGCTTTAGCCCCGGTTGTCGGCAAGGTCGTGGACCGTCTCCAAGCCCAGGACCTTGAGCCGTCGCTGCCCCATCGGGAGGGTGATCGTGACCGCCTGGCCCACCTTGACGCCGAGCAGCGCTTTGCCCAGCGGGGAGGCCATCGAGACCGGTATCTCGGCCGGATTGTCGTCGCCCTCGATGAACTCGCCGATCGTGAGCGCGTACGTCTCCTTCCGCTTCGTTTCGAGATCCTGGACCGTGACGCGCGAGCCGAACCCCACGCGGTCGCGGGGGATGTCGGACTCCTGGAGGCCCGACAGCTTAGAGAGCCGCAACCGCAGGTGGCTGAGCCGGGACGTGACGAACTGCTGGCGCTCGAGGGCGGCCTTGTACTCCGAGTTCTCGCGCAGGTCGCCGTGGGCGCGCGCCCGCTCGATCTCCTTCGGGAGCACGAAGTTGATTTCGTGATTCAGGCGCTCGACTTCGGCCTGGAGCTTGCCCTTGAGTTCATCGATCATAGAGCGAGAAAAGTAACCGACTATCCGGCTAACCGTCTAAACGCCATCTTTGCCTCATGCACATCCGCACCTACCACGAGCTGACCGAGGCGGACCGCTCCGGACTTCCCGACCAGATCGCGACCCAGCGTCGCCGCGTGGCCGGGCGGCTGGCGAGCGTGGACCGCGTTGTGGCGGTGATGAGCGGGAAGGGCGGCGTGGGGAAGAGCTTCGTCACCGCCCAGCTGGCGCGCGCGCTGGCGCGGGCGGGGCGACGCGTCGGGGCGCTGGACGCCGATCTGAACGGCCCGACGCTGTCGCGCCTGCTCGACGCGGCGGGTTCGCTCACCGTAACCACCGGCGCGGTGGAGCCCGTGACCGGGGCGGACGGCGTGCGCTGCGTGTCGATGGCGCATCTCCTGGAAGATGGCAAACCGCTCGCGTTCCGCGGGCCCGACGGCGATGCCTTCGTGTGGCGCGGCGCGTTCGAGGCGGCGGCCCTGCGCGAGCTGCTGGGCGACGTGGCCTGGGGCGTGCTCGACCGGCTCCTGGTCGACCTGCCGCCCGGGATACAGCGCCTCGCCGAGCTGGTCGATCTGCTGCCCGCCCCGCCGGCGGTGCTCACGATCACCATTCCCACTCCGGAATCGCGGGACGCGGTGCGGCGGGCGATGCGCTTCGCGGTGGATCGCGGCGCCGCGCTGGTCGGTGTCATCGAGAACATGTCCGGCCCGCCGCACGTGGGAGATGCGGGCGCAGACCTCGCCGCCGAGTTCAACGTCCCGCTGCTCGCCCGGATCCCCTGGCACCCGACACCGGACGTCTGGGACCGGCTTGCGCGAGCACTGAGGCCGGCGTCGTGAGGGGGGGACGGTGAAGTTCCTCTGCGTCGAATGTGACCGGCAGATGCTGTTCGAGGAGCGCCAGCTTCCGGGCGACGGCACGCTCGCGGCGGCGTTCAAGTGCCCGACCTGCGGCCGTGTGGTGGCCCTGCTCACGAACCCGATGGAGACCCAGCTGGTCGCGTCGCTCGGCGTCAAGATCGGCGGGCGAACGATCGAAGAGCAGCCGCTCGAGATGATCCGCGGGATGGTGGTGACCGGAAAGGAAAACGCTTTCGACGAAAGCGGTGAGCGGGGAGCGGGGAGCGGGCCCATCTGGTCAATGGAAGCGCGGGAGCGGTTAGCTCGTGTCCCCGGGTTCGTGCGCGGAATGGTCAAGCGCATCTACCTGGAGTACGCCCGGGACCGCGGGATCGGCGAGATCACGCCCGCTGTGATGGACACCGCGCGGACCGACCTGGGCTTGGAGGGGATGTGAGCCGGCTCTCCGAGCGGGTGGTGCACGGGCTGCGCATCGTGATCGACCGCGATCAGTGCGTCGGGTTCGGAGACTGTGTGAAAGAGGCGCCGGAGGGCTTCGAGCTGGACGAAGACACGGTGGCCGGGTTCGTCACGCCTGAGGCGGTGGAGCGCGAGCGCCTGGTGCGCGCCTGCGCCGCCTGCCCGGTGGATGCCATCACCGTCTACGACGAGGCCGGGCGCCAGGTCGTTCCCTGAACGGCTCCGGCACGCCGCTGCCCGCATGGCTCGTGGCCCTCGGCTTCGCGGTGCCGCTCGCTGCGCAGACGCCGCAGCACGCCGCCTGCGCCGCATCGCTCGCCGTCTGCCCCACGCGAGGGTGCGAGCCCGGCGGCTCCGCGCACGCTCTCATGAATCAGCGCAAGCGCACCGTGCCGGGTCGCGGGGCGGCGGTGTCGCTCTCATTCGATGACTTCACGACGCTGCAATCCGAGGCCGCTGCGCTCGTGGGCGAGAAGCGCGGCCTGTCTCGGACGGCGCGGGCGAAGCTCCAGCACCTGAACACCTCGAGCCGTCCCGTGGCGGAGGGCGATCTGGTGGAGGTCACCGGGTTCATCGTGGGCTCGCCCCACGCCAACACGGGGGAATCCGTCAACTGCGGGCTCGCTGGCGTCCCGAACAACGACTTCCACATCACCCTGGCGCGGCGTTGGGACGACACCGAGTACGACGGCATCGTGGCCGAGATGATTCCGCAGGATCGGCCGGTCAAGTGGAGCACGGACAACCTGCGGTCGGTGGCGCACGCCCACCGACAGGTTTTGGTGCGGGGTCAGCTCTTCTACGACAACGCGCACGCCGTCAACGGCGACCCCGACAACGACCTGCCGGGGCAGCCCAAGCGGTTCGCGCTGTGGGAAGTGCACCCGGTCACGGAGTTCCTGGTCTGCCGGACCGAGGCGGATGGGTGCGACGCGAGCGATCCGGGGCAGTGGCGGGAGCTCGGAGCGGAGCCGAACCCCCCAAGATGAAACGCGCGGCGGGCCGCTTGACAGCCTCCGCGCCGGGGCGCATACTCGCCGCACACGCAGCTCCGGAATCGCATACTCTGGCGGACTCCGGTCCGCCATGACGGCCGGACACACACTACCAGCCTCTCCCTGCACCTCGCTCCGAACCCGGCGGCTGTACCGGGCCCGGCGAGATGGGAGTGCATGCCCGGCCCGCCCCGCACGACGGAGGGGAAGGTGCCGCTGTACCGCGAGATCTTCGTCCCGGTCGACAACTCGACGCATTCGGATTGGGCCGTCGACCGAGCGATCGAGTTGTGTCGCAAATCCGACGGCCGGATCACCGGGAACCACGTCTACGCCGCCCGCCTCCACGACGTCCGCTTCCGCCAGCTCGAGACCGGGCTCCCCGCCCGGTTCCAGACCCCCGAGGAGATCAAGAAGCAGCGCAAGATCCATGACAAGCTGATCGAGAAAGGGCTGCAGCTCATCGCCGACAGCTTTCTCGACCAGCTCGGCAACCGCTGTGAGACGGCGGGGGTGCGGCTGACGCGCCAGCTGCTCGAAGGGATCAACTACGAGGAAATCGTCAATGAGGTGAACCGCGGCGCCGGCCGGCTGCCGGGGCTGATCGGCTTCGACCCCGATCGCGCGGCCGGCTACGACGGCGGCGGCAAGGTCCGGTCGGACGTGAAGGTCGCCGACAACGGCAGGCTGATCGCCGAAGACGAAGACAGCGCGGCGCGGTTGGCCGGCTCGTCGGGTCGCGCGTACGATCTCCTGGCGGTCGGCGCGCACGGGCTCGGCCGCCAAGCGTACTCGCAGCTCGGCGGAGTCGTGTCGCGCGTGCTGCGCGGCATCGAGAAGGACGTCCTGCTAGTGCGGGACGACCGGGCGTTCGACGGCGGGCGGTTTCTCGTGTGTGTGGACGGCTCGTCCTACAGCTATCGGGCGATGCGTGCCGCGCTCGAGCTGGCGCAGGCGTTCGGTGGGTCGCTGTACGTGTGCAGCGCGTTCGACGTGGAGTACCACCACGTCGTGTTTCACAACATCAAAGATGTTCTCTCCTATCAAGCTTCCAAAGTCTTCAAGTTCGAGGAGCAGGAGGAGCTGCACAACAACATCATCGACAAGGGACTGCTCAAGCTGTGCCAGGCGAATCTGAAGCGGGCGGAAGTGATGGCCCAGGAGTTCCCGGATGTCCCGCTCAAGACCCAGATCCTGGTCGGCAAGCCGTTCCAGGTCATCATGCAGTGGGCTGAAGAGATCAAGCCGTCGCTGCTCGTGCTCGCGCGGCACGGGGCACACCGCATCGAGGGCACGCAACTCGGCAGTCAGGCCGAAAATCTCGTGCGACTTGCAGCGTGCAACGTGCTGCTCGCGGGAACGGGTGGGGTGCGGCCGGAGGACATCCCCTGGATCGAGGAAGACGGCGTGGCGGGGCTCCCCTGGGCGCCGGAGGCCGAGGTGCGGATTCTCCGGGTACCGCCGTTTGCCCAGGGGATCGCGCGCCGCGCCGTGGAGGAATATGTGGTCGAGCAGACGCACGGCGCGCCGGGCGGGGCGACGGTGACGAACAAATGGCTGGACGAGGCCATCCGGAAGTTGCTGCCGACGCACATGCAGCTGATCATGGGCATCGGCTCCGCCGAGGAGATCGCGCTCGCGGAGGTGAAGGCCCAGGAGCAGATGAAGGCGACCAAGGTCCAGGGGCAGGACGACGACCCCGAGCCCGCGGTCGCGGACGTGGAGGTGAAGTGCCCCGTGACGGGCGCGGTGAGTCGGCGGCCCCGCACGGCGGCCGATCCCATCGTGTGGACCGAGCAGGCGTGGCAGCGCCTCCAGCTGGTCCCGCTCATCGCTCGCCCCCTGGCCCGGAACACCGTGGAGCGCTTCGCCCGCGGTCACGAGATCTGGCGCGTGACCACGCGCGTGATGGACGAGAACAAACAGGCGATGATCGCGGCCGACGAGTTCGACGTCGACACGATGATGGTCATGTTCCAGGAGCTCCGCGCCAAGCAGATCCGCGCCGAAGCGGAGGGGCGGGACGCGCTGTCTCCCGAGATGCGGGCGTTCATCGAGGACGCCAAGGCGCAGGGGATCACGCGCTGTCCCATCCGCGACATCGAGGCCCAGATGGGGAAGTGCCCCGTGGACCTGAAGACCATGAAGCCCGAGGACGCGAAGGCGGCAATGGAGCGGCTGCTGGCGGAGCAAGCCGGGGACTGACGTGGACTACGTGCCGCACGTGGTCGCCTGGAATCTGACCAAGCGCTGTAATCTCGAGTGCGCCCACTGCTACATCGCGGCGGGGCCGCACGAGAGCGCCGCGGGTGAGCTCGATACGACCGCGTGCCTCGACATCGTCGATCAGCTGCTGGCGGTGAATCCGGCCCCCCTGTTGATCCTCTCCGGCGGCGAGCCGCTGCTGCGGCAGGACCTGACGGAGATCGCCCACTACGCTTCGGCCAACGGCGCCACCGTCGTCGTGGGGACGAACGGCACGCTCCTCACCGACGAGCGGATTGCGGCGCTCACGGGTGCCGGCGTGCGCGGGGTGGCGGTGAGCGTGGATTCGCTGCGCCCCTCCTATCACGACAATTTCCGGCACGGTCGCGGTGCCCTGGCGGACGTGCAGGCCGCCCTGGTGCGACTCCGCGCCGCGCGACTCGACTTCATCATCCAGACCACGGTCACCAAGGGAAACCGGGCGGAGCTCGAGCGACTGGTCGCGTGGTCGGCCGAGCAGGGGGCGGTCTCCTTCAACTGCTACTTCCTGGTCTCGACCGGGCGGGGCGCGTCGCTCGGCGACCTGACCGCGGCGGACTACGAGGCGGTGCTTGCCGACCTGGCGCGCTGGGAGCACGCCTACCGCGGGCGCATGCTCGTGCGCGCCAAGTGCGCGCCGCATTTCATGCGGCACGTGCATCAGATCGATCCCGATTCCCCGGTCCTGAACTACCGCACCCGCTGCCCGTGCGGCACCCAGTACTGCCGCATCACGCCGGACGGCAAGCTCACGCCCTGTCCGTACATGCCCGAGGTGGCGGGCGACTTGCGCACGCACCGCTTTGCCGACCTGTGGCGGTCGGCGCCGTTGTTGCGCCGGCTGCGCGAGGGCGCGCTGGGCGGGAAGTGCGGCACGTGCGAATACCGCGTGCTGTGCGGCGGCTGTCGCGCCCGCGCGTTCGCGCTCGAAGGGGACGTGCTCGCCGCCGATCCGTCGTGTGTCTATCAGCCGACGGGCGACACGGCCCCGATCGAGCCCGCGCGCGCGCTCGCGTACGGTGACGACTTCACGCCCGCCCTCGTGTGGGCCGACGCGGCGCGCGCGCGCATGGAGCGGATTCCCTCGTTTGTGCGGGGCGTGGTGATGCAGCGGGTGGAGGAGTGGGCGCGCCGCCAGGGGCGCCGGGAGGTGACGCCCGAGCTGCTCGCGGAAGTGCGCAGCGCGCTGCCGATCGACTTCTCGAAGCGAAAGCCGTTCTTCGTGACGGACGACGGATGACGGACCACCTGCTGCTCGTTCTGCAAGCGGCTGCCGACACCAGCCGCGCCTACGGCGAGTTCCCGGTGATCGGCGCGCGGGCGTTCGTGTGGATCACGGCCGAGGTGCACCTGATGTTCGCGGCGTTCGTGCTGGGGGTGCCGATGTTCGCCGTGGTCACCGAGGCGATCGGCATCTTCGGCCACGACGAGCGCTACGACCGGCTGAGCAAGGAGTTCACGCGGCTTTTGCTCGTGGCGTACAGCGCCACGGCGATCTGGGGCGCGATGCTGGTGTTCGGCCTCTCGACGCTGTATCCCCGGTTCTGGGCGTACTTGACCACGATCTTCGCGCCGTCGATGTGGGTGTACGCCGCGCTGTTCTTCGTGGAGTCGTTCACCCTGTACCTCTATTACTACGGCTGGGACCGCTGGAAGAAGGGGCGGGCGAAGCTGGGCCACTGGACGCTGGGCATCTTGCTCAACGTCTGGGGCACGGTGGTGATGTTCATCGCGAACTCGTGGCTGACGTACATGATGTCGCCGCCGCGGGACATTACGCCCACCACGGACCCCACCACCATCAAGCTGTGGCACGCGATCGCCAACGCGACCTGGATGCCCATCAACGTGCATCGCGTGATCGCGAACGTCGTGTTCGGCGGCGCGATCGTGGGGGCATACGCGAGCTATCGCTTCCTCGCCGCGAAGACCGACGAAGAGCGCGCGCACTACGACTGGATGGGCTACGTCGGGAACTTCATCGCGATGTCGGCCCTCATCGTGCTGCCGTTCGCGGGCTACTGGCTGGGGCGGGAGATCTATCAGTACGACCAGTCGATGGGGATCACCATGATGGGCGGCTTCATGAGCTGGCTGTGGGTGATCCAGGCGTTCCTCATCGCGGTGCTGTTCCTCACGGGGAACTACTATCTGTGGATCGGCATGGGCCGCATTCCGGGCGCGGAGCGGTTCCAGCCCTACACCAAGTACCTGCTGATCGTGCTGGTGCTGGGGGCGATCGTCTGGGGCACGCCCCACACGATGATCGCGGACTCGAAGGAGCTCGCGGCCATGGGCGGCTCGCACCACCCGTTCCTGGGCGCCCTCGGCGTGATGAGCGCCAAGAACACCGCCGTGAACCTGATGATCCTCACCACGTTCCTGTCGTTCCTGCTGTACCGGCGCGCCAACGTCCGGCCAGTGGTGCCGTGGGCCCGCGGCGGGACGCTGATCCAGGCGGCGATGTTCGCCGTCGCGGCGGGGGTCGTCCTGTTCTACGGCATCCGCGGTTACTTCGTCGAAGCGATCGTGCGGATTGGGTTCAGCGTCTATCAGGTTCTGGCGGTGCTCGCGTGCATCGCCGGCGTCACCGTGATCGACGTCCTGATGGCGCGGGGCGCCCAGTCGCTCGGCGCCATCCGCTGGGGCAAGATGCCACCCCGGTCGCAGTACGCGCTGTTCATCCTCGCCGTCACCTTCACGTGGCTGATGGGTCTGATGGGGTTCGCGCGCTCCGGCATCCGCCAGTACTGGCACGTGTGGCAGGTGATGCAGGACACGAGCCAGTACGCCGCCACGCCGGCGCTCGGCTACGCGTCGAAGATGATCAGCCTGTGCGTGTTGATCTTCCTCTCGCTCGTGGCGTTCGTGTTCTGGCTCGGCGGCCTGGCGGAGAAGTCCACGTTCGTCGCGACGCCCGAGCGACAGGGGGAGCCCCGGCATGTGGGCCACTAACGCGAAGATCGTGGGCATCGTGCTCGGGACCCTGGCGCTCTATACCCTGATCGCCAACAAGATCCCGCAGGTGCAGTCCGAGGTGCCGCAGGCGCTCACCCTCGGCGCCAACGTCACCCCGGAGCAGCTGGTCGCGGCGGGGGAGAAGGTGTACACCGGGATCGGCGGCTGCACCACCTGCCACGGGCTCGGGGAGCGCGCGCCGAACCTGCTCACCGATGAGAAGGGCCAGGGCACGATCGGTGCCCGCTGCGGCAAGCGCGAGCCGGGGAAGAGCTGCAAGCAATACCTGTACGAGTCGCTCGACAACCCGACGGCGTTCGTCGTCTCCGGCTACCAGCCCATCATGCCCGTGATGACGAAACAGCTGTCGCCCGAGCAGGTATGGTCGGTGATCGCGTTCCTCCAAGCCCAGGGCGGCTCGGTGGACGTCACGGCGGACGACATCGCGAAATCAAAACCCGCGGCGGGTGCACTGACCCCGGGCGCAAGCCCGGGGAGCACCGGCGGCGCGTTTGCCGGTGGTAGCACGGATCCCAAGGTGATCATCCAGGCGGCCGGCTGCCTCGCGTGTCACAAGCTCGAGGGCCAGGGACAAGTGATCGCGCCGGACTTGACGCACGTCGGCTCGCGCCGTGACGCGGCGTCGATCCGGAAGAAGGTCCTGGACCCGGCGTCGTCGATCACGCAGGGCTACGAGAAACTCGCCGGCATCATGCCAAAGAGCTTCGGCACGATGATGAACGCTTCCCAGCTCGAGGCGCTGGTCGAGTACCTGGCGGCGCACAAATGACCATCCCGCCCGCCGTCCGGCGCTACGCCGGGCACCCGTTCTGGCAGGGCGTAGGGATCCTGGTCCTCGCCTATCTCGTCGTCGTGGGCGTCGTGCCGCTCCTGCCGGGGAGCGCGATCGTGCCGAAGAGCGTGGTGCTGCAGTACATGATCACCGTGCTCGTGGGCGTGCTCATCTACGTGAGCGACAACGAGACCCGGTGGACCCGCTTCAAAGAGCCGATCCACGCGGTCCTGGTGGAGCCGCGACTCAAGCTGGCGCGCAGCATGTTGCTCGCGGCCGTGACGGCGCTCGTGGGGCTCGTGGCGTACGGGCAGGTGACGACGACGGTCGCGGCGCCGCCCAACCTGCGATCGATCCATCCCGCGCCCCCCACGGAGATCACCTTCCGGGGCAGGTCGATCACGCTGACGGGGCTCGAGAACCCGCTGCGGCAGCATCCCGACTCGCTCGCCGCGTACCTCGCCGAGGGGAAGCGCGTCTACTACCGAAACTGCATGCCGTGCCACGGCGACCACCTCGACGGCCTGGGGCACTTCGCGTCCGGCTTCAACCCGCTGCCCGCCAACTTTCAGGACAACGGGACGATCGCGCAGCTCACCGAGAGCTTCGTGTTCTGGCGGGTGGCAAAGGGCGGGCCCGGGCTGCCGCGCGAAGGGACTCCCTGGAACTCCGCGATGCCGAAGTGGGAGGATTTCCTGACGGAGCGGGAGATCTGGTCGGTGATCCTGTTCCTGTACGATCAGACGGGATGGAAGCCGAGGACGTGGGAGAAATCTGGGGAGAAGGGAGAGGGGAGAGGTCCGTGACGACTCGGAACTCTGCCTTCGGCATCGGGATTCTCCTGGCGATTGGGAGCGTACCTCTCCCCTCTCCCCTCTCCCTTGCCGCCCAGGACACCACCCGGGGCAAGGCCGTCTACGTCAAATGGTGCGCGGGTTGTCACGGAGATGGCGGCGCCGGTGACGGCCCCGCCGCCGACGCCATGCTGCCCCGCCCCCGCAACTTCACGGGCGCGATCTACAAGATCCGCACGACGGCAAGCGGCCAGCTGCCCACCGACCGAGACCTGATGCGGGCGATCGACGAGGGGCTCCCGGGCAGCGCGATGCCGGCGTGGAAGGACCGGCTGTCCGACGGCGAGCGGCGCGACGTAATGGCGTATCTGAAGACCTTCTCGGCGTTCTTCGCGGACACGAGCCAGCACATCGTGGCGCTCGCGTTCTCGAGCCCCCCGGGCGGCGGGACGGGGGCGGCGGCCCTCAAGGAAGGGCGGCTGTTTTACGATTCCATCGGGTGCCGCAAGTGCCACGGCGACCAGGGCCGGGGGGATGGCCCTTCGGCGCCGACCCTCAAGGACGACGCCAGCTTCCCGACGTTCGCCGCCGACCTGCACCAGAGCTGGCGTTTCCGCGGCGGTGGCACCGTCGAGGACGTCTATCATCGGCTGCGCACCGGACTCGACGGCACCCCGATGCCGTCGTTCTCCGATCTGATCGATCAGAAGTTCCTGACCGACGAGCAGCTGTGGCGCCTCGCGCAGTACGTGCGGTCGCTCTCGCCGGCGAAACCGCCCGAGGTGCGCGACGTGGTCCACGCCCCGCAGCTCGCCGCCGCGCCGAGCTCGCCGAGCGATTCGACGTGGGCGCGCGTGGACCGCTACTGGTTCCCGCTCGTGGGTCAGGTGATCAAGCGGGCCCGCTGGTTCGCGCCCTCGGTGTCGGGTGTGTGGGTGCAGGCGGTGCATGATGGGAAGACGCTCGCGCTGCGGGTGAGCTGGGACGACCGCACCCAGAGCCCCGACAGCGCGTGGCTCGGGTTCGAGCAGCGGGTGCTCCAGACGGTGGCGAGCGACGATTCCGCGTCGCTCACGGCGCAGCTCTGGCCCGATCAGCTGGCGGTGCAGTTCCCCCGCCGGCTCGCCGAGGGAATGGAGCGACCCTACTTCCTGATGGGGACGGCGACCGACCCGGTGTATCAATGGCGCTGGGTGAGCCGGCCCGAGCGCGCGGTCGCCGGGCTGGCCAGGGGGATCGAGCAATTCGATACGCTCCCCGCCGCGCCAGCCGGGCAGGCGACCTACGATCACGGCGAGTGGAGCGTGGTGCTCACGCGCGCCCTTGCGACGCCTGATACCGGTAACGAAGTTCAGCTTGCGGCCGGCCGGGCGATTCCGGTGGCGTTTTTCGCCTGGGACGGTTCCAGCGGGGAACACGGCTCGCGGATGGCCGTGAGCACCTGGTATTTCCTGGCGCTGGACCAGCCGACGCCGTCGGGCGTGTTCGTGACGCCGCTGGTCGCCATGCTCCTGGCTCTCGGCCTGGGCGTCGTCGTGGTCCGGAGGGCTCAGGCGCGGCGGGCCTGATCTGCCGTTTCAATTTTCGGAGGGACAATGCGAAGCACAGTGATTCCGGTTGTGTGCGGTGTGATGGCGATCGTCGGATGCGAGAAGGGGCGGGCTGGGGCGTCGCCAGGCGTGGCGCAGGCCGCGGAGTCTGTGCCGGTAACCGCGCAGCCGGCAGCCTCGGCGGCGGACGGCGCCACGATCACCGGGAAGATCAAGTTCACCGGGGCCAAGCCCGTTAACCCCAAGATCGACATGGGCGACGAGCCGAAGTGCAAGGCGAAGTACCAGGGGGTGCCCACGGACGAACTCGTGGTCGTCAACCCGAACGGCACCCTCGCCAACGTGTTCGTCTACGTGAAGACGGGTCTACCCGCGGGCTACACAGCGCCGGCGCCGGCTGGACCCGTGACCCTGGATCAGGACGGCTGCCGCTACCATCCGCACGTGCTCGGCATCCAGGTCGGCCAGACGCTCGCCATCAAGAACTCCGACGGCATCCTGCACAACATCAAAGCGAAGGCCGTGAAGAATCGGCCGTTCAACATCAGCCAGCCCACGAGCATGACATCGGAGCGCACCTTCTCGGCGCCCGAAGTGATGGTGCCGCTCGAGTGCAACGTGCACGGCTGGATGCACGCATGGCTGGGCGTCCTGCCGCACCCGTTCTTCGGGGTGAGCGGGGCGGACGGGAGCTTCACGCTCAAGGGTCTGCCGCCCGGGACCTACACGGTCGAGGCGTGGCACGAGAAATACGGCACGCAGACCGCCACCGTGACGGTGGCGGGAACCGAGACCAAGACGGCGGACTTCAGCTTCGCGGCCAAGTGAACTAACCAGGGAGAGCCCCATGCATTGGTGGCTGCCGCTCAAGGGTTCGACATTCGCGGGAGAAGTGGACGGCCTGTTCCTGGCGATCACGATCATCACCGGGATCGCGTTCGTGGTGGTCGAGGTGGGGCTGATCTGGTTCGTCGTGAAGTACCGGCAGCGGCCCGGACGGAAGGCCTTCTACACGCACGGCAACACGCGCGCGGAGGTGATCTGGACCACGATCCCGGCGGTGACCATGGTGGCGCTGGGGCTCATCAGCAACCACTACTGGGTGAAGATCAAGGGGCGGCACAGCGTCCCGGCCAACGCCTATCCGATCGCAATCCATGCGAAGCAGTTCGAATGGCAGGTGACGTATCCCGGGGCGGACGGCCAGCTCGGCACGAGCGACGACTTCACCGTCCGCAACCAGTTGCATGTTCCCGTCGGGCGTCCGGTGGTCGTCCACCTCTCGGCCGAAGACGTGATCCACTCGTTCTTCGTGCCGGTGTTCCGCGTGAAGCAGGACGCGGTGCCCGGGATGCAGATCAACAGCTGGTTCCAGGCCACCGTGCCCGGAAACTATGAGCTGGCCTGCGCCGAGCTGTGCGGCCTGGGGCACTATCGCATGCGGGCGCAGGTGTTCGTGCACACCCAGGAAGACTACGACGCCTGGCTGAAGCAGGCTGCTCAGGAGGCTGCGCAATGACGACCGTGGCCGCGACGGCACACACCGCGCACGCGCATCACGACGACCGGAGCTTCATCCGGAAGTACATCTTCTCGACCGATCACAAGATCATCGGGATCCAGTTCCTGTTTGTCAGCTTGTTCTTCCTGCTGATCGGCGGGCTCCTGGCGATGCAGATGCGCTGGCAGCTGGCCTATCCGGGGCAGCCCATGCCCGGCGGCGGGATCCTCCCCGAGACCATGGCGCCGGGCGGCGTGATCCTCCCCGAGTACTACATCCAGCTGGTCACGATGCACGGCACGTTCATGGTGTTCTTCGCGATCATGCCGCTCCTGGTGGGCGTGTACGCGAACTTCCTGATCCCGCTCAAGATCGGGACGCACGACATGGCGTTCCCGCGCATCAACATGTGGTCGTTCTGGTCGTTCTTCGTGGGCGGCCTGGTGATGCTGGCGAGCCTGTTCGTGCCGGACGGGGCCGCGCGCGCCGGATGGACGATGTACGCGCCGCTCTCGGCGCGGCACGATTTCTCTGGCGCCTCGCTGGGTCAGGAGTTGTGGTCGGTCTCGATCATTTTTGTCGGCCTGTCCTCGATTCTCGGCTCGCTCAACTACATCACCACCATCATCAACAACCGCGCCCCCGGCATGACGTGGTTCCGTCTGCCGCTCTCGGTGTGGTCCCTGTTCATCACGGCGATCCTCGGTCTGCTCGCGCTGCCGGTGCTGTCCGGCGCGGCGATCATGCTGCTGTTCGACCAGATCATCGGCACGCATTTCTTCGACCCCGCGGCCGGCGGCCAGGCGCTCCTGTGGCAGCACCTGTTCTGGTTCTTCGGCCATCCGGAGGTCTACATCCTGATCCTGCCCGCCATGGGGATGGTGTCGGACATCATCGCGAACGGCAGCCGCAAGCCGATCTTCGGCTACCACTCGATGGTGTTCGCGATCGTCGCGATCGCGTTCCTGGGCTGGATCGTGTGGGGCCACCACATGTTCATGAGCGGGATGAACCCGACGCTCGGGTCGTCCTTCATGGTGTCGACGCTGGTGATCGCCGTCCCCTCGGCGGTGAAGGTGTTCAACTGGATGGGGACGATGTGGCGGGGCAACATCCGCTTCCACGTGCCGATGCTCCACGCGGTGGCGTTCGTCGCGATGTTCGCGATCGGCGGGCTGTCGGGCATCTACATGGCGGCGACGCCCGTGGACATGTTCATCCACGACACGTACTTCATCGTCGCCCACCTGCACTACGTGCTGTTCGGCGGCAGCCTGTTCGCCCTGTTCGGCGCCATCGTGTACTGGTACCCGAAGATGTTCGGCCGGATGATGAGCGAGCCATGGGGCAAGGTCCATTTCTGGCTCACGTTCATCTTCTACAACTGCACCTTCTTCCCGATGCACATCCTCGGCATGGCCGGGCACATGCGGCGGATCTACGACCCGACGCAGTACACGTTCCTCCAGCCCTACCAGCCGATGAACGTGTTCATCTCGATCAGCGCGTTCCTGCTGTTCGCGACGCAGCTCATCTTCTTCGTGAACTTCTGGTGGAGCCTGCGGAAGGGGGCGCGCGCGGAGCAGAACCCGTGGCACGACAACGGGCTCGAGTGGTCGCTGCCGTCACCCGCGCCGCACGGCAACTGGGAGCAGGTGCCGACGGTATACCGGGGGCCCTATGAGTTCAGCTCGCCGCAGGTGGCGGAGGACTACCTGCCGCAGTACAAGAAGCTGCCCACCGACCGCGAGCCGGCCCGTGCGCCGGTCGCCGGCCACTGACCGAGGGAGAGGGGACGACCGATGACGCACGCAGCCGCCACCGTCGACCAGATGCGGCCGCCGTACCCGGCCGAGCGTGGGCTGGACGTCTACAACACGAAGCTGGGGATGTGGGTGTTCCTCGCCTCGGAGGTGATGTTCTTCGCGGCCCTGATCGGGACCTACGTCATCCTCCGGTTCGGCGCCACGGGCGAGTGGGCCAAGCCCGGCATCGTGCTCAACATCAAGATCACCGCGTTCAACACGTTCCTGCTGATCTGCTCGAGCGTGTCGATGGTGAAGGCATACGCGGCGATACAGGACGGCGATCCGAAGAAGATGCGCTTCTGGCTGCTGATGACGATTCTGGGCGGCGCCACCTTCGTCGGGATTCAGGTGTTCGAGTACATGCATCTCGTGGAGCACGGCTTTACGCCCGCCGGGGTTCGCGAAGGCAGTGAGCTGGCGGGGCTGGTCGCGAACGGCACCTTGCCCGCCGCCACGATGGGCTTGTACGGCTCCACGTTCTTCACGATGACGGGATTCCACGGCTTCCACGTCACGTGCGGCGTGATCTCGATGGCCTACCTGTACGTGACCAAGGCGCTGCCGGGCAAGTACTCGCAGCAGGACTATCGTGGCATCGAGACCGTCGGTCTGTACTGGCACTTCGTCGACCTCGTGTGGATCATCCTGTTCACCATCGTCTACCTGATCTGAGGGGCCATGGAGACCGCACACAAGCGTCCCAACTACATCCTGATCTGGGTGTATCTGGCGGTCCTCACGGCCGCCGAGCTGGGCCTCGCGTTCGAGCTACCGATCTCGCGGAACTGGAAGCTGATCCTGCTCATGTTCCTGGCGGTGTGGAAGGCGGCGTTGGTGGGGATGTTCTTCATGCACCTGAAATTCGAACGCTGGAATCTGCGAATCATGGCGCTCATTCCGCTGCCGCTCGCGCTGATCTTCATTTTGGCGGGGATGTCGGAGCACATCTGGTAGCCTTTCTCGAGCTGACCAAGCCGCGCATCACGCAGCTGGTGGTGCTCACCGCCGCGGCCGGGTTCTATCTCGGCTCGCGCGGCGGAGTGGATGTGCGTCTGCTGCTGCACACGCTGCTCGGCGTCGCGCTGGTGGCGGCAGGGACCAACGCCTTCAACCAGGTGCGCGAGCGCGATGTCGACGCCCGCATGCGGCGGACGGAGCGGCGCCCGCTGCCCTCGGGACGTCTCACGCCCAGGGCCGCCGGGCTGTTCGCCGCCGTCATCTCGGTGGCCGGCGTGGGATACCTGGCGTTCGCGGTGAACCTCCTGACGGCCGGGCTCGCCGCCCTCACCCTGGCGAGCTACGTGCTGCTGTACACGCCGCTCAAGCGGAAGACGACGCTCAACACCCTGATCGGCGCCGTGCCGGGGGCGCTGCCGATTGTGGGGGGCTGGACGGCGGCGGGCGGCGCGATCGGGCCCGTGGTGGCGGCGCTGTTCTGGATCCTGTTCCTATGGCAGCTGCCTCACTTCCTCGCGCTCGCGTGGATCTACCGGGAGGACTACCGGCGCGGCGGCCTGGCCATGCTGTCGGTCGAGGATCCCGACGGCCATCACACCGGCCGCATGGTGCTGCTCTACGCGATGGCGCTCCTGCCGGTGAGCCTGCTCCCGACCCTGCTCGGTGTGACGGGGCCGCTGTACTTCTGGGGCGCTCTCGCGCTCGGCCTCGCCTACGCCGGGGTCTCGGTCGCGATGACGCGCGCGGCAACCGCGGCACGCGCGTGGCGCGTCTTTCTGGTCTCGATCGTCTACCTGCCGGCGCTGCTCACGCTGATGGTGGTGGACAAGGTCGTGGCCTGAGGGCACCGGCCATGATCCCGTTCCATCGCCTGCTGATCTCCACCGCGATCGCCTTCTGCGCCGGCTTCACGGCCTGGGCGGGGTGGAGCTACCGGCAGACGGGCGAGGGCCTTATGCTCGTCATGGCGCTCGCCTTCGCCGTCGCCACCGTGGCGCTCGCCTACTACCTGCGCCACTTGAACCGCTTCCTCGGCCGATGATCCCGGTCCTGATGCTCCTGCTGCACGGCGACGACCCCGCAATGGAGCTGGTGTATTTCTGGGCGGCCGTGCTGCTGGCGCTGACGCCGGTGCTGATCTTCGGGACGATCGGTGCACTGGTGCTGCGGAAGATCTGGAAGGAGCGGCGCGAGACGCAGGAAGTCGGAACGCGGAACGCGGAACGCGGAACAGAAGAGCCAGCCTAGGTTCCGCGTTCCGCGTTAGATTCCCCATATGCCAGACCGTCCCTCCGAGCGCCGCCAAGTCGTCCGCTTCGCGTTCTACAAGCTGGACAGCGCCTGGCGGCGTCTCTCCGCCGAGCGCCAGGCGAGCTCGAAGATCGAGTTCGGCCGGGCGATCGAAGGCTTCGCCGGCCGCCTGCTGCTGCGCCCGTACGGGCTGGTCGGGATCCGCGGCGACTGCGACTTCCTGCTGTGGCAGGTGGCCGAGGATCTCGATTCGCTGGTGGCGCTGCAAACGGCGCTGAACGCGACCGATCTGGGCGCGTATCTGACCGTCCCCTACAGCTACCTCGCGATGACTCGGCGCTCGATCTACGAGTTCCCGGAGGACCCCAGCCAGCCGTCCCGCCTCGTGATCCGGCCGAGCGACGCGCGCTACCTGTTCGTCTACCCGTTCATCAAGACCCGTTCGTGGTACATGCTCCCGAAGGCGGAGCGTCAGACGATGATGGACGAGCACGTGCGGGTCGGGCGCCAGTATCCTTCGATCCGGCTCAACACGACGTATTCCTACGGCCTCGATGACCAGGAGTTCATCGTGGCGTTCGAGGGTGACAAGCCCAGCGAGTTTCTCGACCTGGTGATGGAGCTGCGGGAGAGCAAGGCCTCCTCCTACACTCTGAAGGACACGCCGACGTTCACCTGCGTGCAGATGTCGCTGTGGGACATGCTCGACACGTTGGGGGGGGCGGGCTCCGTCCAGGCGTTGTCGCGCCGGCCGACGCGAGACGACGGCTATACGCCGGTGGCGACGCTCTCCGAGCTGCCGCCGGGCGCGAGCCGACGTGTGTACGTGGGCGGCGACGCGGTGGCGCTCTTCAACGTGAGCGGCCGCGTGCACGCGATCGCGAACCGGTGCAGCCACGCTCGCGCCAGCCTGTCGGAAGGCACCGTCGATGCGGCGCGCTGCGCGGTGACGTGTCCCTGGCACGAGGGCGTCTTCTCGCTCGAGACGGGTCAGGTCCTGGGCGGCCCGCCCGCGCTCCCGGTCGCCGCGTACCGGGTGAAGGTCGAGGGGGACACGGTCCTCATCGCCCCAGCCGAGGCGCGCGAGCCGACGGTTGCCCCGCACTCCTGACGACAGCCGTTTCCTGCAGGCCTGCCGCTCGCAGCCCGCGGACCGGACGCCGGTGTGGTTCATGCGGCAAGCCGGGCGCTATATGCCGGAGTACCGCGCGCTGCGGCAGAAACACTCGCTGCTCGAGTTGTGCCACAGGCCCGAGCTGGCGGCGCAGGTCACCCTGCAGCCGGTCGAGCGCCTCGGGGTCGACGCCGCGATCCTGTTCGCCGACATCCTGCTGCCGTTCGAGCCACTCGGCCTGGGGCTCACCTTTGCGGCGGGCGAGGGGCCGCAGATCACCAAACCGATCCGCGAGGCGGGCCAGGTGCTCGACCTGCCCCCCGTGGACCCCGCGACCGACCTCGGCTACGTGATCGAGGCGGTGCGGCTCGCCGTCCGGGCGTTGCCGCCGGACGTGCCGCTGATCGGGTTTGCCGGGGCTCCATTCACGCTCGCGAGCTACGCGATCGAGGGCGGCGCGACGCGCAGTTTCACGCTCACCAAACGTTTCATGTATGCCGAGCCGCGCGCCTGGCACGAGCTGATGCGGCGGCTGGCGGAGCTCGTGGGCGCCTACCTCGCGGCGCAGGCGCGCGCCGGCGCCCGAGCCGTGCAGCTGTTCGACAGCTGGGTCGGCTGCCTGTCTCCCAGCGACTACGCGACGTATGTGTTCCCGCACAGCCAGCGGGCGATCGCGCTGGCGAACGCCGGCGGCGTGCCGCTGATCCACTTCGGCACGGACACGGCGACGCTGCTCGCGGACTTCGCGCGTGCCGGCGGCGACGTGATCGGCGTCGACTGGCGCATCCCGCTGGATGTGGCGTGGGAGCGCATCGCCAGCCCCGGGCGCGCCGTCGCCATTCAGGGCAATCTCGATCCGGCGGCCCTGCTGGCGCCGCGTGCCGAGCTCGAGCGACACGTGCGGGACGTCTTGGCCCGCGCCGCGGGGCGCCCCGGGCACATTTTCAACCTCGGGCACGGCGTCCTGCCGGAGACCTCGGTGGAGGCCGTCCAGGCAGTCGTCGAGTGGGTGCATGGCGGGTGAGCGCATCGCGGTCCTCCTCATGGCGTACGGCGGACCGGGCAGCCTCGACGAGGTCCAGCCATACCTGCAAGACGTGCGCGGCGGCCGGCCGACGGCCCCCGAGCTCGTGGAGGAGATCAAGCAGCGCTACGCGCAGATCGGCGGTCGCTCCCCGATCCGCGAGCTGACCGAGGCGCAGGCCGCCGGCGTGCGGCGGGCGCTCGGGCACGGCGAGCGGTTCGCCGTGTACGTCGGCATGCGCCACTGGCATCCCTACATCCGCGACGTCGTCGAGCGGATCGTGGCAGAGGGCCATCGGCGGGTGGTGGGCATCGTGCTTGCGCCGCACTACTCGGCGATGTCCGTCGGCGCCTACGAGCAGCAGCTGCTCGCCGCCGCGGCCGGGCGGCTCGAGCCGGCGCTCGTGCGCAGCTGGGGCGATCACCCCAAGTTCCTCGATGCGGTCGCCCAGCGGGTCGCGCAAGCGTTGCAGCGCTTCCCCTCCCCCCGCGCGGTACAGGTGCTCTTCACCGCCCACAGCCTCCCCGAGCGGATCCTTGCGACCGGAGATCCGTACCCCGCCGAGTTACGGGCCAGCGCCGCGGCGGTCGCGCAGCGTGCCAGCCTCGCGACCTGGCACTTCGCGTTTCAGAGCGCGGGTGCGACGCCCGAGCCGTGGCTGGGCCCCGAAGCCGGGGCCCTCATGACGGAGCTCGCCGGACGGGGTCACCAGGCGTTTCTCATCGTGCCCATCGGATTCGTGTGCGACCATGTGGAAGTGCTGTACGACGTGGACATCGTGTACCGGGCGCTCGCCGAACGCCTCGGTGTTCAGCTCGAGCGCACCGCGTCCCTGAACGACGATCCCCTGCTCGTGGCCGCCGTGGCGGACATCGTACACGCGACCGTGGCCACGCGCGGGTGGGCATGACCGTCGCCGTCGTGGGCGCGGGGCTCGCGGGCCTCTCGGCCGCGTGGGAGCTGCACCGCGCCGGGGCGGAGGTCCACGTGCTCGACGCGGGACGGCGCCCGGGCGGGGTGATCGTCACCGAGCGGCGAGACGGTTTCGTGGTCGAAGGTGGGCCCGACGGGTTCCTCGCGGCCGAACCGGACATTCAGGACCTGGCGCGCGAGGTGGGGATCGGCGATCGCCTGGTGGACCAGCTCGCCACGGGGTCGACGCTGTGGACGGGGCAGCGGCTCGAGCCGCTGCCGGAGGGCCGGGCGGCGGAGCTGCTCGGCATCCAGGCGCCCGCGGAATCCGAACTGACCCGTGGATTCCGCACCTTTGCCGGAGGGATGGCGGACATCGTCGAGGCGCTCGTCGGCCGGTTGACTCACCGCCTGCGAACGGCGCAGGGCGTCACCGCCCTCGCGCCGGCGCCGCGCGGCTGGCGCCTCTCCGTCACGGGCGGCTCATCGCTCGACGTAGAGGCGGTCGTCCTGGCGGTGCCGGCGTGGATAACGGCGCGACTGCTCGCTGCCGTGGGCGTCCCCCCGACGCGTGCACTCGAGGAAGTCGTCTACTATCCGAGCACCACCGTGTCGCTCGCGTACCGGGCGGACCAGGTGCCCCAGACGCTCGAGGGAGCTGGTTTCGTGGCGGCGCCGGATTCGGGCGGCGCGGTGCGTGCTTGCACGTATGCATGGCGGAAGTACCCGACGCGGGCGCCGAATGGTTACGCGTTGCTGCGCGCGTTCGTCGGACCGGCGGACGGAGATCCGGGCCGAGTGGCGCAGGTGGAGCTCACCACGATTCTCGGGGTCTCGGGGGCCCCGCTCTGGACGCGGGTGTTTCACTGGCCGCGTGGACTGCCGCGGTACCGTCGGGGGCACGGCGAACGCGTGGCGGCGGTACGGGAGCGGCTCGCCGGACTCACTCCGCTCGCGATCGCGGGAGCGGGGCTCGACGGGTCGGGGGTGTCGGCGTGCGTGAAGTCGGGGAGAGCAGCGGCAAGAGCGGTGCTGGAGCGGCTGGCACGATAACGCGGAAGTTGGAACGCGGAACGCGGAACAGCTGTTCCGACTTCCGCGTTCCGAGTTCCGCGTTCTAGCGGCCCAGCAGTTCTTTCGCTCTCCGGACGACGTTTTCGACCGTCAGTCCCAATTCCTGGTAGATCCGCCGGTACGGCGCCGACGCGCCGAATCGCTCGATGCCCAGCACGGCGCCCCGATCGCCGACCCAGCGGTACCAGGGTTGCGGCGCGCCGGCCTCGACGGCGAGCCGCGCCTGCACGGCCGGCGGCAGTACCGCGTCGCGGTAGTCCGCTGGCTGCCGCGCGAACAGCTCCAGTGACGGCATGCTCACCACCCGCGCCGCGATCCCGGCGGCGTTGAGCAACTCGTAGGCGCCCAGCGCCAGCTCCACCTCGGACCCGGTGGCCATGAGCAACAGGGCCGGACTGCCGCTCGGGGCGTCGGCCAGTACGTAGCCACCCAGCCGCAGACCGTTCGCGGGGGCGTATTTGATCCGGTCCAGCGCCGCGACCCTCTGGCGTGTGAGCACGAGCGCGACCGGACCGCCGTTGTGCAGGATGGCCGCGCGCCACGCCTCGATCGTCTCGGCCGGGTCGGCCGGACGGATCACGATGAGATTGGGAATGGCGCGCAAACCGGCGAGCTGCTCGATCGGCTGGTGCGTGGGTCCGTCTTCGCCCAGCCCGATGGAATCGTGGGTGAAGACGTAGATGACGGGGAGATCGCACAGCGCCGCGAGGCGGATCGGCGGTCGCATGTAGTCCGAGAAAATGAGAAACGTCGAGCCGACCGGCCGGACGCCGCCGTGCAGCGCGAGGCCGTTCAGGATCGCGCCCATCCCGTGCTCGCGGACGCCGAAGTGGATGTTGCGCGCGCCCCAGCTGCCCGGCGCGACGTCGCCCCCGTTCTTGAACACGACATTCGTCGACCCCGCGAGATCAGCGGACCCACCGATCAGCTCGGGGAGCGTGGACGCAAGGGCGGTCAATGCCTTGCCGGAAGCCGCCCGGGTCGCCTGAGCGTCCTGGGGCGTGAAGACCGGCAGCCCGGAGTCCCAGCCCTCCGGCAGCCGGCCGGCCAGCCGGCGTTCGAGCTCGGCGGCGAGCTCCGGGAACGCCCGCCGGTACGCCTCGTGCTTGTGCCGCCACTCGGCTTCGAGCCGGGCGCCGCGATCCCGCGCCAGCCGCCACTGGGCGAGGGCTTCCTCGGGCACGTGGAACGGCTCGAAGCTGGGCCAGGCGAGCTGCTGCTTGGTGAGCTTCACCTCGTCCTCGCCCAGCGGGGCGCCGTGGGCTTCCGCCGTATCCTGCTTGTGCGGGCTGCCGTACGCGATGTGGGTGCGCACGATGATCAGCGACGGGCGGTCCGACACCCGCCGGGCGACCGCGAGCGCCGCGTCGAGCGCGCCGAGATCGTTCCCGTCCGCGACTCGCTCCACGTGCCACCCATAGCTCTCGAACCGCTTGGCGGTATCGTCCGAGAACGCGAGATCGGTCTTGCCGTCGATGGTGATGCGGTTGTCGTCGTATACGCCGATCAACCGGCCGAGCTTCAGATGCCCGGCCAGCGAGCACGCCTCGTGCGACACGCCCTCCATCAGGTCGCCGTCCGAAGCGACGAAATAGGTGTGGTGCTCGACGATCGCATGTCCCGGCCGGTTGAACAGCTGCGCCAGGTGCGCTTCCGCGAGCGCCATCCCCACGGCGTTTCCCACACCCTGGCCGAGCGGGCCGGTCGTGGCTTCGACGCCGGGCGTGAGCCCGCGCTCGGAGTGGCCGGGCGTCCGGCTGCCCCACTGGCGGAACTGCTTGAGGTCGTCGAGCGACAGGTCGTACCCGGTGAGATACAGGACTGCGTAGAGCAGCATGCAGGCATGTCCCGCGGACAGCACGAACCGGTCGCGCCCCGACCAGTCGGGGTTGATGGGATTGAAGCGCAGGTGCCGCTGCCACAGCACGTACGCGAGGGGCGCGAGCGCCATCGCGGTGCCGGGGTGACCGGAATCGGCCCGCTGCACGGCGTCCATCGCGAGGGTGCGGACGGCGTTGATGCAGAGCTGATCGAGTGACGTAGCGCGGGCGTTGGGTGGGGCAGCGCCCTTCACGGATTTCGTCACAACAGGCCGGACTTGGACGCTTGCCACAGGCCCATGAGCCGGTCGAAGCCGCTGACCAACAGGTCCACCTGCTGTGGGCTGGCGCTGGCCTTGGCCGCCGTCCTGAGCTCCTCGCAGATGCGCGGCATTTCCCTGCGTCCCTGCTTCGTTCCTGCGGCGGCGATCTGGTCCAGAATGACGATGATCTGCTGGCGCGCCGCCTCGTCCTTCGGCACCTGCCACAAGTACTCGGCGAGCTGCTTGCCCTCGGTGCACAGCGTGCCGAGGGCATCCATGAGAGGCGGCTGCGGGCGGCGCGGCGGGCTGGGATCGCTCATTGCGAGCTCCAATTATACCAAGAAACCCGCCACGGCGGACGGTTGCCCGAAATTGGGGGCCGCTCTAGCTTGCGGTCTCCATGGAGCGACCTTGATGCTCGAATGGCTGCGAGCCTTCAACCGACGGACCCAGGGCTGGGCCGGCTCGATTGCCGTGGCGGTGCTGATCTGGGTCGCGCTCCGGTCCTACCTCATCGAGGCGTTCCGCATCCCGTCCGCGAGCATGGAAAACACGCTGCTCGTCGGCGACTTCCTGTTCGTCAACAAGGCGATCTACGGTGGGGAGCTCGAGATCCCGTTCACGGGGGTCCGCTTCTGGCGCATCCCGGGCTACGCCGACCCGCGGCGTGACGGGATTGTCGTGTTCCGCTCGGTGGAGGACTCGACGCCCAACCTGAACATCGTGAAGCGGGTGATCGGCGAGGGCGGCGACACGCTGCAGATGGTCCACGACACGGTGTACCGCAACGGCCACCGGCTGGACGAGCCGTACGCGCTGCATTTGGAGTCGCACGGCGACGATCCGTTTCAGCTCCGCAACATCCGGGCGTTGCAGCTGCCCCAGTACGTCGGGCGCGACTCGGCCCGCTACCACCCGACGACCCACGACTGGGGCCCGATCGTGATCCCGCGCGGGCATTACTGGGTGATGGGCGACAACCGCGACGAGTCGTACGACAGCCGCTTTTGGGGATTCCTGCCGCGGTCCCACATCGTGGGCCGTCCGGAGATCATCTATTTGAGCGTGGCGAGCGATCCGTGGCGCATCCGCTGGAACCGGATACTGCGGCGGCCCCGCTAGTTCGCTGGTCCCTTGACGCCCCCACGCCCAGCGGTTAGAACCAAGCGAAATTGCATGCACAGACTTCCGACTCACAGGCGAGTGGTGGTGCTCGCCTCGTTTTGTCTCATCCGGCCCGGTGTTGCGGCGACGCAGGAGCGGGATACCACGGCGCACCCGGCGGACAGTTTGAAGGTGTACACCCTCCCACCCGCCGTCGTCTCGGTCACCCGCACCAACCCGCCGATCAACCGAATTCCGCAGGCCGTCCAGCTGGTCGACAAGTCCGAGATCAGCGTCGCCCGCCCCACCTGGGGTTTGGACGAGGCGCTCGTCACCGTGCCCGGTGTGTACGCGGCGAACCGGTACAACTTTTCGCTCGATCAACGCATCTCGATCCGCGGGTTCGGCGCACGCTCCGCGTTCGCCGTGCGGGGGATCAAGGTGCTGGTGGATGGGATCCCGCAGACGCTCCCCGACGGTCAGGGCCAGCTTACGAATCTGGAGCTCGGCGCCGCGGACCGGATTGAGGTGCTGCGCGGCTCCGCCTCGGCGCTGTTCGGCAACTCCTCGGGCGGCGTGATCAGCATCTGGACCGACCCGACCGCGCCCCAGACGGTCAAGCAGGACGTGCGTGTCCTGTTCGGCACGTTCGACCGCGATCTGGAGCGCAACTGGAGCAAATGGCAGTCGAGCACGTCGTTCCGCGTCGGCCCGGGAAGCGGGCTGGTGACCGTCTCGCGCCTGGACTACACGGGCCAGCGGCAGCACTCCAACGCCGACTTTCGGAACCTCAACACGCGGTGGCACTTCCCGCTCGCCGCTGGGTGGTCACTGGCCGCCACCGCGGACTTCGGCTGGGATCCGCGGGCCGACAATCCAGGGGCGCTGACCGCCGCCGAGATGAGCAGGAACCCCGATTCGGCGGCCGCGATCAACATCACCCGGGTGGCGGGGAAGGAAGTGACGCAAGGGCAGGGCGGCGTCACGCTGCGGCGCGAGCTCATGGGCGGCGGCGAGGCGTCCTTGACCGTGTTCGGCATCACCCGCAGTCTCAAGAACCCGACCACGTTCGCGTACATCGATCTCGACCGCGTGGACTACGGCACGCGGCTGGCCGTCAGCCGCCCGATGCCGCTCGGGTCCCTGGAGCACCGGCTCACGGCGGGCGTCGACTTCCAGCGCCAGCGGGACGACCGGCTCAACTACGGCAACACCGCGGGCCGGCCGGACACCCTGCGCCAGCTCGACCAGCTCGAGCACGTGACGGAGGTCGGGCCGTTCGTCCAGAGCGCGCTGCAAGTCACGCCGCACGTCTCGGTCACGGGCGGAGTGCGCTACGATTGGGTGAACTTCCAGGTGGCCGACCGCCTCATCACGCCGACCAACCCGGACGACTCGGGCCGGCGCTTGATGAAGGCGCTGTCGGGCTCGGTCGGGGTCGCCGTCACGCCGTCCGACGCGGTCACCGTGTATGGCAATGTGGGGACCTCGTTCGAGACGCCGACCACGACGGAGCTCACCAACCGGCCCGACTCGGCCGGCGGCTTCAACCCGACGCTCCAGCCGCAGCACGCGACCAACTACGAGCTCGGCGTGCGGGGCGACCTGGCGGGCCGGCTGAATTACTCGGTGGCGCTGTTCCAGGCCGAGGTGCGCGGCGAGCTGATCGGCAGCCAGGTTGCGTCGTCCCCCGGCCGCGTGTTCTTTCAGAACGTCGGCACGTCGCGCCACCGCGGCGTGGAGCTCGGCGCCGAGCTCGAGATCGTGTCGGGACTGAACCTGACGACGAGCTGGACCTACTCGGACTTCCGCTACACGAGCTACACGACGGGGTCGCACGTACTCGACGGCCGGGCGCTGCCCGGGATTCCGCAGCACTGGCTCCACTTCCTGCTCCAGGGCCGCCCCGCGCTGGGGCGTAGCGGCTGGGTGGAGGTCGAGGAGACGCATTCGTCGGGCTACTTTGTGAACGATACGCTCGGTACCAGTACGCTTCCCTGGTGGACGACGAACGTGCGCCTTGGTTGGGACGGGACGGTCGGGAACGTGAGGGTGCGCCCGTTCGTCGGGTTCAACAACGTGTTCAACCGGTCGTACGTGGGGTCGGTGGTCATCAACGCGTCCAATGGGCGCTATTATGAGCCCGCTCCTGGTCGCAACATGTATGTCGGGCTCTCGCTCGGTGCTGGGGAGTAATGGTCGACCTTCAACGGAGGTGGGTATGAAGCGGTTGGCTCGATGGTGCGCAACGGTGACGGTTGCCTCGCTCGTCGCCGCACCGGCTTGCGCGCAGGGGTCGGGGGGCGCCGTAGACGCCGCTGCGACGCGCGCGGCGGTGACGAATGACATGCTGCTCAATGCCGCTGCGAGCGGCGACTGGCTGATGTACGGACACAACTACTGGAACAACCGGTTCTCGCCTCTCAAGACGATCAACACCGCGAACGTCAAGAATCTCGTGCCGCGGGCCGTGTACACGCACGGGTCCGAGCGGCTTGGCAGCTTCGAGACCACCCCGATCGTAGTGGCCGGGGTCATGTACATCACCTCGCCCGCGACGCCCAACAACATCGTGCGCGCCTTCGACCTGCGGACGCAGAAGATGTTGTGGGAGTACACGCACAAGAACGATCCGGTCGCGACGGCCTGCTGCGGCCCCAACAATCGCGGCGTCGCCGTTTCGGGCGGATCGGTGTTCCTCGGCACGCTCGACGACAACCTCGTGGCCCTCGATGCGACCACCGGCAAGGTGAAGTGGGAGGTGAAGGTGGGGGATGGTCCCGCCGCCGGATATACCGAAACGATGGCGCCGCTCGTGATCGGCGACAACGTGATCATCGGCACGTCGGGCGCCGAGTACGGCATCCGTGGCTACGTGAAGGCGTTCACTGCGGCGAGCGGGGCGCCGGTCTGGACGTGGTACACGCTGCCCGATCCGCAGCACGGCGGCTGGTGGGGCAAGTGGTCGAAGACGACCTGGGAGGGCGACGACCTGAAGCGCGACATCGCCAAGGAAAAGGCCGACTCCGCCAAGTACGCCGACGCCTGGAAGACCGGCGGCGGCTCGATGTGGATGACGCCCGCGTACGACGACGCTTCCAAGACCCTGTTCGTCGCCATCGGTAACCCCTCCCCCGACCTGGACGGCTCGATCCGCCCGGGCGACAACTTGTGGACCGAAAGCATCGTGGCGATCAATGCGACGAACGGCGAGTTCAAATGGGGCTACCAGGAAGTGCCGCACGACGTGTGGGACCTGGACGCCGTGAGTCCCCCGGTGATCGCCATGGTCGGCGGCAAGAAGGCCGTCGTGGAGGCGGGCAAGACCGGCTTCGTCTACGTCCTCGACGCGGCGACCGGCAAGCTGATCCGCCGCTCAGCGGCGTTCGTGCCGCAGCAGAACATGTACACCCAGCCGACGGCCGAGGGTGTGTTCATGCTTCCGGGCGCCAACGGCGGCCAGGAGTGGTCGCCCATCGCCGTTCATCCCGACCTCGCCTACGCGTACACGGTGGGCCTGCACCAGCCGATGCACTACAAGGTCCACTATGCGCCGTGGGAGAACGGCCGGCTGTGGCTGGGCAGCGCGTTCATCCGGGTTCCGGACGACAAGGGCGGCTATTCCGGTGAGTACGGCAACGTCAACGCGATCGACCTGAACACCGGCAAGATCGCGTGGACGGTGAAGACCGACCTGCCGATGATGGGCGGCGCGACCGCCACGGCGGGCGGCCTGGTGTTCACCGGCGAGGGCAACGGCTGGTTCAAGGCCTACGACGCCAAGACCGGCGCGGTCCTGTGGAAGTTCAACTGCGGCGCGGGCGTGAACGCGGCGCCCTCGGTGTTCGAGGTCGACGGCGAGCAGTTCATCGCCGTGGCGGCAGGCGGCAACTTCCAGATCAGCTACCCGCTGGGTAACTCGGTCTTCGTCTTCGGACTGCCGAAGGCGGGCATGTAACGACCTAAGCCGGGAGCCGGCGCACGGTGGTATTGGTCGTGCGCCGGCTCGATCCTTTCAAGGCTGCTGCACGGAACCCTCTCCGAGCGTGTGGAGCAACGCGCTGACCTGTTGCCACTGGGCCGCCGGGAGCACGTCATCGTCGGACTCAACCACGTAGGCGAAGTCGTAGCCGCAGTACGCCGAAGTCATCCCGCGCCGCTGCGCGCACTCCGTGAGGCGGTACACGGCGCCCTGGCGGAGGAGCCAGACCGCCGAGTCGCCCACGGCGGGGTGCGGCAGGTCGCCCGTCTTGAAGTAGAAGACCGGCCAGGTCTTGGCGCCCCGGCGCAACGTCGCCTGGTACGCCTTCGGGATGTCGGCGCAGCCGTACAAGAGACTGCGAAACACGCCGCAGGGCTCTTCGTAGCGCCAATCGCGCTCGGTCTTCGCGAGCGTGGCGGGCACCACCAGATCTGCCCCGGCGAGTCGCAGGGCGAGGGGGCGTTGCCCTGCTGCAACCAGCGGAACCCGCTCGAGCGCGGCTTTGCGGGAGTGAACACAAGCGGCGGCGGTCAGAAGCAGCACGAACATCGCGCTGCGCACCAACCGGTACAGCCCCAGAGCCAGCAACCACTCAACGACGCGGCCGAAACCCGTGACGCTGGACTTGGAGTACATGCAAGGCCATCCTCGTACGCTGCGCCTACCCTCTCGGACTGGAGCGCCGTCTCGCAGCTGGCTCTCCACCGGCGGCCCAAACGAGCTGCAGTTTCTGTTCTCGCAAGGAGGATGCCAGGCACGTCAGCGGCCGTCGGGGAATGCTACGATAAACCTGAGGCTCCCACGTGCCATGCCTGTCGCTGGTGCGCCACAGTACAGGGGTGTCGTCAGATTCACGCTCTTCCGCCTCCCGGGACGGGCTAGTAGCTTCGCCACGTTCTTACTCCGGCGACGAGGGATTCGGTGGTGAAGGCGTTGTCGGTCGCTGGCCTCGTGGCAGTGGCCGTGGCGGAGCCGGTCGTGGCTCGCGCACAGGGCGGTACGGCCGCGCCCACGCAGGCGGTTGATCAGTCGTGGCTGCAGGTCGATACCGTAACCAAGACGGTCACCTTCCAGCTGGTGGCGGGCCTAACGGGTCTCAACGGCGCCCTCAACTTCAACGGGTTCCGAGACGGCGGGCTGACGCTCACGGTGCCGCTGGGGTGGACGGTCGTGATGCATTTCCGGAATCACGACGGGATGCTTCCCCATTCCGCCGAGGTCATCGCGGACACGCATCCCCTTCCCACAGGGCCAGTTGCGCCCGCCTTCCCGCGCGCGTTCACGCTGCGGCTGGACCAAGGGCTGATCTCGGAGCAGACGGATGACCTGCGCTTTATTGCGGACAAGGGGGGGTCCTACCTAATATTTTGCGGGGTTCCGGGCCATGGGGCGGCCGGCATGTGGGTTCGCTTCGAGGTTTCGGGCTCAATTCGGAAGCCGTCGTTGGCGGCCACTCCTGCGGGGCCACCCTAAGTCTCGCGGGAGCGGGGAGTGCGGAGCGGACGCTGGCGTGGCCTGGTGCGGTCGGCGCGGCGGCGCGGCGCAGCACGATCAACTCGCTCTCAAGGAGGTGGGCTCCGCTGTCCTTTTAGTCACACCCCTGTAGGTGAGAAGCCAGACGAGTCTGTACTGGTGGGAGGACCACGTTCCCACTCGGCTGTACCTGGCGCCGGGCAGTTGCAGGTGGCGCCTCGAGGGCACGAGCGGTAGGATTGGCCAGGTAAACTCCCAAGGAGGGAATCTCGTATGAAGCGTCTCACGCTGTTGTTGTTGGGCTTGGCGCTGGGCGTCTCGGCGACGGCCGGCGCGCAAGGCCTGACGATGCAGATGTCCAACGGGTGGGCGTTCCAGTTTTCGGGGAACGTAAACGCCTTCTGGTCGTTCACGAAGGTGAACAACAGCGGTCCGGCGAATTCCAGCGTCCGTACCGGGTTGCTACCCTCCTTCGCGACGTTCGAAGCCAGGGGCACAGAAGCGGGCATGAAACTCGCCGTTCACTTCGGGTTCGCCCCGCAGATCAACAATGCGGCCGTCCACGACAACTTCGGCAACGGCACGCAAGCCGGCGCGCAGATCGACATGCGTCAGGTGTACCTGACGGTCGGCTTCAAGAATGGTGGGCAGATCCTGGCCGGTCGCGAGCTGGGCGTCTTCAGCCGTCAGAATATCCTCAACGACATGACGCTGTTCGGCGTCGGCGCGGTCGGCATCGGCGGTGGGCAGGGCGGTGGGACGACCCTGGGCCGCATCGGGTACGGCTACCTCTATCCGAACTTCGTCTCTCAGGTGACCTACAGCACCAAGCCCGGGCGGTCGCAGCTCAGCATCGGCTTGTTCCAGCCCAGCGTGCTCGAAGCGGGAAACGGCGCGTACAACTTCACCAAGATTCCGCGCCTCGAGGGAGAATTCACCTACAACCAGAAGTCCGGCAAGAACAACTATATGTTCTGGGTCGGCGGCCTGTGGCAGAGCACGTCCGACGCGCCCACAGCCGGCAACACCGCCAGCTCGTTCGGCGGCACGGCCGGCATTAAGGCCGGCATGTCCGACCTATCGGTTGTCGTGACCGGCTACATTGGCAAGGGCCTCGGAACGACCCTGCTGTTCTCGGGTGGCGAAGTCGCGGGGAATGGCACGGATCTGCGCAAGTCGGACGGTGGATACGTTCAACTCACGTACAAGGTGAGCCCGAAGACCACCCTCGGCGGGAGCTGGGGCTTCAGCCGGCTTGTCAACAACGAGACCGGCGACGGCAACACGGCTGTGATATCGAACCTGTATTCCTACACAGCCGGCATCTACCACCAGTGGACAAGGTCGCTGAAGCTCGTGGTGGAGGGTACGCAGGAGGGGACCAACACTGGAGGTAGCGCCAAGCAGATCGACCTCTCCGGTGGGTTCATGCTGTTCTACTAGAGGGCAAACCGGCGTCCAGCGGAGGCGTCAAGTAGAGACGTCACGCGACAACGTCACGTAGAGACGTCGAGAGGCCGGGGAATCACTCCCGGCCTCTTACCTTTGTGCGTGACGTCTCTGTGTTACGCCCTTGTGCTACGTCTTTGCTCGACGCCCTTATTTGTACCGGTATGTAATTCGCCCTCTCGTCAGGTCATACGGAGAGAGGTCCACCGCGACTCGATCCCCCTGCAGGATCCGGATGTAATTCTTGCGCATCTTGCCGCTGACGTACGCCAGCACCTCGTGCCCATTCTCGAGCTTCACGCGGAAGGTCGTATTGGGGAGCACTTCGGTGATCGTGCCCATCATTTGTATCGCGTCGCCAGCCACGCTGCCCGTCACTCTCCTTCTCCCGCGCTGCCACGGGGGAGGTCACACCTGCACGCTGTGCGGGTCCATCGTTTCGTCGCGCGGCGCTTCCGGCCCGCGCTCGATATAGGAGGCGTGGCGGCCGCAGCCATGGCACGTGAGCGTGATGCGCTCCGGCGCGAGCGGCGTAGCCTTGGCGCCCCGACGCCGCGGCACGCGCACGATCGACCGCGTCCCGCAGGAAGGGCAGACCAAGGGGACATGCCCCCGGTCCGCTGCAATCAGCGCCAACGCCTCCGGCGCCCGGTACTCCTTGATTCCGCGTCGTCCCACGGCTGCAGTTCCTCCAGAGCCGAAATGTAGCCCCCCCTGGAAGATGGCAGGCGCGCCAACGGTCCCCGGGCGGCCTTGACACCTCCCGCAGGAGGCGTATCTCTCACGCAGCCTGGAGGTTGCCCCCAGAGGTCAGCATGGAACGCTTACCCTACGAGCCCGTCGCCCAGATCGAGGTCGATGCCGCCCGGCCGGAAGCCCAGGGCTTCACGCTGACCGGCCAGGGTCCCGATCACGCGGAGTATCAGCTCGACCTGCGCTTCGAGATGCCGCTCGACCCCAGGACTCGCAGCGTGCTGGGCGAGCTGTTGTCGCACTCCGATCTCACCATCTCCCGCCGGGCGCCGGGCGGCCTCGTCCAGGCTTTGCGTCAGCGTCGTAACCGCGCGCCCCAGCGATAGTTCGGTCGAAAATCCTCCGAAAATCCTTGACGCTGTGTAGGGGCCGATGTAGCTTGGCGCGACCCTTAGCGCCGGAGCAGCGTGTTCGATGCCAGCCGAGCTCGGCGGGTCGCAGATCTCTTCGCTGCTCGAGGCCCTTCCCGGCATCGCGAGCGTGTTGCGCAGCCCCGTGGCCGACGCGCTCGTCAAGGCGATCCGCGCCGCCGCTGGCGTGGGCGAGTTCACCCTGGCCGATGCCGACGAGTTGGTGCGCTACGCGGTGCGGCGCGGCCTGATCGGTCCCGAAGAGGGTGATCGGGTGCTCGCGGATGTCGATGGCCCCTTGAAATCCAAGCACAAGCCCGTCCGCGGCGCCAAGCCGAAACCACCGCCCAAGAAGAAGCCGGCGAAGAAGAAGTCGCGGCGGTGAAACCGCAGCTCCCGCTCCTTCTGATGGTGCTCGCGGCAGCGTGCGCCCACGCACCCCGGCCAGCTGCGGTCACGCCCGCCGAGATTCCCGGACTCGAGAGCCAGGCACGGCAGCGTCCCCAGGACGCCGGCGTGCGGTTCCGGCTCGCGGCGGCGCTCGCCGCCGGCCGGCGCTGCGATACCGCGATCGTCGTGGCGCGCGCGGGACTCGCGCTCGAGCCCCAGAACGTGCTCGGGCCGCTCGTGGTCGGCGCGTGCCAGGAGCAGGCGGATCGCTACGACGCCGCGGTGGCGACCTACACCGACTTTGCCGCGGCGCACCCCAGGGCCCGGGGCGTGGCGGCGCTCGGCGCCAAGGCGCAACTCGGGCTCCGCGCTGCGGCGGAGCGAACGGCGCGGCAAGCGCTGGCCCGCGAGGCAGCGCTCGATCCGCCCCAATCCGCCACGGTGGCCCTAGACCCGAAACCCGCGCACCAGGCCCCGCAGCTTCTCAGCCGCCTGCAGCAGATGCCCGGCCGCGGCCGCCATCTCCTGGGTGGACGCCCCCTGCTCCTGGGACGCGGCGGTGACCTGCTCGGCGCTCGCCGCATGCGCCGTGGCGCGGCTCCCCACCTGCTCCGCCTGCTGCTGCAGCCGCGTCGTCGTCTCGCGATTTGCCTGCGCGGCCACGCGCACGCGCCCCGCCGCCTGCTCCACCAGCTCGACCGCCGCGGCGATCTCCGCCAGGCCGCGCGCAGCTCCCTCCGCGACGGACTCGATGCCGCGCACCTTCGCCTGCCCAGCGGCCATGGTGGCCGTGACGTCTTCCATCTGCTCGCGCAGCAGACTCGTGGTGCGGGTCACCTCCTCCGCCGCGCGCGCGGACTCGTCGGCGAGCTGCCGCACCTCCTCCGCCACCACCGCGAAGCCGCGACCGTGCTCGCCCGCTCGCGCCGCTTCGATCGCCGCGTTCAGCGCCAGCAGGTTGGTCTGCGATGAGATGCGTTTGATCAGCTCGACGAAGTCGTCGATCGAGGTGCCCAGCTCACCCAGCTGGGCGACCTGCTTGGACGTGGTCTGTACCACCTCCCGCACGTCGAGCAGCACGGTTCCCGCCGCAGCCACGTCACCCCGATGGCGCTCTGCGACGGTCCGGATCTCCTCGCCGAGCTGCGCCGAGCGCTCTGCCGCGTCCGCCATGTCGCTCGTGGCCGTGCGGAGCGCCTCGAGGTCCGTGCCCATGGACGCGAGCGCGGTGCGCTGGGTGTCCGCGCCCCCCGCGATGTCGAGCATCGCCGTCGCCACCTCGCTCGACGACGCCGCGAGCTGCTCGCTCACCGCCGACAGGTCGCCTGCCGAGCTGGCGATGCGGTCCGACTCGCCGATCACATCGCCCACGATCTGGCGGAGTCGGTCGCCCATCCGCTGCATGGCGTCCGCCAGCACACGGAATTCGCGGGGCATGTCGCCCGTGGTGACCGGACGCAGGTCCCCGGCACCGAACCGCTCGGCGGCCGTGACGAGCCGGCCCAGCGGCCCCTGCACCGACTGGAGGGTATAGCGCGAGAGAAAGAGGCCAGCGACCACGAGGGCGACGACGAGCACCCATAGGTTGCGCTCCCGAGCGCCGGCGTCCGCCGTCAGCCGCGCCGCGGTCTTCGCCGCCTTCTGCGCCTGCCGACGGGACAGGTCACGAACCAGGCGTGTCAGCTCCGTCGCCTGCGGCCGGACCGTCGACGCCCGCGCCACGGCCTCCTGATCGCGCCCCAGGTCCCGCAGCGCGTGGGCAATCGAGTACTCCGTCTGGATCGCGGCGTGCAGCTGTTTCAGGCGGTTGATCGTCAAGCGGTCTTCGACGGCGAGCCCACTGAGCGCGTCCAGCCGCCGCTGGTACTGGAAGGCGTCCTCCGCGGTGGCTTGGAACTCTCGCCGCGCGTCGTCCCCGGGCGAGGCGAGGTACTGCTCGGCGGCGCGGATCTCCTCGAGCACGCTCGTCACCAGGCCGCTCCCCACCTCGGTCGAGGTGCGTAGCGCCTCGAGCTCGTTTTCGACGGAGTACCGCATCCGTCGCAGCGTGCTCGCCCCTGCGATCGCCGTGATGACGAGCCCGGCCATGAGCAGGATCAGCCCGATCAGGATGCGTGCGCGGATGGTGTCGAACACACCTCGCATCACCGCTCTGCCTGCGTCACCAACTGGCCGTCCCGCACCACCCCGATCACCACCGTTTTCTCCGGCACGTCCCCGTTGGCGTCGAACGCAATCCTGCCCGTCACGCCCTCGAACGGCGCCTTGCCCCGCCCGACGCGCGCCAGGTAGTCGCGGACGGCGCGCCGGTCGGCCCCTGCATTGTCGATGGCTCGGCTCAGCAGCAGCACGATATCGTAGGCCCCCGCCCCCCGATGATCCGGCCGCTGACCCGGAAACGCGCGGCCATACTGCTCCACGAAGGCGACGTTGCGCTCGTCCCGCCGGTCGGGCAGATAGGCCGATGACACGCGCATGCCCTCCGCGAGCGCGCCGTCCGTCTCGATCCCCGTGAGTGGGTCGCCACCGAGCACCGGCCACCGCACCTCGAGCGAGCGCATCTCTCGGAGCCCGAGCTCGGCCCCCGGGCGCTCGGCCGCGAGCAACAGCAGATCCACGCCCGACCGGCGCATGCGCGACAGGTACGGCTCGAGCGACGGCGTCGCAGGGACGTAGGGATCGGCTTCGATCACCACCCCCCCAAGACGCGCGAACTCCGCCGCGAACGTGCTGCGCACGCCTCGCCCGTAGTCGTTGTTGAGGTAGATGATCCCGGCCCGCCGGGCGCCGAGCGTCTGCCAGGCGACGCGAGCCAGGTGCGGCCCATGCTGCAGGTCGCTCGGGCACACCCGGAACACGTACGGACTCATCCCGGACAGCTCGGGACTGGACGCGGACGGCGAGATCATCGGCACGGGAGTCAAGCCGCCGCCGTACACGCGTGCCGCCGCAATCGAGGTGCTCGAGCTGAGGTGCCCCACCACCGCCACGACGCCCGCGTCGGCGTACAGCTTCTCTGCCACCCGCACCGCCACATCCTCGCTCCCCGAGTCATCAACGATCCGCAGCTCGAGGGATCGGCCCCGCACGCCTCCTTGGGCATTGATCTGGTTCACCGCGAGCTGAGCGGCCCGCAGCATTGAGGCGCCCTGCGGCTGGGAGAAGGGACCCGCCAGACCGACCGCGATCGAGCCGCCGGGGCGGGAGCACGCCGCCAGCCAGAGCGCGGCACCCACGAGAGCTGACCTTCGCAGAGAGCCCTCCAAGTTCCGTCGGGAAAACGGGATGACTGCGGTCGGCAGGGCGCGCGGCAAGGTTAAGCTGGCCTGTGGGGAAAGGCAACATTCCCCACCCGCCCACAGGGTTTCCACCCGGTTTTCCAGACGGATGTGGACAAGTGCGGTTTGCCTGCGTGCCGGTGCGGCGTAGTTTTGGTGCAGATGGAACCGTCGCGCGGACTGTACCGCCTTGCCGGCGCCCTCGAGTCGTTGCTCGCGGCTCACGATGCCCGGACCTTCGAGCGGGCGTGGGAGACGGCGCACGTCGACCGGCTTGCGTGGGAAGCCCTCGGCCGCGCGCGACAAACCGACACCGCGGCGCTCGAGCCGGCGCTCCACCAGGTGGACCGTCGTCTGCTCGCCGTGCTGAAGCGCTGCCGCGCGTTTCTCGACCCGCATCTCGTGACCTTCCGCGTTCCCGAGCTGGAGCGGTGGCAGCACGCCGCCGCCGCCGCGCTCGTCGGCGCGCGCTGGGGCGTCGCCGGACTGCGCACCGTGATCGCCGACACGGAAGCGCCGCTCGCGCGTCGCTACTTCGCGTTCCTCGCGCTGGCGGAGCGCCACCCGGAAGGCGCGTGGCCGCTGTTCGAGCGCTACCTCGTGACGCCGGGTGCCCACCATGCATTCGTCGCGGCCGCCGTGGAGGCCGCTCGCTACTACGCCGGTCATGCCGACCTGCTCGTGCGCCTGTTCGAGCGCATCCGCGGCGATCAGCTGCTGCGCCGGTTCCTGGCACCCAAGATCCTCGAGTCCCTGTACGTGCTGGGGGAGGAGTGCAGCCTGCCGCTGTTCGAGGAGTTGCTCGTCACCGGGCACACCGACGCCGACGTCGACCGTTGCGAAGTGACCCGGGCCCTGGTGGCGGTGCGCCGGTTCACGGGGCGCGTCGCGCCGAGCGTGAAGTTCGCCGACGTTGACGACCAGGACGTACTGGGCACCCTGGACGCCGCCGAGCGCCGCTTCGAAGCCACCCGACACCGGATTGTCCCCGTCGTGGTGATCTAGGGTCGGACCGTCCGTCCGATGAACTCCCACATCTTATCGCGGTACTCCCGCCCGCCGACGGCGTAGGTCTCGTTGTGTCCCGCGCCGTGGATCAGCACCACCTCGACCGGTCCCGCCGCTGCCGCCGCCACCGCGACGCCCATCGCGGTCGGCACGAGGCGATCGACGTCTCCGTGAAACACCAGGATCGGGCAGTGGATGCGGCTGACGTTGGCGATGTTGTCGAGGCGGAGCGTGAGGATGAATGTCGGAAGCAACACGTAGAGGTGCCGCGCCATGGCGGCGGCGCTCGTGAACGGCGATTCCAGGATCAGCCCGGCCACCGGGTGGTGCGCCGCCGCGTACGTCGCCACTGCGCTGCCGAGCGAGCGGCCGTACACGTAGATGCGCTGCCGGTCGACGCCCGGGCGGGCCGCCAGCGCGGCGTATGCAGCGTCGGCGGCCGCGTACAGGCCCGCTTCCGTCGTCCGACCGCCGCTGCCGCCATAGCCGGGGTAATCCACCACCAGCACCGCGGTTTGAGGCGGCTGGAACTCCCGCACCACCGGCCAGATGGCCGCGACGGTTTCGCCGTTGCCGTAAAACCAGAGCAGGCCGGGGGAGGATGGGGGAGGTTGGGGGAGGTTGCTCCCAGCGGAGTCAGCCTCCCCCGTCCTCCCCCGTCCTCCCCCATCCTCCACAACCTTTGCCTTCAGGTACCACCCCACGAGTCTCGTCCCGTCGCTCGAGACCAGCTCGACCCGCTCGCCGTTCTCGACGCCTACCCGGTTGGGATCTGGTAGACTCGCGCGCGGTGCCGGAAAGGCGAGCCGCTCTTGCAGCAGCCAGGCGAGCGACACGAGTACCGTGTACGCCATCGCCAGACCGACGAGGATTCGGAGGGCGAGCATCGGTGGAAAATTAATGTAGGGGCGCAGCATGCTACGCCCCCAGGCGGCACGGCCATTGCCCCTGGCGGCCGGAGGACGAATCTTACGGGCCGTGCCAACCCAGTTGACATGCCCGTCGTGCCGCGCCGAGATCCCGCGGGGCGCGGCGTTCTGCTCTGCCTGCGGCTCGCCGTCCCCCACGGTGATCACCGGCGAGCGTGCGGCGCCAGCGCCCGCCGGCGGTCCGCCCGCCGCTCCGACGGCGGAGCGGCTCGGCGGCGCGCTCGGGCCCAAATACGAGGTGAAGCGTCTGGTCGGTCGAGGCGGCTTCGCCGAGGTGTACGAGCTGTGGGACAAGGATCTCGAGCGGCGCCTCGCCTGCAAGGTGCTTCACCCGGAGATCGCCTGGACGCCCGGCATGCTGGCGCGTTTCCGGCAGGAGGCGAAGGCGCTGGCTCGCTTGCAGCACCCGGCTATCCTGCCGATCCACTTCACCGGCGACGGCGAGGGATTGGTGTTCTACGTGATGCCGTTCGTAGAGGGCGAGTCCCTCGCCGACGCGCTGCGGCGTCGCGGCCCCTACGCCGTCGCGGAGGCGCTCACGATCGCCGAGCCGGTCCTCCAGGCCCTGGCGCATGCCCACGGCCAGGGCCTGGTGCACCGCGATATCAAGCCGGACAACGTGATGCTCGAGCTGAAGACGGGCCGCGCCTTGCTCGTGGACTTCGGGATCGCCAAGCTGCTCGATCCGGGAGGGGGCGACGCCGGCGCCAGGACAGCCACCGGCTTCACGGTCGGCACCGTGCAATACATGAGCCCCGAGCAGGCCCTCGGTCAGCCGAAGCTCGACGGGCGGAGCGACCTGTACGCGTTCGGCGCCATGCTGTACCAGATGGTGACCGGCACGCCGCCGTACGACGGCGACTCGAGCGCCGAGATCGTGGGCAAGCACCTCGCCGATCCCGTTCCGGTGGCAAGCGACGTCAACGCCAAGATCCCGCGCTGGCTCTCGACCGTGATCGTGAAGTGTCTCGCGAAGAAACCCGAAGACCGCTTCCAGAACGCGGAGGCAGTGCTGGCGGCACTCGACGCGGGCCGGGCGGCGGGGTCCGGCCGGCTCGTCGGCGCGCAGACCTTGGAGCGTCAGGTCCGGCGCTCGGGCGGCGTGCGCCGCGGCTCGGGGCGCCTCGGCTGGTGGGTGGCCGGCGGACTCGCCGCCCTGATGGTCGGGGCCTGGCTCGCGCGCCGCGCGGGCTATGTTGGATCGGGGGTCGGGTACCTGCACAACGCCCTCGTCGAGCCGATCGAGGTGCTGCGCGGCGGCGTTCCCGTGGACACCGTCGAGCCGGATGCCACGGCTCGGCTCAGGCTGTGGGGCATCGGAGGCGGCGAGCTCGCCTGGCGCCTCGTCCGGCCCGGCAACCCGCCGATTGGAGAGCTCCTCGTAGCGCCCCTCCCCGAGTTCGAGCGCGTCCGCGGACGGCGACTCGCCAATGTCACCGCGGAGGCGGGCGGTCAGCGGTACTTCGCGCCGCTCATCACCAACACCAGCCCGTCGGACATCACCGTAGAGGTGAATCCCGGCACGGCCGCAGCGGTGCGGTGCAACTGCCTGGTGTCGAAGGGCGCGGCGCGCGTCCACATCGGATACTATCGCCTCTACCAGAACTCGGTCATCGCCGCCTACAACAGCGCCCATCCCTACACGGGCCCGCACGTCGATCGACAAGGCTTCGCGACCCGCGTCGCCCCGACGAGCGGCGTCGTGGTGCTGACGTTTTGACGCCAGACGACTCGGGCGACACGCTCGATCTCCAGTTGGTGACCCGGGCACGCGGCGCGTTGCTCGGGCTCGTGGTGGGCAACCAGCTCGGCGTGCCCACCGAGACGCTCGGCACGGCCTCGGCGATCCGTGAGGCGTTCCCGCAAGGGGTGCGCGATCTCGCGGCGCCCCCCGAGGGGTCGCCGTTCGACGACGACGCGGCGATGGCCCTGCTCCTCGCCGCGTCGCTCGCCGAGCGGGGCGACTTCGACGCGAACGACGTCGCGGAGCGCTGGGTGAAATGGATGAAGCTGGACGGTCGCGGCATCGGTCTCACGACGCAGCGCGCCCTCCGACTCATCGAGGACGGCACCGAGCCGTTCGAGGCCGGCCGGCTCGCCCTCGGCCCCCGGTCGGCGTCCAATGGTGCCGTGATGCGCTGCATCCCCGTCGCCCTGCGCTATCACGACAACGTGGACAAGCTGGTCCGCGTGTCGACCCAGCAGGCGGCCATCACGCACGCCGACGAACGGTGTACGTGGGGCGCCGCGGCGGTGAACCTCGCCGCGCGCGAGCTGTTGCACGGGAATCCCTATTTCGTCGAAGAAGTGTTGCACCGGCTCCAGGGTACCGCGCCGCGCGCGCTCGTGGAGGCGATCCGGCGCGTCCCATGGGAGCAGGAAAGCGACCTGCCGATCGCGGTGACGGGGGAATCCGGCTATGTCGTGCACTGTGTCGAAATCGCGTTCTGGTGCGCGGTGCACCGACCGTCGCTCGAGGAGGCGCTCATCTTCCTCGCCGAAGCTGGTGGGGACACCGACACGAACGCCGCGGTGGCGGGGGCGTTGCTGGGCGCGCGGGACGGCGAAACGGGGATCCCGCCGCGCTGGCTCGATCAGCTGGGCAGCGGCCGCGGCGTGTCCGAACTGGCCGAGCGCCTGATCCGAGGGGGCTAGGTCTTGCCCCGGGTGGGTCGCTTCACGTACGCGCTGATCCGGTCCATCACGTCCCGGTCGAGGAGCGTGACGGACACCCAGCGGCCGGTCCCCCGCCCGCGCCAGCTGAACCGCACGACGCGCCGGCCGAAGCGCCATTCCCAGCCACTCTTCCCGATCGGGCGAGGGCGGCCGAACAGGTGCGTCAACTCCTGCTTCGTGCGGTCGACGAGCGGCACGCCCCGCCTGTCACCGAAGCCCGCCGAGTCGAAGAACGCGACGACGTCGGCGTTGCCCTCGACGAAATGCGCGCTGAGATAGGTTCGCGCCGCGTCGCCCGGGCCGCGGATCACCACGCCGCACTCCATCACCTGCGCCGTCCGAGGGGACGTCTGGCAGCGCAGGATGTCGCCGTCGGCGAGCGCTCGGGCGCGCTCCGTGAACGCCCGGTAACTGATGCCTGGCGTGAAGCCGCGATACACGGGGACCGCCGGCGGCGCCGCGGGCTTGGCGGGAGCGGTCGGCGGGATCTGGGCGACGCCGCCGGCCGGCACGAACGAGAGGGCGACGAGCGCCGCGACGATCGAGCGCATGAGGCAATATAAGGGCCGGAAACGAGAGCGGGCTCGGGGAGTACCCGAGCCCGCTCGAGCTGCGATCAGCGTCGTTCAGACCTTGCGGACGTTTTGCGCCTGCAAGCCTTTCGGACCCTGGGCGACTTCGAACTCGACCGTATCGCCTTCGGCGAGGCTGCGGAAGCCCTCAGCCTGGATCGCCGTGAAGTGGACGAACACGTCCGGACCAGACTCCTGCGCGATAAAGCCAAAGCCCTTCGCGTCGTTGAACCACTTCACCTTACCCTTTGCCATACCGTTTGAACCTCAGCACTAAGGGGCACTGCCCCGGACATGTTCGACCCTGGTCACCGCGACCAGAGACGGGCTCAAACAAAAACCGCGAGACCAGTGGTCCTCGCGGTGCGCAGACAAACCGGTGACGGTGCCACGTATTGCTTGAACCGGGGCCAAAGGTAGGGTCGACCTGTACCCCTGTCAATAGAGTAAATGTCGGGCGCTCTGACGGTTGCGCCGTCGAGCCTGGGCTAGCGCCACCATAGAGACAGTATCACATCACCTACTCTTCGACGTATCCTCCTTCACCGGCAGCCCGATCGCCAGACGAAAATCCCGCAGCGCCGCGTCGTAGGTCTTCATGCGCTTGCCGAGCGCGACCGCGGTCGCGTTGGGCGTCGCGCCCGCGCTGTCCTCGCAGATCGTCGTGTATTTGATAACCGAGTCCATCTGCGCGACGAGCCGTCGCGCCTTCAGTTGGACGGAATCCTCGTACACCACGGGACTCATCTGCGGGCGACCCCGCCGCAAGAACCCGCGGCTCGAGCCGCACAATCCGGCGAGCAACCGACCCGCGCGTCGCTGCGCCACGGGATTGCGCGTAGCCTCGGCGCGCGTGACCCGGCTCACACCATCCTTGAGCTGGGCGATGCCGCGAGTGGCCGTGCGCAGGCCGTCGAGGAACCGTTGCTGCTCGGGGCTCGGCGGCGGCGGCGGCGGTGTCGATTCCGCGGGCGCCGAGTCGGGCGGAGCCGCGGGCGGTGGCACGGGCTCCTGCGCTCCGAGCGATGTCGCGGCGATACACAACAACACGGCCAAGCGATGCGTCACTGGTCCTCTGTCAGGCGCTGGAAGCCCTGGTTATAATGTCACAATGACGGTTCCCGCAACCTCGCGCCAGAGCCGCACCTTCGACGATCGCGCCGACGCCCTTGCGCATTTCTTCCTGCGTGCGGGAGAGGCCCCCCGCCTCCTGGCGTACGACGATAGCGTCGGCTGCCCACTGGACCAGGCGCTTGCCGCGCTCGAGTGGACCGGGGCGGTGGGGATTCTCACCCAGGACGACCTCATTCACGCGGCCCGCCTCGGCTCCGACGCGTCCGCCGCCGTCGTCGAGCGCAAGGACGGCGACCAGCGCGTGTTCATCTACTTTGGGCCCCGCATGGACGCGCCGCCGGCCGACCCCTACGAGGGCACGCTGCTGTACGACGAGCCCGGCGTGCGCGCCTACATCTTCGCACAGCGCGTGCACGCGATCGCGCACTTTCTGCGCGCCACGCTCGGCCTGGGCGCCATCCTCTCGCTGCTCGGTCGCCGCGCCCCCGAGCTCCGCCACATTCGCCGCTGGCTGCAGACACTGTTCAGCGAGCCGCTCACGGGCCGCTCGACCCAGCTCTTGGCTGGATGGTTCGCGACAGGGGGCGCCGGCGTGCTGTTCCTTCCCCGCCAACCGGACGAGCCCTTCACCTACTGCGAAGTGGGACTGGAAAGCTGAAGCAGGTTCGGGAGGTTGCATCGCATCGGGCACAACCTCCTCCAACCTTCCCAACCTCCCAAACCTCCACAAACCTGCCTTTTTGTTGATTCACAACTCCACATCGTGTGGACGGGCGCGGCAATGGCAGACGGCCGCAGGGGTTAGCGTCCACATCTGATGCACACTCAAGTGAGCTAACCCGAAGAAACATCGGCACTTGCGCGCTTTGGGCGGGCGCCTATATTGATCCCACGCGGCTTGGAGGGAAGGGTTGGGACCTGGTGTTCCGATCACGCCTTCAAGACGGGTCCGAGCGGAAATTCCGGGGAGGCCGCCGATGCAAACAAGGGCTCAGGCGGCCGGCGATCCGGGAGCAGGCTCTCCGGCTCGGATAGTTGGGGCCAGTCGCGTGCCCCAGCCACGTCGACGTGGTGCCTCGACGTGCAGTGCGGAGGGTCGGTCCGCGACCCGATCTGACCCGTAGCACCCACATTGGTGAACCTCGTGGCCCGGCCAGGCTGCTTGGGGATGGAAGCCGGAGCTCCTGTTCGCCCTACCGAGCGACGCATCAGTCAACCGGCGGCGGCAGGATGAAGAACGGAGGGAGCAATCCCCCGGCTCCGGGTAACCGGTGTGCGGGGCCCCCGGGCGGCCTATCGTGCCGTCCCGGGGGCTTCGTTTTATTTTGCGCGCATGCTCCTCCCCCTCACCGCTACGGGTGCCGCCTTGGGCGCCTGGGCCTACGGCACCTACGAGCCCAACAGCCCGCTGTTCGGGCGCGCGATCGGCCGCGGGTCGCGGCGGGAGCGCGTGGCCTACCTCACCTTCGACGATGGCCCGAACCCCGGTGCCACGGAGCCCATCGTCGAAACGCTAGCGGCTGAGGGGGTGCCGGCGGCGTTTTTCATGGTCGGCGAACACGTCCGTCGCTTTCCCGCGATCGCCCGCCGGGTCGCCGGCGCCGGACACGAGGTCGGAAACCACACCCTTCGGCACACCAAGCTGCACGTTCAAGGGCCGCGCCGGATCCGTGAGGAGCTTGAGCGCGCGCACGAGATCATCACCGGTGTGACCCAGCGCGCACCGCGCTGCTTCCGAGCGCCGCACGGCTACCGCAATCCGTTCGTGTCGCGCGCCACCCGGCGCCTCGGGTATACGGTCTTCGGCTGGACGTTCGGCGTGTGGGACTCGGACCCCCGCGTACCGGCGGAGGAGATCCGGGCGCGCGTGCGCCGCAAGCTCCGGCCCGGTGCGATCATCCTGCTGCACGACGGCGATGGCTACGCCCCGGACGGTGACCGCCGCCGGACCACCGGCGCCCTGCCGGGCATCATCGCGGACGCGCGCGCCGCCGGCTACACGTTCCGCCCGCTCGCGGACCTGCTCCGGTGACGGCGCGCGGCTGGCGCTGGGTGTGGTGGTTCGTCGCGCTCGTGGGAGCCGGGCTGGCCCTCAAATTCTTCACGGGATTTCCCTGGCGTGTCACCTTCGCCGCACTCCTCGGCGCCAACCCGTGGCTGCTCGCCGTCGCGTTCGTGGCCAATCTCTCGTCGCTCGTCGCCAAAGGATGGGGGTGGCACGTGATCCTGAAGCCCGTGGCGCCGCACAGCTGGCGCCACGCCCAGGAGGCGAACCTCGTGGGGGCCGCGGTGAACGATCTGTCGGTGGCCGTGGCGGGGGAAGCGGCGCGCGTGCACGTGATCGCGCAGCGGGCGGGCGTGCCGATCGCCGCCGCCGTGTCATCGGTCGTGTGGACCCGCCTTGCCGAGGCGCTCGCACTGGCGGTGTTCCTGGTCATGGCGCCCAGCCTGCTCGCGCTCGAGCCATGGCTGCGCGTGCTGCAGGTGGGGGTGGGGCTGGCGCTCGTCGTCGTGCTGTTGCTCGCGTGGGCGCGCGGTTGGTCCTGGCTGGCGGAGCAGCTCCCACCCGCCCTGGGCGCTCGCCTCGCGGTGCTGCGCACCATGGGGCGGGGCGGGCGGCTGGTCTTGCCCACCGTGTTTGCGCTGTACAACTGGGCAACGCAGTGGGCGACCTACCATCTGGTGCTGCGCGCGACCCACGTCCCCGTGTCCCTGGCCGCGTCGTTCACGGCCCTCATCGCGGCGAATCTGAGCGGCCTGTTCCGCCCCACGCCGGCCAACGTCGGCGTGACCCAGGCCGCGCTGGTGGTGGGGCTCCTGCCGTTCGGGGTGGCGCCGGAGCAGGCGGTCGCGGCGGGACTGGCGCTGCAGGGGCTGCAGGTCCTGCCGGTCCTGTGCCTGGGCGCGATGGTGACGGGGTGGCGGTTCCTCACGCTGGAGTCAGAGCTCGCCTAAAAAGCGACGGGGTGCGGGGGAAAAGGGTGACTCGCATGCCGCGCGCACGCCTACCTTTGCGGGCGTGTCCCCGACGTACCGGATGCCGGACGCGGCCACGCGGCGACGCGCAGCCCAGATCGCAGACGTGGGCTGCGCCCTGGCCGCCGCTCGGTGCGCCCTGCGCCTCGTGGGGCCTGGGACCGGCGAGTGCGTGGTGCGGGCGCTCCTGCCCAGCGTGATGGACCAGATCAATCGGGCGGAACGGGCCTTGGCAAGTCTCGTCTCGACGCCGCACGGTGACGGTTTCGCGTGACGCTCTTCGGTGACGACTGCGTTCGACGCCGTTACGTCACGCGACGCCCCCTCCCTCCTTTTTGAGTTTGAGCTGGGCGTAGCCCATCCCGCGCAGGATCGCGATTCGCTTGACCATGGGCGGGTGCGTCGCGAGCGCGTCGGCGAAGAGGCCCTCACGGGCGGTGAGGCGGCGGCCGAGCGGGTCGGCGATGCAGAGATGGGCGGCACCGCGCTTGATGGCGGAGGTCGGGGCGTCCGCACCCTCGATTTTCTGGAGCGCGCTCGCCAGCGCCAGGGGGTTGCGCGTGAACTGCGCACTCATCGCGTCGGCCAGGTACTCCCGCTTGCGGCTCACCGCCAACGCGAGCATCTGCGTGATGATGGGGGCGAGCAGCCAGGAGATGATCCACACCACGAGCAGGATCAGGACCAGTGGCGCGCCGCCCCTCTTTCCCCCGCCGCGGGAGCCTCCCCCACCCCCCCCGCCGCCGCTCCCTCCGCGGAACCCGCCCCGCAGCACGCGCGTCGCGCCATCGTGCATCAGGGCCACCGCCCCGACCAGCGCGGCCAGCGTCGTCATCAGCCGGACGTCCAGGTTCTTCACGTGCCCGAGCTCGTGGCCGATGACCGCCTGGAGCTCGTCGCGCGTGCACAAGTCGACCAGGCCGCGGGTCACCGCGACGTGGGCGTGCAGCGGATCGGTGCCCGTGGCGAAGGCATTGGGATCGGCGTCGTCGACGATCCAGATGCGGGGCCGCGGCACACCCGCGGCGATCGCCATCTCCTCCACCACGTTGACCAGTTGCTTCTCCTTGGGATCGGTGGCGTCGAGCACCTCGCGTGCCCCGGTGGACCAGAGGACCTTCTCCGGTCCCGTGGCGTACGCATACCACGCCGTGAGCAGGGCGACGGCGGTGAGCGCGATCCCGAACCATGGGAAGGTGTGGTGGTACGCTGCGCGCGGCGCATCGAGGGTCGACAGGTGGTAGATGTAGTCCCCGCCGAATCCGAGCCACGCGAAGAAGACGACAAAGCCAACCACCAGCAGCACCGTGCGCCGGCGATTGGCTTCCTGTTGTTGAAAGAGATTGAGAGAGGTGTCGTCGCTCACGCTTTCGGCTTCATCGAGAGATCGACCTGCGGGACGGCCTTCTCGGTCTGATCGGTGATCTCCCACAGGTCGGCGGTCTGCGCGCGGGCGAGCCCCGTCACCAGGTTGGTCGGGAACTGCTGCTGCTTCGTGTTGTACAGCGTGGCCGTGTCGTTGTACAGCTGGCGAGCGAACGCCACCTTGTTCTCGGTGGACGTGAGCTCCTCTTGCAGCTGCCCGATGTTGCCCGTGGCCTTGAGCTGTGGGTACTGCTCGACGACGACCATCAGGCGCTGCAGCGCCGACGAGAGCGCGTTCTCCGCCTTGCTGATCTGCTTGATGCCCTCGGGCCCGGCTGCGTTGACCTTCACGGCCTGGTTGCGAGCCTGGATCACCGCCTCGAGCGTCGATTTCTCGAACTCCATCGCGCCCTTGACCGCGTTCACGAGGTTCGGGATCAGATCGTGCCGCCGCTTGAGCTGGACGTCGATCTGCTTGAAGGCGTTGAGCGTCTGGTTCTTGAGGGAGATGAGTCCGTTATACGCGCCGATTGACCACAGGGCGGCCGCGACGACGAGGGCGAGGAAGATCCAGGGAAACATGTGGGCTCCGGAAGCAGGTTATGAGGGGCTTACGGCGCGGGTATGAGTTTCGCGAGCGCCTGCCGCACCGCCTCGGCGACGGTCGCGTCCTCGGGCCCGAGGCGCGCCAGCGGATGAGCCGTCTCGAGGTGCAGCTCCACGCCGCGGCTCACGGGGATGCGGCGCCAGGAGCTCGGGATCTCGGGGTCGCGCGTCGCGTCGCGCGCGAGCCACGCCGTCACGGCGCGTCCGGACTTGCCGCGCGGCGGCCCGCCCGTGCTCTTGAGCGGTAGTCGATCGGGGGCGAGGAGCGAGACGCCCAGCGCCTGCGCCGCACGACGCTCCAGCACGTCGCCCGTTTGGTCCTGCATCTCCTTGGTGATCGTCGCCAGCGTCGTCCCCTCCATCTGCCGCAGCTTGATCCACAGGAGCTGCAGGAAATGACGGTACGAATAGGTCGCCGCGGTCCCGCGCCCTTCGGGCGGGCTCACCAGACCCTTGGTCACGTAGAAGCGGATCGTGCGCTCGCTCGGCTGCGCCCGCGCCGCCGCGTTGATCGGCGTGATGGCGGACGCATCGAGGACCGCACCCACCATCGCGGCCAGATCGCGCAGGTTCCAGGGCGCGAGGTTGCGATACTCCCGCAGGACGTGAAGCGGCTCGTGGTGCGGCACGCCGGTCACGCCTGCGCCCCTGCGTGCTCGCGCTCCGCTCCGATGGTGAGCGGTTGCGTGCTCATGAGGCCGACGCCCGCGCTTGACCGGGGGTCAGGAAGCGCTGCACCACCCGCGCCAGCGCCTCGCTCGAGTCGAGCGACAGGCGCATCTCCCCCGCGGTCAGCCCGAGATAGGCCCGCGCGTGCAGCTGCAGCGTCTTGGTCTGCGCGTAGCCCAGCCGCTTTGCGACGTCCTCGATGGTGAAACCGGGATCCTGCAGCAAACGGTGCGCGTAGAGCACACGCGCCGCCGAGAGAAAATGGCGGGGCGACGGCAAGCCCACCCGCGTGAACCACCGCTCACACGTGCGGCGGTCCACTCGGGCGCGCACCGCCACCTGACCCACCGTCTGTACTTCACCGGGCGAGCGCAGCGCCTCCTCGAGCATCCAACGCAGCTCGTTCGGGAGCGGCGCCAGCGCGTCAGCGAGCTGGTCCAACAGCTGGCGCGACGAGGAGCGCGCCTCCTCCTGGCCCAGCACGTCCCGCAGCCGGCTCGGATGATCGTCGTAGTTGGCGAAGACCGCGTGTTGGATGCCGCGCTGGCCCAGTGCCAGCAGCACCCCCGCCGTCCGCGGCGTGAGGGTCGTGTACAAGACGAGGGGCAGGGAGGGGAACAGCACGCGCAACCGCTCGATCTCCTGCGACCGTGCTTCCCCCGCCAACAGCGGGTCCACCACGGCCAACTCGACGGGCCGACCCCGGATGGCCGCGAGCACGTCGTCCCAGGTCAGCGCGTGCCCCACGCTGAACCGCGATCCGGCGGCGCGGCGGAGCTTGTGGAACTGGACGTCCGGCACAGCTCCTAGTACGAGCATGAATCCTCCAAAACCACCAAATGTCGCAAAATCGCCCTATGATGCCACAAAAGCGCCCTAAAAAACGGACGTTCCCGCAACGAGGTTAGGCCGTCTCGATGCGGTCGTTCCCCCACCTGGCTTGCGGAGGCTCCCGATGTCCCGTATTCGCGCCCTCTTCGCCCTGCTCGTCGTCGCGTTCGCCCTCTCGGCGGTCGCGTGTGCCGACGCCACCGGCCCCCGTCACGGCTGCGATATCCAGAACAGCAACACCTGCCACTAGCCGCTTCAGCCGTCGAGCTGCGCGAGCGACTCCGACACCTCGCGCAGCTCGGCCGTTTGTAGCACCCGCTCGGTGGCGGGGTGCGACTCCCGCGCCATGATCTGCTCGCAGTCCTGGAGCCCCGCCACAATCCGCTCGATCCGGAACTCGGCCTCGTGCAGTCCGGCGGGCCCCGCGATGTCGAGGGCCTGCTTCATGAGAACCGCGGCGCGCCGGAACCCCCCGAACCGCGCCTGCCCGATCCCCTGTTTCAGATAGAAATCCGCCCGGATGTTGGGCGGCATGTCCGACACCCGCTCCTCACAGCGCTCGCGCCAACGGGCGAACCCGACGCGGTCGCGCCGGAACGACGCGCAGTGCATCAACTCGATCATCGCGTTGCTGGTACTCTCCTGCGTGCCGCCGCGGCGGACCACTTCTGCGAGGGCTCGCTCCGCGCCCGTCGCGTCCCCCAGGCTCAGCAGCATGATGCCCACGTCGTTCAGGGCACGCACGCGAGAGTCCTCTTCCTCATACAGCTCGAACGCGCGCCACGTGTGGGGAATGGCTTCCGCCGCCTGCCCCATGTGATAGTGCGTCGCGCCGATCCCGTGCTCGGCACGGGCTTCGGCGTCCCGCTCGCCGGAGGCCCGCGCATCCGCGAGGATGTCCCGGAGCTTGCGCTCGGCCTCCGCGAGGTTGCCTCGACCGAGCACGCTGTTCGCTCGCCCGATCCGGCTGAGCAGCGCGGAATAGACGTCGCCGGCGGCCGTCGCCAACTCCCCGGCTTCGGCGTACGCGGCCTCCGCCTCGTCGAACCGGTTGAGCTTGCGGTGCACCCGGGCGAATCGCAGGTGGGCCGCCACCACGTCGGCCGGTGACAGCCGGTTCCCGATGACGAGCAGCAGCGTGGTGAGAACGTCGATGGCCTCCTCGAGCCGCAACTCGTCCTCGAGGAAATGAGCGTAGGCGAACAGCGCCGGCGCGATCAGCTGGATCTCGCTCAGGCGATGCGCATCGGACGCGCTCGCCGCGATCCCGTGGACGTGCGCGCCCTCGGTGGCCGCAGCGTGGAGCTCGCGGCAAAACCGGTCGGTCGCCAGCCACTGGTAGTGGAACGCATCGGCCGAGACCGGTGCCCGGTCCGGCGCGAGCAAGTCCACGAGCCGCAACGCGAGAAATGCGCCCTGTCCGAGGCGCGCCTCCAGCGTCGCGGCGGAATGGGGACCCGATACTCGCTGCAGGAATATGGCGTGTGGCAGTGATTCGAACTGCAGACGCGAAACCGGCATCCCTGGTCTCCGATTGAGCCTGAATGAGTCTTACGCTCCCACGGTATGGCAGGGGTCAGAGCTCACCGCAACATACGGCCGGCGCACAACATACCCTTTTCAGCCTCGGCGCGTTAGGCCGCAGGTTTCGCGTTTTCCGGCCTTTCACGGCATGGTTTCGATGCCGTCGACGCGCCCCCCTGCCCCTTTATTGCGGCCCATGCGCCGCGGTATCACACTCGCCGAGTTGTGCGTCGTACTGGCGATCCTCGCCATCGTGACGGCCATCACACTGCCCCGCTTGACGGGGCTCCTGGACTGGCTGGCGGTGAACGCGACGGCGCAGGAGGTCACCACGGCCATGGCCGTCGCCCGGAACGCCGCCATCATGCGCAGCACGCGGAGCCGCGCCGTGATCGCCGCCGACTCGCTCCGGATCGACCGCTGGCTCGGGGACTCCTGGGGGGCCCTGCTCCGCTGGCCGGGCCCGGCTGAGCGCGGCGTGGCGCTCGAGGTGTCGAACCCGGCGGTGGTGTTCGACCCGATCGGTCTGGGTTGGGGGGTATCGAATACCAAGGTCGTACTGCGGCGGGGCGAGCGGGTCGAGACGATCACGGTCTCCCGCCTCGGGCGGGTCAAGCGGTGGTAGGGCATGCAACCAATTCGGGGGGGTGTGCATCAAAGGGACGTGGAGCATGAAACCTCCAGCCCGGTCGATCGTATCATGCTGGAGAAATAAGCCAATGGTCGCGGCCGAAGTGTGACGGCCACTTCGCCCGACCGCCAACCCGGGGAGTTGTCGGCCCCGGGTTTGGTTTTTATGGCTGGGTTGACCGGATCCCCACGGCCTCGAGCTCGAACGTCACGCGATCGGCGACCCGGACGGTGCCTCCCGGGCCGCCGCGGTACGGCCGGATCCCGAAATCGGTCTGCTTCACGGAGAAACGGCCCGTCGCCCGCAGCGTGTCCGGGCCGACCGCCGCGCGCAGATCCACGGTCACGTCGCGGGTCTCCCCGGCGAGGGTGAGCCGGCCCTGCACGCGGAAGCCGTCCGCCGTCGGGGTGACGCCGGCGGACACGAAGTGGATCAGGGGATAGCGGTCCACGTGGAGGACTTCGGTCCGCATGGACTGCGTGACCTTGCGGATCTCGGCTGTGTCGGGTGGGGTCAGTACGTCGAGGCTGTCGGCGGGCACGGAGATCTCGACGCGCGAGTCAGCGGGGGCGTTGCGGTGAAACACCACACGTCCCGCGAACGCACGGGCGCGGATGCGGTGCTCGTGGCCCGCGAACCCGAGCAATCCCGCCTTCCCGGTATTCACGTCGAACCGGCTCGCCCCCGACAGTACGTAGACCGCGGAGTCGGGTTCGCTGTGCTGGGCGTGCGCGGCAGGGGGGAAGGCCGAGATCGCCCCGGCCAGGAGCACGCGGCGTGCGACGCTCATCCGCGCCCCGTGCCGAGGTAGCGCTCGAGCCCCTGCACGAATGGGAGTGGGCGGATGCCGAACACCGACTCGACGGCATTGTCCGGTGTGGCGCTGCCTTCGATCAGCATCTGGAGCTGATCGCTCGTGAGCGGCGCCGCGGGACCGAGCAGGTCGAACGCCGCGGCGGCGGCGCGCGCGAGGGCGAGCGGCACGTGCACGAGCGGCCGGGGGTGACCCGCGGCCCGGCCGATCGCGAGCAGGAATTGCTCGTACGTGAGCACCGCCGGCCCGCCGAGCTCGAAGACGCCGGCGAGCGCGGCGTTCTCGGCCGCGAGGGCGAAGGCACGGGCGACGTCCTCGATCCAAACCGGCTGCGTGGGGAAATGGCCGTCGCCGAACAGCGGCACCACGGGCGACCAGTGGTGCAGCCGAGCGAGGGTGCGGATCGGCGCGTTTTCCGGCCCGCTGATGATGGACGGCCGGAAGATGGCGTGGGAAAGCCCGGAGGTGCGGACCAGCTGTTCGGCGCGCCATTTGGTGCGGTGATAGCGCGTGGCGCCCGGCTCGTCGCGCGCGCCGACCGCGCTCATGTACACGAAGCGCCCGGCGCGGCACTCGCGCGCCGCTGCGACCAGATGACGCGTTCCTTCGACGTGCACCGCCTCGAAGGTCGCGCTCCCCCGTTCCACGATGATGCCCACCAAGTGGACGATCGCGTCCGCCCCATGCAGCAGCCGTGCGAGCGCCGCGCCGTCGGCCAGGTCGCCGGCCACGGGCTCGACGGCGGCGGATGGCAGGGTCTGCGCGCGGTTGGGCTTTCGTACCAGCGCGCGCACCGTGTGTCCGCGGTGCGCGAGCAGCGCGGCCACGTGCCGTCCCACGAATCCTGTGGCTCCCGTGACGGCGATCAACACGAAGGAGGGAATCAGCCGCCCGTGGTGCCGCTGCTCTCGTCGAGGAATACGAGCGTGTGTCGCTTGGCGACGATCGCGGACAGGGCCTCGACCACCTGCGGGTCGAGCACCGTGCCGGAGAGGTCGGCGATCCGCTCGACCGCGTTTTCGGGACTCATCTTTTCCTGGTAGGCCCGCGACGTGCTGAGGGCGTCGAACACCTCGGCGGCGCCGATGATGCGCGCGCCGATGGGGATCTCCTCGCCGCGCAGCCCGTCCGGGTACCCCGTCCCGTCCCAGCGCTCATGGTGGTGCCGCACTGCCGGGATGATGTCGCCAAGGTGTGAGAGGGGGGCGAGGATCTGGGACCCGATGACGACGTGTTGCTTGACGTGCTCGAACTCGTCGGGAGTCAGGGCCCCCTGCTTGTTCAGGACGGACTCGCGCGTGCCGATCTTCCCGATGTCGTGCAGTCGCCCGGCGACCCGCACGTGCTCCAGATCCTCGTCCGCCAGACCGAGCTGATGGGCGATGGTGGCGGACAGGTCGGCCACGCGGGCCGAGTGCCCCCGCATGTAGGGGTCCTTCGCTTCCAGGGCATTGACGAGCGCTTCGAGCGTGGCGATCGAGAGGCGCTCGAGCTTCCCGCGCTCGCGCTGGAGCTCCGCGGTGCGGGTGCTGACTTCCTCCTTGAGCCACTGGTTCAGCTGACGGTTCTCCCCCAGCATCTCGCGCCGCTTGAGTGCCCGCTGGACTGCCCGCCCCAGGTCCGCCAGTTCGATCGGTTTCGTGAGGTAGTCCATGGCGCCCCGCTGCATGCACAGTGCGGCGCTGGTGGCGTCGTTCACGGCGGTGAGCATCAAGATCGCGAGCTCGGGCTCGATCTCGATCGCTTGGGGCACGAGGTCCACGCCGCTCGTGCCCGGCATGCGGATGTCGCACAGCATCAGCGCAATGCGGTGGCGTCGGAGCTGTTGCAGCGCGTCTTCGCCCGTGCCGGCGGCGTACACCTCGAACTGCTGCTGCGAGAGGAACTTCTTGAGGGCGTTCCGGATGGGCTCTTCGTCGTCCACCACGAGGATCTGGACGGGCCCCGCCATGTCGGCCACTCAGGACTCCTTGGATAATTCCCCCCCGGAAAATGGCGCTCGAGGGTCCGTCTGGATAGCCCCGGCTCGCGCCGCGGACGGCAGCTCAGGTGGCGGCGGCCACGAACGTGACGTTCACGGGTGCGCCGAGCAAGCCCGCGCGGTGGGCGCGGCCCAACAGCTCGCCAACGGCTTGTCGGCCGGTGGGTCCGTAGTCCACCGTGTAGTCGTTCACGTACATCCCGATGAACCGGTCGATGCGCGCGGCATCGAGGCCTCGGCCGTAGGCCTGCGCGTGCGCGAGTGCTTCCGCCCGGTGGGCGAGGCCGTACTGAATGCTGGCCTTGAGATCGCGGGCGATCTCCCCCATCAGCGCGTCCCCGAGGTCTCGGCGCACGACATTGCCGCCGAGCGGCAGGGGCAGCCCCGTTTCCGCATGCCACCATTCCCCCAGGTCGACCCAGAGGTGCAGGCCGCGGTCGGCGAAGGTGAGCTGACCCTCGTGGATGAGGAGGCCCGCGTCCGCGCGGCCGCTGGCCACGTACTCCTCGATCTGGTCGAAGGGCACGACGACGTGGCGCACCGCCGGTTGGTACAGCTTGAGTGCGAGAAACGCGGTGGTGAGCTCGCCTGGCACGGCGACAAGGACCTCCGGCCGGCCGAGCGCCGTCCGCGGGTCGGCGGGGGGCACGGCGCGCGCGACGATACGGGGCCCATACCGGTCGCCGATGCTCGCGCCATGAGCGAGCAGCGCGTACCGGTCGGCGAGGTAGGCGTACGCGTGGAGCGACACGGCCGTCACTTCCAGCTCGCCGGCCAGGGCGCGCCGGTTCAGAGACTCGATGTCGCCGAGCTCGTGCACGTAGCGCCGGTCGCCCGTGTCGATCCGGCCGGCGGCGAGCGCCCAGAACATGAAGGCGTCGTCCGCATCCGGGCTGTGGGCCAGACGGATCGTCCGGCGACTCTTAGCTACCACGCTTGGCATTCCCACCCGTCACTTGGGCCGCCTGCTCGTGGAAGGCATCGAGGTTCTGCGCGTGCTCGTCGTACTCGGGCCGCCGGCGTGCCCGCTCCGCCGCCTCGTTCTTGAGGAATTCGCTGTAGGCCCGCCGCGCACCGGCCGCGTCGCGCTGGAGGTCGAGTGCGCGGGCCCGCAGCATGAAGCCGAAGAGGTGGGCGGGGACGGCCCGACGAATCGTGTCCGCTTGTGCGAGCGCCGCGGTCGCGCTGCCGCCGGTCAAGTCGAGCACGCCGATGTGGTAGCGGGCATCCGCGTCGAGCGCCGGGAGCATGGCGTACGCCTGGAGGGCCATCGGCAGGAAGAACGCCGCGCTGTCGGCTTTGCCCTGCGTGTGAAGCGTCATCACCCGGTTGTAGAGCCGGGTGGCGCGCTCTTCGGCGGACATCTGCGAAATATCGGGAGGCGTGGAGCGGGATGCGGGAAGCGGGATGCGGGATGCGTCATCGTCCGACGCGCTTCCCCCATCTCGCATCCCGCCTCCCGATGAGGCACCGATGCGGAGGGCCACCACGGTAAGCAACGCCCCCACCGCCGCCCCCGCCACGCCCCAGGGCAGCCCGGCCCGCCATCCGACCACCTCAGGACCGGGGACCTGGGCGCCGCAGCTGTGACAGAAGCGTGCAGTGGCCGCCAGGGCCGTTCCACAGGCTCGACAGTTCATCGCAGCGGGAATCTAACTGGCAGGAATCCCGGGGGCAGCGTACTGTAGTCTCGTGCACCATGTTCCGACCCCCCGTCCACCCGGCCGCGCCCGATGAGCGCCGCCTTCCCGGGGCAGGACCGCGCCAAGCACATGGGCGAGCTGAAGCGCGGCGACGCACGCTGGGATGTGTTCATCGAGATGCAGCCCGACACCGAGATCGGCGCGGTCCGCGGGCGCGTGCATTTCGTGAGCGGGGACCATCGCCGCACGACTAGTTGGATCTTCCTCGAGGGGTCGGAGCGCGACATCCAGGAGCGCTTCGGGGAATTTTCGGCTGTGGAGCTGTGGCACTTCGTAGAGGCATTGGACGGCTGACGTGGTGTGTGGAAAACAGTGCATGTTACGCACAGTTGGGTTGACAGCGTGCAGCTTGAGTGGTTCTCGGTCAAAGTCGGTCCCGCCCATGTTGCGTGGTCGACACGAAATGGTTGACACCCTGCAACGCCCCCGGTAGCTTCCCGCATGCCCACCTCAGCACGCCCCCTGGGTTGGTCGAGCGGCCGTGGGCCGGAACGCGCCGTCGGCTTGTGTTGCCGCGTGGCATCGTCCGTGCACTTCCTCTCATGGTCCGTGCACTTTCTCTTCAGGGACCGCTCTAGGAGACTGACCTTATGACCGCGACGTTGGAGCCGACCACCGCCACCCCGGGGGCGAAGCCGCTCGCCAGCGCAACACCGGCAGACGTGATTCGCAAAGCGAGGGATGCCGGCGTCCAAATCGTGGACGTCAGGTTCACCGACCTGCCGGGCACCTGGCAGCACTTCTCGATCCCGCTCAAGGAGCTCACCGAGGACCTTTTCAAAGAGGGGATCGGGTTCGACGGCTCCTCGATCCGCGGGTTTCAGGCGATCAATGAAAGTGACATGCTCCTCTTCCCGGATCCGACGAGCGCGTTCGTGGATCCGTGCCTGGAGGTGCCGACCCTGTCGCTCACGTGCGACGTCGCGGATCCGGTGACCGGTCAGCGCTATTCGCGCGACCCGCGCTACGTGGCCCAGAAGGCGGAGCAATACCTCGTCAAGTCGGGGATCGCCACGACCGCGTACTACGGTCCCGAAGCGGAGTTCTACATTTTCAACTCGGTGCGATTCGACCAGAACGCGCACGAGGGCTACTACCACATCGACTCCGAGGAAGGGATCTGGAACTCGGGCGCCAACGACGGACCGAACCTGGGCCACCGGCCCCGGCATAAGGAGGGGTACTTCCCGGTGCCGCCGGTCGATCGGCTGCAGGACCTGCGCTCGAAGATCATGCTGGCGCTGATGGCGGCGGGGATCGAGGTCGAAGTGCATCACCATGAGGTGGGCACCGCCGGCCAGACCGAGATCGACATGCGCTTCGCGACGCTGGCGCGCATGGGTGACCAGCTGATGATGTACAAGTACATCGTGAAGAACGTCTGCCATCAGCACGGCTACACGGCCACGTTCATGCCCAAGCCGATGTTCGGCGACAACGGGTCGGGGATGCACGTGCACATGAGTCTGTGGAAGGACGGGAAGAACCTGTTCTTCGACGCCAACGGCTACGCGCTGCTCTCGGATAGCGCGCGCTGGTACATCGGGGGACTGATCAAGCACGCCCCGGCGTTGCTGGCGTTCGCGGCACCGACGACCAACAGCTACCGGCGTCTGGTGCCGGGGTATGAGGCGCCGATCAACTTGATCTACTCGCAGCGCAATCGCTCCGCGATCTGCCGCATTCCGGTGTATTCGAAGTCGCCCAAGGCGAAGCGCGTCGAGTTCCGGGCGCCCGATCCGTCGAGCAACCCGTACCTCACGTTCGCCGCACTGCTCATGGCCGGCCTGGACGGCATCAAGCACAAGATCGAGCCGCCCAAACCGATGGATGTGGACCTGTACGACCTCGAGCCCGAGGAGCGCAAGCACGTGAAGAACACGCCCGGCTCGCTGGGCGAATCGCTCGCGGCGCTCGAGACGGATCACGCGTTCCTGCTCGAAGGCGGGGTGTTTACGCCGGACCTGATCGAGACGTGGCTCACCTACAAACGCGCCAAGGAAGTCGATCCCGTGGCGCTGCGGCCGCATCCGTACGAATTCTTCCTGTACTACGACGTCTGAGGTGAGACGACGGTAGAAGACGGTAGAGGACGGTAGAGGTTGACGCCGCCCTCTACCGTCCTTTACCGTCTTCTACCGCCCTCTATGGCCACCACCGCCCTCAAGACCACCGGCGCCTCCAAGCGCGACATCCTCGAGCTCTGCAAGAAGCAAGGGATCAGCTTCCTGCGGCTCCAGTTCACGGACATCCTCGGCATCAACAAGAACGTCGAGGTGCCCGAAAGTCAGTTCGAGAAGGCGCTTGAGGGCGACCTCATGTTCGACGGTTCGTCGATCGAGGGATTCGTGCGGATCGAGGAATCGGACATGGTCCTCAAGCCCGATTTGGAGGCGTTCCGCATCCTGCCGTACGACGACGAGGGCGGGCGCGTGGCGCGGCTCATCTGCGACATCTACAACCCGGACGGGTCATCTTTCGCGGGGTGCCCGCGCCAGGCGCTGAAACGCCAGATCGCGAAGGCGAAGGACCTCGGCTACGAAATGATGGCGGGCGTCGAGGCGGAGTTTTTCATCTTCCAGCTCGACGCGAGCGGCGACCCCACCACGGAGACCCACGACAAGGGCGGCTACTTCGACCAGACGCCCGTCGATCGGGCCGAGGAAATTCGGCGGCTGATCATCCGGGACCTGGTCTCGATGGGATTCGAGGTCGAGGCGGGGCACCACGAGGTCGCGCCGGGTCAGCACGAGATCGACTTCCGTTACACCGAGGCGCTCGAGACGGCCGACAATCTCGCGACCTTCCGCTTCATCGTCCGCAACGTCGCGTACCGGCACGGCTTCCTCGCGACCTTCATGCCCAAGCCGATCTTCGGCCAGAACGGTTCGGGGATGCACACGCACCAATCGCTGTTCAAGGGCGGGAAAAACGCCTTCCACGATCCTAAAGGGAAGTCGGAGCTGTCCGACACGGCGCTGCAGTACGTGGCGGGGCTGCTCGCGCACGCCTGCGGTTTCTGCGCGGTGACGAATCCGCTGGTGAACAGCTACAAGCGACTCGTGCCGGGATACGAAGCCCCGACCAATGTGGCCTGGTCGATGCGGAACCGGTCGCCGCTCGTTCGCATCCCGGATCGCCGCGGCATCGGCACGCGCTGCGAGCTGCGCATGCCCGACCCGTCGGCCAACCCGTACCTGGCGCTGGCGGTGCAGCTCGCGGCGGGCCTCGACGGGATCGAGCGGAAGCTCGTGCCGCCCGACGCGGTGAACAAGAACATTTTCACGATGAGCTTCCGCGAGCGTCGCAAATATCGCATCGACGAGCTGCCGCGGGACCTGCACGAAGCGCTGAATGAGCTCGAGAAGGACGACGTCATTCGCGCTGCGCTGGGTCCGCACATCTACGAGCGCTTTGTCGAGGCGAAACGGGAGGAGTGGCAGGAATACATCGGGCAGGTGAGCGAGTGGGAGTTGGACAGGTATTTGGGGCAATACTGATAGGCGTAGCACGAAGGCGTAGCACAAAGACGTCGCGCGAGGACGTACCACAAACGGCGTCATCACCTGTCGGGCGGCGGGTGAGCGATCAAGCGCCCCAACAGCTTGATGACGAGTGCGACTCGACTCTCGACGGCGTGAATCGCCTGCGCGTGGACCGGGTCGAGGGCGGCGGCGACTCGCAACTGCGTCAACGTCTCCTGAGCAGATCCCCGCGCATACTGCAGGAACCGACGGAACTCCGGGACGCTGCCTCGCCCGCAGGCCTCCGCTATGTTTGAGCTGACGGAGAGCGCCGCGCGGACGAGTTGGTCGACGCGCGCCGCGGCTCCGGGGCCGGATAGTTCCCGGCTCAGACGAGCCACCTGGACGGAGACCTCCACCGCGATCTCGTGCACCGGCAATCGACGAGCGTACGCGCGCAGCATCATGCCTGACAATACGGCACGGCCCAGCTGACGGCGGCATCTTTTTCGCGCCTCCACGCGACGTTTTTTTGCAACGCCGTCGCGAGACGCCTCTGTTTGACGCCCTTCCTCTTTCTGTCGTGCGATGGCGTCTCCCGCCCCGGCGACACCCTCGGTGACCAAAGCACCGCGCGCTGGGAATGGCATGGGCGGGTGGCGGTCGAGCAGGATCCGCGGCTGACCGTAGTCCGCTTGGCCCTCGACACGACGCAAGGCGGCGGCGACGTCGGTCTCGCCCGCTACGACTTCAATCCCGCCGTCGGCGAGGGCGACGAGTACTCCATCATCCTCGCCGTGGACCTGGGGCATGCGCGCGACCTGCGCCAGAACGTGCCGTACCCGCTCGGTCCCCCGCCGGCGCGCATTCCCGCCTACGCGACGGTGACCTGTCTGTGCCGTCCCCTCAAGCCGGACTCGGTGCGGGGTACGTTTCGGGTCGCGACCCGCGGTCTCCGGCAGATCACCGGTCGCGTCGACGCGACGCTGTATTTTACGGAATGGAACGATGCTGCACGCCACGTGACCTATCCGCTGCACCAGCGCATTGACTTGGTCAAATAGGGCGACGGCGGTCTGGCGGACAGCCGGTCTGGCGGTCGGAACTGCGGCGGCACTCCTGACCGCCGGTCCGCCCGTCCGCCTGTCAGGCCAATCCCCCCCGGCCACGATCGACACGATCATCGTGGTGAACCGCAACGTGTTCGATCTCCAGGACCCCAACGCGCCCGGGTTCATGGCCCGGCTCGCGAACCGGTTGCATGCGCGCACGCGCGCGGGGGTGATCCGCGGCAGCCTGCTCGTCGACCCTGGCGATCGCTACGACTCGGCGCGGGTCGCGGAGAGCGAGCGAGCGCTCCGCGCGCTACACGTGTTCAGCCAAGTGCGACTCGACACCACCCGGCTCGACGGCCGCCTCGCCCTGCGCGTGGCGACCACGGACGGCTGGAGCACCAAGCCGCAGATCGGCTATTCCTCCGCGGGCGGCGACGTCACCTGGCTCGCCGGGCTCGTGGAGGACAATCTCCTCGGCACGGCGACGTCGCTCACGGTGGTATACAACCGGACGCCCGACCGGAGCATCTTCAACGTCGGCTACGTGAGCCCGCACTTCTTTTCGCGTCGCACCGAGCTGCAAGCGGTTGTGAGCGACAAGTCGGACGGCACGCAGGGCCGCTGGCTCCTGGGGGTGCCGTTCTACGAGACCGCCGCGCGGCGCGCGCTCGCGACCGACGGGGAAGCGGCGTCGGAGCGGGTGCTCGTGTTTCGGCGTGACGCGCTGGGCAGCAGTGTCGTGGACACGGTGGAGCGGCGCGCGCTGCGCGTGGGCGTGTCGGTCGGCCTGGCCACGCACGCGACCACGCGCGACTACGTGCGGTTGTCCGTTGCCGGTCAGTGGCGCCGCGAGGACTTCAAGGCCGAGCGGGACACCGCCCCCTTCCGGCGCTCCGTGTTCGGCACGGTGGGAGCGGGGATCGACGTCGGACACGTGCGCTTTCAAGTGCTCGAGCGGTTCAACTCGTACGCCCGGCGCGAGGACGTGAACATGTCGCAGCTGTTCCATTTCGGCCTATGGGCGGCGCCGCGCGCGTGGGGGTACGCGTCGGACGAGGCGGGCGTCGGGCCGGAAGTGAGCGTCCAGCTCGCAGCCCCCTGGAGCCGCGGGTTCGCGGTGCTGCGGGCGGCGGGGAACGGTGTCTTCACCGCGGGCGTGCCCGATTCGGGGCGGGTGTCGGGCGCACTGACGGTTGCGAGTCAGTATCTCCGGAACCAGACGTTGGTGCTCCACGTCGAGGGTGCACAGCTGCGGCGGCCCAAGCCTGGATCCGAGTTCGATCTGTGGGTGACGCAGAACGGCCCGCGCGTCTTCGGCATCCACCAGTTCACGGGCACCCACAGTGCGTGGCTCGCGCTGGAGAATCGGGTGCTCGTGGCGGACGAGATGTGGGGTCTCTTCGGCGTTGGCCTGGCTCCGTTTTTGGATTACGGCGGAGCGTGGTATGCGGGGGAGCGGGCTCGCCTGGGCGGCGACGTGGGCGTGTCGCTGCGCCTCGGGCCGACCCGTGCCGTGCGCGGTGACGTCGCGGAATTCGCCGTCGGATATCGCTTCGGCAAGGGCTTCGCCGGTAGTCGGTGGGGCTTCGCAATCCGGAAGGGTGTGAGCTACTAGGCCCTGGCTGGGCGCGCCGGCCGAGATCACGCGTATCCAGCTCACGCGGGCGTAGGACTCTCAGCCGCAGCGCGGTCGAGCCGCCGGTCGGCGGCGCGCACGTGGGCCTCGAGCCCCTCGGCGCGGCCGAGCCATGCCGCATCCTCGAGCAGCGGCCGGGCCGCGACTCGGTCGTCCACGCGCAGCCACGTGCGCACCCGCAGGAACGTGTATACCGAGAGCCCGCCCGCCGAGCGGGCGGTCCCCCCAGTGGGCAGGACGTGGTTCGGCCCCACGCCGTAGTCGCCCATCACCTCCGCGGCGCCCGACCCGATGAACAACGCTCCGTAGTGAGCCAGCCGCGGTGCGACCGCGGCCGCATCTTCGAGCTGGAGGTGCAGGTGCTCAGGCGCGATCGCGTCGCACGCAGCGATCCCCTCGGCGACATTCCGCACGACGATCACTCCACCGTTCAGGAGCGCCGCGCGCGCGACGCCGGCCGTCGGCAGATCGATCAGTTGGCGCCCGATTTCGCCCTCGACCCGATCGGCGAGCGTCGGGTCGACGGTCACGAGCACCGGCAGCGCGTCGGGATCGTGCTCCGCCTGCGCCAGCAGGTCCGCCGCGACGACCACGGGGTCGGCGCTCGCATCCGCGAATACCGTGAGCTCCGAGGGTCCCGCCAGCGTGTCGATCGCGACGCGTCCCGCCACGAGCTGCTTGGCGGCCGTGACGAAGCGGTTTCCGGGGCCCACGACGGCGTCGCACGGCGGGATCGGCCCCGCCCCATACGCGAGGGCGGCGATGGCCTGCGCCCCGCCCGCGGCCACGAATCCGTCCACGTCTGCCACCGCCGCCGCCGCGAGCGTCACCGGCTGGGGATGGGGGCTCGCCACCCACACCTCGCGCACGCCGGCGGCCCGGGCAGTCACGGCGGTCATCAGCACCGACGAGGGTAACGGGTAGCGTCCGCCCGGCGCGTAGCACGCCGCGCGCTCGACGGGCGCGATCCATTGGCCGGCCGCGCCGCCCGGCACCGGAACGGTGATGGACGTGAGCGCGCGCCGCTGCGCGTCGGCGAACGAGCGGATGCGCTCGGCCACGCGCTCGAGGCGGGCACGGTCGCCCGGCGGCAGTCCCGTCAGCGCGCGGCACAGCGCTTCCCTGGGGAGGACGAGCGGCGCGCCGGGCCGTAGCTCGCCGAATCGCTCGGCGTACTCGCGCACCGCGGGCTCACCGCGCGCGCGGACCGCCTCGATGATGGCGGCCGCGACGGCGACCGCGTCGGCCGGTACCGCGTCGCGCGACCGGGCCGCCAGCTCCTGCACCGTGCGGCGGCGGAACAGGCACGCGGTCATGGGGCGGTCACGGGCTTGGCGGTCATCGGGCGCCGCGTGACGGCGCCGTGTCGGCGCGCCAGCACAGCCCGGACGTCGGCGAGCGACCCGCCGCCGCGTGCGAGCGCGACGAGCGCCATGTAGAACACATCGGCGGCTTCGGCCACGACCGCGTCAGGCGTGGCGGCGCGCGCCAGCTCGCCTGCTTCTTCACCGAGCTTCGCGGCGAGCAGAGGGGGGCTCGTGAGAAGCTTGGTGGTGCCGGACCTGGGATCCGGCCTGGCGACGCGCTCCGCGATCGCACGCTCGAGGTCGTCGAGCGTGAAGCCCGCCGGCCAGCACGAGGGCCGGTCCAAGTGACAGAATCCGGCCCCCCACTGCCGCACCGTGAAGCGGAGGGCATCACGATCGCAGTCCAGGTCCACGCGCAGCAGCTGCTGCGCGTTCCCTGAAGTCTCGCCTTTCACCCACAGCGCGCCACGCGAGCGCGACCAATAGATGCCACGCCGCTCCGTCACGGCGCGCACCAGCGATGCTCGGGTGCTCCAGACCAATCCGAGGGTTCGCCCGGCCTCGTCGCATACCACCGTGGGCCACACGTCGCCCTCGAGCGGCCGGGTCAACGGGGCCGCGACGGCGTCGCCCAGCGGCAGCCGGCCGGTGTACAGCGCCATGCCGACCTGCGCGTCCGCGCCGATGCGGTCGAGCTCGGCCACCTCACCCGGTGTGGTGATGCCTCCCGCGGCGGTGACGCGGGCGTCGCCCGCCGCGCCCACCGCGACCGTCACGGCGGGTAGGTCACACCCCGCCATCTCGCCCTCCCGCTCGACCTGCGTGAAGAGGAAGCCGCCCACCACGGACTGCAGCTCTCGGATCCGCTGCAGCACCGACACGCCGGTGCGGGTGCGCCAGCCGTCCACCACGACCTCGCCCCGCCTGGCGTCCACCGCGCCGATCACCCGGTCGCGCGGGAGGGCGCCGCACAGATCGGGGCTCAACGCCGTGCCGATCACGACCCTGGCGGCACCGGCGTCGAGCCACGCGCGCGCGGTATCGAGGTCACGGATCCCGCCTCCGACGCGGCACGGCGCGCGCCGCACCATGCGGCGGATCAGGCCCTCGTTAGAGCCCTGGCCCCGCGCCGCGTCGAGGTCCACCACGGCCACCTCACCCGCGACGGCGAACTCCTCGAGCCGCGCGAGCGGGTCACCGCCGTCCAGCACGAACTCCCGACCATGCCGCAGCTGGACCGCGCGGCCGTTCATGATGTCGATGCTCGGGATGATCATGACCGCACGCGAATTCCCCGGACCGCGAGGTCCGCTTTGATGCCGGCGACCGTCTCGTCGCCGTCATGGAATACGGACGCCGCCAGTACGGCGTCAGCGCCTGCAGCGAACGCCTCCGCCACGTGGGCTCGCCGGCCGATCCCCCCCGACGCGATGACCGGAACGCGCACGGCCGCGCACACGGCCCGCAACAACGCCCCGTCCGGGCCCTCCCGCGTGCCGTCGCGGTCCCAGCTGGTGAGCAGGATCTCCCCGGCGCCGAGCTGCTCTCCGCACCGCGCCCACGCCACCGCGTCGGGGAGTGCGGACTCGCGCCCGCTCAGGGCGAGGACTTCCCAGCGGTCGTCGGTGCGCCGCGCGTCGATCGCGAGCACCACGCATTGGCATCCGAACGCCGCCGCCAGCTCGCCGAGCAGGGCCGGGCGCCGCAGCGCGGCGGTGTTGACGCTGACTCGGTCCGCTCCCGCCGCCAGCAGACGCCGCGCGTCCGCCACGCTCCCGACGCCGCCACCGACCGTGAGTGGAATGGAGATCGCGGCGCGCACCCGGGCCACCGTCTCGAGGTGCGTCTTCCGGCCGTCGGGCGACGCCGCCACGTCCAGGACGACGATCTCATCCGCTCCCTGCGCCTCGTAGCGTGAGGCCTGCTCGGCCGGATCGCCGGCGTCGCGCAGGCCCTGGAACCGCACGCCCTTCACGACCCTGCCATCGCGCACGTCCAGGCAGGGAACGATGCGCCGCAAGAGCCCGGGCGCCACGGCGCCCGCGTCCGTCGCCAGTGCGAGGCCGCTCCCGCCCCTGCGCTCGGCCCCCAGCCAGCGCTCGAGCAACGTCGCGCCGTAGGAGCCCGACAGCTCCGGGTGGAACTGGCACGCGAGGATGGCGTCGCGCTCGAGCGCGGCCACGAACGGGACGCCGTGGGCCGACCAGGCGGGGGTCCATCCGTGTGGCGCCTCGTGGAGGGCGTACGAATTGGCGAAGGCCGCGGCCCCACTCGCGACGTGGCGTGCGCCTGGCGCGGCCGTGACGTGGTTCCAGCCGAGGTGCGGCACGCGCACGTGGTGTGGGAGGCGACGGCAGGCGCCCGGGATGACGCCGAGGCCGGGCATCCCGGGCGCTTCCTCGCTCGCCTCGCACAGCAGCTGCATCCCCAGGCACACGCCGAGTAACGGCGTGCCGCGCGCGGCGATCTCCCCGATGGCCGGGGCGAGCCCCCGCGCGCGCAGGCCGGCGACGCCGGCACCGAACGCACCGACCCCGGGCAGCACTACGCGCGCTGCGCGCCGTACCTCTTCGGGTGTGGCGGTCACACTGACCGTCGCTCCGAGCCGGCGCAGCGCGCTGGCGATGGACGCGAGGTTCGCGATCCCGGAGTCCACGACCACGACGTCACTCATGGCGCGCCGCACCCAGCGTGCCCTTGGTGGAGGGCACGTCGTCGAACCCGGAGCGCGCCGCCGCCTGCTTGAGCGCCAGGGCCACGGCTTTCACGGCGGCCTCGGCTCTGTGATGGTCGTTCTCGCCCTTCAGGACGTCCACATGCAGCGTCAGCCGCGCCGCGCTGGCGAGCGAGCGGAGCAGGTGCGGGATGTTCTCGCAGGCGAGCCCGCCGATCGCCTCGCGACGCAAGCCGAGCGTCACGTCCGCACGTGGGCGCCCGGACAGGTCCACCACGGCACGCGCCAGCGCCTCGTCCAGCGGCGCGTACGCCCACCCGAAGCGCGTGACGCCGCGCCGCTCGCCGAGTGCCTGGTCGAGGGCGTCGCCCAGTGCCAGGGCGCAGTCTTCGGCGGTGTGGTGGTCGTCCACCGCGAGGTCGCCCTGACAGGAGAGCGCGAGATCGAACCGGGCGTGCCGGCTCAGCGTCTCGAGCAGATGATCGAGGAACCCCACGCCGGTCCGCACCTCCGCGGTCCCGGTGCCGTCCACGGCGAGCGTCACGCGGATCGTGGTCTCGCGCGTCGTGCGGGTGACCGTTGCGGTGCGCGGCGTCACGAGCGGACCTCCCGGACATCGGCGCGCGCGGCGGCGAGCACGGTGTCGAGGGCGACGCACAACCGCTCGAAGTGCGTGGGGTCCCCCGGCAGGGTGATGCGCAGGGCGGTCTCGATCCCCGCCCGGAGCGGGAAGTCGCGCACCAGCACCCCGAGGGCGGCGAGCCCCGCGCACACGAGGGCCGCGCGCGGGCCGAAGTCCGCGAACACGAAATTGGCCTGGGACGGAGGCGGCGCGAGCCCCCGGGCGGCGAGCCGTGCGCTCAGGGCGGCGCGCTCTTCACGGACCCGCGCCACATGCGCGCGCAGCGGCTCGAGGCCGCCCTCGATTTGGTGCAGCGCCAGGGCGATCGACGGCGCCGCGACCGGATACGGCCCGCCCGCCGCGCGCAGCACCGACACGACATAGGGGCTCCCGATCGCATAGCCCACGCGGCAGCCGGCGAGTCCCCAGGCCTTCGACATGGTCCGCACCACCAGCACGTTCGGGAGGTCGAGCACCGCGGGCGTGAGGTCTTCGTCGGCGTACTCGACGTACGCGTGATCGAGCAGCAGCAGCGCGGTCGGCGCGGCCGCCGCGAGACGGCGGACGTCCGCGAGCGTGGCGACACTACCCGTCGGATTGTTGGGCGATACGACGGCGATGACGCCGGTGCGGGCGTCGAGGCGGTCGAGAAAGCTGTCGACTGGAAACGCGCCGCCGCGCCACGGGACGCGCCGGACGTGCCCGCCCGCGAGTGCGGTGAACCGGTCGAACAGCTCGAACGTAGGGTCGGGCAGCACGACGGTACGACCGCGATCGAGAAACGCGCGGCAGGCGCGGTCGATCGCCTCGTCGGCGCCGGCCGAGACCATCACCCGGTCCGCCGGCACGCCGATCCAGGAAGCGAGAGCCGCTTCGAGCGCGGAGGCGTCGCGGTAGCGACGCAGCAACTCAGGGTCGGCGGCGGCGAGCTTCCCCAGCAGCTGGCGGGGTGGCGCCGGCCCTTCGTTGCTGTCGAGACGCAGCAGGTCGGCGCCTTCCAGCCGGGGCCGCGCGTACGAGGCAGCCGGGTCGATGCGCGAGACAGGCCCGGTCGGGCCACGGCGGGCGATCGTCACGGGACGATCTGCGACAGGGTGGAGACCACCACGTCCGTGCCACCCGCCTGCTTCAGCGCGGGGATCACGTAGGGCAGGCAGTCGCGTGGCACGGCGGCCTTGACGGCGTACCCGCCGTCCCCGAACAGCGGCGCCACCGTGGCCTGGCGCATCGACGGCAGCACGGCCACGACCGCCTCGAGGCAAGCGGCCGATGCATTCAGCTCGAGCATCACGCGGCGCCGGGCCTCGAGGACCGAGTTGATGAGAAGGACCAGGTCATCGATTCGGCGGCGCCGTGCGGGGTCTTCGAGCGCCGCGCTGTTGGCGTAGACGCGCGTGGAGGAGCGCATCAGCTCCTCCACCACCGCCAGGCCGTTCGCCTCGAGCGTCGCCCCGGTCGCCGTATTGTCCACGATCACGTCGGCGTCCTCCGGCGGAAACACCTCCGTGGCGCCGTACGATCGGACGAACTCCGCTGTCAGGCCGCGCTCCCCGATCCAGCGTCGAGTGAGCCGCTCGTACTCCGACGCGACCACGAGGCGGCGCGTCGGCAGACGCCCGTCTTGGAGCAACTCCGGAGCCGCCGCCGCCACGACCTGCACGGGGTCGAGGCCCGTGTCGAGCAGCTCGACGACGTCGGCCTGGAGCTCCGTCGCCCAGTCCGCTCCCGCGAATCCGACGTCCCGGCTGCCGAGCGCGAGCATCTCGACGATGTTCTGAGGCTTGAGCAGCTTGGCCTCGGTGTCGGCCAAGGACAGGTGGGGTCGGTAGCCTCGGGCCCCGGGAGTCACGCGGATTCCGGCGTCGCCGAGGAGGGTCAGGACGCTCTGCTCCATGCGGCCCTTGGGCAGGCCGAGGCGGAGGCAAACCGTGCTGCTCGCTTGTCTGAACATCGCTGCCGCTCCGACGTGGGCCGAGTCGGAACCCCCGGGGTCGAGCGGCGCCTGCAAAAAACACGACGCCGGCCCCAGGGGGCCGGCGTCGGCGGTGACTCAAGGCTGTTGCGGCCTGCTCGCTACCTTGTGTACCCCTCCGGCTGCCCCCCACCCAACGGGTGGCGATGATGGTGCCGGTGGTGCAACGAGATGCGCCGCATGGGCGAATAAGTAAACGGCCGGCGGGGCTGCGTCAACCCACCCGACGGAGCCGGGAGGGACCCGACCTTGACGGTCGCCGGTCCGGGCCCCATTTTCCCGGTTCGATCGCAACGCAGCACCTGTCCGATCTGGAGCGTCACCGACTCATGATGCAGTTCACGCTGCTGCTGGCTCTGGTCTTGGTCCTGCTGAGCATTATCGCTCAGGACGGGGTCGGCGGCGCGCGCGAGACGGCAAGATGATCGAGTAGCACGAGAGCAGCAACGCAGCACCAGCGCCGCGGACCCCCCAGGGTTCGCGGCTTTTTTGTCACCAGCGGTACGGGAAAGGGAGCACGGGCGCCACCATGGAGAGAGACGTCATCATCTTCGACACGACCCTGCGCGACGGGGAACAGGCACCGGGCAACTCCATGACGGCCGAGGAGAAGCTGCGCCTGGCGCATCAGCTGGACACGCTGGGCGTGGACGTGATCGAGGCAGGGTTCCCGTGCGCGTCGGAGGGCGACCGGCGCGGCGTGCGCGCCATCGCCGAAGCGGTGCGCCGTCCCGTGATCGCCGCGCTGGCCCGCTGCCTCGAGCGGGACATCGACCTGGCGGGTGAAGCGGTGCGGCCGGCGGCGCGGCCGCGGGTGCACGTCTTCATCGCGACCTCGGACCTGCACCTCGAGTGCAAGCTGCGGCTCAGCCGCGAGCAGTGCCTGGAGCGGACGCGTGAGGCGGTGCAGCGCGCCCGCCGCTACACGGACGACGTGGAGTTCTCGGCGGAAGACGCGACCCGCACCGACCTCGAGTTCCTGTGCCGGGTGGTCGAGGCGGCGATCGCCGCGGGCGCCACCACGATCAATTTGCCGGACACGGTGGGGTACGCGCTGCCCGTCGAGTACGGGGCCATGTTCCGCGCCGTCCGCGAGCGCGTCCCGCACGCCGACCGGGTCGTCTTCAGCGCACACTGCCACGATGACCTCGGGCTGGCCGTGGCCAATTCCCTCGCCGCGATCGAGGCCGGGGCGGGGCAAGTGGAGTGCACGGTCAACGGCATCGGCGAGCGCGCCGGCAACGCGGCGCTGGAGGAGATCGTCGTCGCGGGACGGGTGCGGCCGCAGGCGGTTTCGTTCCGTTGCGGCGTGAACGCCCAAGAGCTGTACCGGACGAGCCAGCTCCTGTCCCACGTGATCGGCGTGTTTCCCCAGCCCAACAAGGCGGTCGTGGGCCGAAACGCCTTCGCTCACGAGGCCGGGATCCACCAGCACGGCGTGCTGCAGAACGGCCTCACCTACGAGATCATCCGCCCGGAGGAGGTTGGCGTCGCGCGCTCGAGCCTGGTTCTGGGCAAGCATTCGGGTCGACACGCGCTGGAACGGCGCTACCGCGAGCTTGGCTACGAGCTGGACGAGGCGACGCTGGGAACGTTGTACCAAGAGTTCTCCACGCTGGCGGACAAGAAGCGCGAGATCCTCGACGAGGACCTGCTGACCCTGTTGCACGGCCGGTTCCACGACGCGCCGGAGGCCTACCGGCTCACGCATCTCCACGCGACGTGCGGGACGGTGGCCGCCAGCGCCGAGGTGCGGCTCGCGGGTCCCTGGGGCGGGGAGCGCGGCGCCACGGCCTCGGGCAACGGGCCCATTGCCGCGACGTTCGCCGCCATCGCCAGGGTCGTCGAGCGCCAAGTGGAGGTCTCGAACCTCACCGTCCAGTCGGTGACGCCGGGACGCGACAGCCTGGGGCAGGTGGTGGTGCAGGCCCGGATCGACGGCAAATCGCTCTCCGGGCACGGTGCCTCGACCGACATCGTCGAGGCGAGCGCCCGGGCTCTGGTGCACGCCCTGAACAAGGTGAGCCATGCGGACCAGCTGGAAGAGCAGTCGCTCAACGCCAGCTACTTCTGGGGAGTGTGAACCGATGAGCGAGCTCCTCACGGGGGCGGAGATCCTGTGCCGCGCGCTGGTCGACGCCGGGGTCGACGTGATCTTCGGGTATCCGGGCGGCGCCATCATGCCGTTCTACCACGCCCTGCCGGACTACCCGCGCCTGCGTCATGTCCTCGTCCGGCACGAGCAGGCGGCGGCGCACGCGGCGGACGGCTACGCCCGGGCGGGGGGGCGTGTGGGCGTGTGCGTCGCCACGTCGGGCCCGGGCGCCACGAATCTCGTGACCGGGTTGGCCGCGGCGCACATGGACAACTCGCCCGTGCTGGCGATCACCGGCCAGGTGTCGCGCGCGATGATCGGGCGCGACGCCTTCCAGGAAACGGACATCATCGGCATCACCCTCCCGATCACGAAGCAGAACTATCTCGTCCAGGACGCGGGTGACCTGGCGGACGTCGTCGCCGAAGCGATCGCGGTGGCGCGGGAAGGGCGGCCGGGGCCCGTGCTGATCGACGTCCCCAAGGACGTGCAGAACCAGAAGGCCGAATACCGCGATCCCTCGACGCGCGCCCGAGGCCAGGGGGCGCGACCGACCCCGGGCGCCAGCGCGGGCCTTCTGGAGGACGGCGTTCGCAAGGCTGCGCGCCTGATTGCCGGCGCCGAGCGGCCGCTCCTGATGATCGGGCACGGCGTGATCCTCGGGCAGGCATATGTGGAAGTACGGGCGCTCGCGGAGAAGACCGGCATTCCGGTCGTCACCACGCTCCTCGGCATCAGCGCGTTCCCCGACGGTCACCCGCTGCACCTCGGCATGCCGGGGATGCACGGTGAGGTGCATGTGAATCGCGCGATCCAGCACGCCGACGTCATCATCGGCATCGGGCTGCGGTTCGACGACCGGGTCACGGGGAACACGGCCAGCTTCGCGCCGCAGGCCCGCATTGTGCACGTCGACTTGGACCGCTCCGAGATCGGGAAGAACGTGCCGGTCGCCGTCGGGATCGTGGGCGACGCGCGCGACGTCACGCGGCGGCTGCTCGCCGCGGTGGAGCCGCGGCGGTGCGAGCGCTGGCTGGAGCACATCCGCGGCTTCACCCGCACGCGGCCGGCGTCGTATCGGGGCGACCTGTCGCCCGAGGGCATCCTCGCGTCCATCTACGAGACCAGCCACGGCGAGTGCACGATCGTGTCGGACGTGGGCCAGCATCAGATGTGGGTCGCGAAGCTCTATCCCTACCAGCGGCCCAACACGCACATCACGTCGGGGGGCCTCGGCGCCATGGGGTTCGCCGTGCCGGCCGCCCTGGGCGTCCACCTCGCGCGCCCGAACGACACGGTGTGGGCGATCTCGGGCGACGGCGGCTTCCAGATGAACATGGCGGAGATGGCGACCATGGTGCAGGAGGGACTGCCCGTGAAGATGGCCGTGTTCAACAACGGGTACCTCGGGATGGTGCGGCAATGGCAGCAGTTCTTCCACGGGAAGCGCTACTCGTGCACGCCGATCTGGAGCCCGGACTACGTGAAGTTGGCCGAGGCATACGGTATCCCGGGGTACCGGGTGAAGGACGGGAGCGAGGTCGCCGGCGCGGTCGCGCGGGCGAACGCCGAGCCCGGGCCGGCGCTGGTCGAGTTCATGATCGAGCAGGAGGCGAACGTGTACCCGATGATCCCCCCCGGTGGCTCCCTGTCCGAGCCGATCGAGGCGGAGCCCGCCGCGGCGGCCGGAGACTGACCGGCGCATGCCCTCCGCCCACACCGTCGCCGTGCTGCTCGACGACGCGCTGGTGACGCTCAACCGCGCGGTGGGCGTGCTGCGTCGCCGGAACGTGCCGGTGGAGGGTCTGGCGGTGCACCCGAGCGGCACCGCGGGTGTGTCGCGACTGACGTTCGTGCTGAAGGCCGATGCGGTCACCGCCGATCGTGTCGCCCAGCAGTTTCACAAGATGATCGGCGTGCGTTCGGTGATGGTGCTCACGGACGAGGATCCCACTACGGAGGCAAGACCATGAGGTCGACAGAACCGCGCGTCTTCTACGACGTCGACGCCGATCCCGCCCGGCTCGAGGGCCGGGTCATCGCGGTGATCGGGTACGGCAGCCAGGGTCATGCGCACGCGCTCAACCTTCGGGACTCGGGGGCGCAGGTGGTCGTGGGCCTGCGCCCGGGCGGGGCCTCGTGGGAGCGCGCCCAGGCGGAGGGCTTGGACGTGCGCCCGGTCGCCGACGCGGCGCGGTCGGCCGACGTCGTGATGATGCTCGTCCCCGATCAGACGGCACGTGCGGTGTACGAGGCGGCCGTCGTCCCCAGTCTGCGGGGCGGCAAGACGCTGCTCTTTGCGCACGGGTTCAACGTGCATTTCGGAGAAATCGCGCCGCCCGCCGAAGTCGACGTCGCGATGATCGCGCCCAAGTCTCCCGGGCACCTGGTGCGGAGCGAGTTTCAAGCCGGGCGCGGCGTGCCGGCGCTCGTTGCCGTGCATCGCGATGCGAGCGGCCACGCGCTGGCCGACGCCCTGGCCTACGGCGCGGGGATCGGCTGCACTCGCGCCGGTGTGTTGGAGACGACGTTCCGCGAGGAGACGGAGACGGACCTGTTCGGCGAGCAGACCGTGCTGTGCGGCGGCGTCACCGCGTTGATCCAGGCGGGCTTCGAGACGCTCACCGCCGCAGGGTACGCGCCGGAGATCGCCTACTTCGAGTGCATGCACGAGCTGAAGCTGATCGTGGATCTGATGTATCGGGGCGGAATGAAGTTCATGCGGTACTCCATCAGCGACACGGCGGAATACGGTGATTACACGCGGGGCCCGAAGATCGTGACGGCGGAGGTCCGGGCCGCGATGCAGCGGATCCTGGGCGACATCCAATCCGGGAGCTTCGCGCGGGAGTGGATCGCCGAGTGCCGCGGCGGCGGTCGCCAGTTCGAGGCGCTGCGCCGCGCCGGCGCGGCGCACCCGATCGAGCAGGTCGGCGCGAAGCTGCGCGCCATGATGCCCTGGACGGAAGAAGGCCGCGCCGCCGCTCGAGTCCAAGGAGCCGGCGTCGCGTCATGAGCGCGCGGACCCTGTTCCAGAAGGTGTGGGACGCACACGTCGTGCATCAGTTCCCGGAGGGGCCGGCGCTGCTGTACGTCGACCTGCACCTGGTGCACGAGGTGACCTCGCCGCAGGCGTTCGCCGGGCTGCGGCAGGCCGGGCGCCGGGTGCGCCGGCCGGAGCTGACGGTGGCGACGGTGGACCACAACGTCCCCACCGGGGATCGTGCGGTCCCCATTGCAGACCCGATCGCGGCGCGGCAGCTCGCCGCGCTCGCGACAAATGCCCGGGACTTCGGCGTCGAATTGTTCGATCTCGGATCTCCCGAGCAGGGGATCGTGCACGTGATCGGGCCCGAGCTGGGCCTCACCCGCCCCGGGATGGTGATCGTGTGCGGCGACTCGCACACCGCGACGCACGGCGCCTTCGGCGCGCTGGCGCTGGGGATCGGTACGAGCGAGGTGGAGCACGTCCTCGCGACGCAGTGCCTCGTGTGGTCCAAGCCCCGGACCATGGAGGCCCGGGTCACGGGGACGCTCGCGCCCGGCGTCACGGCCAAGGATCTCATCCTCGCCTTGATCGGATGGATCGGGACGGCCGGCGCGACGGGCCACGTCATCGAGTACACCGGGGACCCGATCCGCGCCCTCTCGATGGAAGCACGGATGACGGTATGCAACATGTCGATCGAGGCGGGCGCGCGCGCCGGCATGATCGCGCCCGACGAGACGACCTTCGCGTATCTGGCCGGGCGGCCCCGCGCGCCGGGCGGCGCCGCTTGGGCTCGCGCCGTGGAGCAGTGGCGGGAGCTCCCCACCGACCCGGGGGCGAGCTACGACGTGCGCGTGGACTTCGACGCCTCGGCCGTGGCTCCCCAGGTAACCTGGGGGACGAGCCCCGGCATGGTCGTGGCGGTGACGGGCTGCGTGCCGAGCCCCGCCGACTTCGCGACCGACGCGGAGCAGCACGCCGTGGCACGCGCGCTCGAGTACATGGGGCTCACGCCCGGGACGCCGCTCGCCGGGCTGCCGATCGACCGCGTCTTTCTCGGCTCCTGCACCAACGCGCGCATCGAAGATCTGCGGGCCGCTGCCCGGGTGGTGCGGGGCGGGGGCCGGCGCGTGGCCGCGGGGGTGCGCGCGCTCGTGGTTCCCGGATCGCAGCAGGTGAAGGCGCAGGCGGAGCGCGAAGGGCTGGACCGGGTGTTCCGCGAGGCGGGGTTCGAGTGGAGGAATGCGGGCTGCTCGATGTGCCTCGGCATGAACGCCGACGTGCTGGAGAGCGGCGAGCGCTGTGCCTCGACCTCGAACCGCAACTTCGAGGGGCGGCAGGGACGCGGCGGGCGTACGCACCTGATGAGCCCGCCGATGGCCGCCGCCGCCGCCTTGGCGGGTCGCCTCGTGGACGTCCGCGAATGGGAGCTGGCCCCGCTATGACCGAGCCGTTCATCCGCCACACGGGCCGGGTGGCGGCCTTGCCGCGAGGCAACGTCGATACCGATCAGATCATCCCGAAGCAGTTTCTCAAGCGGGTGGAGCGCACGGGGTTCGGGCCTGCGCTGTTCTTCGACTGGCGCTTCCGCCCCGACGGCAGCGCGAACCCGGACTTCGAGCTCAACCATCCCGCCGCCCAGGGCGCGAGCATCCTCGTCGTTGGGGCGAACTTCGGCTGCGGCTCCTCGCGCGAGCACGCGGTCTGGGCGCTCCGCGAGTACGGATTCCGCGCGATCCTCGCGCCGTCGTTCGCCGACATCTTTTTCGCGAACTGCTGCCAGAATGGGCTCGTGCCCGCGCGGCTCCTGCCGCAGGAGATCGCCGAGCTGTTCCGCCGCCACCAGGCCTCCGGCGGCGACTATCGACTGACCGTCGACCTGGACGAGCAGCGCGTAGAGGACGGCCTCGGATTCCGCACGGCGTTCGCGATGGAGCCCTATCGCCGGGAGATGCTGCTCCGCGGCCTCGACGAGATCGGGCGGACGTTGCTCGTCGAAGATCGGATCGGGGCATACGAGAAGGGCCGGGAGGCGGGAGGCGAGAGGCGGGAAGCGTGGTGAAGACGTACACCATCGCGGTGCTGCCCGGGGATGGGATCGGCCCGGAGGTCATCGCGGAAGCGGAACGGGTGCTCGAGACGGTGGGCGAGTGCTTCGGGATAGGGTTCGCGCTGGAGCACTTCCCGATCGGTGCGGCGGGAGTGGCGGCTGCGGGCGATCCGTTGCCCGAGGCGACCCGCGCGGCGGTCATCCGCGCCAATGCCGTCCTGCTCGGCGCGGTGGGCGACCCCGCGCTCGACCAGGCGCCCCGACACCTGCGACCCGAGGCCGGCCTGCTGGCGCTGCGCGCGCTGCTCGGCGTGTTCGCGAACCTCCGCCCCGTCTCGATCCATCCCGCGCTGGCTGACCGCTCGCCGCTCAAGGCGGAGCGGTTGCGCGGCGTGGACGTGTTGATCGTACGCGAGCTCACGGGCGGTCTGTACTACGGGGAGCCGCGCGGGCGAGACGCTTCGCGCGCCGTCAACACGCTCGTGTATTCGACCGTCGAGGTGGAGCGGGTCGCCCGCATCGCGTTCGCAGCGGCCCGGCGCCGGCGCGGTCATGTCACGTCGGTAGACAAGGCCAACGTCCTCGAAGTCTCGCAGCTGTGGCGCGACACCGTGACGCGCGTCGGGCGCGAGTACGCAGACGTCCAGCTGGCACATCTCTACGTCGATACCGCCGCCATGCGGCTCGTGGCCGACCCCGCGGCGTTCGACGTCATCCTTACCGAGAACATGTTCGGCGACATCCTGAGCGACGAGGCGGCGGTGCTCGTCGGCTCGCTCGGCCTGCTGCCGTCGGCCTCGCTGGGTGCGGGAGCCGGCCTGTTCGAGCCGATCCACGGCTCGGCGCCGGACATCGCCGGACGTGGTGTCGCCAACCCCATCGGCGCGATCGCATCGGTGGCCCTGCTGCTGCGCCACGGGCTCGGGCTTTCCGCGGCAGCCGACGCGGTGGACGCGGGCATCAAGGAAGCCCTGGCGACGGGCGCGCGGACGAGGGACATAGCCGAACCCGGCGCCAACGCACTCGGGACCCGGGCGATGGGAGCCCGGATCGTGGGGTTGATCGCCGAGGCGCACCGGTCGCGAGCCTCTGTGGCGAGCTAAACTACCGGCTACGCGTCCGTCACCGCTCCGAGACTGGCGCTCGACACCAGCTTCGCGTACTTCGCCAACACACCCGAGGTATAGGTCGGCGGCCGCGGCTTCCACTGCGCGCGCCGCCGGGCGAGCTCGTCCTCGGGCACTTCGACCTGCAGGAGCCGCCGTTCCGCGTCGATCGTGATGGTGTCGCCATCTGCCACCAGCGCGATGGTCCCGCCCACGGCCGCCTCGGGCGCCACGTGGCCGACCACGAGGCCGTAGGTCCCGCCCGAGAACCGCCCGTCCGTGATCAGACCGACCGCGTCACCGAGCCCGGCGCCGATGATGGCCGAGGTAGGTGAGAGCATCTCCCGCATGCCCGGGCCACCCTTCGGCCCCTCGTAGCGAATGACGAGGACGTCCCCGCGCTTGATGTGGCCGGCGAGGATGGCCTCGAGGCAGACCTCCTCGCAGTCGAAGACGCGCGCCGGGCCGGTCATCCGCGGCGTCTTCACACCCGTGATCTTCGCCACGCCGCCTTCGCTCGCGAGGTTACCGCGCAGGACGGCGAGATGCCCGTGGGGATAGAGTGGCCGATCCCACGGGCGGATGACTTCTTGATCCTTCCGTGGTGCCTCTGGCACGTCACGCAGCACGTCCGCGATCGTCTGCCCCGTGATCGACAACGCATCGCCGTGCAGCACGCCGTGCGCGAGCAGGATTTTCATGACCTGGGGCACCCCGCCCGCCCGGTGGAGGTCCACCGTCACGAACCGCCCTGACGGCTTCAGGTCGCACAGCACCGGGACGCGCGCCCGGATCGCCTCGAAGTCGTCGAGCGTGAGCGGCACATGGGCCGCGTGGGCGATGGCGAGGAGGTGCAGCACGGCGTTGGTCGAGCCGCCGATGGCCATGGTGACAGCGATGGCGTTCTCGAACGCCTGGCGGGTCAGGATCTGGCGCGGGCGCAGCTCCCGCGCGATCGCGTCCACCAGCACCGTGGCCGAGCGGGCGGCGCTCTCGGCCTTCTCGGCGTCTTCCGCGGCCATCGTGGATGAGTAGGGGAGGCTCATCCCCATGGCCTCGAAAATCGAGGACATCGTGTTCGCCGTGAACATCCCCCCGCACGAGCCGGCACCGGGGCACGCCTGGCGCTCCACCTCCAGCAGCTCGGCGGCATCGATGCGGCCGGCGGAGTACTCGCCCACCGCCTCGAACACGCTCACGACCGTGAGGTCGCGTCCCGCGTGGTGCCCGGGCTTGATGGTCCCGCCGTACACGAATACGGCCGGAATGTCCATGCGGGCGATGGCGATCATCGCGCCCGGCATGTTCTTGTCGCACCCGCCGACCACGAGCACGCCGTCCATGCTCTGCGCATTGCAGGCGGTCTCGATCGAGTCGGCGATGACCTCGCGGGAGACGAGCGAGTACTTCATCCCTTCGGTTCCCATCGAGATGCCGTCGCTCACCGTGATCGTGCCGAACGTCTGCGGCATGACGCCCGCGGTCCGCAGGGCGGCCTCAGCGCGCTTGGCGAGCAGGTCGAGCCCGAGGTTGCACGGCGTAATGGTCGAGTACGCGTTGGCGACGCCGACGATGGGCTTGCCGAAGTCCCGGTCGCCGAAGCCCACCGCTCGCAGCATGGCGCGGTTGGGGGAGCGCTGCACTCCGTCGGTGATCGTGCGGCTGCGAAGCTCGTGAGCCATGGCGGAAACTAACCCTTGGCGACGGGGATGTCGCTCCGGGGGTAGGCGCCCAGAATCCGCAGATCGCGCGCGAGTCCGCGCAGCTCGGCCAGCGCTTCGGCCACCCCCGCTCGCGGATCGCCCACCACGTCCAGATAGAACGCGTACTCCCAGGGCCTCCCGGCCAGCGGACGCGATTCGATCTTGGTCAGGTCCAGCCCGCGCGCGGCGAACACGCCGAGCGCCCGGTGCAGCGACCCGGGCACGTTGGGCAGGGTAAAGACGAGCGACGTCTTTTGGGCCAGCTCGGGCGGCGCTGGCTCGCGCGCCACCACGAGGAACCGCGTGTAGTTCTCGGCGTGATCCTCCAGCCTTTCCTGCAGGACGGCGGCGCCGTACAGCTCCGCAGCCAGGGAGGACGCGATCGCCGCGTCGGCCGCGACCCGCCCCGCCATGAGGTCGCGTACACTGCCGGCGGTGTCATACGCCGGAACCTGGACGACGTCGGGGTGGGCGGCGAAGAACGTGCGGCACTGCGCCAGCGCCACCGGGTGCGAGGCGACACGGCGGATGCCCGCGAGCGTCGTGCCGGGTCGGGCGATGAGACAGTGGCGCACGCGGACCTGCGTCTCCGCCACTACGTGGAGCGCGTGCGCGCCGAGCAGGTCGTAGTTCTGGTGTACCGATCCAGCGAGCGAGTTCTCGATGGGGACGACGCCCCAGCCGGCTTGCTTGGCTTCGACCGCGCGGAACAGCTCCTCGAAGCTGGCGCAGGGCACGAGGCGCGCGTCCGGCCCCAGCACCTCGAGCGCCGCGGCATGGCTGAAGGACCCGGCTTCGCCCTGAATGGCGACTGTCACGGTGCTCATGTGGCCTCACTGATAGTCGCAGGCCCAGCGAGCGTCAAGCAGGGCCTGGCGTCTCCCGCTTGCCAGAAAGGTCGATTCCCCGTATTTCGACGTTTCGACGTCGTCCGGAGGGGAACCTCGGTCCCCGTCGGGCGGTTCCTGTTCTTGCCGAGCCACCCTCCCCCGTCGCTGAGGTGTCCCATGAGCGTAGCGTCGACCCTTCATCAATTCGGCGACTGGGGCTTGTTGGCGCTCCGACTCGGCGTGGGGACCGTCTTTCTGGTCCACGGCCGCGAGAAGCGCGCCATGTGGAAGTTGCAGCCTTCGGCCCAGATGCCCGCGGGAGTGCTCTCGCTCCTGAGGGTTCTCTCTATCGCGGAGCCTGTGGGCGCGCTCGCGACGCTCGCGGGCTTGCTCACGCAGGCGGCGGCGGCGGGATTCGTCCTCGTCATGCTTGGCGCGATCCGTCTGAAAGTGACCCAAATGCGCAAAGGGTTCACCGGCGAAGGAGGCTGGGAGTTCGAGTTCCTGCTCCTCGTCGGGGCGATCGCGCTGCTCTTCCTCGGCGCAGGGAAGTTGGCCCTCGACCGCCTCCTGTTCGGGATCTAGGCACACCTTTAAGGAGATCATCATGACTCACACCACCACACCCCGTCGGGACTCGCCCGTCAGGTCGCGTAGCGCCACCGAGACGACCTCCGGCGTCGCGCGGCTCTATCCCACGAAGCACGATCTGCCGGAGGCCAATCGGCGCGAGGCGGTCGGGCTGCTCAATCAGCGGCTCGCCGAGTGCATCGAACTCCAGACCCAGTGCAAGCAGGCACACTGGAACGTGAAGGGGCCCAGCTTCATCGCGCTGCACAAGTTGTTTGACGAGATCAATGCGGCCGTCGAGGAGTACGTGGATCTCATCGCCGAGCGGGTCGTGCAGCTCGGGGGCATCGCCGAGGGCACCGTGGGGGTCGTCGTGGAGCGCTCCACGCTCATCGATTACCCTCTCGCCCTCTCGACCGGTGCGGAGCACGTGGCCGCGCTATCCGACGCGCTCGCCGCGTTCGGCCGCACGGCGCGGCTCGGCATCGAGGAGATGAACGACCTCGAGGACGCGGACAGTGCCGACATCCTGACCGAGATCTCGCGCGGCGTGGACAAATGGCTGTGGTTCGTAGAGGCGCACCAGCAGGGCACGGTTACGCCCGCCTGATGACCGAGACCCCGAAGGCGGCTGCCCTCGGCATCCATCACGTCACGGCGATCTGCGGCGATCCGCAGCGCAACCTGGATTTCTACGCCGGGCTCCTCGGGCTGCGGTTCGTGAAGCGAACCGTCAATTTCGATGACCCGCAGACCTATCACTTTTATTACGGCGACGGGCAGGGCCGCCCTGGCAGCATCTTGACCTTCTTCCCGTGGCCCGGCGCGACGCGCGGGCGCGCCGGGCCGGGGCAGGTCGCGGTCGTGTCGTTCGCCGCCGTGCCGGACGCGCTTGGGTTCTGGATCGAGCGCCTGGTGCATCACGGCATCGCTTTCGAGGGGCCCAGCACACGCGGCGTGGAGCAGGTGATCGCGTTTCGGGATCACGACGGTCTCATGCTCGAGATTGTGGCGACATCCGGTGCCCAAACACGGGCCGGGTGGACTGGCGCACCGGGCATCCCGCCCGCCCAGGCGCTCCGCGGGTTCCACAGCGTCGCGGTATGGGAGGAACGGGCCGACGCCACCGAGCGGTTGCTCGTGGGTACGCTCGGCTTCCACGAGGTCGCCGAAATCGGCGGGGCGCGCAGGCTCGCCGCCGGAGACGGCGGGCCGGGCACCCTCGTCGACATCCGCGCGGTCGGGGGCTTCCCTCCGGGGGTCGGCGGCGTGGGCACCGTGCACCATGTAGCTTGGCGCGCGGCCGACGACGCTGCCCAGCTTGAGCTGCGGGCCCGCGTGGCCGCTCTGGGGCTCGAGCCGACGCCAGTGATCGACCGACAATACTTCCACTCGGTCTACTTCCGCGAGCCCGGCGGGGTGCTGTTCGAGATCGCGACCGATCCGCCGGGGTTCGCCATCGACGAGCCGAAGGATCGGCTCGGCGAGCGACTGATGCTGCCGCCGCAGTACGAGCCGTATCGGACACAGCTCGAGGCCGCGCTCCCACCGATCCATCTCCCGGTGCCGGCGGCCGACACGGAGCTGGTGCGCACGGTCGGCGGACCGGAGGACGTGACCCGCGAGGTGGCTGGCTTCAGCCACCGCTACCTGCCGCCGGCGGCCGGGGCGGAGCTCGCCGGCAGCACAACGCTCCTGCTGCTCCACGGGACGGGCGGGAATGAGGATGACCTCGTGCCCTTGGGGCGGGCGCTCTTGCCGGGGGCGGGGCTCTTGAGTCCTCGCGGTAAAGTGCTGGAGCGTGGGATGCCACGCTTCTTCCGCCGGCTGGCCGAGGGGGTGTTCGATCAGGAGGATCTGGAGCGACGTACCGAAGAGCTCGCCGGGTTCGTGGAGACGGCAGTGAGGACGTACGGATTGAACCGCGACGGGATCGTAGCCGTCGGCTTCTCGAACGGCGCCAACATCGCCGCGAGCTTGCTGCTGCGCCGGCCGGGTCTGTTGCGCGGTGCGGCGCTGCTCAGCCCGATGATGCCGCTTGCGCCCAATACCTTGCCCGACCTCGCGGAGACTACCGTGTTCATCGGAGCCGGCCGGACCGACTCGATCGCACCGCCCGCGCAGGCGGAGCATCTTGCCGCTCTGCTCCGACGGTCGGGGGCTGTCGTGACGGTCCACTGGGAGCCGGGCGGGCACGCGGTGACCGATGGCGAGGTCGCAGCGGCTCGGCAGTGGCTTAGGCAATCGGTCGTAGAACGCCCCCGGCAGGACCGAGCGGAGCCCGTCCCCGCCGAACGACGAATGTAACCTATCGCATGGCACTGCTCACCCCCGCCGTCGGCCCGCGCGACCACGCGTTGGGACCGGTGGACGCGCCAGTGACGCTCGTGGAGTACGGTGAGTTCGAGTGCCCGTTTTGCGGCCGTGCCTACCCCGAGCTGCAGCGCGTGCTGCGGGAGCTCGGGCCCAAGGTGCGGTTCGTGTTTCGGCACTTTCCTGTGAGCGAGCAGCACCCGCACGCCCAGCATGCCGCCGAGGTCGCGGAGGCGGCTGGCGCGCAAGGAAAGTTCTGGGAGATGCACGATCGCTTGTACCAGCGGCAGTCGGCTCTCGCGGACGACGATCTCCTGGCGTACGCGCGTGAGCTGGGGCTCGACGCGGACCGGGTGCGACGCGAGCTGACTGCACACGTACACGCGGCACGGGTGCGCGAAGACTTCTTGAGCGGCGTGCGGAGCGGTGTGAGCGGCACGCCGCGGTTCTTCATCAATGGCCGTCCCCATGAGGAGCCCGGGGACGCGACAACGCTCCGCGTCGCCCTGAGGCGGGCGCTGTAGCGAGGAGGATCGAGCTCAGCGGCGCGGATACCCTACCGTCGCCAACGTCGCGGTGATCTCGTCGAGACTTGCCGGATCGTCGATCGTGGGTGGTATCCGATACTCCTTCGCATCGGCGATCTTCTTGATCGTGCCGCGCAGGATCTTGCCGGAGCGCGTTTTCGGCAGCCGCTGGACGACGACCGCGGTCCGGAACGCCGCCACCGGGCCGATCCGCTCGCGCACCATGGTCACGAGCTCGTCGGCGATGGCGTCGGCGGGACGCCGCACGCCCGCCTTCAGGACGATGAGGCCCAGCGGGATCTCCCCCTTGATCTCGTCGGCCACACCCACGACTGCGCACTCGGCCACGTCAGGATGCGACGCGAGCACCTCTTCCATCGCTCCGGTGGAGAGCCGGTGGCCCGCGACGTTGATGATGTCGTCGGTGCGACCCATCACCCAGAGATAACCGTCCTCGTCCTTGTAGCCGGCGTCGGCCGTGAGGTAGTAGCCCGGGTACCGACTCACGTACGAGCGCACGTAGCCCTCGTCGTTGTTCCACAGCGTCGGCAGGCAGCCGGGAGGCAGCGGCAGGCGGATCACGATGTGCCCGGTCTCGCCGGCAGGCAGCTCGCGGCCGTCCTCGCCGAGGACGCGCACGTCATAGCCCGCGACGGCCTTGGCGCACGACCCCGGTTTCACCGGTAGCATCCCCAGCCCCACGCAATTCACGCCGATCGGCCAGCCGGTCTCCGTCTGCCACCAGTGGTCGATGACCGGGACGCCGAGCTGCTGCTCCGCCCAGTGCAGCGTGTCGGGATCGCACCGCTCGCCGGCGAGGAAGAACGTGCGGAACGCGCTGAGATCGTAGCGCCGGACGTGCTCCCCGGTGGGATCGTCGCGCTTGATGGCGCGGATCGCCGTCGGAGCGGTGAAAAAGACGCGCACGCGGTGCTGCGACATCACCCGCCAGAAGGCGCCGGGATCGGGCGTGCCGACCGGTTTGCCCTCGTAGAGGATGGTGGTGTTCCCGTTCAACAGCGGACCGTAGACGATGTAGGAGTGCCCGACGGCCCAGCCGAGGTCGGAGGCGGCCCAGTACACTTCGCCGGGCGCGACGCCGTAAATGTTCGGCATGGTCCACTTGAGCGCGACGGCGTGGCCCCCGTTGTCGCGGACGACGCCCTTCGGCATGCCCGTCGTGCCCGACGTATAGAGGATGTAGAGCGGATCGGTCGCGGCCACCGGCACGCACTCCGCGCTTCGCGCCGCCGCCATGAGCTCCGACCAGTCATGGTCGCGCCCGGCGATCATCGGGGCGCGCTCTTCGGGCCGCTGGAGGATGATGCAGCGACGCGGCTTGACCGTGGCGAGCTCGATCGCCTTGTCGAGGAGCGGCTTGTACGGAACGACACGATTCACCTCGATGCCGCACGAAGCCGAGACGATCAGCGTCGGCTCGGCGTGACTGATGCGGGAGGCGAGCTCGTGCGAGGCGAAACCCCCGAACACGACCGAATGGATCGCCCCAATCCGCGCGCACGCCAGCATCGCGATGACCGTCTCCGGGACCATCGGCATGTAGATGATGACCCGGTGGCCCTTCCCGGCGCCCTGTCCGATCAGTGCCCCCGCGCAGCGGGCGACCTCATTCAGCAGTTCTCGATAGGTGAAGGTCCTGATGGTTCCCGTGACGGGGCTGTCGTAAACCAGCGCGGGCTGGTCAGCGCGGCCGTGCTCGACGTGCCAATCGAGCGCGTTGTAGCACGTGTTGAGCGCGCCGCCCGGGAACCAGCGGTAGAACGGGGCGCGCGAGCTGTCGAGCACGTGCTCCCATCTCTTGTACCAGTGGATGGCTTCCCCGGCGTCGGCCCAGAACCCTTCCGGGTCCTTGGCCCACCGTCCGTAGACGTCGTTCTGAGTGCTCTGCGTGGTGTTCGTAATGGCCCTCAGGTGATCAAAACTCGTAGCGCAGCCCGAGCTGCCCCTGCCGCGGGGCGAACACACCGCTCCTGCGGCTGAACAGCGCGTCTGTCTGGCGGCCGACGAAGCCCGAGTAGTTGTTCCAGTTGAAGATGTTGAACGCCTCCGCGCTCACGCTGAGCCGGCGGACGCCGCCCACCGGCACGCCCTTGGCGAGACGCAGGTCGACTGTCCGGTACATGTTGTTCCACGCCGCCACGGGCCGGATGATCCGGTTCTCGATCCCGCCCACGAAGTCGTCGTTGAAGTTGTTGTCGTGGTTCGCGTCGACGCCAGTTGTCGCCACGTAGGGCCGCGGCGCCGCGAAGATCGACACCGTCGACAGCTTGAGGCCGAACGGCAGGTCGCCGATCGCAGAGAACACGACGCGCCACCGCTCGTCGGCAGCGGTCGGCTGCATGATCAGGAATGTGGCATCGTTGTAGGGCCCGAGCCCTTCGGCCTGCGACTTGTACCAACCCACCGTGAACGCCGTGTTGAGGCGCAGCCCCGGCCGGTCGTACGTCACGCTGCCGATCAGCGCGTCGAACTTGGCGCGCCCGATGTCGTCGTACAGCGTGATGTTCCCATATGCGTTGGTCAGATTGCGGTTGCCCGTCGTCGTGTTCAGCCAGTTCGGCGTGAGCTGTACGTACAGGTGGCGCGCGTTCTGGTGAATGTAGTCCACGTTCAGCGCGATCACGTCCGTGAGCTGGTGACCGATACCGATGGAGAACTGACGGTTCTCCGGCGTTTTCATGTTGGTCTTGAGGAGGAAGATGTTCGGCACGGTGGTGCCGCCGCCGTTCAGGACGATCCGCCGCAGCGAGTCCGGGTCGGTGGTGCCGGGATTCTGGAAGTCGTAGGTGCGCCAGCCCGCTGACACCTTCTCGTTGAACGCCATGAACGTGGTGATCCGGTCGTACATGATGCCGGCGCCACCGCGCAAGAACGTGCGGCCATTGTCGAGCACGTCCCACGAGAAGGCGACGCGCGGCCCCAGGTTGTTGAGATCGTTCTTGCGGTGCCCCGTGTTGAGGAAGTTCTTGAGCAGCGGGATCGCCTGCAGCGTCAGGTCGCTCGCCCACGGCACGGTGAAGTCGTTGTCCAGCGTGTTGATCTCGGCGTCGTAGCGCAGGCCAGCGGTGATCTGGAGGTTGCGCCGCGCCTGCCACTGATCCTGGATGTAGGCCCCCGTGCTCCAACCGTTGGTGATAGCCCGGGCATCCTCGTCCGAATTGGGATTGAAGAAGCCGACGCCGATGCGGCCCAGGAGCGGGGAAGAGCTCGAATCGAATTGGAATTGGAAAAAGCCGTCCCGGTTGCTGGGTTGCCAGGCGTTCGTGTGGACGCGGGCCAGTTCCACGCCGCCGGTGAGAATGTGATGGCCGTCGCCCAGCGTGTGTGTAACACGGTCGATCAGTCGAACGTGCGTTTCCTTGAGCACGAGCGGGAAGCCCGCGGTGCCGAATTGGATGCCGGGGTACCGCATGGCGACCCCGGGCTCGAGCGGCGACTCGTTGTGGCTCCAAGACAGCAGGTTTAGGGACAGCTCGTTGACGAATCCCGAGCTGGGCGTGTACGTGTCCCGGAGCTGCACGCTGTGGACCCAATACTTGGCTTTGATACCGGCGTCATGCGCGCCGATCGCGCCGAAGCTCGCGCCACTGCCGAAGTCCGTTTCACTGTTGTAGTAGCGGGTAGCCCAGGTCGCGTCCAGCGTGTGCGCGGCACCGCGTGACGCGGTGAGCCGCACGACCGCAGTGTGATTCTTGGTTGGCGCCTTGAAGGTGCCGGCGAAGGTGTCCCAGAAGCCGGGGTTGTAGGGAGGGCGCCCGGGCACGACGCTGATGCCATCGTTAATGCTCTGCCCCTCGTAGCTGACGGCGAAGAACAGCTTATCGCGCGTGATGGGGCCCCGCAGGTTGAAGCCGAACTGGGCGCGGGTGTAGTCCGGGATCGAGAAGGTGCTGGGGCTCGCGGTCCGGCGCTCCCGCTGGATGAGGTCGAGCGCCTTGAGGGCGTTGGTCTGCCCATAGCCGAAGATGGACCCGTGGAAGTCGTTGGTGCCGCGCTGCGTCACCGCGCTGATGACAAAAGACGCCCCGCGCGTGTACTGGGCGTCGTACGGGTTCAGGTGGACGCGGAACTCGCGCATCGCCTCCTGCGGCAGCGGCGAGCCGGTCTGGGGGATCCCGACGAGGTTGCCGTTGAAGAAGCTTTTCCACTCGGCGCCGTCCAGGTAGAAGTTCCAGAAGCGCAGGTCCGGCAGTGGGCCGGAGGAAGGCAGTGAGCGGCCAGCCGTGGGCGCGAAGGTCCTCACCCCCGGCACGATCGCCGCCAGGTTCATCGTGTTGCGCGTGTTGAGGGGCAGGTTGATGATCTCGTTGGTCACGACCAGCGCCGAGACGTCGTTGCGCTGCACCTCGAAGCTGGGCTCCCGCTGGTGCGTGACCTCCACACCCTCCAGGGCCACGGCCGCCTCCTGGAGCTGGAAGTCGAGCGTCGCGTGCTGGCCCACCAGCAGCTCGATGTCGCGCTCCTGCGCCCCGTAGCCCAGCAGGCGCAGACTGACGTGGTAGGCACCGGGCGGCAACCCGACGATGGTGTACGTGCCCTGCGGCGACGTGACGGCGCTGCGCTGCTGCCCGGTCTCACGGTTCGACACGGTGACCTGCGCGGCGACAAGCGACGCACCGCTCGCTCCGGTGACGCGACCCTGCAGGTTGACCGTGTTCTGCGCGAGCAGTCCGGCGGCGCCGGCGACGAGCCATCCGGCGGCCAGCAGCACGGCGCGGAGTCGGTGAGCCAGTCGAGACAACATCGGACGATCCTCCTGGTAATGACCTGTGAGGTCAGCGGTGGTGACTCCGCCGGAACTCGAGAACGTACGCCCCACCGGCCGGCAGGTCCAGCGTGATCGGCACGATACCGCTCGAGAACTCACCGAACGGACGACGCCCGCGCTCGTCGATCCGCTCGATCTGCCCGCCGCTCGCGAGACCGTAGGCGGCCGGGTCGAAGGCGAAGGAGATAGACATCGGCTGGTCGACGATGCTCGCCACAGCGATCGCGACGCTGCCGTCTGCCGCGCGCCACGCCCCGGCGATCGCCGCCGGGTACTGCGCCGTCGACACCGTAGGCCCCCCGCGCCGCGCCGCGTAGATCGACACGCGCGAGAGATCCACGTCGACCGACGGTACGTGCAGCTCCGGCGGCCGCAGGAACGTGCCGTACAGCAGATAGTCCAGTGCCCGGGCGCGGATGCGAGCCAGGCGCATCATATAGGCCGTCTCATCCGGCCGGTCGGCCAGCTGCGAGGCGCGGAAATTCGCGATCGTCGGCTGTAATCCCCAGACGAAGGACCGCGCCTGCTCCAGATAGAACTGCCGGCGGAAGCGCGTGTCCAGCAACGCGAGCGGCTCGGCCGGCGCGAACTGCGCGGGCCACAGCTCGTCATAGGGCGGCATGACGAGCGACGAGTAGTTGCCGTACGTCACGCCATAGGCGTGGTAAACCGCCTGGAAGAATGGAATCGGCTCCCACCCGCTGGCGGGGTCGCTGTAGCGCTCCTGGCTGACCTGGAGGGTGAGCATGAGGTCCAGCTCCGGCAGCCAGGGCTCGCCGGCGCCCTCGCCCGCGAGCAGGACCGGCCGCCCCGGCCGGGCGGTCGCCCGGATCTGCGCCGCCAGGGCGTGGAATCCGCCCATCCAGTAGTTCCCGCCGCCGACGGGATGTCCGTGCGTCGAGTCCCAGCACACGAGCGACTGGACCGACTGGTCCATATAGATCCCATCCACCCCGTACTGGTCCAACACGGTGTCCGCGATCCCAGCGTACTTAGCGCGCCAGAACGGTGTGGTCACGTCCATGGTGGCGCACGGCTGCGGATCGAACGTGTTGTAGGTCTCCTCGCGCACCCGGCCGTCCTTCTCCTTCACCGCCCAGCGTGCGGCGTGCTCGCTCGCCCAGCTGGGCGTGGCGGTGCACCAGAGCCGCTGGTTCATGTAGACCAGCGCGCGGCTGCCGGCGGCGTGCGCCGCCGCTACGCCAGCACGAAACGAATCGACTCCCTCTCGCGGCGGGAGGTAATCGGGGAAGCTCGTGTCGTACGGGCCGTGGTGCCACCAGTGCCAGTAGATGTTGACGGGAAGGCCGAGGGCACGCTGCAGCGCGAGCGCCGGCGGCACCACGCCGGGCGAGCGGCCGCGGTTCCAGACCCACATGCCGGTCCCAAGCAGCCATTCCGGGACGCGGCCCCGGGAGAGCCGGCTCTCCCGCGCCCAGCGTTGGCGCGTGGCCCACGCGCGGTAGCGCTCGGCGACCGTGATCCAGTCGCCCCGGAACGTCCCGAGCAGCGCGGCGTACGGCGGCGTCCATTCAGTCCTCGGGCTCGCCGGGTTCTCGAGCGGGTGGATCAGCTCCAGGCCGCGCGACCCGTCCGAATCGCCCCACACGGCGAACGTCTTGCGGTAGGCAAGGGTGTCGTCGACGGCGGCGTACAGTCCGGCGCCGTCGCGCCGGTACAACGCCATCACCTGGAGCGACAGCGTGCCCGGATACGCCCACTCGAGGCGGCGACCCTTCCCGTCCGGTCCCGCGAGCAGCGTGGCCGGGTCGCGCGCCAGCGCGCCCATCCAGCGGGGCACCGCGAGCTCGTCGCCGCCGCCCAGCGGCGGTATGGCGGCGAGCCGGGGGAAGCGCACCTGTTCGATCGCGATCGCGCCCGGCGAGTCGACGACGATCCGCCACCCCGACAGTGCCGAGTCCCCGAGCAGCCGGACCGTGGCTGTGACACGCAGCCCGGGCGCCTCGCTCAGCCCGAAGTCACCCCAGACCAGCGCCAGCCCCTGCGGCTCACCGGCCACCTCGTGCCAGGTGAAGCTGCGCGCGGAGCTCGGGACGACCCTCAAGTCGCCCGGGCCGAGCCGGTCGAGCCGCCAGATAGCGGTGGCGCGTCGCCCGTCGACGAAGGACTGACCGCTCGCACGGTCCGTGAGGTCGAGCAGTGAGCCGTTGCTCGGGTCGAAACCGAGCCGTAGTCGATCGTTTTGAAGCCAGAGCGTGTCCGCAGCGGCGACGGCGAGCAGGCCACCAAGCAGGATGTTCACCGGTAGATCAGGTACGGGGCCCGCTTCTTCCGGAACGTTGCCTGATCGCGCTCCCACTCCCTCAGCAGCTCCGGTAGCGTGCTTCCCTCGATCGCCTGACGCAGCCGCGAAGTGCCGCCGTGCCGCTCGATCGCGCCCCACTGGAATTGATCCGGGTGGAGCCGCCGGATCAGGTCGATCATCAGGAGCGAGGTCGCCAGCGGCCGGTACGATGCGCGGTCCGTCACGGTAAAGCGCACACCCTTCAGTATCTGGCCGGGATACTTGCGCGCTGTCTCCGTCGTCGGGAACTCGACGGCTTCGAAGCGGATGCCGGGCAGGTTCATCGCGTTCATGGCCGCGGCGACCTCGGTGTTCCTGAGCCAGGGCGCGCCGATCTGCTCGAACGGCAGATCCGTGCCACGCCCCTCCGACAGGTTCGTCGCTTCGAAGAACACCGTGCCGGGGTAGTGGATGGCGGCCTCGAGCCGCCGGATGTTCGGCGATGGGTTCACCCACGGCAATCCCGTCTGGTCCCACCACATGTCGCGGCGCCAGCCCTCGACCGGCACGACGGTCAGGTCGGCGCCTATCCGCTGCTCCGCGTTGTACATCTTGGCCAGCTCGCCCACCGTCATGCCGTGGCGCGACAGGACCGGATAGATTCCGATGAACGACTCGTAGGTCGGCTCGAGGATGTTGCCCTCTAGGATGGTTCCGGTGACGGGGTTCGGCCGGTCCAGCACGACGATAGGAATGCCCTTCTCGGCCGCGGCTTGCAGCGCCAGCGCGAGCGTGGACTCATACGTGTACTGCCGGACGCCCAAATCCTGGATATCGTAGACCAGGACGTCGATGCCCTCGAGCATTTGCGGTGTCGGCTTATTGGTGTCGCCGTAGAGCGAATGGATCGGCACCCCGGTCTTCTCGTCGATGCTCGAGGCGACACGCGTCTCCGCGACCCCGCGGATGCCGTGCTCCGGCGAGTAGAGCGCGACCAGCGTCAGGTCCGGCATGCCGCGCAGCAAGTCGATCGTGCTGCGTCGCTGGCGATCGATGCCGGACTGGTTCGTGATGAGCCCCACGCGTTTGCCGCGCACGAGAGCGGGCAGGTGCTCGACGAAGACCTCGACGCCGGGGCGGACGGCGGGCGCCGAGGCGCACGCCAAGGCGGCTGCGACGAGCAGGGCTGCAGAGCGTTTCATGCGTTCCGTGACATGCTACGCGCTGCGGCCTAGATTGCAACCTCATGCCCGCAGCCTTCTCACCGTCCCCAAATTCCGGTCGCGCGGTTGGACGCTAGCCCGGACCGTGTCGCGTTGCTTCGTCGGGGGATCGCGCTCGAGGGAGTGACCGTTGGCTACAACGCCCTCGAGGGGCTGGTAGCAATCGCGGCTGGCGTTGCAGCTGGCTCCGTTGCCCTGACGGGATTTGGAGTCGACTCGGTCATCGAGGTAACGAGCGGCGCTTTGCTGTGGTGGCGCCTCCGGGCTGAGTTAGGTTCGTCGCCCTTGGGGCCGACCGTGGAGCGCAGGGCTTCGCGGGGAGCTGGGTTCCTGCTGCTGGCGCTCGGCGTCTACATCGTCACCGATTCGGCTAGGCTCCTCCTCACGGGCACCCGTCCTGAGTCCAGCCTGGTCGGCGTTCTGCTCACGGCGCTCTCTCTGATCGTGATGCCCCTCCTCGCCCGCGCGAAGCTCGGCGTGGCGTCCAGCCTCGAGAGCCGGGCGCTCCGTGCCGACGCGCACGAAACTATCGTCTGCGCCTGGCTCTCGGCGACGACTCTGCTCGGTCTGGGCTTGAACGCGGTGCTCGGCTGGTGGTGGGCCGATCCGGTTGCGGCTCTGGCCATGGTCCCACTCATCACGCGAGAAGGGCTCGAAGCGTGGCAGGCGGAGCCGCCCCCTAAGGCCTGAACGCCATGATACGCGAGCCCTTCAATCGATCCGGCAGGGTCTCGTACATGACTGCGGCCACGACCACTCCCGAGACGAATGTCAGCGCTGCGATCGCGCCGACGGCGACGGGCATGGTGAACGCGTCCGCCAGAAGCCCTGCGGCGATCGCGCCTACGGCGTAACCTGAGTCGCGCCAGAGCCGGTACACTCCCACGGCGCTCGCCCGCCAGTCGGGGTGCGCGACGTCTGACACGGCCGCGAGGAGGGTGGGGTAGACCAGGGCGGTCCCGATCCCCAAGAGGGTGGCGCCGGCCATCCACGACGAGAAGGAGCGGCCGACGACGAACGCCGTGATGCCCACCGCCTGCACCCACATCCCGGTAACGATCATCCACTTGCGTCCCCAGCGGTCGCTCAGCGCGCCCGTGGCGAGCTGGCCAATCCCCCACACCAAGGGGTAAGTCGCGGTCACCACGCCGACGCGGTCGAGCGTGACGCCGCGCGCCGCGAGAAACACAGGGATCAGTCCCCACACCACCGCGTCGTTAAGGTTGTTGACCATACCCGCCTGGCTCGCCGCGAATAGTGCGCGGTCCCGCCAGCTCGTGAGCAGGAAAACGCTGCCGAAGCCGAGGCGGGGTGCATCGACGCCGAGCTGACGTGACTCGGCCCGCGCGTGGCCGCGGGTCTCTCGGACGGCGGACACCGAAATGACCAGGCCTAGAGCGGCGAACGCGATTCCGGGAAAAAAGGGCGCCGGCCGCAGGCCGTGCGCGGCGGCGAGGTAGCCGGTGAGCAACGCCGACAGCGATACGGCGACGTAGCCCGCGAACTCGTTCAGCCCCATGGCCAGGCCGCGCCGCGCCGGTCCCACGAGATCGATCTTCATGATCACCGTGGTGGACCAGCACAGCCCCTGGTTGACGCCGAGGAGGACGTTGGCGAACACAATCCAGCTCCAGCTCGACGCCCAGATGATGAGCAGCGGCACCGGGAGCCCCGCGAGCCAGCCCGCGACGAGGAGCGGCTTGCGTCCGACCCGGTCGGCGAGCTGTCCGGCGAAGAGGTTGGCGAGCGCTTTGACGATACCAAAGCTGACGAGGAAGGAAAGGACGACGGTCTTCGACACGAGCCCGAAGTCGGCCTGGGCGATGAGGGGGACGACGGTGCGCTCGAGTCCCACCATCGCTCCGACGAAGGCATTGACGACGACGAGCAGCGTGAACTGACGCCAGTTGGCGCCGAGGCCGAGCCGGATGGGAGACGGCGTCTCAGGCAACGGCGCAGCGATTGGCGCCTGCCTCCAGCTCGGTGGGGTCATCAGGCAGCGTGCCGGCTTCGTTCAGGGCGACAATGCGGTGATGGTTCGGCGGTGTTGGCGGGAGCCGGGTGAGGATCTGGCTCACGAATGTTTGCTCGGTCTCACGCAAGAGCGACGTCCGCTCCTGGACTTCCTCGAGCGTCGCGCTGATGGGCTGGCCGTCGAACGCCACGGGCTCGCTCGTATGAGCAGGCAGGACGACAGTTTCGGGAGATAATGCGACCAGGCGCTGCAACGACGCGTGGAGCACGTGAGCCCGGCGGCGCGCCTGCTCCGCTGACGCCTCGAGGTCCGGGCGGCCGACGGCCGCTAGGAACAGGGTGTCGCCGGTGAACAGGACTCGCTCGTTCAACAGATAGCAGACGCTCTCCGGGGTGTGGCCAGGCGTGTGAAGCACCCTGAGCCCGGCGGATCCCACGCGCACGATGTCGCTGTCCTCGAGCGGCGCGTACTGGAAGGAGACGCGGTCCGTCGCCGGAAGGCAGAGTCTGGCCCCAGTGTCGGCTGCGAGAGCGCGGGCACGGGACAGGTGGTCGGCGTGCACGTGCGTTTCGAGGACCGTGCAGATACGCCAGCCATGCTTGTTGGCCACCCGATGGTACACCTGCGGATCGAGCGACGCATCGACCACCGCGGCATCGCCGTTTGAGCCGATCAGATAGGAGAGGCAGCCCTTCCCGGTGCGGCGCAGCTGCACGATCCGCGTGGTGCTCCCGGGGCACGGAAGCTCGGCGGTGTTCCAGGCCAGGCTCCAGGCGCGCATCCCGCCCTCGAGCGACACCGCGTCCACGCCGCGCGCGCGCAAGCGCTCGGCAGCCAGCATGCTCGTCTTCCCGGCGGCGCACACGGTCACGACGCGGTCGCCATTCGTCGGGCGGAAGTGCGCGAGGGCGGTCGGTTCGCCGCGCCGCAGTGCCTCGTACGCGTCGGCGTGTACGCTGCCGGGAATCGACCACTCAGCGTACTCGGCGGCGGGGCGCACATCGAGCACCGTGACCGGCGAGCCCCGCTCGAGCAGCTCCCGCAGGCCTTCGGTGGAGATGGTCGGCGCAGTCATCGGGAAGCGTGCCTAGGTCGCGGGCCTCTGGGCCGTGAACAGCACCGCCTTCACGCCGTAGCCTTCGGCCGCGTCACGCGTCGATTCCTTCCGGAACGCGAAGCCCGGGACGACCGTCGAGCGCACCCGCTTGAACCCCGCGTCCTCGAGCAGTGCGAACACCTCTCCCTCCGGGAGAGCGCCGCCGATTCAGCTGGCCCAGAGCTTGGGATCGTTGACGATGGACTGCGAGAGCTGTTTCGCGCTCACGATGTCGGTGACCGAGAGCCGGCCGCCGGGCTTGAGGACGCGGAACAGCTCACGGATCACGGTGCGCTTGCGGAAGGACAGGTTGATGACGCCGTTCGAGATCACGACGTCCACGCTCGCATCTGGCAGCGGAATGTCCTCCATCTGCCCCTCGTGGCACGCCATCCGCACGCCTGACGCGGCGGCATGCGCCTCGGCCTTGCGACACATCGTCGG